>Ga0172373_10002758_pt1 | contig 26535 bp, 21 predicted proteins | sample Lak10m_2_FD_114546 | JGI IMG/M metagenome (GOLD analysis project Ga0172373, IMG submission 114546) | Freshwater microbial communities from Kabuno Bay, South-Kivu, Congo - kab_092012_10m | ecosystem: Environmental > Aquatic > Freshwater > Lake | place: Democratic Republic of the Congo...
GACAAATAATTCTGATAAGACAGTTAAGACAAATAATTCTGATAAGACAGTTAAGACAAATAATTCTGATAAGACAGTTAAGACAAATAATTCTGATAAGACAGATAAGACAGATAAGACAGTTAAGACAAATAATTCTGATAAGACAGATAAGACAGATAAGACAGTTAAGACAGATAATGATAATAATTCTGATAAGATTAAGACCAAAAATTCTATTAATAGTGAGAAACAAGACAAAACAGGAAGACCAGATAAGAATACTAAAACTAATGATGATGTAAAGATAACTAAGTCTAATATAAATAATACAAAGAATAAAGCAGTGAAAGAAGTTAAAAAACAGATTGAATTAGTTGATGATGAAGATGATGATGATGAGATTGTTTTGAAAGGAAGTCATAATCTAGAAAAGCCTAAACCAAAGACCAATAATATTTCTGATGCCAAGAAACCTGACAATACAAAATCAGACAAGTCAAAGAATAATAATGTCAAGAAAGATAAAAAGGTAGTCACAACCTTGACATTTGAAGACGATTAATTAATGAACACGATTTATTTATTAATGAAATTAATTATTTAGATGGAATAAATAATTAATGAATCCAAATGACAATTTATTTATTTGAATTAATTATTTTAGATGTAAAAATATCTAAAAAATTGATTATTATATATATAGATCAGTAATGCCAAATACTTTAGCAAACCAATCTAAAAAAATGTCATCTAAAACAAAAATCACAAAAAAAGGGAGCAAAGGGACTAAAGACAACTCAAAGCGAAGAGTTATTAAAAGGGCGACAAAACAGGAGGAACCAGAACAGAAAGATGATAGAAAGGTGGAAAACATAAGTATGAATAATTATTATGAGAATGTATTAGGATTGAAATTTCTTTCTGGAGACAATAACAAATTGACAACAGATAACATATTTAGAGTATTGGATTTGCATTTTTCAAAGGAGTTCTATACATATAGACATTTACATAAGAGTTATGATAAATTTATTGATGATACAATTCCAAGATTTCTGACAGAATCGGAACACATTATTGAAGAGTTTGTTACTGAAGATAAATTGATAAGACATAAATTCAAATTCGAAAATGTGAGAGCAGATTCACCAAAATTATCTAATGGAACGGATCCAATGTTTCCAGCAGATGCAAGACATTTAGGATTGACATATGCCATGATAATTTATACTGACATGACACAAATTAAAGAAGTTGTTGAGATTAATGCAACTGGAAAGAACAAGACAACATCAATGATTATTGGTAAGACAGAAAAGAACAGACCGACATTGATTATGCCAGTTATGGTCAGATCTAAATATTGCAATCTGAATATTTATAAAGAAGAAACACGTGATGAATGTAAATATGATCCAGGAGGCTATTTTATAGTTAATGGATCAGAGAAGATTGTAATTTGTCAAGACAGGATGATACATAATAGTCCAATGGTATTTATTAAGAAGAATTCGAATATATCATATTATGTTGTGCAGGTAAATTCAAAATCAACACGTCCAGACGGAATGACTCAATCAGTGTCAATCAAGATTAAGAAAGACAATGTAATGATGATAAAGATTCCATTTTTACAAGAGGTAAATGTTATGACAGTGTTAAGGGCATTGGGAATTGAATCAGATAGAGAAATTATTGAATTGTGTGCATATGACAAAAGAGATTATCATATGGTAGAAGTTTTAAGAGCGTCATTGGATTCATGTTTTGATGATGAAGAAGAACAAAAAATACAAACACAAGAACAGGCAATTGACTATTTGATCACAAAGATGAAAGACATAAAGACGTATACTGAATCAAATCAAAAGACAAAACTAGAACAAAAGAAACTTCATTTAATGGATCTTTTCAAGAAGAGTTTATTGCCACATGTAGGGACAACAACATCAACAAAGAATCCATATATCGAGAAGGCATATTACATTGGATATATGATTAATAAGTTAATGAATGTACGTATGACACGTAGTGCACTAGATAATAGAGATTCATATTGTAATAAAAGAGTTGATAACATTAGAGATCTGTTTGAAGAGATTTTAATACAACAATACAAAAACAATATGGCAGAATGTACGAAACAATTTATGTCACGTATTGGAGAGGATTACAATTCTCCCGAAACACATAACGTAATCTACCAATTCAAAGCCGGAACATTTGAACAAGGATTTAAAGCAAGTCTTATGTTAGGTAATTGGCCAAGAAAGAAGGGTGTTTCCCAAATGTTGCAACGTTATAGTTATATGCAACTTCTTACATTCTTGAGTCGTATCGATTCTCAAGGCGGATCACAATCAGCCAGTAAATTAACTAAACCTCGTCAACTGGATCCTAGTTCAGTTCCGTTCCTGTGCGCGGTGCAAACACCAGAGCACGCGAAGATCGGTATGATTAAACATTTATCAATGTTAGGATCAATAACAATAGGAAACAATGAGAATACAGAAATTGTGAGAGAGTTTATTATGAAATATTCAGATGTCAAGAGAGTTTATGATGTTCCAATCCAAGACATTAAGAATATGTATAAAGTATTTTTGAATGGAGAATGGTTAGGTGTTATATCCAATAAATACAATGTTGGAGATAAATATGATTCGAATCCATTAATGAAATTCTATTCAATTGCCAAATTCAAGAAGATATCAGGAGTGTTTGATCCAGAATCAACAAGTATTGCATTCGATCACACTAAACTAGAGATTAGATTTTGGACAGATTCAGGAAGATTATACAGACCAGTATTCCGTGTTAATGGTGACAATGAAGTAATGATTACAAAAGATATGATCAATAGAATCAGTTTGAAGAAGACCGATACAGGAAAAATACATGATTGGAATGAGTTCTGTATGCAAGAGCCATATCCAATTGAATTTATTGATAGTGAAGAGCAACCATTTATGATGATTGCAGAAGATTTAAAGACCTTAAATAATGAGAGACAGAAAATCATCAATAAAAAGAAAGAGAAATTTACAGGAGATGAATCAAAGATTGTAAATAGATATGATGACAATTTCTTTTTGAGATATGATTATGTAGAAATGCATCCATCAGTCTTACTTGGAGAGATTGCAACAAATATTCCATTTTGCAATAGAAATCAAGCCCCACGTAATATTTTCCAATATGCACAGGGAAAACAAGGTATGGGTATTTATTGCACAACATACAGATCAAGAACAGATATCAGTTATGTATTGTATAGTCCAGAAGTTCCATTGGTTAATACCAGAGCATCCAAATATACATACACAGATGTATTACCACCCGGTTCAAATGCAATAGTGCAAATCGGTTGTTATACAGGGTTAATGATTTAGCCCATGTCATGATAAAAGTCATGGCAAGTCTACGCTATGATAGGCTACGTTACCAAATTGCGGGAAAATCCTATGATTTAAATTGCGATTACAACTACTAAGTTGACATAGTAATATGTTAATGGCCTCAGTGAAAATTGAGGGTATAGTTACAATGTTGTAATTGATGGATAATCCGCATCCAAGCTTCCAGAAAAATACATTTTGGAAGAAGGTTCAACGACTAGACGGTAACGGGCTGAACAATAATATTGTTTGGCTCAAGGTATAGTCTACTCCAACTAGTAATAGTTACTGATTGTAATCATAATATACTCATAGCAAGGTATATTAATATTTGAAAGATGAATATCAGTGGTCAATGACCCAGATAGGAAATGATCTGGTGAGATCGGTATAAAGGATAATCAAGAAGATAGTTTGGTTTTCAATTTAACCTCATTAGAGAGAGGACTGTTCAGATCGATGAGTTTGAAGAAAATGAATGCGAGTATTACAAAGAATCAGGAGACATCAGGTGATGACAAATTTATGAAGCCACCTCCTGACAAGACAATTGGTCTCAAGACTGGGCAATATGACAAAATGAATGAGAAAGGTTATTGTGCAGAGGAGACACATTTGACAAATGGTGATATAGTATTTGGAAAAGTAACACCAATTAATGACACATCAAATAGTGGTAAGATATTTAAAGACAGTTCAGAACAATATAAACACCATGCAGATGCAGTTGTTGATCGTGTTTATACTGGAATTAAGAATCAAGACGGTTTTGAAACTCGTAAAGCACTAATCCGTTCTGAAAGAATCCCAAGAATTGGAGACAAGTTCTGTATTCCGGATAGTGTTGATGTTGATGTATTAACGTCTGCAGGATGGAAATCACTAAAACAAATAACAAAGAATGATTTAGTTGCAACATTAGATAATGGAGTTCTGAAATATGACAATCCTATTGACATTTATGAATTCAAATATGATGGTCAGATTTACAAAGTCAGATCACAACAAGTTGATATTGATGTAACAATTGATCATGAATTGTATGTCAAGAGAAATAATCAGAAAAGTTATAAACTTGTTCCGGCAATCAGATTGTTTGGAACAAAATACAAAATGAAAAAGAATGGTATTAATACTAATTCTAATTATGAATGCAATCTTGATGAATTGATGAGTAATATTAATGAGCATAATAAATTCCCTGATTATGTCTGGTTATTGAGTCAGACACAGACAAGAAAATTACTGGAAATGATTGTTAAAGAAAATTATCATATTACAGATTCAACAATATTTGCAGATGAATTAATGAGACTTGTAATTCATTCTGGATGGAATGGTTCAATTATTGAAAATAACGAAGATAAATTGCAATTGGCAATTAAGAAAGATAATAACGAGCCGATAATTAATACAGATGAACAAGAATTATATGATTATTCAGGAACTGTAAGATGTATTGAAGTTCCATCACATGTCTTTATGATAAGACAAAATAATAAAAATGTCTGGATTGGAAATTGTAGTCGTCATGGGCAAAAAGGAACAATGGGTAATGGATTAGATGGAGTCGATATGCCATTTACGATTAATGGAATGCGTCCAGACATTATTGTAAATCCTAATGCCATTCCATCACGTATGACGATTGGTCAATTATGGGAATGTTTATTAGGCAAGATTGGTGCACTATCCGGTATGAATATGGACGGAACTGCATTTGAAGATTACAGTCTTGAAAAACTGGGAGATATGTTAGAGAAACTCGGTTATAAACGTACATGTGTTGAAGTTATGACAAATGGTATGACCGGTAAGAAATTACAAAGTGAAATCTTTATCGGTCCTACTTTCTATCAGAGATTAAAACATCAAGTAGAAGACAAAATCCATGCAAGAGCTCGTGGTCCTGTCACAGTGCTGACACATCAAGCGAGTGAAGGTTTTTGATCAAGCCTTAGTTACTTTTAAAGAAGTAGCTAGTCATCGGTATGATGGCAACACGTTCAAATTGCGGGAAAGTCCAATTTGAATTTCTCTGAAAAAATAAAATTAAAAATTAGTTAAATGAATGACATATATCTTAATATATTCTTAGTACTATGCAAAATATTGAGATAGATCAAAAAGATATGAAAATAGTAAAAAAGAAACCCAATATTCCCAATGAAAAAATATGGAAAGTTATAGATGGTTTAGATGATTATATGATATCAAATGATGGTGAAGTAAAGTCTTTAAAAACAAACATGATATTAAAACAAAATATGAGAAGTGGTTATAAATCTATATACATTATTAATAAAGCATACAAGGTACATAGATTGGTAGCAAAAGCATTTATACCCCAACCAAATGAACAGAAAAATTGTGTTAATCATAAAGATGGCAATAAACTAAATAATTGTGCAGAAAATTTAAAATGGTTGACAGTTGGTGAAAACACAAAACATGCATATGATATTGGAATAAATAAATTTACAAAACGGGCAGTTGTTCAATTAGATTTAGATGGAAATGAAATAAAGAAATTTGAATCATTGAAAGAAGCAAAACAAATTACAGGTGCCGATGATGGCAGAATTGCCAATGTTTGTAAAGGAAAAGCTATTACAGCTGGTGGTTATAAATGGAAATTTGCTAATGAAAATCCAAATGAAATACATAATTTAAATATAAACTTAGATGAATTTGTTGTAATAAAAGACTATCCAAATTACAAAATATCAGAAAATGGGAAAGTTTATAGTATCAGATTCAAGAAATTTTTAAAAACTCACAAAAATCCAGATGGTTATGAAACTATTGCGATATCAAACACAAATGGAAGAAAGTTCTTTTTGGTTCATAGATTAGTTGCAGAGCAATTTATACCAAAAATTAATAATAAACCACTTGTAAATCATAAAGATGGGAACAAATTAAATAATAATAAAAATAATTTAGAATGGGTAAATAATTCTGAAAATGTCATTCATGCTAATAATATGAAGAGAAATCAAAAACTATAAACTCCTAAATCAATGCAGAAATGTATTGATGGCTTTGGTGAAAAATCAAAGGTAAAGGAAAAACGTTTATAGGTTCAAGGATAATCCGCATCCAAGCTCCTAAGTTTGTGTTAACAAATAACAAATATGGAGAAGGTTCAACGACTAGATGGATGTGGGCTAAACATTAATGTTTAGCTTAAGGTATAGTCTAATCCCACTGGAAACAGTGTCACATTGTAATTCATTAAATCCATACTGTTTAGATTTAATGGGTGAATTTGTGAGGGTTATGATCTTAGAAAGAAATGTCTAAGGGAATTCGGTAGAAATGAGATCGATTAGGTCTAAGTCATATTAAAAGATATGGCTAGTCTCGTCATGGAGGCAACGTTACCAAATTGCGGGAACGTCTTAAAACACTCAAAAAGAGTGTGAAATAACTAATACTAAATCATATTGGAAACAATATGATGGCATTGGGGAAACTCAAATGGTACAGTTAAAAGTTAGTTATAAAGATAATCCGCATCCAAGCTCCTAAATTTGCCAATAGCAAATATGGAGAAGGTTCAGAGACTAGATGGTAGCGGGCTAAACATTATTGTTTGGCTCAAGGTATAGTCCACTCCCATCCGAAAGGATGATGTATTGTAGTCCTATTGCATTCATGATAAATGAATAGGGCGAGTATACATATACAATGATGTCTAGAGGAAATGCTAGATTGAGTATGGTATCAAGGCGCGCGATGGAGGTCTTCGATTGGGTAAACCATTTTGCCCAAGAGTAGTGATTACAACTCACTGCTAGTCTTCGTTGTGGAAGGCAACACAGTCAAACTGCGGGAACAACTCGTAAAAATATCATATCAAAAAATTGATATATTTAAATATTGATACATATACATATTACAAATAATACTAATTATATAAATTGTGAATCATGCCAGAAAAAAAAACAAAAACAAACTCCAAAGACTGAAAAAGTCGAAAAGAAAGAGGCTATTGAAGAAAAGGTTCCAAAACCAAAAAAGACAAAAGTTATTAAAGTACCTAAGATTGAAAAGAAATGTGAAGATAATAATGATGTTAAAAATAATGATATTGAAAATAAAGATCAATTAGAGAATGATTCTGAATATGAAGAGGATCAAAAAAATACAGAACAATTATACATTATTAAACATCCTGGATATGAGGATCTTAGAATTACTAAAAGTGGGAAAGTATGGAACACAATAGCAAAAAGATTCATCAAACAGTCAGTTGTAAATGGTTATTATCGTTTCAACTATAAGAATTTAAATAACTCTGTTCATAGACTTATGGCAATGACATTTTTGCCTCAAGAAGAAGGTAAAGACACTGTTAATCATATCAATGAAGACAAAACAGACAATAGAATGGAAAATTTGGAATGGGTGACACAAAAAGTGAATACTCAAAAACATAGTAAAGTAACGTCTCATGCAAGACAAGTTAAACAACTTGACAAAAACACTGGAAAAGTAATTAAGATATTTGACCAAATAACACATGCCGCTAAAGAAGTAAATGTTACTAGAAGAGCCATTCAAAAAGTATTGAATGGTGAAAACCAAACGGCTGGTGGATTTAAATGGAAATATGTTAACGAAGAACATGTTGCGGATAATATTGATGAAAAACAGATCAAAACAGACGGAAAAAAGGTCTATGATTATGATAATTACTATGTTTTTGATGATGGACGTATTTATAATACAACCAATAAAAGATTTTTGAAACCAGTTAAAAATGCTTCTGGAAGAATGTATGTGACACTTTGCAAAGACCATAAGAAAAGAAACTTCTATGTTAATAGGGTTGTTGCAGATCATTATTTGCCAAATAAACCCCATGATAATGCAAATGTTGAACATATTAGTAAAGATATTGCAGATAACAGTGTGAAAAATCTAAAATGGTCTAAAACAATTCAACTGACTTCAGTTGTAATGAAAAAAGCTGATCCAATCATTGATGATAAGAACGATGAAAATGATAATGATTCTCAAGATGAATAAAATCAAGATAATTAACAGATTATTTAATATTTGAAATTATGTATATGTGTAATAAATATTTATTGTAATAAAAAGAAAAAATGATATGATATTAAGTTATTGATACCAAGTTTACATAGAAATATGTAGATGGTGTATGTTAACTGCATACAATAAGGTAAAAAGTCAATAAATAGAGTCAACCCGCATCCAAGCTCCTAAGTTTGTTATGATACAAATACGGCAATATAAATTTGTAATTCTTTACAAATTTGTATTGGCATTGTTAATAAGTAAACAACGGAGAAGGATCAGAGACTAGATGATTGTGGGCTATCAATATGATAGCTTAAGGTATAGTCCAGCCCATTCGAGAGAATGTTAATATAGAGTTCCTATAGTCCCGCAACATTAAGGCTATATGTATGATATATTAAATTCTGTATATTAAATTCTACTTGTCATATAATTGACTTTTTTGAATTGTAATTGATATATACAGAATGGAGAGAGATGGAAATGGAAAGGGACGCACTTATAGCGCACGGAATGGCAAAATTCCTCTATGAGCGTCTCATGTATTGCTCTGATCAATACACAACACGAGTATGTGGAATCTGTGGAGCATTTGCCCGTAGAGAAGATTCCAGACATAACCAACCAACACCCGGTCCAGATGATACATATTACTGCCCGATGTGTAACAATTATACTGACATTCATAAAATTAATATCCCTTATGCCTTTAAAGTTATGATTCAAGAATTAATGGCATTGAATGTCTTCCCACGACTTGTTGTCCAAAAACATCTTGTGGTCTAATTTATTTATTTAATTAATCCAATTTAATTATTATTATTATTATGTGAGTTCATACAATAATAATATTTTCTTTATTATTCTTATTATCCTATTATGTCATCTTCATATTCTTCATATACTTCATATACTAATGATGATCACTATTATGATTACTTCAATCATTATTCATATAATAAATACTCTATCTTCACTGTTATGTTCTATGGTATGATCATTTATATGTTCTTAGAACGCTTCCTTAATATATTTTTACGTCTAATTAGATATTGTCTTTGTTGTTTTTCCTCTAATCCTCCTCCCAATCATACATCCTCCAATCATATTAATCCAACTCACTCCACTGAATGGAATATCATCTCTATGTTATCCACTCTCTATTTTGCTATCGCCGGTACCATCAATTATGAAATCTATGACTCCTGTTCTGATATTAATAACTTCCATGTTGACTCATTAATGGTCCCCTTCGGTCTATACCTTGCTTATATAATGTATGACACTATCTTCCATGATCTTGATCTACCTTTCTATTTTCTTCATCTTGGAACTAGTATCCCTCTCATATATATCGTCCTCGATGACTTCACTTATGGTCTCTATATTGGCAGTTCTCTCTTTATTACTGAATATTCCACTGTATTCCTTGGTATTATCCATCTTACTTCCGGTCATGTCAAAACTGTATTCTCCCTCTTATTTAGTATCGTCTTTCTCATTGTTAGACCTATATATCTTATCAATATCCTCTATATCATAAATAAATGCACCAATATTCATGACCTCCGATATGTCTTTATTGCTATTATGACCTATCTATTATTTTTCCTTAATATCTATTGGTTCGGTCTTATCGTCAAAAAAATATATGAAAAACTTTTCATTAATAAATCCTAAATAAATAAATCATCTTTATTCCCAATTAGAAAGTGTCACCGGTTTTCCATATAAATCCAACTCTCTCACATAATATTTAATTACATTGTTCTTATCAATATATCTTAATAATGGTATGTCCAATATTCCATTATTATCATCATTATTATTTGTATTATTAAATGATCCTGAATCTTTGGTCTCTGTATTTTCTGTATTCTCTGTCTTGATATTATTTAAATTGAGTCTTCCTGGAAATCTTATCTTTAACATTGCCATTTTCATTCCTGGTGATCCATTCTTATCCATCATCCTCTTAATCATCGGTCTCATGTCTCTAAACATTTTGTAATATGGACATACCGGTCTTGATCTATTACATGATTCTGGCTTCTCCTTCAATATGTTATATACCTTCGCATCTCTAAATGCAGTTATCCAAAATGCAATGTTCTTTGGATCATCCTTCTCGTCTGATATCTGTTTTGGTGCAAATGTAATATGTTCCTTATTTTCCAATCTTGCCAATGCATTGTTTCTCAATACATCAAAATTGTTTATCTTTCTTTCAGAATTACTCTTCATCGTCTTTCCAATTAATTGTAATTGACTTTCGGTTGTTGTTTTCACATAGTCTATTATTTCTAATCTGATTGACTGTTCGTTTGTCATTGTGTTAATGGCCTGTTTATATCTGTCAATCTTCTTTAACCAATCTGTCCTTTTTTGAGTTATTTCTTTTTCTGTTCTCTCATATTCCTCTTTTTCGCTCTCATACTTAGTAATATATGACTCAACACCATCATCTATTAATGAATCATCCTTGTCAAAAATATCTATCTCAATCTGTATCTTCCCAATAATTATGTTTGCATATTTGGAATACTCATCTTCAGTCAGTGCCATTTTTAGAGTCTTAATAATACTTCTCATAATCCATATCTTTAGTTTTTTGAACTTGTTTTTCTGCATTCCACTAGTTAATGGAAATCCATAAAGATCTCCATTATCACTCACACCAATTATCAAGTCTCCATATTCTATCTCTGTATTCGCATAACTTATCATGTACTTTGGAATATACTTCTCAATATATGATTTAATACCACTCTCAAATACATTCGACAAATTCTCCCAATTATTTGTCTTTAATAATTCTTTAATCTTACCTCTTGATCCTAATTTGAATGCAATCTCCTCCGGTGGATGATATTCTTTGTATTCTTTTGTCATTGTCTCATCCCCAATATTCATACCTATCTTCAATTTATTGTGTCTTGTCTTGAATGATGGATAAATATGTTCTGTATGTGTTCTGGTCCTTAGTTTCTTTGTTCTAATTAATCTCTTTATTTTTTTCCTAATATGATAATACATATTTGACAATCTCACATTATTTTTCCCTAATTCAACTCTCTTTATCTTCATATTGAAGAGTCTTTTGATCCAAAAAAAGGATCAATTAATATATTGATATCATAATTGATATTGACATTTTGGCTATTAACTATTTCAATTTTTTTGAAAAATTTGAATAATGCTATTTTAGATATATTAAATAATTAGATTTATTACATACACATATCATATCATGACACATTCTATTAAACATTCTGAAAGGAAGACAATAAAGTCAGAAGAGAAAAATAGTTATGTCACATTCTGGAGACCTACAGATCAAAATGGATATCTTGGTCAATGGTATGAGTCTGACATTAATATTGATAATGACATTGTCAAATTATTTCCAAAACAAATACTTGATCTTAAACTAGTCAAAGATCATTATCATGTTATTGAAAAACTTATTGAATATAAATCATTTAACACTGCTGAAAAATTTATGATGATGGCCAAATCTGCTTTATTCCATGATGATGATGTAATTGATATAATGGAAGGAATTAAAGACCCTAAAAAACTTAAATCATTAGGCAGAAAAGTCAAAAATTTTTCAGAAGACATATGGCAAAAATACAACAAAGATATTGTCATTATTGGCAATTATCTTAAGTTCACTCAAAATAAAAAACTAGGTCAACTACTCAAAAAAACTGGCAATGCTATTTTAGTTGAGGGCTGTCCTATGGATAAATTATGGGGTGTCGGTTTGAGATTCGACAGTCCTAATATTACTGACAAATCTAAATGGAAAGGTGAAAATTATCTGGGTAATTGTCTGATGTTTGTTAGAGAGTTATTATAATTCTTTTATTTATTAAGATACATAATAACACTTAACAACCAATGAAATAAATAATATGTATATCGAATATAATGTGAAAGATGAATGTGATGTGTAAGTTAGATAAAAAAACATTAGAAGATGTTGTTATTGAATTCATTAATAAATATGTGACACACCTTTTTATTAATAAATCTAATCAATCCAACCAATCTAATCAATCCAACCAACCTAATCAATCCAACCAACCTAATCAATCCAACCAACCTAATCAATCCAACCAATCTAATCAATCCAACCAATCTAATCAGATTAGTCAAACAAATAATGAAAAATATGTAATAGTGTATAATAAGGTATTTGAGGAGTCATGTGTGGATAGTTTAAGATTTTTATTAAGGGGATTATATTTCTATAATCCGACAGGATTGATATACTATTGGATGTTAGGAATATTATACATTATGTCATTTTCATATGAATATGATATTGACAGTTTACATTACAATATATTATTATTACATAATTTAGGATGTAAGTTGTTTGAGGATAGACCATATAAATTAGTTGAATATACAAAAATACTTCATGTAGATTTTAAACAGATCATAGATGATGAAGAAGTATTGTTACACCAAATATTAGAAGTGACAAATCCAATTGATATTTCAGAAATGAATGTCATTGATCAGAAATTAATAGAAATTATTTCATCAATATTAAAAATATCCTATGATAAAATATTATACAGAGAATATGAATTGCAAAATGAGATCGATTCAAATATTATTGTAAGTCATAAAGATCATGATACATTCAATAATATAACATTACGTGAAACAGTATTTGATGACGATACTACTTCTTATTGTGTAGTCTCAAATATCCAAACAGAAATGAAAACTGAAACAAGATCAGAAACAAGATCAGAAACAAGATCTGAAATAAAAATAGAACATATTGAGATTGAGAATGACAAAATAAAAATAACAAAAGAAAATACAACACCCAATATTACAAAAATAATATCACCAATATTTCCTGATTTTGACTCAGATAATGACGATGATTATTAAGATGTGCAAATAAGTAAGATAATGTAATATTATATTATAATAACTATAACATAATATCATGTCACACCAATATAATCCAAAAATAAACAAAATCTTAGATCAAATTAAAATAAATGGAACCTTAGATCAAATCAAAATAAATGGAACCTTAGATCAAATCAAAATAAACGGTACCTTAGATCAATTAATTGATGATATAAAAATAACGAAGGATCCGGTTAAAAGGGTTTTATTAAAAAGATTTATTGACATTAAAATGAATGAAACTACTAATATGAGAGTAAAATCAAAAAAGAATGTTGACCAAAATAAAAAGATATTAGATAATATATTGAGACAACGTGAAGACAGTTTGAAGGAATTAGACAAATTGAAAGAATCGAAAACAGAACAGAAGGATGAAGATGAGGAAAATGATATATTAGTCAAGAATAGAGGAAAGAATGAGAAATTATTTAAAAATAATAACAAAATAGATTCTAAATATATTAAATATATTGAGACAGATCAAATGAATAATAAACTAATGGAAAGACTTAATTCAGAAATAGATTTCAGATCAGAAGGAATAAATAAATCAATAATAGAAAAACCATTTGACGAAAATGAAAATGAATATTTGTAAATTACTTATTTAAATGCTGATTTAGGTTCAATAACTTTTCTATAATGGGTTTCAATACCATTATTAAGACTTGGAGCCACAACACGAATATATTGTCCTCGTTTGCCATTATAATATCTAATTAATGGATCATTCTCGGCAATCTTCGAAAATTTAGGATTCTTAATGTGTGAAATGTCTTGTAATGTTACAAATTCACATGAAATAGGAGCACAAATATGTGACATAAGATCAATCATTAATGATGTTTTGTCAAATGTTTCAACATGTTTCTTTTTATGTAATGTAGAATATACTTTATCACTCATACCATCAAAGACAATAATTTTATGATTATTAGGATATGATTTAAAGAAGTCATTAAGAATTGTGCTATTGGTAATATCTTTCACAACACTAGGAACCAATTTAACTACAACAATTGATCCGTCAAATTCTGCTTTGTCAACTTTGAGTTCTGATGAATCTGATTTAGTTTCATTTTTGATATTATTATCTAATTTGATGACATAAACACCATTATCAGATCTTTTTCCAACAAATGGCAAAAATTTACTATTATCAAATATATCATTATCAGGTATCTCAACAATACTTGCAGGAGTTATTGTTTCAGCTCTCTTGGATTGATCACCTGTAAATTTGTATTTTTGTAAATCTAAATAACCTCTACGTGTTAACATTCTGCAAATATTGATTAATACTGTCAATCTGGCCTTCTCATCAGAAAAGATTAAATTCTCATCTGACATAATAATCTTCTCATCATCTTTATTTTGTTGACCTTTTTTATCGTCAAATTTACCAGGTTTATCAGATGTCAATAATGATTTAGTATTAGAAGCCATTAATGTTTTTTATAAATATAGTTCTTAAATTATTAATATGAGTAATTTATATTAATAATAATTCATTTATCTTTCGATGTGTCTAATTCAATTTTTCTGGATCTAAATATATGATGTCCTTTTGGTATTGTTGTATTTATTCCAGATGATTGATTGTTTTTGACAACACGTACATTATTATGATGATATATATCACCATTTTCTGTCTCTGTTAAAGTATTTGTATTAATCATATTGAGTGTTTTTGCAAGATTAGTCTGGTCAGTATGTTTATCTTGTCCAAGTATATCAGGAAGTTCAGTTAATCCCCTTTCTGTTTCTAATTCTGTCAATCCAATATTAGGACCTATACTTGAATCTGTGAAATATTTCAAAAAATCAATTCTATTTGACTGTGTATTTGGTTGTATATTTGGTTGTATATTTGGTTGTATACTTGATCCAATATCTACATATCTATTCTCATAACTGGTTTGTTTTCTGAATATTCCAGAATTAGCATTAACACCACCTTTCTGTTCTTTTTGGTATTTTGAATCTGTATTATTGACAATACCTAGTTTGATTCTCATTTCATTCAAATAATTCGGATTATTCTCATCTCTTAATTCTTTGGCAATCAAACTGAACTGTTCGATTGACATATCTATTTTGAATGTGGTGTTATCAACCTTTTGAACTAAATCATTATTAGTAGATTTTTCATTAATCAATTGTGTAATAATAAAATTAGGATGTTTTTTTAATGTTGAGATTCCAAAAGAGAATATATTTCCATCAACAATGATATCAATCATATCAACCATTACTATATTTATATACATAAATAAAAAAGTTGTTTTTTTGATTCATTACACTTTCAAAAGTGATATACATATATACATAATAAATATATTCCAAACATGCCAAAAAAGAACATAAAGAATAATGATCTTGTTCAGTCTAAGACAACCAAGATTCCAAAGCCTACTATGACTAAGCCTAAAACTGAGACTAAAACTGAGACTAAAACTAAAACTGAGACTAAAACTAAAACTGAGACTAAGACTGAGATTAAGACCAAGTCTAAAAAATCTACTAAAATAGAAAAGTCAGAAAAATCAGAAAAGAAAGAGAGTAAGATAATGGAGAATTATGTAGAAACAGATGGTCAAATTGAAAAGAGAAAATTATCTGAAAATGGGAAATACATATTAGTAATTGTAGAGTCACCTGGTAAGATCAAAAAATTAGAGAAATTTTTGGGAACAGGTTATCAAGTAACATCATCATTTGGTCATTTAATGGATCTTCATCCCAAACAATTGAGTCTAAATATGGAGGGATTTATTCCATATTATTATGTGATGACAGGTGCAGGAACTAAAGATAAAAAATTTAAGAATCTCCAAGATAAAACGAAGGTTGTTAAGGAATTGAATAAACTTGCTAAAGGAGCATCCAAAGTAATTATTGCATCTGATAAAGATCGTGAAGGTGAGATGATTGGATGGAGTTATAAAACATTATTGGGATTACATGATGATGATTATGAAAGAATCACATTTAAATCTATTACAAAGGATGAAGTCAAAAAGGCCATTAGTAATCCTTCAAAGTTAGATATGAATATGGTTAATTCACAGAAAGCCAGACGTATATTAGATAGATTAGTCGGATTCATGATCAGTCCTACATTGAATCAAGCCATGGGAATGCATAACTTATCTGCTGGTCGTGTCCAGTCAATTGTTGTCAAACTTATATGTGAAAAGGAAGAAGAGATTAATAATTTTTTTGAAGGTGACAATCCATCATATTTCAGAATCACCGGAAATCTTGAATCCAAAACTAATCAAATGAAATGTGAACTTGTCGGCAATAATACTACTGATGATAATAGTGATAATGAAGATGAAAATGATAATAATGAACAACCCAATGAGAATGAGGAGGATGATGAAGATGAAAGCGATAACAAAAATATAAAGAAAGTGAAAATAACAGCATATAAAAATGCGGAAAAAATAATGATGAATATATCTAAATCAATTTTCAAGATAGACAATATCACAACCAGACAATCCAAAAGATATCCATCACCTCCATATACTACATCAACAGCACAACAAGATGCATCAACCAAATTAGGATTTAATGTAAAGAGGACTATGACAGCATTACAAAGACTATATGAAGCAGGATATACTACATATTTGAGAACAGATTCAACAAATTTATCAACAGAAGCATTGAATCAATGTGCTAAATATGTAAAAGAAAATTATGGAGACGATTATCACAATATGAAGAATTACACAAACAAAAAAGACAATACTCAGGAAGCCCATGAAGCAATTAGACCTGTTGATATGACAACAATAACAATTCCTTCTGGTGGAAAAATCGGTCAAGACGAAATTAAAGTCTATCAATTAGTATGGCAAAGAACATTAGCATCACAAATGACACCTGCAGAAGTGGATGTATATACAATTAATATATCTATTTCAAAGGAGAAGAATTATTATTTCAGAACAACAATAGATGACATAACATTTCCTGGATATCTGTCAGTATATAATATTGGTATTCATGGACAACCATTTGACAATATTGATAAAAAATACAAACTGACTGTTCCAAAAAAAGGAGACATTGTAGAAGCAAAAGAGATTAGATGCAATGAAGAATATAAGAAACCTCCAATGAGATATTCAGAAGCAGGATTAGTTAAAAAAATGGATCCAAAAAATCTGAATATTGGCAGACCCGCTACATATGCCGAGATTATCAATACAATCCAAAAGAGAAATTATGTTGTGATTGATGATGTTAATGGTGTTGAAAAGAATTCCAGATCTATTATTTGGAATCCTTCGGAAGAAAAAGAACTTAAAATGGAGCAAAAGAAGGTTCATTTAGGACGTGAAAAGAAGAAGTTTGTCCCAACACAATTAGGACAAGAAGTAAATAAATTATTATGTGAGAATTTTCCAGAGATTATGGATTATAAATTTACAGCAAATATGGAGGAACAACTTGATGAAATTGCAGATGGTGAATTAGATATGACTACATGTCTAACAGACTTTTGGAAAAAACTTGAACCATTATTAGATAAAATGAAAAAAGAGAAAAAGATTGAGAGAGTTATAGGTAAACATCCGGAATCAGGATATGAGATCATAGCCACAATGGGATTCCATGGGCCAGTATTGAAGATGAATAGATCAGATAAGAAATCAGATACAGTTATGGCACCAATAAAGAAACCACTCACAATTAATAATATTACACTTGATGATGCTCTTGAGATTTTGAAATATCCCAAATTATTGGGTAAACATGAAAAGAAGAATGTTGAACTTAAAACAGGCAAAAACGGATTCTATGTAACATGTGGTAAGGATGGTGCCAATCTCCCTGAAGATATTGCACCTGAGGATGTTGATCTTGAATGTGCAATTGAACTATTGAAAAAGAAACAAGAACAAAAAGAAGAAAGATTGAGTAAATATTTATATTACCATAAGGATGGTGATTTCGAATATATAATTAATAATGGCAAGTTTGAGAATAATAGGTATTTAATGATTAAGAATACTACAAAAAAGACTGCTAAACCATTATTTTTACCATTTCCATATGATGAACCACTTGAAGATATAACAATTGAAAGAGTTAAAGAATTAGGCAATGAAGCTAAACAGAAAAAATATAAAAAGACCAAATTAGAAAAAGCACAATCAGGAGGAAAACCAAATAATAATGACCCTGATAATACTGCAGGATCAAAAACTAAATCCAAACCTAAAACAAGTAAGACAACCAAATCAGCAAAACCCAAAGCCAAGACTACAAAACCAAAGACTACAAAGACTACAAAGACCAAGGCAAAGGCAAGAACAACAAAACAAACAATACCAAAACAGAAGAAATTATTTTAATAAAAAATGATATAAAATAAGTTTTATTGAATGGACAAAACTTATTTTATGAACAATGAATATAACTTGTTTAATAATAGACAATGAAGGGCATTATAAATGAACTATACGAAGATGGAATATTAAGAACAGATATAATGATGTTTTATTTATTTTTTATGATAATGAATGCAATATATTATATTGGTCTGGTAATTAAATACAAAGTATTTGGTTTTGATGACCGTGTAACATTTTATCACCAATTGCCAATAGTCGGATTATTAATAATGAGTTTAAGATATCCAGTATTTGCATATTTGTCAGTTCTACATTACATATGTCATTTTATGACAGACACAATATATCTTGTGACAAATGAGAACAATGAATATACAATCCATCATTTATATACAGTGACATATTTAATGGTAGTAATAATGAATTGTAGTCCAGAAATGTGTATATTTGCGATACCGCCATTATTAAATAATGTCATATATCATGGATCTAAAGTATATGAAACATTAGACAAGACGAAAATATTCAGACATATTACATTTATTTTGTTAAGATTAGTATATCCAATTCTTGCAGGTATGACAGTATTATTTATTGAGAGTTTAGGTTTTGGTGTCAAATTAATATTATTCCTTTTTTCTGTAACAATTACTCTATTAATGATACCTAAATTAGAAAGTGTGGATATGAATGCAATTATTAATTTATGTAAAAGGAATAAAGATTAAATAAAAAATTGAAAGTTATGGATCATGATCAGAAATAAGATAAATAATAAAATCATACATCAATATATAAACAAATAATAATGGCATCAAAGAATGGTCAGAATGGTCAGAACAGACAGATTGAACAGATTGATGAGAAACAATATGATATTTTTTGTGAGAATTGTGACAATATATTAGATATAAGAAAGGGGGCTATTAAGATTGATAAACTTGAGACAGAAACACCAAAAGAATTATCATCAGAAAGTGATAATAAGAATTTCGATTACGAAAAATTCCTCAAAAAATTGGAGGAAGGACAGAAACCTACTGATAATGAATTAATGTCAATTGACTTGAAGGAAATGGTCAAACATGATTATTATAAGAAGATGGCTAAAAAAGGTGACATTAAAAAACAGATTGCCGATATGATTGAAGATTTAGGAAATTCAGATACTAATACTCAAGCATATATGATATGTAAATCATGTGGAACTAATAAACAAATTCCCAAAAAATACAGAATTGTTAGTAGAAATCCAGAAGGTGTTGCATCACTACATGATGATGTAAATGAGGCAAATTATAGAGTTAAAGTATTTATGAAAACGGTACCTAGAACAAGAAATTTCAATTGCACAAATAAATCATGTCCATCACATAAATCGGAAATACAATCGGAAGCAATATTTTTCAGAAAGCATCCAAATACATTCGAGACAATCTATGTATGTGTTCATTGTCTTACAGTCAAACCTAATTAATAATTTTATTTATAAAAAATTGATATTAAAATATTTATTGATACAAAATATAAAGATAGCATTATAATTATAATAATACTATCTAATAATGCCACAACCTAAAAGTTCTAAATCGAAAATTTCAAGAAAAGTTCCTAAAAAGGATGTTGACACTGGTTCTGAACAATTCAATGAAGAAAAAAAGATTAAAAATAATTATGAAACGAATGACAATCCTGAAGAAGATGATATCACAGTTGACAATGAATTAGATGAAGATGGTGAATGGAATGAAGATGCAGAAGGTGATGAAGGTGAAGGAGAAGGGGAAGAGGGTGAAGGAGGTGATGAAGATTGTGGTTATACTTCTGGTAGAAGATCAAAAGGTTTGAAAAAGATATCTTCAAATATTGATAAAGATGATGACGATGATGATGATGGAGCAGATATTATTGCAGATGAGAATGATTTGAATCCTGATTTATATGTGAAACCGGAAGAAAGATGTTCAACACCATATTTAACACTGTATGAGAAAGTCAGATTATTAGGAGAAAGGACAGCACAACTTGCACAAGGGGCAATGCCGAGAATAATAGGAGTTGATGGAATGGATCCATATATTATTGCACAATTAGAATTAGAGTCGAAACAGATACCAATGATAGTAGTGAGACCACTTCCAAATGGTAAAAAAGAGAAATGGTTTTTAAAGGAACTCAAATTGAAGAAACGATTTATCAAATATGGATTTACAGGAGGTAATGTTGATAAAGATGCAATAACAAAAATGGCAAATAACTATACAAAGGGTGGAAGTATTACAGGATATTCAAATCTACTTGACACATCTTCCAAATTAATTGAAGAGAATGATAACCTTATTAAGAAAGAAAATAAGACTCTTAAACAAAAAATAAAGAAAACATAAAATAATTATCAAGACTAATATAAATTATAAATTAAAAATGGACTATAAAGACATATTAATAGTATTGGTTGTGGTGATAGTCATAGTAAGTATTGTTTATTTATCAGATGATAATGAATGTTTTGTAAATGATTATTATGATTGGAATTGGAATAATCCGAATATGATGACAATAATTAATAACATTGACTATTCTACAAAATGTCCTACTAATATCTGTACTTATAGTATGTCGTGTGACTATACTGATGATGCTCATCCGTGGTGCATAAATTCTTTAGATGATACCTCATATCTTTCAGAAAATGATATGTTAATCAGCAATTCATTTTAGTTAATTTATTTTGAAATGATTCAATATATGTCAATAAAGATATATTGAATAATAAAAAATTGAAAGTTTAATTTAAAACTTATAAAGACTAATTATATATTAATTATATTATCATAATAATGACTGCTCAAACACAATCAATATTAAATGATTTCAATGCATTTATTAGAAATCATCTCTGTGACAAAGATGATAAAGAGCAATTAACACATACAACATTAATTAAAGGTAAAGGGTCTAGATATAGTTTTAAGGGACCTGATTATGAAGAATTCATGAGAAAATATGTTGATGTTATTAAATCAAATCCTGATATTAGTCTTCATTTTGTTGAAAGACCTAGTTATCATGGTGTTACATTCTTGTTCTTAGATATTGATTATGATCATAAAGGAGGTAAAAGACTCTATAATGAAAAACACATTAAGGATATTATTGAAAAGACAAATGATTTTATTAAAGATCATTTCAATGTGACAGATTATCAATTGACAACATATATTACCGAAAAACCAAGTCCAACACCAAGAGATAAAAATAATGCATTCAAAGATGGATTTCATATATATTACCCATACCTTCCAATGGAAGAGAAACACAGATTTTTTGTTCTAGATCATTTAATTAGTTTGACTGTTGATAAGGAAATTCTTGATGATCTTAAATACACTTCTGATCCTAAAAATATTTTTGACACTTCAATTATCAAAAGTAATGGTATCTTAATGATTGGTTCTCGTAAAGAAGGTGGCAAACCTTATGAACTTACTCATATCTATGATTCCAATTGTAATGATATTCCTCTCGTCAATAATAATGATGAAGATGATGAATATGACGATAATAATAGTATTGAGGATTTGATTTACACATTATCAAATCAACGTTATGATGAACATGCATCGATCGAACCATATGAAGAATCTAAAGAACTAATTGATGATACATATGAGCAATATGGAAATGGCAAAAACAAAACAAAAAATACAAAAAAGACCAAAAAGACAGAAAAGATAGAGAAGAAACATAATGATAAATCGGAAGAAGATGATAAACATAATCAAAAGAAGAAGTCAGTAATAGAACTTAGAGACATTGAATTAGCCAAAGAGTTATGTAAATTATTTTCGAAAAAGAGAGCATCAGAATATACATCATGGTCAAGAGTTGGATTTGCATTAAAGGCAATTGATGAATCATTATTTCAAACATTTGTTGACTTTTCGAAAAAAGACATGGCTAAATATAATGAAGGGAAAGTAACATGTGAAGATATTTGGAAGGTAGGTAATGGATATGATTATACAATTGGATCTCTTAGACATTGGGCAATGATGGATAATAAGAAGGGATATTATTCAGTAATATCCAAATTGAATGATGAAATATTTGGAAAGGCAGAGACAGGGAAACATGTAGATATTGCAGAAGTAATATATGAATTGTATAAAGATAGATTTGCATGTGTTGATATTACAAAAAAGAAGTGGTATGAGTTTCAATCAAATAAATGGGTATTAGTTCAATCGGCCCATACATTAGAAAATCTAATTTCAGGTGAAGTGAGAGCAATGCTTACTGCATTTTTTACGGATAAATTAGTGGCATCAACAGACACAGACAATGGATTTGAAAGAGATACAGATTTCAAACGAATTTCCAAGGCAGTTAATAATTTGAATAGTTTTTGTGATGTTAAATTCAGAGAGAATATTGTTAGAGCTTGTGCCAATAAATTCTATGATTCTAAATTTATGCAAAAACTAGATGCCAATCCATATTTAATTGGTTTTGAAAATGGTGTATATGATTTGAAGGAAGATTGTTTCAGAGAGGGTCTACCATCTGACTATGTCTCTAAATCAGTAGGTTATATTTGGAAAGAGTTTGACAAAAATGATCCTATTTTTGACGAAATTATGGGATTCTTCAAACAGATTCAAGTAGATGATGATATGAGAGAATATTTATTAACATTCATTGCCTCTATATTGAGAGGTGAACAGGATCAGAAGTTTCATATTTGGACAGGTGGAGGTAGTAATGGTAAATCGGCTACGATCACATTAATAGAGAAATTATTAGGTGAATATTTTGGAACTGTCCCAATTACCTTATTGACAAGAGCTAGAGGAAAAGCATCAAATGCCACACCAGAACTTGCTGATAAATTCGGAAAGAGATTTTTGGTTATGTCAGAGACAGAACATAATGATGTATTATTTGTTGGAGCAATGAAGGAATATACAGGTAGTAATAAAATTATGGCAAGAGGATTGTATGGTGATCCCTTTGAATATGTTCCTATGTTTAAGATGGCTATTCAATGTAATGAGAAACCGACAATTCCATCAACAGACAATGGTACATGGAGACGTATTAGAGAAACACCATTTGAATCAGAATTTATTGAGGGAACACCAGATCCTAAGAAACCAAGACAATTCAAGATGAATAAATTATTAAATGAGAGATTTGATAAATGGGTTCAAGCATTAATGTGGATGTTAATTAAGATATATTATCCTAAATGTGTTGCATGTAAGTTTGCTATTCCTGAACCGGCTAAAGTATTGGAATGTACAAAGGCATATAAGAAGAACTCAGACATTTATTTGGAGTTTATTGAGGAGAATTTATTGAAGACGGGATCAGATAAGGATACAGAACAGATTACGAATATATTTGATTTGTTCAAAGGATGGTATAATACATCATATTCTGAGAAAGCACCACCAAGGAAAACATTTGTGACAAATCTGAAGAAGACAGGATTAAAACTTGATTCACAGAACATTTATGGAGTGAAATATGCATTTGATCCATTGCATTAATTAGAATTAATTTTATTTATTAGAAAAATAATAAATAATAATCTAGATAATTATCATAATATCGAAATGGGTTTTGGATTGTCAGATTATATTGGATTGATATCGTCAATATTATTAATAATAATGCCATTACCACAATTATGGCAGACCTATAAATTAAAATCTGCAAAAGACATATCAATATGGTATATTTTATTGCAGATGTTGGCAAATGGATTATTTATGGTTTTTGGTATAATACAGAATGAATTATATGTGATAATGCCGAATGGATGTTTATTAGGATGGAATGTCATATTGATTATTATGAAATATTATTATTTATACAAAATGAATATATCTGTTGAACCTATAAATAATAATAATCTAAATGAAATAGTCATATTATCTAATAATATCAAAGTCTGAAAATGAATATTAAATTAAAAATTGAAAATAAAATAAGAATGTTAATAAATATAAAGAAATAGTGCAACTAGTAACATCCCAATCTCATCTATCAATATGTCAACATTTGTGTTGCCGTTACCTACTAATTTACTATTTTCAATTGCTTTACTCAAAATCCATTCAGCTTTTTTTGGATTGCTTATTGTATAAGTAATTTCGAGGTCATCAAAATATTCTTTATTTGACTTTATATCTTTGCTTACATATTTCTTCAATAATGGTATGTTTATGCAATCTAGTATTTTGTTATGTTCTAATATATAAGTTGGTTCGTTAGTTATATTAATATTATTGGTTGGTTTTGCAGTTTCTTTATTATCAACCTCATGTTCTACTAAAATATCTGTAGGTTTCCTTATTTTGATTGCAATTCTCTTTTTTTGTCTTGTCTTGTCTTTGATTCAGAACTATATCATTATTTAATATTATGCTCATTTTGACTTGATGTTGGTTTGTTATATTCAAAATAGACAATGGATATTTTTGCATTAATAGTTCAATTTTTTATTATAGAAAAATTGAAAATTGCAATATCCTGTATCTTCTATTATTTTGACTAGAATTACTCCGTTCCGATTGCTTGTATTGCAAACGAAAAATGTCCCGTGTTCATCAACCAACTTGCCATTGTGACGCCTACGGCTCTACTATCTTTACTGGTAAAGATATCATAGGTAGTGAGCAACATCAGCCCTCATGTCGCCATTATAAAAGACGTGAAGAAAGACATGTTGGATTCTCTCATGATTCTATTCTTAAGTCAACCCCAACTGGTTATGTCAAAGTAGCCACAAAACCAATTTCTCCCTTTTCATCAAGCTCGTCAACTCGATCTTCTCCCACTGTGGTCATCCTCCAACAAACCCCGAAATCTTCTGATCGGACTCCAAAGTCGCGTCTTCTTAAGGAAGAACGAAAACAGCCGTCTAATCAGCGTTCTTCCCCCTCTGCATCCACACTTCAAGATGAAGTCAATAGTCTTGAAGACGAACTCAATCGCATGAAGGCCCTTCTTGCACAAGAGAATGCCCGCAAGAAGGAAAAAGAAGATCTTCGTCGTGCCATTGAACAATCAAAGAAGGATGAAGAAGACCGCAAGAAGCGTGAACAAGAGAAGAAGGATGCAGAATTGGCTTTGACTTTAGCTAAGAAGGAAAATGAAAAGAAGAAGCAATCTGACAGAGATGCTGAGCTTGCCAGAAGATTTTCTGGTCTTTCATTCTCTTCATCTTCATCAATGACAGGTCAAACATCTTCATCAGCAAGACCTGCAACATCTTCATCAGCAAGATCTGCAACGTCTTCAAGATCTTCTTCCCTTGCTCAAGTTCAGAAAGATCTCGAACAAGCTGAGGCAAGTCTTGCCAAGGCTAAGGCAGAACACCAAGCATTGGCCTCTGGTATGCAGGTCAATCGCCCTTTGCCTGCCACCAGAACTGGTTCGGGTCTCACATCGATCCCAATCACAGTCCCTTCATATTCTTCCCAACCAGTTGTAGTTGGGTTTGATTGTATGGGAAATCCTGTGTTCGCTGTTCCTTCTTCATCCTCTACCACTTTTTATTAAAGATCCGTCATATGGTGTCTGACCTTTAATCTGTAATATTATGTCTCTCTCTTTTTTCTATCTATATTTGCCCTATGTACATAAACCCGTTGGTAAAAATTGTTATAATTTGTTATAAAAATCTATGATTTTTATCAACAAATTTAACAATTGTTAACAACGTCAATATAAAATTTTGTTATTAAATTATTATAATTTGTTCCAAATTA
>Ga0172373_10002759_pt1 | contig 26533 bp, 20 predicted proteins | sample Lak10m_2_FD_114546 | JGI IMG/M metagenome (GOLD analysis project Ga0172373, IMG submission 114546) | Freshwater microbial communities from Kabuno Bay, South-Kivu, Congo - kab_092012_10m | ecosystem: Environmental > Aquatic > Freshwater > Lake | place: Democratic Republic of the Congo...
AAAGCGGTATTGCATCAATTGAATCTGCATATTCAGGCAGGTGAGAAAGTAGGCCTGGTTGGGCGTTCCGGGGCCGGTAAGTCGACGATTGTCAATCTGCTGCTGCGTTTTTATGATGTCGAGCAAGGGCGCGTGCTGATCGACGGGCAGGATGTACGGGACGTGACACAGAACAGCTTGCGCAGCCAGATCGGCATGGTGACCCAGGATACCTCATTGCTGCACCGTAGCGTCAGAGATAATATTCTGTACGGGCGACCCGATGCAAGCGAAGCGGACATGATTCATGCGGCCAAGCGGGCCGAGGCGCATGAGTTCATTCTGCAGTTGCGTGATGCCAAGGGCCGGACAGGTTACGATGCGCATGTGGGGGAGCGTGGAGTGAAGCTTTCCGGCGGGCAACGCCAGCGCATTGCCATCGCGCGCGTGATGCTGAAAGATGCGCCTATTTTGCTGCTGGATGAAGCGACCAGTGCGCTGGACTCAGAAGTGGAGCAGGCGATACAGGCAAGCTTGTATGATTTGATGCAAGGCAAGACCGTAGTGGCGATTGCACATCGACTGTCGACTATTGCAGCCATGGACAGGCTGATTGTAGTGGATAACGGCAGTATCATCGAACAAGGTGATCATCAGGCACTGATTAAACAGGGTGGCCTGTATGCAACGCTTTGGGCACATCAGAGTGGTGGTTTTCTGGGGGATGCCTGATTGATCAGTAAGGAGAAAGTAATGACTGCAGAAATCGAAATTCGCCCACCATTGCCGCCATTCACACTTGAGTCGGCCATACAAAAAGTCCGCATGGCTGAAGACGGCTGGAATAGCCGTGATCCGCAGCGGGTATCATTGGTATATACAAGTGATAGCCAGTGGCGCAATCGAGCAGAGTTCCCGCAAGGTCGGGTGCAGATTGTCGAGTTTCTGACTAGAAAATGGGCAAAAGAGCTGGATTATCGTTTGATTAAAGAGCTGTGGGCGTTTGACCATCACAGAATTGCGGTTCGCTTTGCATATGAGTGGCATGACGATTCAGGGCAATGGTATCGTTCTTACGGTAACGAGAATTGGCAGTTTGATGAAAATGGTTTAATGGAATTGCGCTATGCAAGTATCAATGATTTGCCTATCAAGGAAACCGATCGTAAATTTTTCTGGCCGCTCGGCAGGCGCCCTGATGATCACCCCGGCCTGAGCAAATTAGGGTTATGATAGGAACGCTGGCTTGGTGTATTGAGCAGAATTGCCTAATTGCTTTTATTCAAGTTTATATATCTGGGTTTATATTGAGAGAACTGTTAAATGTTAGTGTCTTTATCTGATTGGCCTACGCCTCCGTATTTTTCTTTCGCGCTTGAAGATGATCAGCCTCTGACTGAACCTTGCCAGATCCATTTTCTGGATGGTAAAAAAGCCGCAGGCCAGCTAAAGAGAATCTCCACAGAATCCTCCAAGTTATTATTCTCCGCAACGGGAAGTGATGTGGAAGAAACGATTGATTTCGACAAGGTCAAAACAATTCTGCTCGCCAGGCCGGTTATCATGAAGCGAGAGCTGGCGTTGCTTGAAGAGCGGGCAGAAGAGGTAGTTCATTCCTCTGAGCGTCAAACTTACAATGTGCTGTTTAGCGATAATCAGGGCATGTCAGGTGAGGCGGTCGGCTTTGTCGATGACAGCGCGTTATTTCTTTATTTGCCTAAAGATAAAGAAAGAATCATACGTTGCTTTATTCCCAAACAATCGTTGGTGAAGTATCAAATCGGCATGCATATTGGCGAGATGTTGGTGAAAGAGAATCTGGTTCAGAAAGAACAGGTGGATCAAGCTGCAACACGTCAGCAGGATCTGAGGGGGCAGCGTCTTGGCGATTATCTCTCCGAGAATAAAATCCTATCAAGAGAGCAGCTGGATCAGGCGATCACTCTTCAGGGTAAACGACCTATCCTGAAACTTGGCGAAGATTTGCAGGAGCTTGGTTTGATCAACGAGCGTCAGTTAAGCGCTGCCCTGGCGATACAGCAGCAGAATCGAAAGCTACCATTAGGGAAGATTCTGGTGGATATGGGAGCCGTACAGGAGTCTGCATTAAAAAGTACGCTGGCAAAAAAACTGGGTATTCCTTATGTGGGGTTAGAGAAATTTAATTTCGATCTTAATGCCATTAAGCTGGTCAGTGCGGCACATGCCGTAAAACATCACTTTATACCACTCTGCATACATGATGGTGCGCTGGTGGTTGCTTTTGATGATCCACTAAATTCAAAAGCGGCTGAAGAGATTCGTTTCGTCACGCAGTTGGCCGTTGTGCCAGTAATGTCTTCCGGTGAAGAAATTACCATGGCAATTCACAAATATTATCCTGGACATAGTCAGGACAGATATGCTGATGCGATTGCAGCAGAAGAGTTTACCAGAGGCAGTGAGTATGAGCTGAACCTGTCTTCTGATAACGCGGAAATGAAAATTGATGACCTCGCATCAAAATTATTCAGCGAGGATGAGAGCATTGAGCTGACATTTGAACCGATTGCCGAGTCTGATAATACACTGGTGCAATTGGTGAATAAGATGATTCTCGATGCGCATGCTTCCGGGGTTTCCGATATCCATATCGAAACCTACCCTGGTAAGAAGAATACCCGGGTCAGGTTCCGTAAAGATGGCACTTTGTCAGATTATCTTGAAATTCCGGCCAATTTTCGTGATGCCATTATTTCGCGGATCAAGATCATGGCGCAGCTGGATATTTCCACACGTCGTAAACCGCAGGATGGCAAAATAGATTTTCAGAACTTTGGCCCGGCAAAAATTGAGCTGCGCGTAGCCACTATTCCTACTACGAATAACCTCGAAGACATCGTCATGCGTGTGCTGGCTGCAGCCAAGCCATTGCCGATTGATAAACTTGGATTATCTAAAGACATTCTGGATAGCTTGAAACATCAGGTTGAACGTCCTTACGGTTTGGTTCTTGTCTGCGGTCCAACCGGCTCAGGTAAAACGACGACACTGCATTCGCTGCTCGGTTATATCAATACGCCGGAGCGCAAGATATGGACGGCAGAAGACCCGGTTGAAATCACGCAGCCCGGTTTAAGGCAGGTACAGGTCAACAGCAAGATCGGCTGGACATTTGCCGGTGCCATCCGCAGTTTCCTGCGCGCGGATCCTGATGTAATCATGGTCGGTGAGATGCGCGATCAGGAAACGACCAAGATTGGCATTGAGGCCTCGCTGACAGGTCATCTCGTGCTTTCTACCCTGCATACCAATACTGCACCGGAAAGCGTGATCCGGCTACTGGATCTTGGCATGGACCCATTTAACTTTGCCGATGCTTTATTGGCTGTATTGGCACAGCGGTTGGCAAAAAGCTTATGTCCTAATTGCAAAGAGGCGTACGTGCCTGAACAGGAAGAAGTCGATGCTTTATTAGCCGAATATCTGGTTGGTACTGCGCTGGATGGGAATGTAATCATGCAGCAATGGCAGGAGGCATATGCGAAAGATGGTAAATTCAAGCTCTATAAAGCCAAAGGGTGTGCAGCCTGTAGCAATACCGGTTACAAAGGACGCATCGGCATGCACGAGTTGATGACGGCGAGTCCCGAGGTTAAACATTTGATTCAGACACATGCACCAGTGGCCGAATTACAGGCTGCAGCAATCAGTTCAGGTATGCGCACATTGAAGCAGGACGGGATTACAAAGGTGTTGCAAGGCCTGACTGATATAGCTCAGGTCAGATCGGTGTGTGTTTAGTCGGCTTTGTTACATATCTTTGCCTGTAAGAATAAATTATCCATGAATATGAAAAATGCCAATTCGGCAGATGAAATCATCTGCCATTGCAGCGGCACGAAGCGCAGTGATATACAAAGCCTGTTCGAGCAGGAGATGGATATGGAAGCTATCTCCAGATGGACGGGTGCTGTTTCTGGCTGCGGCGGATGTGAGTGGGATATTGCACAATTGCTGAAGGATCTGGCGGAACGGAAAGTCAGCCAAGGCTCCTGATGAGTGTTGGTTTAAAAGATGCGAGCGCATAATGAAAAAGCCAGCTTGAATGCTGGCTTTTTCATTAGCTACTTCAAAACGTTAAGTCGAGGAGGGGCGATATTTAACGTTCATCAGCAGGCAAATCTTTGAGCTGAAATTTAAATGGCTTACGCGGATTAAATAACCTATGCGCGCTCTCTTACCACCAGACCTTGCAGTCGGCCTAATGTTTTAGAAAAAGCCAATACTTCCTCATTTGGAATCTGACGTATGGTTTTTTGTGTCGCAGTATCAATCACTTTTACGATCATGCGACCTGCTTCTTCGTCCATTGAAAACTGAACAGTCTGCAATGCAGGCGCTACCAATTCGTTCAGTTTATCAACTGCGGCAGTCAGTGCAGCTTTATTGGCTTCGGTTGAGAATCTGTTTTCAGAATTATCAACCGCTTTAAGCGCAGCAGGGCTACTAATGTTTTGAACTGTAGTTCTGGTATCCGCCGTTTTTGGTACAGCGGTGGGTATTTTTATACCACCGTAAGCATCTAATGAAGTGTTGAACATGGTTATCTCCTAAATCAATCTTAAATTTTGCTGCAATTGGTATTACATTTATCTGTATCTCTTAACTCGTTAACGGCAGCAGTTTTAGTTTATTTAGGGTGATTTGAAAATATTTTTAATTTTTTTTATAAATAATATTTAACCTTTTTAAATCAAATGGATAAATGGTAATAGAGTGTTGTTGTTAGAAGTAATAGAGGCATAAACAATGAAAATACCTCTGGTTATGCAGCCAAATGTGTCTGGAATAAAGGTGGTTTAATCGTCTGGTCGTAAATCCAGAAATTGTGCGGCCCCCGTTGCTGATGCCTTTACGGCTTGCTGATAGGTTGCATTTGCGGGTATTTTTTTCGCTAGTTGACTGAGAGCTTGATAGGCAGGGTCTAACTTGAAATCTTTTTCTCTATAAATGCTGTGTTCTTTAACATAGGACTCAGCAAATGCTTTTAATAAAGTGACCAGGGGTATGTCAGGTTTGCTGGGTGCAAAGTCTTGAATCAGCCAAAGGTGTACAGCATCATCTTCGATTTTCGGAGTACCTGTTTTTGGGTCTGCTAACCCTAAAGCCTGCTGAATTTTATCAGGATCATCGACATTCCCGGGGTCGCCGTAAGCGACTTCAAAGTATTTTACCTTACCATTGACCAGTGATGTCGGGCCGTCGATCGGTACCTGGCCAACCGCAAAATAACCGGCGTGTGCTCTGTCGCTATCCAGGTGGTGTTCTTTGCCAATGAAGTTAATGATTTCACCACGTTGCTGTAATTCCCTCACCCCGGATAGCATGTCTTTTGTTGCAGCGTAGATGACATTCAGATATTTCATATCTTTTTTGTGACCAATGCTGTAGTTGATGATTGCGGTGCCGTTGCGGTATAACTCCATCGCGCTGGCTCCGACTACGTTGCCTGTTTTGTTCAAAACGGCAGATACGGCCATTTTGGTACCGTTCTGGTTGCCTGTCGTCAGGGCTTGCAACCAATTATCTTCACGCTCTAACGGATACCACTCAGGGTAGTTTTCTCTAATTAAATCAAAAACCTGAGACACCAGATTTTTTTGTGCATCCGGACTGACATTCTTAATCCTGACTACTGTATGTTCTTCAGGCGGGCAGTAGTAATGATGAGTGGATGAGTTGGCTTTATGATTGGTCATGGGGTATGTACTGAAAGAACGAACTGAAACAGGATAAAATCAGGACTTTAATAAGACGATGACTGCGCCGCTCCCACCATCATTTTTGCGTGCCTGTGCATAGGCAATCACCTCATCACGCTGCATTAGCCAGCCGCGCAATTTGTGCTTCAGTACGGGTTCTTTATTTCGAGAGCCCAACCCCTTACCGTGTACGATGCGGACACAGCGCAAGCCTCGCTTTTTGCAGTCGTTCAGAAATGTGGCAACATACAGTCGGGCTTCGTCACTAATCAGGCCGTGCAAGTCTATTGCCGCTTGCACCACCCAATGGCCTCGGCGCAGCTTGCTTAATATGTCGGGTGAGTGCCCATCACGCAGATAGAGCAATTCTTCACCTGTTTCAATGTCATGGGCAGGAATAAACTGGTCACTTAATGAATCCGCGAGTGCTTGCTGTTCATCACGAATAAACTGTTTGGGGATGGGCTTGGGCTTTTTAGGCTGATGATGCAAACGTGCGTGTTTTATCTCGTCCGGGAGAGGGCGTGCATCTTTAACTGCCTGTTTGAACAGCTCTTCTGCTCCGACAGGCTCAATGGCTTTTGCTGCAGGCTGGGCTGGTTCTGCATTTTTGATTTGAGATTTGACCTGCTTGATTTGTTCGCCCAGCGTTTTCATCGCTTAAGTGTTGTGTGGGTTCGCCCTTCCAGATGCTTAACTTTGGAAAGGCGATATCCGTGTTATTTCAGATGGTCCAGATAGCGTTCTGCATCCAGCGCTGCCATGCAGCCGGTTCCCGCGCTGGTGACTGCCTGGCGGTAGATGTGGTCTTGCACATCACCTGCTGCAAATACGCCCGGTATGCTGGTAGCTGTTGCATTGCCATTGCGCCCCATTTGAGTCACGATGTAGCCGCCATCCATTTCAAGCTGCCCTTCAAAGATGTCGGTATTTGGCTTGTGACCGATGGCGATGAATACCCCCTGAAGCGAGATGTCTTTTGTGCTACCATCGTTGACGTTTTTAATGCGCATGCCAGTCACGCCGGTATTGTCACCCAGTACTTCATCCAGTGTGGAGAATGTTTCCAGTACAATCTTCCCCTCGGCAACGCGCGCCATGAGTTTATCTACCAGAATCGCTTCGGCCTTGAACTTATCGCGCCGATGCACCAGGGTGACTTTGCTTGCGATATTTGCAAGGTACAACGCCTCTTCCACAGCAGTATTGCCGCCCCCGATGACGGCAACTTCCTGATTGCGATAGAAGAATCCATCGCAAGTGGCGCAGGCAGAGACCCCTTTGCCCGAGAATTTCTCTTCACTTGGGATGCCTAAGTATTTTGCAGAGGCGCCTGTGGCGATAATCAATGCATCACAGGTATATTCGCCACTGTCGCCTACCAGACGAATCGGTTTCTCGCTCAAATGCGTGGTATGGATATGGTCGAAAATCATTTCCGTATTGAAGCGTTCTGCATGCTTCTGAAAGCGCGCCATCAGTTCAGGGCCTTGTACACCTTCTGCATCTGCAGGCCAGTTATCCACTTCGGTTGTCGTCATGAGTTGGCCGCCCTGGGCAATGCCGGTGATTAAAACAGGTTTGAGGTTGGCACGTGCTGCGTACACCGCTGCAGAGTAACCTGCAGGGCCTGAGCCCAAGATAAGTAAATTTGCATGACGAGTTGCCATAGTGAATAACTTTCTAATAGATTGTACTTTTGTAAAATTGAGTAGAATTATACTTGAAACAAGCTGATGTCGATTTTGTATGCCTTTTTTAGCTCTGGCCGTGCTTACATTTAACATTGCAGTGCAATGTTGGCCTGCTCTGAAAACTGCAGGTTATTATTTATCCAGCAGACTACGTAGCATCCAGGCGGTTTTTTCATGCACTTGTAAACGTTGGGTGAGCAGGTCTGCGGTTGCTTCATCTGCGGCGGCATCTGCGCTTGGGAACACGCTGCGTGCGGTGCGGCAGACTGCTTCATGACCGGCAACCAGTTCTGCAATCATCTCCTGCGCCTTGGGCACAGATTCAGACTCTTTGATGGATGATAGTTTGGCAAAGTCGCGGTATGTACCCGGTGCGTATACATCCAATGCACGGATACGCTCAGCGATTAAATCAACGGCAAGAGCAAGTTCGTTATACTGCGTTTCAAACATCAGATGCAGGGTGTTGAACATTGGTCCAGTGACGTTCCAATGGAAATAATGGGTCTTTAAATACAGGGTGTAAGTGTCAGCCAGCAGGTGTGATAAACCTTGTGCGATATTTTTTCTGTCCTGCTCTTTGATGCCAATATCCATGGTGATTTCCTATCCATTTCGTGATTGAACTTATATTGGTATTCTAATCGCTACCGAGCGACTTTGATACTGCTATAATTTGCGTTCGACATTTAAAACTCGTTAAAGGTTTATCTTGTTTTTTAAAAAATCCAAACCAGTGAATGCGCGCCGAGAGGCTGAGGTAACCAAGTCCAATGCGCTTGCCAGAACGCTGATTAAAGAGGCGTGGTGGTTAGGCTTGGTATTGGTTGGCTTATATATTACGGTGATTCTGTTTACATACAGCCGGAATGACTCATCATGGTCACACATGGCCTCCGATGGCGCTGTCATACAGAATGCTGGCGGCAGTGTAGGGGCCTTGGTTTCTGATTTGCTGCTATATGTGTTCGGCTTCTCCGCATGGTGGTGGGCTGTGCTTGCGTTTTATGCCATGTGGCTCGTTTACCTGAAACTTGAAGTGGTAGACCAGAGTGAAAAGCCATTTTTGTTGTTTAATTTTATCGGCTTTGCTTTGCTGCTGGTTGCATCCAGTGCTCTGGAAGCGGGGCATTTAATCAGTCTGCCAGCTTCGCTGCCATTGGCTCAAGGCGGTATGCTGGGGACGGCCGTAGATTCTGGCTTGCGCAGTTTGTTTGGATATACAGGTTCCAGCATGTTGCTGTTGCTGATGTTCGTGGTCGGTTTCAGCCTTTTTACTGGCTGGTCATGGATCATGATCACAGAGAAGTTCGGTGCACTCTTAATTAATACCTACGAGTTTGTGAAACTTAAGTGGTATGACTGGCAAGATAGAAAAGCCGGTAAAGCGGTGGAGATTGAGCGTGCTGAATTTGTCGAAAGCGAGCGCAAGCGGGTAGAGCGACGCGAGCCTGTACAAATTGAAGCGCCTGTGCTCGAAATTGTGCAAAGTGCACGCGTGCAAAAAGAAAAACAGGCGCCCTTGTTCGAATCTCACCCGGATACCCCTTTGCCACCGATTCATCTGCTCGATGAGCCATCGGGAGCAGTCGAGCTGCCTTCTGCTGAAACGCTGGATTTTACCTCGCGTCTGATCGAGCGCAAGCTGATGGATTTTGGTATCGAGGTTAAAGTGCTGACGGCATTGCCGGGGCCTGTGATTACACGTTATGAGCTTGAGCCTGCGGCGGGTGTTAAAGGCAGTCAGGTGACAAATCTGGTGAAAGATCTTGCGCGCGCGTTGTCTGTAGTGAGTGTGCGCGTGGTAGAAACCATCCCGGGTAAAACTTGCATGGGTTTGGAGATTCCCAACCCTAAACGACAAATCGTTTATTTGTCTGAAATCATGGGCAGTCAGGCTTATGCCGATATTCATTCGCCACTTGCTATTTCATTGGGTAAGGATATTGGCGGCAAGCCTGCAGTTGCTGACCTTGCCAAAATGCCACATGTGCTGGTTGCGGGTACAACCGGATCAGGCAAGTCTGTGGCGATTAACGCCTTGATTTTAAGTCTATTGTACAAGGCTGATGCGAGTCAGGTGCGCATGATTCTGATTGACCCCAAGATGTTGGAATTATCCGTTTATGAGGGTATTCCACATCTGCTGGCACCTGTTGTGACTGATATGCGTCAGGCCGCTAATGCACTGAACTGGTGTGTGGCAGAGATGGAGCGCCGTTACAAGTTGATGTCCATGCTGGGGGTACGTAATCTGGCTGGCTATAATCAAAAAATCAAAGATGCGACCAAAGCTGGAGAGAAGATTCCGCATCCGTTCAGTCTGACGCCGGATGATCCGGAACCCTTGGATGAAATGCCGTTGATTGTCGTGGTGATTGACGAGTTGGCTGACCTGATGATGGTGGTTGGTAAGAAGGTTGAAGAACTGATTGCACGGCTGGCACAAAAAGCGCGTGCATCCGGCATTCATCTGGTGTTGGCAACACAACGACCTTCAGTGGATGTGATTACCGGTTTGATTAAAGCCAACGTACCTACCCGCATTTCATTCCAGGTTTCAAGCAAGATTGACTCGCGTACGATTTTGGACCAAATGGGTGCGGAGGCGTTGCTGGGGCAGGGGGATATGCTTTACATGCCGCCTGGCACCGGATATCCAATGCGTATTCATGGCGCGTTCGTGTCCGACCAGGAAGTGCATAAGGTGGTGAACTATCTCAAGGCGCAGGGTGAACCTAATTATGTTGACGGCATTCTAACCAACGAAGCCGAAGAAGGTGGCAGTGATTTTGCGGGTGGCTCAGGTGGTGAGGGTGGGTCTGAAGTCGATCCGCTCTATGATGAGGCTGTTGGGATTGTCCTCAAAACGCGTCGAGCAAGCATATCGTCTGTACAGCGACAGTTACGTATTGGCTATAACCGTGCCGCGCGCCTGATTGAAGATATGGAACGTGCCGGGCTGGTTTCGGCGATGCAGAGCAATGGCAATAGAGAGGTGCTGGCACCACATCACGAAGCTTGACCTGGCTAAGTAATTTAAAGATAACTGAATGATTAAAAGAATATATTTTTTTAAGGTAACATTGTTGCTGCCTTTTATGTTGCTGAGTCAGTCTGCAGTGGCAGATGGTATGGCTAGTGTAAAAGCTTTCTATGCGCAGACGCAGGCGATACGTGCCAATTTTCATCAGGTGGTGACCGATAAGCAGGGCCGTAAATTGCAGGACGTGCAGGGACAAATGCAGCTCAAGCGCCCAAACAAATTCAGATGGGATTACAATAAACCGTTCGAGCAGCAAATCATCAGTGATGGTAAGCAGGTGTGGCTGTATGATACAGAGTTAGCGCAAGTGACCGTGCGAGAATTCAGTCAGGCGCTTGGTTCAAGTCCGGCAGCATTGCTGGCGGGAGACGATGCGATCGAAAAAAGTTTCAAGTTGGTCAATGCTAGCGCCAAGGGCGGTTTGGATTGGGTGAGTGCTAGCCCAAAAGCTAAAGAGACTGGCTTTGATAGAATCCTGCTCGGATTTAAAGATAATAAGCTGCAGGAAATGTCCTTGATCGACAGTTTTGGACACAACACAAAAATCGTTTTTAGCCAGGTCGAAAGTAATCCTGCAATAGACGAAAAAGCTTTTCTGTTCCAGCCTCCCAAAGGTGTGGATGTAGTGGGTGAATAGCCAAATCGGTCGTCATTTTGAATAGTCTGTTTACACCAAATGCGCCAGAAGCGCCACTCGCAGAGCGGCTGCGACCCAAAACCATCGATGAGGTAGTCGGTCAGTCTCACTTGCTGGGTGCTGGCAAGCCTTTACGGCTTGCGTTTCAGTCCGGCAAGCTGCCTTCAATGATTCTATGGGGGCCGCCAGGAGTTGGCAAAACGACATTGGCACGTCTGATTGCCAATACTGCAGATGCTGAATTTATTCCTATTTCTGCTGTTTTATCCGGCATCAAGGATATTCGTGATGCAGTAGAGCGGGCGGAGCTGATTTTGCAGCAGCATGGCCGTAAAACTATATTGTTTGTGGATGAAGTGCATCGCTTTAACAAGGGGCAGCAGGATGCTTTTCTGCCATTCGTTGAAAGTGGCCTGATTACTTTTATTGGCGCGACCACAGAAAACCCTTCGTTTGAGGTGAACAGTGCGCTGCTAAGTCGTGCGCAGGTGTATGTGCTCAATGCACTGTCAGAGGCCGAGCTTTCACTATTGCTCGATCGTGCACAACAGTTGGTAGCGAATTCAATTACTCTCACAGATGAAGTGCGGGAACAGGTGCTGGCTTATGCTGATGGTGACGCCAGACGTTTGCTGAACTTTGCTGAGGGTTTGTTTAATGCGGCGGCAGGTGCCGGCATTGATGAAATTGATGCTGCATTTTTGCAAACGACCATGGCAAGCAAGCTGCGACGCTTTGATAAAGGCGGCGAGGCCTTTTACGACCAGATTTCAGCGTTACATAAATCGGTACGTGGTTCTAACCCTGATGCGGCCTTATACTGGTTCTTGCGCATGATTGATGGAGGTGCAGACCCTCTGTATCTTGGCCGCCGCATCGTGCGTATGGCAGTGGAGGATATCGGCATCGCAGACCCGCGCGCGCAGACGATGGCGCTGGAGGCTTGCCAGATATACGAGCGTCTTGGTTCTCCTGAGGGTGAGCTTGCGCTGTCGAATGCCGTCATCTACCTGGCGGTTGCGCCTAAAAGTAATGCGGCTTATATGGCATATAACCAGGCTAAAGCCTTTGTTGCACAGGATAAATCCCGTCCGGTGCCGCTACATCTGAGAAATGCACCGACCAAGCTGATGAAGGCGCTGGATTACGGTAAGGGATACCGTTACGCACATAATGAACCGGAAGCATACGCAGCTGGTGAGCATTACTTTCCGGATGATTTGCCGGCACAGCAGTTTTATGCACCCACACCGCGCGGGCTTGAGGGTAAAATAGTGGAAAAGTTAGCGTACTTGCGAGATTTGGATAGTCGCGAATTGGCCAAGAAAAGCAAAAAATAAAATATAGGAACGTACATGTTAGATATTCAGGCATTAAGAAGTGATTTGGACGGTGTAGTAAGTCAGTTAGCGAGACGCGGTTTTGCATTTGATGCGGAAAAGTTTACTGCGCTGGAAGCTGAACGAAAAACTGTGCAGACACGTACACAGGATCTGCAGGCTAAGCGCAATAACGTGTCCAAACAAATCGGTATGGCAAAAGCTAAAGGCGAAGATGTATCTGCCATTATGGCTGAAGTGGCAGGTTTGGGTGATCAGTTAAAAGCTGATGAAGCACGTTTGGGTGAATTGCAAGCGGACTTGCAGAATCTACTGTTAAATGTACCTAATTTGCCGCATGCGACAGTGCCAGCGGGTGCATCAGAAGCGGATAACGTAGAAGTTCGTCGCATTGGTACGCCTCGCACGTTTGATTTTGCAGTGAAGGATCACGCAGATGTCGGTACACCACTAGGTCTGGATTTTGATACGGGGGCAAAACTCTCTGGTGCACGCTTTACGCTGATGCGCGGACAGGTTGCAAAATTGCATCGTGCTTTGGCCCAATTTATGCTGGATACACAGACTGAAAAACACGGCTATACCGAGTGTTATACGCCGTATATGGTCAATGCGGAGACTTTGATTGGTACGGGGCAATTGCCGAAGTTCGAAGAAGATCTGTTCTCTTTGCAGCATAATGACAGCAAGTTATATCTGATTCCCACTTCGGAAGTTACGCTGACCAATACCGTACGTGATGAAATCGTGCCATTGGAAGCATTGCCAATCAAACTGACGGCGCATACCCCTTGCTTCCGCTCCGAGGCAGGCTCTTACGGCAGAGATACCAAAGGGATGATACGTCAGCATCAGTTCGATAAAGTAGAAATGGTGCAGATCGTTCACCCAAGTAAGAGTTATCAGGCACTTGAAGAAATGGTAGGGCACGCTGAGAATATTCTCAAGGCACTTGAACTGCCTTATCGTGTCGTTTCTCTCTGCACTGGCGACATGGGCTTTGGCGCAGCTAAAACCTATGATCTGGAAGTCTGGCTGCCCGCGCAGAACACTTACCGTGAAATTTCATCTGTATCCAACTGCGAAGCTTTTCAGGCGCGCCGCTTGCAGGCGCGTTTCCGCAACGAGGCCGGTAAGCCCGAGTTAGTGCATACCTTGAATGGCTCTGGCCTGGCAGTAGGGCGCACACTGGTTGCGGTGCTGGAAAACAATCAGCAAAAAGATGGCAGCGTATTGATTCCTCGCGCGCTTCGTCCCTACATGAACAACCTGGAAGTAATTAAGATTTAGCTAGAATGTAGCCGGAAAATATAGTGCACGGCTCAGTTCCGTGCAATTCTAAAGCCGTTCATATCCCGTTTGTGGGCAGGTTGATAACGCTCCAGTATGCGCTGGTAGCTTCGCACTGACTCCACAAAAATTACCGGTGCGCCGCCACTGGCATAGCCATATTTAACCGTGGTGTAATAGTCCGGGTTGTTGAGTAATACCAGCGTTTTCTTTACATCTGCCCAGCTGTCCGGGTTGAGATTCAGGCGTTTTGCCAGCACGCGTGCATCTTCAACATGTGCATAGCCGATGTTGTAGGCTGCAAGTGCCATATAGGTTCGGTCTGGCTCAGGAATACGTTCCGGCACCGTTTCTCTCAGTTTGAGAATGTATTTTGCACCTGCAGGAATACTTTGCTTGGGATCCAGTCTGTCAGTCACCCCCATGAGGTCGGCTGTACTTTCGGTCAGCATCATGAGGCCACGCACATTGGTTGGTGAGGTGTTGTAAGTGTCCCAGTGTGATTCGCGATAGCTGACCGCAGCCAGCAGGCGCCAATCAAGCCCGGTAAGTTCTTCTGCCTGTTTGAATAGATTGACATACTTTGGTAGTAAGGTGTTGATTCTTTTTAAAAAGGTGGTGATATCCAGCGTATTGAGGCGTTTTGAACTGCCATAGTAGCGGTCAAGAAGATTGCGTAATGTGCCATCTTTTTTAATCTTGTCAAAAAAAGTGTTTGCTTTCGCAACCAGTTGCGGGTCGGCATTCTTGGACATTGCCCAGGCGATTTTCTCGGTCTCACCTATCTGCATGGCAACGTCCAGATTGGGCAAGTAGTTTTGCATAATAGAGACCATGTGGCTGTCTACAACAGTGAAGTCCACTACACCGTTGGCAACCTCCTCCAGTAATGATTCCGAATTGGTGTGTGGAATGGCTCGCCAGTTAAGCGTCGGGTGTTTCTGCTGCAAGTTTGCAAGTCGTTCTGCATAGCTTGTACCTGCGGGCACTACAATTTTTTTGTCAGCAACAGTGTCAAGATTTTTAGGTTTTTTGTTGATTTCGTTGTTGAAAATAAGCTGTTGCTGGGTTTCCTGATAGGGCGTAGAAAACTGAACCAGTTCCTGCCGCAGATGAGTGGCAGTAAGATTGGCTGCCGCAATGTGTGCTTTGCCCTTGAGTAAAGTGGGGATCACGTCACTGATACTGTTCACCAACACAAATCTGACCTCGTAATCGAGTGCATATTCTTTCATGAATAGCGTGACCAGATCATACTCAATGCCTGCAGGCTGGCCCTCGCTATTCAGGTAATAGGTGACTGGACCATTGTGAGTAACAAAGACGATTTCTTTTTTATTGGGGTCTATGTTTGGCAGTTCATCTTTTTTCTCTGCCGGATTGCAGGCAGAGAGCAGTATGAGCAGCAGCGAGATTAAACAGCGGCGCAGGATAGCTTGGCTAAACATGTGACTCAGGCGCCAAACTCACTAACGCTGCCATTTTCGGCGATTAATACTGTATCGGCCAGATTGAGAAAGATACCATGTTCTACCACACCTGGGGTATTGTTGATTAGTGTGTTCAATATGACTGCATCCAGACTATTATCAAACTGCATATCAAGTACATAGCTGCCATGTGAAGTAATCCAGAAACCGTCTTTTGCTGCATTGGGGCGAAGATCGCCTTTGCCGCCGATATCCTCGAGATTTTTCTTGGCCAGTTGCCAGGCAAAGGGGATGACTTCAATAGGAATTACAAAGTTTTGCCCGATATGGCTGACCAGTTTGCTTGAGTCTGCAACGGCAACAAAAGTCGTGGCTGCCTTAGCAAGCAGTTTCTCTTTGACCAAGTCACTGCCCCGGCCCTTTAGCAGGGTTTTATCAGGTGTGATTTCATCCGCGCCATCCACATATAAGTCGATGCAGCTGATATGCTCTAATGCAACGATAGGTAGTTTGAGCGACTGTGCTTTTTGTGCACTGATGGTAGAGCTGGCAACAGTGGTGAACTTCAAACCTTCTTCACGAGCCCGGCGTGCGAGTTCCTCGATAAAATAATTGGCTGTTGAGCCAGTGCCCAACCCAACCAGCATGCCATCTTTTACATACTTTGCAGCTTGCAGTGCGACGAGTTGTTTGTCGTTCATGTACGCCCCCAACTTTAACCCAGATTTCCCATAAGGACTTGAAGTGACAAAGCTGGGTTTAAATTTTTTACTATAGTAACGCGATTTGCATTGCTTTAGGCATAAAAAAAGGGAGCCAGCTGCTCCCTTGTTGTAAATTATTGCAAATTGATTTTATGTAATCAATTATTTCATCACGCGGTTTTTGTATTCGCCGGTGCGTGTGTCGATTTCGATTTTGTCGCCCTGGTTTACGAATAAAGGTACAGCAACTTCAAAACCGGTCGCGATTTTAGCTGGTTTTAACACTTTACCTGATGTATCGCCTTTTACCGCTGGTTCTGTGTAAGTGATTTCGCGTACAACTGAGTTGGCAATTTCAACTGAGATGGCTTTGTCGTTGTAAAAACGCAAGTCAGCAGCCAGACCATCTTCCAGGTATGGTAAAACGTCTGTCATGTATTCGCCGTCAACGTCGTATTGGTTGTATTCAGCATCCATGAAAACGTAAGCTGGGTCAGCGAAGTATGAGTAAGTCACTTCTTTTTTATCCAGAATCACTACTTCAAACTTGTCGCCAGCGTTGTATACGTTCTCGCTTGGTGTATCTGTGAGCAGGTTTTTGAATTTCATTTTAACTACGGCAGAGTTACGGCCAGATTTGTTGTATTCTGTTTTAACTACAACGAGTGGGTCGTTGCCTACCATAATCACGTTACCAACGCGGAGTTCTTGTGCTGTTTTCATAGAGGTGCCTTACAAATTAAAGGGATAATGCGTAAAACCGCGCATTATATCTTATTGTGATGTATTTTTTCAATAAAAATCACTAAGTTAGTTGCAAGGTCAGGCTGTGCTTTCAGTGTATTTGTTCTCTGTGAAGTATGAGTACCAATTGCAGTAAGATGGTTGAGGTAACCCTGCCAGATAGCGGTTGTCACATTACCCGTAGACCATGCAGTGTGCACCTTTTTGATGGATTCTTTTGTTGTCGCGTCGCAATTTGCATAGAATAAATCCAGAAAAGCGTTGAGCTTTGTGATGTGTGTGTCTTCTGTTTGCAGATAGGGCTGCCAGATAAATGGTTTGCCAGCCCAGATTGCGCGTATCCAGCTATCTTCGCCTCGCACCAAGTTGATATCGCAGCATGCCAGCAACCTGTCGTAATCTGCTTGACTTAAGAACGGCAAAACGTGCAGTTGAAGATTTTTAAAAGTGTACGTTTCACCAATGGTGAGTTCTTCTTTATCAAAAAACTGGCTGACCATGGGCAGAATGCTGCTGGCTGGCACGTAGCAGTCTGTAGGCTGGTTTGACTCAGCCATCGCAGTGAGTAAAGCGTGAATCGGCGCATGCGGGTAGCAGAACAGCGAGACCTTCAGTCGCTCACTGTCTGGAATATGCAAACTGTGCAGAAATTGTTTTTTTAATTCCGGGTTGTTCGCGAGCTGCTGATGGTTAATGACAATGTTATGCTCCCTGAGCAGGCCGCCGGTGTTGGTGCTGAAGCCAGGAAAGAAAAAGTGACGGCTTAGATTGCCATGCTTTGAGTTTCGAGCATGAAAGTCTGCCACCCAGGGTTCTGCTGACAGGTATTCCAGATTTATCCAGATTGTATCGGCGTGCATTTTTGCCAGGTAGCCCGCTGGCAGCTCGCAGCCAAACGCCTCAATTACTACTTCAGCAGTCTCATCAAAGCTAGTGTCAGCCTGCCAAGGGGCAATGGTGATATCTTGAATGCGTTGTTCTTGTTTTTGTATGTCTAATGATGGAATGAGTTGTTTTGCAACATTCAGATCATCTACCCATAGCCGTATTTCAAGCTTATGCTCTGTTTGCAGCTGCTTTGCCAGCCGCCAGCATACGCCGATGTCGCCAAAGTTATCGACGATCTTGCAGAAAATATCCCATTGTTTCATTTTTCGGCGTCTGGTTTTGAATAACTGACATCAATCACTTCAAAACTCTCTTCACCTTTGGGAGTAGCTACGCGCACGGTATCGCCTACCGTCTTGCCCAGTATGACTTTGGCTAGCGGTGATACCCAGCTGATATAACCTTTTGAAGGTTCGAGTTCATCTTTGCCAACAATGCGATAGGTGTGCTCGGTATCATCATCCAGATTGTATAAGGTCACCCATGCGCCAAAGTATATTTTTTCCAGATGCTGCTGCAGGCTGGAATCGACAATTTCTGCCAAGTCCATGCGGCGCATCAGATGACGGCAGCGGCTGTCTATCTGGCGTAAACGGCGTTTGCCGTAGATATAGTCTCCATTTTCACTTCTGTCGCCGTTGCCTGCTGCCCACGAAACGGTGCGTACCACTTCCGGACGTTCAATTTTGTAGAGCTGGTCAAATTCTGCCTTGAGTGCCGCAAAGCCTTCAGGGGTGATGTAGTTTTTTTCATCCACAGTGATAGGTTTGGCAGCCATTATTTTTGTGCTTCCAGCAGTAGCACATCATGAACAAAGTAGCCGGTTTCGCCAAAGCAGGTTGTGGGTAAGCCTTTGTGTTCTTCGTAAATCAAACGTACGCGCTCACCAACGGTTTCATTAATCTTTTTGGCTATACGTTCATCGCGCACGGTAAAGAAGAACTTTTCTGCCTGCGTGCCAGGCATGGAGACTAGTATCAATTCGCCTTCGTAGGTTTTGCATATCCAGCCTTTTTGCGAGAGTTTTTGCACATAACCTGCCCGTTCGCCTGAAGAGTAAACCCAAGTAAGCGCTGCCCATGTGTAGAGCGTAAACAGTACAACTGGGATGGCTAGCAGCCATAGGAAATATTTAAGCACTTTTTTTATCTGAGAAAGCATGATTTGCCCAAAATCTATTTTGTTTGAATGCAGATATTCTATTCGGCAAACGTTAATTGTCCAATAGAGCACAGGGCACTTCTATAAATGCAGAGTTTGATATGCAGTACAAGGCGCACGGAACGCAGAAACCGAGATAGTATGCGGTATACAGCGAGTTTACGAGTACCGCGCAACACAGTAATGTGCTCAAAAAATGTATTTATAGAAGTGCCCTGCAATATCTAATAGAATACTGCCATGCAATCTACCCCCATTATTCTTTGCCCAACAGCCCGACTCGCGCGCAGTATTAATGCGGATATTGCACAAACTCAGCGGGGAAAATTGCAGTGGCAAAGCCCGGATGTGCAGACATTGTCGCAATGGCTGGAAAGCGTGATTGAAGAAAGCCTGCTTACTGGTGAGATTGCCGAGGCGACTCCGCCTTATGCGCTGAGTACATTCAATGAACAGCTATTGTGGGAAGAGGTGATTACACAAGCGCTGAAGAAAAACGCATTTGGCGACTTGTTTGATGTGTCTGGTTTGGCAAGTGCAGCGATGGAGGCGAATCGTTATGTGGTTGCCTGGAATATGCACCTGCCCAGAGAGCATCTGGCTGAAGAGGCGCGCCAGTTTATTGATTGGCAGCGCATGTTTCAGCAGCGCTGTGGCGAGTTGAACGTACTGGAAAATGTGCGTTATGTCGATTGGCAGCTAGCTCAAGTAGCGCAAACTCGCTTTGCGCTGCCCAAACAAATAGCTTTTGCGGGCTTTGATCAAACCGCACCGCAGGAGCAGCGTCTGCGTGACATCTTGGTGCAACGCGGTGTTGAGGTAAGCGACTATCTGACGACTACAGCAGAAGCTGCCGTAGCACAGCATGCAAGCTTGCTGGATCAGCAGGCTGAGTGTCGCGCCGCCGTTGCATGGGCCAGGCAATGCCTGACTGAAAAGCCAACAGCCAAGTTGGCAATTGTGGTGCCGCGCTTGAGTGAAGTGCGGAACCAGCTGGCAGATTTGCTGGATGACGTGTTTTATCCTGAAAGCGTGCGTCCGGCAATGACAGACATCGGGCGGCATTATAATTTTTCCCTGGGTACACCACTGACCCAGCAGCCTGTCATTCAGGCTGCGCTTAACCTGCTGCGTATGCTGGTTAGCCCGCGTTTGCAGCAGGCGGATGTGTCTGCGATGCTGCTGTCGCCATTCTGGTCAGCCAGTTCGCGTGAAGCTGATGCCCGCGCTTTGCTGGATGCGAGAATGCGCGAGCATCTGCCCACACAGTTCAGTTTGTCACGTTTTACAGCCTTTGTACAAAAGCAGCAGGAGAGCGGTTTGTTACTAGCAGGCCTGCTGACTGACCTTGATACGGCTATCTCGGTCAGTGTTTCAAAAAGAATGGAACCTTCCCAGTGGGTGGCCGTGTTCGATAGTCTGCTGGGTGCGCTGAAATGGCCCGGTGAGCGCAGTATCAGCAGTCTGGAGTATCAGGCAATGACCGCGTGGCAAAAGGCATTGCAGCAGTTAGCTAAACTGGATGTGCTGCGTAAGCGCCTGAGCGCGGCCGAGGCCGTGCATTACATGCAGCAGATTTGCACCAGCCAGGTGTTTCAGGCAGAAACCGAACTTGAGCCTGCCATACAGATTCTTGGTATTATGGAAGGCTTGAGCTCACCAGTGGATGCGATCTGGTGCATGCATATGAACGACCATATCTGGCCGCTGCCCGCCAGACCCAATCCATTGTTGCCAGCCTTCGTACAGCGTGCCGCCGCCGTGCCTAACGCAGATAACAGCGTACAGGCTGCCTTTGCCGCAACGATACATCACCGGCTACTGCATTCAGCAAAAGCCATTATTTTCTCCAGCAGCACGATGGAAGGTGAGAGTCAGCTACGTGTGTCCCCGCTGATGAAGGGGATTCCATCTATTGGCAGTGCGGTACCTTTAGCTGAAACGCTGGCAGAACAGTTGAGTCATGCACAAGGTACGCTGGAGCATGTTGATGATCACATCGCGCCAGCAGTGAGAGAAGGTGAACACGTTTCTGGCGGCACTGGCTTGCTGAAAGCACAGGCGGTTTGCCCTGCGTGGGCGTTCTACCAGTATCGTTTGGGGGGTAAAGCGCTTAAGGTCGCCACAGCCGGTTTGGATAGCATGGCGCGTGGTTCGCTGGTGCACGGCGTACTGGAGCATTTCTGGCGTAACCGCCACTATGCAGATCTGCGAGATATGAGCAGTGATGATTTGGCTAAATCGCTTGCCCAGGCCGTGCATCATGCCATACAGGGTTTTGTGGCAGAAAACGATGTTGTTTCAGATGCCGTGCTGGCACTTGAACAGGAGCGGCTGACCAAACTGGTTGGTGACTGGCTGCTGTTTGAAAAAAATAACGGCGTGTCATTCAAAATAGTAGCTTGCGAGGCAGAGAAGAAAGTCTATATTCGCGGCATTGAGGTGACGCTGAAAATTGACAGGATTCATGCGCTGGCAGAAGGTGGTCTGGTGTTCGTGGATTACAAAACCGGACAAGTACCCAAGACCAGCAGCTGGGGTGAAGACCGTATCACCGAGCCTCAACTGCCCATTTACGCCACTTTTTATGCGCAGGATGATATTGCACGCGTTTCAGGGGTGTACTTTGGCATGGTAAAAACGGCGGAACATGCTTTTTCAGGTGTAGATGAAGACATTTTCTCGTTGGAGTCAGCCAAGCGTAAACCGGCTTTCATGCAGGATTTTAGCGACTGGCCCAGCTTGCTGACACACTGGAAAACCAGTATTGAGGCCATAGCAGAAGAGCTGAAAAGCGGGGCATCTGCCGTAAGGTTCTCGAATGAAAATGAACTGATGTATTGTGAAGTGCTGCCATTGCTGCGGCTGCCTGAACGCAAGCTGCAATTCGAGCGTTTTCAGGGGAGTGCAGAATGACCCCAGATACCGTACGTCCGTCTTTTGATCTTGCTGCTGATGCACACAACCGTTTGCGTGCACTCGAGCTGAGTTCATTTATCGTAGAGGCACCGGCTGGTGCGGGTAAAACCGAGCTGCTGACTCAGCGCTATCTGAAACTGCTCACGACGGTGAATGCGCCTGAAGAAATCATCGCGATTACCTTCACCAATAAAGCAGCTGCGGAGATGCGTTTACGGATTCTGGATAGCCTGATGAAAGCGGCTAATCAGGAAAAACCTCAGCAAGCGCATAAACAGATTACCTATGATTTAAGCCTGCAAGCCTTGCAGCGTGCGCAGTTAAAGGATTGGCAGCTGATTGAGAACCCATCCCGTCTGCGCATTTTTACCATTGAAAGCTTATGTGCTCATCTGGCCAGACAAATGCCGCTGATGAGTCGCTTTGGCGCGCAGCCGCGAGTGACGGAAGATGCAGGCAGTCTGTATGCACAGGCCGCAGAACAGACGCTGGCGCTACTGGAAGATAAGACGCATGGCGAAATAGTCAAAGCTGCACTGCGTTATGTGGATAACGATGCCAGCAAGTTAAAAAACCTGCTGATTGCCATGCTGGAAAAACGTGATCAGTGGCTGCATCACGCGCAGTATGAGGTTGATGCAGATGCGTTGCAGCAGAACCTGCAATATCTGGTAGAGCAAGACCTAGCCTTTGTTGAGCAATCTATCAACGCCAGAGTGCAGCATGAATTGATGCCGGTGGCGCGTTTTGCTGCATCCAATCTGCCTTGTGATCATCCGGTAGCTTTACTGACAGACTGGGAAACGCCGATTACAAATAAGCAGACGTGCCTACCGATGTGGCGTGCACTGGCGGATTTGATGCTGACAGATAAAGGCGAGCCGCGCAAACTGGGTGGCCTCAATGTTAAGGTTGGTTTTCCTGCCACTGATGATGGGCGTGCGCAAAAGCAGGTCTTGGCTGATGTGATAGCGTCAATCGCTGATTTAAGTGCCTTGCACCGCGTGCGTGGCTTGCCTGACTCCAGTCATGAAAACACCGGCTGGCAAATCATCATGTTGCTTTCCAAGCTGCTGAATCTGGCTGTTGCCGAGCTGTGGCTAACCTTTCAGCGTGCCGGAGAGGTAGATTTTTCGGAAATAGCGCAGCGTGCGACGCATGCCCTGACCAATCACTTTGGTGAACCAACGGAGCTGGCCTTAAAACTGGATTACCAGATTCAGCATCTGCTGGTAGATGAGTTTCAGGATACCAGCCCCAGCCAGATTGCCTTGCTTGAGCAGCTGACGCTAGGCTGGCAGCCAGACGACGGCCGTACCCTTTTCACGGTAGGTGACCCGATGCAGTCTATCTACCGCTTCCGCAAAGCCAATGTCGGGCTGTTTATTGATGCGGCCATACATGGGGTTGGCAATGTCCGGTTGGAGCGTTTGCAGCTGTATCGCAATAATCGCTCCTGTCCTGCTGTGGTGGAGTGGATTAATCATACCTTTGCACCGGTTTTTCCTGCAAACGATGAGGTGGTCCAAGGTGCGATTCATTATCGTTCGTTTATTGCAACCAAACAGGAGATGCCGCAATCCGGCGTGGAAATACATCCGGTGATTAGCCCGGCAGATGAAACAGCCGAGCTTGCCAGTCAGCGCGAGGCTGAAACGGTGATACGCATCATTCAGGCTGAACGCAGCGTAAACCCTGATAAAAAAATAGCGGTGCTGGTGCGTTCCAAAAAACATCTGGCACCGTTAGTAAGCAAGCTGCGTAGAGATTTCAAGGATATTTCTTTTCAGGCAGTGGAAATTGAAGCTTTGCAGGGGCGGCAGATTGTGCAGGATTTACTTTCGCTGACGCATGCCTTGCACCATCGTGCGGACCGTGTACATTGGCTGGCGATTCTGCGCGCGCCTTGGTGCGGCCTGACCCTGAAAGATCTGCACACGCTGGCAGGCCATGACCATCAAAGCACGATATGGTCACTGATGCAAAATGATGCATTAGTTAGTCAGCTGGATGGCAAAGCCCGCTTGCTGCATATGCGCGATATACTCGCTGAGGCTTTTGCAACGCAGGGGCGCATGAATGTCAGCCGCTGGGTGCGTGGCCTATGGTTAATGCTCAATGGCACCGCTTGTCTGTGGGCACAGAGCGATGTGGTGGATGTGCAGGCATTTTTTAACTGTTTAGATCGCCTTGACCGCAGCAACCAGTTTTCCCCCGAGCGCATGGAAAGTGAAATTACCAAGTTGTTTGCCGCACCGGATAGTCAGGGTGCCAATTTGCAGATGATGACAATACACAAATCCAAAGGCTTGGAGTTTGATACGGTGATTCTGCCCGGTTTGGGCGCAGCTACCGGAGGGAATCATGACGATAAACCGCTGGTGCTCTGGGAAGAGGTACTGATTGAGCATCAGCGTGAACTGCTTGCTGCACCGCTAGTACCCAAAGGTGCGCGGGATAAAGATAAGATAAGTCCGTATGAATATCTGGAAGCGCGCGAGCGTGAACGCGATGCCAATGAGTCAGCACGTGTACTCTATGTGGCGGCTACACGTGCTGAACGCAAGCTGCATTTGGTCGGTGTGGCTAACCAGAGTGCCAAGGGAGAGATTAAGCCTCTCAAGAACACCTATCTGGATTTATTATGGCTGACCGTGGCGCAGGTTTATGAATCACAGCCCATATCCGAGCTGGCGCAGGGTATCCAGAATGGCATGGCGGATTTCGTCCCTAGCCTTATCAGGCTAAAATTACCTGCTATGCCGGCAGTATTGCAGGGTGCGCAAACATTCCAGCAGAACAAAACTGCGCAGCAGAATACAATAACTGCAAGTATTAACAGCATAGAGGCCGATATCGGCACCTTGGCGCATCGTTATATGGAAATAATCGCCAAGCAGGGGCTGGCAGCGTGGCCAAGCGCACGCATCACAACACTCAAGCCAGCCATGGCACATTGGCTGGTTCAGCAGGGGCATGGCGCAGGCTTGATGGAGGAGGCAACACAAAAGGTTGTTAATTTGCTGACTCAGTCACTTAACAGTGTTGACGGCCTGTGGCTGCTAGGTACCAGAGCACAGGCAGATGCCGAACTTACATTAACGTCATGGGTGGATGGTGTAGCCAGAACTTATGTGATTGACCGTACCTTTGTTGAAAATAACATTCGCTGGATTATTGATTACAAAACGACCGATTTCCCTGAAAACATGACTGATGCAGCGTTGCAACTTGCAGCTGAAAGTCATCGTAAACAATTGACAACTTATGCAGCATTATTTACACATGAAACACTTGAGGTAAAATGCGCCGTGTTTTTTATGTCACTTGGTAAACTAGTACATCTATCATCTGGAAACCCTTAAATGAAAATTTTCTCAGCGCTGTATCAGCGTGCAATGCAGTGGGCAAGATTGCCAAATGCACCAAGATACTTGGGCCTGCTCAGCTTTGCCGAATCGTCATTCTTTCCTATTCCGCCAGATGTGATGCTGGCGCCTATGAGCCTTGCTAATCCTGATAAAGCCTGGCGATTTGCGCTGATTACAACAGCGGCCTCGGTATTGGGCGGTCTGCTTGGTTATTTGATAGGTATTGCAGCCTTTGATTTGATTGAGCCGCATTTGAAATTGAGTAGCTATTGGGCACATTATCAGACAGCCGTCAGCTGGTTTGATAAATGGGGTTTCTGGGCAATATTTGTCGCAGGGTTTTCACCCATACCTTACAAAGTGTTCACTATTGCAGCTGGTACGCTTTCCATGGCTTTACTGCCATTTACGCTGGCTTCAGCCATAGGACGTGGCTTGCGCTTCTTTTTGGTGGCCGGCCTGATGAAGTGGGGTGGGGCACGTATGGAGGCCAAACTGCACCAGTATGTTGACCGTATCGGTTGGGCGACAGTGGCACTGATTGCGATTGCTGTTGTGGTGTTACGCTAAGTGTCTTGCGGGAGCAGCAAACGCGGTTTATTTGATTTCAAGCATGGTTTCTAACTCTTCAATGGGAATCGGTTTGCTAAACAGGTAACCTTGAAAAATGGGGCAGCCATGACGCTGTAGGAATGCACGCTGTTCTTCAGTCTCCACGCCTTCGGCAATGATTTCCATGCCTAGATTATTGCCCATACCGATGATTGTCTGTGCAATTACGGCATCGCTGTGTTTGGTACAGATGTTCCGCGTGAATGACTGGTCAATTTTTAATTGATCCAGAGGTAGTTGAGTAAGGTAGGCAAGTGATGAATGGCCAGTGCCAAAATCATCCATTGAGAACCTGACGCCAACCGATTGCAGCTGGCGCATTTTTTCGATGGTGTCTAAGATGTCATCCAGCACCAGACTTTCTGTGAGCTCCAGCTTGAGTTTGTCTGGGTTGATTCTGGTCTGCTCAATGATTTGTAATACTTGTGTGACGAAGTCCGGCTGATAGAACTGTTTGGCGCTGACATTGACTGCCAGTTGCAGATTTTGCGTATGAACATTGTTTTCCCAAGCCTTGATTTGCTCACACGCCTTTTTCAGTACCCATTGACCGAGGGGGATGATTAAACCGGTTTCTTCAGCTAAAGGAATAAAATCCAGCGGCGGAATCATGCCGCGCGCAGGGTGTTTCCAGCGCAGCAGTACTTCTGCTCCTGTAATCTGCAGGTTGTGATAGACCTGGGGCTGAAAGTAGAGCGCCAACTGATTTTCTTTTACTGCAATCTTTAAATCAGCCTCCAGGGCGACTCTGGCATCGATACTTGCTTGCATCACCGGGTCGAAAAAGCGCAATGCGTTGCGGCCGGATCTTTTTGCCTGGTACATTGCGATGTCGGCATGTTTCAGCAGTTCATCTACAGACTGCATGTGATCACTGAATAATGCAACACCAATGCTGCAGCCTAATTGGTACTCCTTGCCCGCAAGGGTGTATGGTCGGTTGAGTGCAGCAAGAATTTTTTCACCGATATCTT
>Ga0172373_10002760_pt1 | contig 26527 bp, 15 predicted proteins | sample Lak10m_2_FD_114546 | JGI IMG/M metagenome (GOLD analysis project Ga0172373, IMG submission 114546) | Freshwater microbial communities from Kabuno Bay, South-Kivu, Congo - kab_092012_10m | ecosystem: Environmental > Aquatic > Freshwater > Lake | place: Democratic Republic of the Congo...
AGTGGTCTCAGAAAGATCTCTTCCCCTAGAAAAAATAGTTAATTTATTTTCTATTAATAGAATACTACTACTACTACTACTCCTGAGAGAGAGATCTTTCTGAGCGGTGCATCCCCTGGAGAAAACAGAGTTATAAAACACGTTTAAAACAATCATTTATGCAATAAAAAATCCGAAGGCATCAAACACTGGACCTGGCGAGGCTCCGCGCGCATGTCGTCATCCGATGACTCGTCTTGTAGAACCGCGGCTTTGGCGTTGGGCGGTGCTTGCGGTACGGCAGCCATGAGTTTTCGCAAGCAAGCTGGATCCGCGTAGATGGCATTGATGTCGGTGTGAGTGTCCATGGCGTGCCTGGATACTTTTTCGTAGAGCTGCGTCATCAAGCACAGCATTTGAGACTGACGCTGGAATGAATCTATGTAGTCGGACCTCGTAGGATAGCTGACACCCTCAATCTCAGGCATCTGATGCCAGATTTGGTCTAGGATGTCGTGATCGATGGGCTTGTTGCATTGGCCCAGTGTCGATATCAACTCGTGCAAGATGACGTGCATGTTTTCCTCTTCTGGTTCTGAGTTTTTTTGTGAAGTTGGAGGACTAGAGACCACCCCGCATTCTTCCATGGTTTTCTTGAATTCTCGCTCCATGTCTTCTATAGAAGGAGCAGAGACGCCTGCATCATAGACCAAACGCGAAGATGGAGCATGAAGATCGTCTTCACACGAAGAATCTGAATGAGACTCAAGGTCCTGTTTTTTGTTCTTATTTAAATAATCTTTTTTTTTAGCGATAAGGATATCTAAGTTACGGTGTTTGATGCGAAAATTGCATAAGTTTTCTTCCAGCATCTCGATGCGCGCATACACATTCTCCAGTGTCTTTTGGCGTTCTCGGACGCATAGCGAGGCGTCTCCCTCGTATCGCAGAATGCATTCTGAGAATAAGAATTGCTTGGTGTCTTCTATGTGACATAGCAATCTATGAATGTCATCCATGATGGGGCGGCGGGGTTCGTCTTCGTCGCTAGATTCGCACTGCTGCTCATTGACTTCATGCATTTTGGTTTGGAGGTCTTCTACCCACGCGTCAAGTTGAGTTAGAATGTCGCGGTCGAGGTCAAAGATACTCGACTCGCAGCTCGAAGAAGAGTTTTTTCGGGATGATGATTTGGGAACTGCAGCAGGCAGCGATGACATGAGTTGTCGGTCATGGTTTAAGCCTAGGCTTTGTGCATTGGATGGAAAAGGCTGCTGTTCGCTAATAATATTCACTTGTCTCCAAAACATGTATATGGATAGCTTTTGTCAAAATTATGAAGTTTGTTTATATATGTTAATGCGAGACAAGAACTCCTGCACTCAAGAGAAGAATGACCGAATACAGGCAAAAAATAAACTCGATATTGACTTCTCGTATGATTTCGTGTCGAGCACGCTGATTGCGAAGCGCGAGGCACAAATACATGATCAAGCAAGAGAGACACAACAAGAGCACGAGTCGTATCTTCCACAGGAAGATGACATGATGTTTTTCGGGTTCTGATGCCACAGGTAATGGCTTCGAGACCTTCTTAAGAAGGGGAATAGGCAATTTCTTGCTATTATGAGAGAGCATCGTTCACGGAAACAGCTTTTAATTTTTATAAATAATCTTAGTAGGTCGCTCGCGGCAGATAATGCGACAACCGTCACGAGCTCCTTTCTTGACAATAGACAGCTCGTGAATCCGCTTGTTTCCTACATTGATCTTGCCAGTGAAGGGGTTTTTGTCCATCTTGGCCTTATAGGCCAAAGAAAATTCTGAGAATTTGCCCTTGTCAATGGCGGCAGCAGTGAGAGCGCCAGTCATGCGATCTGTCTTGATCTCAGCGAGAGCCCACATGGCACCGCTTGATTTGTCGACCCACCCACTCAGAACATTTCCGACGCAGACCTCCGAGTCATGCTCGAGTTGAAGAGGCAAGCCTTTCAAGGTCTTAGCTTTTTCCTCAAAATTGTCTTTTTCGCCGAAGTAGACTCCATTGTAGGACAGGCCGCCTTGAGCTGGCGGCGGATTGACTTGGCCACATATGAGCATTTGCTTTATGTTTTTTTGCTTAGGCTATAAAACATGTACATATATAGGAGCTTAAAGATTAAAAAGGATGAAACAAGCTACAAAAGCAAAACGGACAGGATCATTCTAGAGTCTAAGAAGCTAACAAAGGAATTTCGCGATCAAACGATGAGCTAGGCGACGCTGCAGCAGGAGCAGCGTGATCTTCGTTGTGATTGAAGTCATGGATGAAATCACTAGCCTTTTTATTTATGTTATCTTCAGAAAAATGAACGTACTTGTGGACATCATCCCACGTAGGAATATAAACTAAATTTTCGAGTGGAACTTCTACCTTAATCGTGGCGTTTCTATAATCAATCGCGTGCATGAGCAAGACTGCACACGAGAGCATGAACACGATAGGCATGCTAGGAATGCAAGACATGGTGAGGCCAGAGATGAGCATGATCACGAAAACGCATTCGATGCATCGATTGTACGTGATCATCAAGCCTGCGCCTAAAACCACAGTCAAAACTACATTTCTTATGACCGCTGCAGAAATCATATGGACCAAAGAAAACGCTTTAATTTTTGCTTGAGATTTAAATACTCAAAGAGTCATCATAATATCAAGCAATTCTTTGTCTTCTTTCTTTTCTGTCTTCTTCTGACGATAGCGTCGAATGGACTTGAGGTCGTCGTAGTCGTGCTTGAAGATCTCAATCCAGCCCCTCGGAGTCTTGGCATCGACAATGTGCTTGCACTTGGACGACATGCACAACATAAACATGCGATAATTTCCAGCCTCATCTGCTGTACGCACAGAAGAGAGCATGCGAATACACATCACCACGCACTTGCAGTTGCTGCCGTGGCGATAATCCCGGCGCTGCACCTTAAACAGACGAGGACATACGTTGTTGTCGTAGACGTAAGCGTGCACCACAACCACCGCTTTGCCAGTGCTAGTCAGCAGCGACACGTTGCCGCAGATATTGGAGTCTTTCTTCATAGAAGGCAGAAAAGATAATCTCGACGTGCCCTCTGCATTCTCCACAAACCCCTGCATCCACTCTCGCGCTGATGCAGGCAGCGCACTCCAGCTTGCGAGGTCCCAGTCTCTTGGATGCAAGACCTCGGCTTCGGTGGCTGATGATAGAGACGTTTTCTGTGTATTGCGACTGCGAAGCGGCTGCAGTTCTTCTTCGTGGCAGACAACGGTAGCGGGACCAGCTGCTGACTTTTTCTTCTTGTCATGACATCGACAAGCGAGAGGGTGGTCGTCCCACGACGGCGTAGACAAAGAAAAGGGAATGCACCACGGATCGTGAATCATGAGACTGCAGCTGACATAGCGCATGATATGCATAGCGTCAGGTTTCGAACACAAAAAACTCAAGTCAGTGACCAAATGACCTCTCGCATTATAGATGCCGTCAAATTGAAAGCAAGGGTAGTCCGCCTGCGTGCTTTTGAGCGCCTGCGACGTCTTGCAAGAACCTACAGTCTGCATGTACTGGCTTTTGCTGTTGTTTCGCACAGTCTTGTCTACAAATTGATACATTTTTAGCCACTGATCGCCGTAAGCCAAGAAATCCTTTTCCATCGAAAACATGAGGTTTCTCCATAAGCTGTGAGGCCCTAACGCGTTGAGGGTCACGTGCCACGATAATTTTTTGCTTGGATTGTGTCTAGTGAGGACTGTGAACAGACAAGTCTCATGTAGGATCCCAGCATTTTTGAGGGCATTAGAGATAGCGCATCCAATCATAATCACTTGCCTGTGCAGCTCCTGAATTTCGGCATCAGAGACAAAATCTTTTTTGGCTATCAAACTTTTTTCATGCAAGCTCTCGAGTGTAGCTTCAATGTCCACGATCCATTTTTGGCAGTGGTCTCTCTCGTTCATCACGCCGCATTCCAAGAGAGTGCATGCCTCACTCCATTTGCAGTGTTCCAAAGCCGAGAGCTGAAGTTGAAACCAGTTGAGATAAAAACTCACGCACATTTCGATGCGAGGAAAACAAATAAAAAATCGCTTGATCATGCACTTGTTTTCGTCGAGCATTTTTTCTCCGCGTGGTCCAGGAGGCCTTTTCTTGAGAATGGGATGCACGTTTGGGTCTTCGACGTTGACGTGAAACCACAGCTGATACGTATACCCTAATAACTGATGCGATGCTTCTTTGCTCTGAACGCACGATAAAGCAGTCGCAAGCGTCGAACACAACTTTTTTTCGTAGTATTGAACAAAATCGTATTGAGTCATCGAAGCAGACGGCGCAGTGTCCAGCTGTGCAGTGGCGGCAGACTGCAACACGTGATTGCGCAGAAAATGAGCGGCTGCTCCATATGTCCACGGTGATTCTTTGACTTTTAGGAATAAAAAAAATTTATTTAAAACAACAATCCCTTGAATCAGATTCGGAACATGAAAAAAAATAGTTGTCAAAGTCTCAGCAGAAGCATCGCTGTGGTATTGTGTCCAAAAACGCTTCGCGGACGTGATCTTGTCACATTGAGATGATTGGGGCAGTGAGATTGCGTCAAAGTGCATGCAATAAATGTGCTTGAGCACGCGGCGCATCATGTCAGAATTAGACCACAATAAACTGCTTGACCTGCACAAATTCCATGCTTCGCGGAAGAGAGAATGCAAACACATGTTGTCCAACATGATTCTGCAGAGATCGAGCATTTTGTCTGTTTTGGTCTCAACGGACTTCACAGACGACATGCCCACAGCCACACACACGAATTCAATCTTCGAGCACACACTCATATTTAAAAACATTTGTTTTATTTTTTTTGGTCAAATATTTTGTCGTTCAGGATAGCCATGGTGATATAGATATAGAGCAAGATTCAAATCCCTTTCAAATGCCTGCCTCTCTTCTTCGGATTGGACGGGAGGTTGCAGAGATCCAGCGCCTCCATCTGTGCGCGGCACGCAACGTCCATTTTGAAAGTCGTGAGAAGGAAGCGCACACCGCACATCACAAGAACCATTTCTTAAGTATACTAAGTCAGGATAATAATTGGGCAGCTGTGGGTCGACTAAATTGACGGGATACAATTCATAGCAAGGAGTACAAAACAGAGAAGTTTTCCATACCAGCGTCCCATAATCTTTGTCTCTCTCGCTTACGTCCGAGCATCGAGTGTGGTAACCATAGCCGCACAAAGACTCGCCGCATGCAACACAAGACTGCTGCTGTTGACGCGAGACATAACCTCTTTTGCATTGAAGCTGACAGTCGCTCGAGTCAGTCTGGAACAAGATTGTGGGTTTATACTGCTGGTTTGTTTCATTGAGATAAGCAGACGTGAATGGACATGGCTCGCACACTGGAACAGAACGCCGTTCTTCTGGAACAGCACACAGGCGCGAAGACCATCTCCTGCCAAGACCGCAAGCAGAAGAAGAAGTCACGCTCTGGCAGCTCGAGCACGTCTTTTGCCCTTGCACGAAATTCAGATAAAACCCAGAAGCACACCTCGTGTTGCAAGTGCCAGGCTCTTCAAATTCTGCGTTCTGCATAGCGGGAGCCTGACATGGCTCGCAGTATGCGTCTCTGTCCTCTGTGCACGCTTTCTTTTCCTCGCCCAAATTGCATTCTACTTGAGTGCACAGATTGCATGTCCAGCTCACGTTTTGCTGGAAGTCATTGACATTGGCTCCGCCACTGCTCCATGCTACGCCTTGCTCGCATTGGGCTATGCAATTGCGATAATAGGGTTTTTGAGCTCGCCATACTTGATATGGAGCAAAAGTCTCGACTTCCTCGCATTTCTTGCATACATACCGATTGCTGTTGTCGTATGGTTCTAGATATTTGCCAGGAGTGCACGGAAAAGGCATGCCTATAGTCCAAGTGAAGATAAGGGCACATGCTCTCTCCTTTTCTAAATGATGAAAATTTTGCTTGCATTCCCACTCGCAGTTGTCTTTATCTCCAAATACGGGCCTAACCATCTTTTTCCATTGTGCGTTTTCAGGAATAATGCTTGGGTCGCAAGGCATGGGTTTATATCCGTCTTCGTCGAGGCAGCCTTGAAGGTAATAACCTGCTTCTGGAGCAACCATTGTTTCTCGCATCTGAGCACAAGAACGACACGAACTCGTGCAGCTGTCAGTCAAGACGTCGAGTGCAGTCATGCAGTACGTGTCTTGAGTTGTATTGGTGCCCGTGCTGTCTCGATAGCACCGAAAGCGACAGCTATGAGTGGCGTTGTTTGGAAGCCAGACTACATTATTAAAAACGCTTAAACCTCTTTGATCACAGGGTGTGCATCCTATTTGAGATTGTTGAGTCTTCAGCGGCTGGTCAGTAGTCACAAGGCCCTGACATCCTTGACCACTATCTCGAAAACCAGTCAAGCAATGAGCTCCACATTTGACGCACTCTCTTCTAACATCGTGAAAGTATTCAGACGCAGCGCACTCTCTACAGCCTCTATTTTCTGGAGTACACTGTGTTAGATCTGAGAGCATGCGCATTGGATTACCGTTGCAGTCGCACGAAATCAAGTTAGCTTGCATCCACGCCTGTCTCGTGCCAACTGGAAGTCTAACCACGTCATAATAAAATGCATTTCCTCCCTTCCATAGTTTAGATATAGACGCGTTGCAAGAACAATTTTGACCACTACACTTAGGAAAAACAAATCCTCTAAGATTGAGCCCCCACGATTCAATTTGGGCTTCATCTCGAGGCCATCCGCAATCTGAATTGCATGACTTACCAATTTCGTCACAGTCCCAAAACTTGTTTGGCTGTGAATATTCGAGCTTGCATGCGTCGCTGCATCCGTCGTTGTTGTTTTGATTGCCATCGTCGCATTCTTCGTTCGTGTCGAGGAGTTGATTCCCACATCTTTCATTGGAAGTGGGAGCCAGGGTTAGGACAGCAGCCCACCTTCCTTTGCGAAGAAACAATAGTTCATCGTGTGGAATCAACACGTCATTCATGCCGCATTGGCCATGCACGTAAGCAGGTCTGTGTTTGTTTGGGTGATAAAATCTAACTCTGTCCATAATGTGCTGCTTGGCTTTTTCTGCTAATAGATCGACACAAGATTCGCTGCAAACTTTGGCCAATGATGTGCGTTGGATTCCTGGCTTGCAGTCCCAATTGCAGTTTTCGTCTATATATTCGTGCTTGATGGAGTCAAATGCAAAAGGCACTGGGCATGGGTCACATGCAGTTCCAGCTATGTTTTTTCGAAAAGCAGGATTGCATACCCACGGACATAGTGTAGTGCCAATAGTTGCAGGTCCAGTATATTCTGCGTTAGAGGCTGCTTTGTTGGTGCACGGAAGGTATTGAGAGCAGTCAGTGGAACTCCTATAGCTGCCCTTGGGTACAAGTCTCGAATCTGAGTCACATGGCTTGCATCCATCTGCTTGATATGGATTTCCTGCTTCATAAGCAATATTTGGCTTGCAGCGAACAAAACTGCAGCCTGGCTGATAGTATTCGGAATACGAAGATTTGAGGGGAGAACAGGCAGTGCAGCTGCTCCTATTGCCATTCGCCGAATATTTTCCATTTTGACATAGATCGCAAAATGTACTTCCATTCTTATTGCTGTATGAGTTCATAGGGCACAGCTCGCAAGTACCATCTCTTTTGCCTCTTGTCCCGGCTGGGCACGCTTCGCAGTTTTGAATAGATTGCGCAAAATATTTTCCTTGTGGACACGGCAAACAGTCTGGATTTCTGCCTGTCACATATTGATTGAGAGGACATGCGTCACATTTTTTAGGATCGCTTGGGCTGACTCTGGCGAATGCACCACAAGACACGCACCCTCGGCCCGCTACGTACCTAGAATTGAAAAAACCTAGCTCGGCACATGACCTGCACTCTGACGCGTTGCCCCCAGGGCTATGCTTGCCTACTTCGCAGCGAACGCACGTAGCTGCTGCTCTCAGCATATAGTAGCCTTCCAGACAAGATCTCATGCAAGTTGGATAAGGAGACGAAGCATCGGTAAATGATTCGAAACCAGATCTGCATCGAAAGCAACAGTCTCGTCCTGCCTCTTGAGGCTTGCTGGGGTCGCAATACGTCGAAATCATTTTGCTGCGAGCCTGACTGCCGGTCAAAGATGGACATGCAGCGCAGATACCTGGATATGAGGAAGTCAATTTGCTGCTCTGCGCTTCAAAGCCCTTCCAGTACCATCCTTTGGTATCAGAAGCGCATCTTTCTATTTGTTTTATGAATGTATTGGAGTAAAAAATTAAAACAGAAGAGTCATAATAATCTTGGGCAAATATGTTATCTCGGAGTTTATCGTGCACGTTTTGGTTATTGTCTTTCCAAAACTTGACTCTGTCAATGTCAATAGGCATCATGCACTGCAGCTGATGATCTTTGAGTGTCTTATTAAGATAATTTGAAGGTACTTGGTCAGAGCTAATAATGTCAATGATTTTGATGACTCTCCTCCAACATGGCATCACGGCTTGTTGTTGCAGGCGACGTTGGCTGCGCGTAGCATTCTTGAATTCGAGAAGCCGCCTTCTTGCGTGAATGTAGTCTGGAAATTCATCTTCTAGTAACGCACTGCCTTGTTTTTGTTGAGTTGACTGTTCATATTCTACACGTATCTTGAGAGCTGGGAGAGTGCAGCCTTTCATTTCGATGCCCCAAGCCTTGCCTCCCTGAGGCAAAGTGACTTGCGACAGGCCACCTGTAGTTGTTTTCGAAGGCAGCCTAAAAACAAAGTCATTATTTGTGTTGGCATATCCATAATTTTCTAGTTTCATGAAACGATTTTGGACTTCTAAAGGACTGTCAAATATTTGAGACGGCAGTTCAAATAGAGTGTTATCGCAATTGTGTTGTTCTTCTGGCCTCTTGCCCTTGCATTCTAGTTGAATGATACTATTTCTGTCTAATTTGAATTTCATCCAAGAAGTAGTTGACTTTGTTTTGACCATATAGTCAATACCCTTACCCGGACCATTCGCGTTCATGTCAATGCCTACTACAAAATCAGCGTATTTCTGTTGTTTGTAGAATTTGTTTTTGTCGTTTTCCGTGGGTGTTGTTGATGATACTGTTTCTATGACTTGATTAATGTTATTGGTATAGTCATAATACGCTAAATTAGGAGGCACGCAATCTTTAGCATAATTTAATACTGTTTTTCCGCTGTTGATATCTTCAGATGTACCCATAGCTATCATTTCCCTAATGTATGTTCTCAAGCCATCCTCTCCAACATAAAGAGAGAGGTCGAGGGGCGGACATTCATAACTAGATCCATCAAAGCCCTCATTGTTGGGAAATTCAAATTTTGGTTTTCTTAAGGAATTATAATGAATTCCTTGCAAAAAATTACCTTGTGGATTGCATATATAATTTTTTTCTAAGGCGTTTGTTTCGAATACAATCCATAAAAAAAAGGAAAACAGACCTTCTCGAAAGCCCTGCATATCAATCAAGTTTTAAGAAAAATTAATTCTCTTTTATATAAAAACTCATATAATCATTTGGATCATGAGTCGTCGGATACGTCATCGTCGCGATCCGATAGCAGCGATAGCCATATGCTATCGTTGTCCTCGCCCGTATCATATCCGTTGTTTTTGTCTGGGATGTCGCAGACGCAAAGAGAATCCCATATGTCATCAAAGTCTTCGTCGCAGTCTAAAGAGATAGGAGGCATGCATAAGCATACGCCCACTCATCACACATATATTGACGAACAAAAAAAATGTTTTTTATCTGAGTCCCATGCTATGTCGTCAGACACAAATCCAACGCAGGGATTAAACAAATTGCTAGTGTGAAGTTGTTCGTAGGCAGAATTTGACATATTCTTCACGGATATTTCTCCAATGCCGCCAGTCTCCAAAACCCCTACTATTTTCTGCCTAGACATGACTTCGAAGACTTGCACTCTCATATTTCTATATATGACAGACAAAAAATTATTTTTATATAGATGAGTCGACTAGCCAAGTTGCTCACTACGATAGGATGGGACGCGCCGCCTCCCTTGCCTCAATTTGTATTACTCTTGCAAGCTCAATCCCATCTCGCAGCCGAAGCATTGGAAAAGGGACTGAGTCTTTCGAAGCTAAATGTCCAAGTGACTTGTTGTGCTGTGGCGTGGGTCTTCATGCATATTGGATTGCACTATGTGTCTCAGCGAGCCCGCCATTCCATGGTGAATGTGTGGAGGTCCATGGTTCGCGTCGCAGTGACATTGAGCCTCAGCCACTCTGTGCTGCTAGAGACTTCTATTCTGTACGTGAATCACAACATTGTCCCATTCTCCATCAATATGTTTTTGATGATCCAGTCCGGGCTCCACATTCTGTATATTATGATGGCCAAAAACGCAAAAGCAAAGGACAGTGATGTGATGGGGTGGAGTGTGGTATGGAAATGTCTGTGGAATACTGGGTCGTTTGTCGTGGTTCTCTATTCTATTTTGTTTTGGTCTTCTTGGTCAGCAGCAGCAACACAGCAGCAACAGCAGCATAAATCTGCTTCTTGGTTTACCTTTCTGGTGTGCTTGGATCTTTTTGCGTGTCCTCTTACTTTGGATTCGGCCAACAAGAGCAGCAGCGTATATCGCGGAATCGCTTGGCGCTTCATCTATACTATTTTATTCATAGTCTTGATACACATAAGCCCCCGACCAGCATGGAATCACAATTACGACTTGAGAATTGACAGCACTAGATACCGCGCATATGCTTCTTCTGTGGCGTCTGCTTCTCTACTGCAAGGGTGGCTGTGGCTCGTGTTTGTAGCACCCGTGATAATCGCGCAATGTCAGTCTGAAGTATTCGCATGTGCATATCGTTCCATATTTTGTTATTATCATAATAATGGTAAGGGTAATGATTCTTCCTTTTCTTCTTCCTCTGGTAACTTAAGAATGAATAAGAATATGCATCTTCAGCTACTTCTGATCATAGTCAGCATTGTGGTTGTAGGACTCAATGCCACCTTCTATGAAGCTCTTCGCTTTGTTTTGCTTGTTATGCACTTTGTGCTCCACTGGGTATCCCACGCATCCATGTTCATTCTGGTGCTTTGGAATTTCTCCTCTAAAAAACATTAAATCTGCAGTCTCAAAACATATATATTCCAATCTATGTTTTGACTAAAGTTTTTATGTTGGCTCCACCCATCGCATACAACACCTTCGAATATAATTCGTGGAGCACGGGGTTGATTGACTGCAATGCTTCAAACAATTGCGAGCCCTGTTTTGTGACTCTAGAGATAGCAAAAGCAGGATTATGTCCTTGTGTAGAAATGCACGCTATAGCTCATGCCTTACTTCATTTTTCCTCTAGAGCTTCTGCTCTCAACAAGACGAGCTCGTTATGCGACAGCTGTTGGTGCTGTTCTGCGACGTGCCTTGCGACGCACTTGGCTTCCGTGATAGTGGACATTCCTCTACTCTTCTGCTGTGACATTGTCAGAAACAAAGCCATGCATAGAATGATGCCAGACGATGAACACCAACAACAGCAAGAAGAAGACGAGACTAGTGGCGCAGACGACGCACATCACGGAATTATATCGCCTTTTTTCTTTGGCTGGAGATCATCGCATCACGACACAAAGGACTACCATGATGGTTCTTCTTTTTTTTATAGCGAACATGATACAGAATGGGATCCAGAGCACAGCTCTTATGACTGGTGGCCTCTTAGTTGGTGCTGCTTCTATGTCATGGCATCTTTTGAGAACTGCTGCTCTTCTATGTGCTGTGGACCTACTGTCAGAACGCGAGACTTTCCTCTGCTCTATGCATTGTGCATCGCTTTCATGTATCCTGTGTGTGTCATGCCTCTGTCTTGTCTCCTCAGAGAAGCCGCGAAAGAAAAACTTAATATTCAGAATGAGAATGCTCTGTCCACCTGCTTTCAGTCTATATTCTGCGCCCCTTGTTCTCTAGTGCAGGTGCGAAAAACGTTGGAGGCTGGCAAGCCAAGAAAATTTATTGTGAAGCAAGAGAGACAGCATCCCGCCCTCGCTGCTACTACAGCAGTAGTAACAACCCCTCCCCACCATCACATAATGCAAGACATCCAAAATTTTTGGTTGAAGCACAAAAATAGCATGCAAGCAGCTCCAACATTATTGAATGCCTTGACTCCGTCGCACTCCGAGCTCCACCATTAAATCTCGTCGTCGTCTTCTTCTTCGTCTTCCTCGTGGTCGTCGTCTTCCTTCTCGGGTTCGGGCTTATTCTGCTTTTTGTCAACAGACTGTGCATGCTGGGAAGAAGGAGCGCCCTTTGTGTTTTTCTTCGCTGGCTCTCCTTCCTTGTCGGCAGCATTCTTCTTGGAACTTTTTTTTGGCTCGGCGGTAGTAGACTCGGCGGTACTCGACGATTTCTTCTTGGCTTTCTTGGCGGCAGAGGAAGCAGAAGTGCCATCTTCCCCGTCTGTCTCCTCGGCAGCAGGCCTCTTCTTGTTCTTGGCGGAAGCTGTTTTCTTCTTGGCGTCCGGCTCATTGGCAGCATGATCCTCTTCTTGCTCAGTTTCTTCGGTCTCAGAAGTAGTAGACTTTTTCTTGGCGTCCTTGCTCTGCTTCTTGTCGGACCTCGGCGCCTTCTTTTTGATGGTCTTGGGGATCGTGTCCGGGCCTCCCAGCATCTCGAATTTGGCTTTCTCGATGTGCACGATATCGAGGCGAGCGCGCATGAGTTGCATCTCATACTTCTTCGAGCGCTCGTAGACTTCCCGCAAGCGCTTCACCAGAGCGCGAGCCCCCAGCTTCTTGAATCGGTTCACGTTCTTCCTCGCAATCTTCATAGGCTCGGGAAGCTTGATCTCCGCCACCACAGCGTCCATCTCAGTGGTCAGCCAGTGCTCCTCTGATTTGTCGTCTTCTTCTTCCAAGATCTGTTTCTTGGTTTCCTCGTCTTCTTCGTCTTCTGGTACTTCCTCGTCTGTTTTGACATTGGTTGCCTCCTGTTGATCTTTTCCAGCCTTGGATGACAGAGATTCGTCGTCGTCTTCCTCCCTCACGACTTTGCTGGCAGATAGCTTTGACTTAGCAGCGCCACTGCCTGAAGCGTCCAGGCGCATCGGGATGGAAGAAGAGGTCGCAACGCACGTAGCAGATGGAGTCATGTGTGTCAATTTCTAAAGTTGTTTTGCAGAATATATATGCAATGCGAATCTGAAACACTTGCGTGCACTCCACTTGATTGGTGCGCTATTCCCTCACAAATTTACCCGTTCACCAAATTGAAAAAAAAAGTTTAGTGTAGCTGCACAAATTAAAAAAAAATATTTGTGATCCCTTGTACACAAATCATGACTGATGTTTTGACAGCCAGAGACGAAAGCAAACACATGGACGCATCATCCTCTTCGTCTACGACTACAAACTGCGACATTCAAGACCACGCGACTTCTCTGCTCAATGCGTGGCTGTCCATCGAGCAATTCCAGCAGCAGAAAAAGAATCAATTCCCTCGCATCACAGAGCAGGGTGGGCCTCTCGCCCTCGCAGTGAACTTGTCTCACATTCCTGTCAAAAAGCTCACTGAGACGTTCCAAGCCAATCCAGAAGAAGCCAAGAGCCATCCAGGAACCCGCACTACATTCTATATCGTGAAGTTTCTCTATGCAGGCTGGTCGTCGGTGGCAATTCCAGGCTCTTCTTCTATGTCGATGGGCGGAGCCGCAGCTGGAATGGATGCAGCAAATGCAATGGGCAGTAAGCGGCAATATGCAGGAGGAAATGCCAGGAAAGGGAATGCAGGCGCGGGAGGAGGACAAGGCAATGTTACTGAGGTCAAGGAGAAGCTCTCGTTCTTCTACGAACAGGATCACGTCGTGCTGCATAGCTTTGCGTTGGTGAATCAGAGGGGAAACTACGTGCGCAACGGAAAGTCGGAGGAGTGCTGCCTGCTCTCGCCTGGAATGATCATGACTTCGAAAGTGTGGGGCAACAAATTCGATAAGACTTTCAAAGAGCAGACTACAGACATCAACGTCTTCGATGTCGTCTTGGTTCAATTTGGCATGCACAGCATCGGGTCTTCGGCCAAAGAGAATGGCATGATGTTGGAGATCAAGTCCTACAATCACTTGGCTTGCCTCACTCCCAGTTCGTTTTTGTTTCTTGCGCCTAAAATGCTTCCCTCTAGCTTGCAGGAGTGCACTTTGCGCAAGAATCGATTTGTCGACGCTTCTCATGCTGTTGCTACAGTCCAATCACAACAAGAAGATGGACCCGTGGAAGATGTAGATGCTCAGATGCAGCATCACGCTACGACTACGACGACGGGCATCAAAGGACTCTTCCAGGACATGATCAAAGGAAACATCAGCTCTTCTTGCTTCTTCTTGCGAGTCGTTCCCACGCAATCCAACGGCATGTTTTCGATTGGCCCAGACGACGTGATGAAGTTCTTTGTCCACCAGCCCATCGTAGACTTGCCATCAGGGACAGGGACGCTTATTGCGCACTTCAATCCCGCCGACTTCATCCACAATTACCCCAAGGTCTTGGAGCAGAAGCCTAACTTTGAGACTTCTTCTAGCTTTCGCGAGTGGGTCCTCAAGTTGTTCAATGTCTTGACTCTCATGGAAGCAGTGGAGATGCTCGTGGTCGTGGACACCTACAAAACCCAGCAGAGTGGCAGCAAGAAGGACGTGCCTACTTCTCAGAAGCCCCTCATCAACGCTTCTTCTATGATGGACGATGCAGCTACGGGAGGAAACGACAACAGCAGCCAGCAGCTTCTCATGGACGCGTACGTGCGGATCAACGTAAATGTCATCACGGAGAGCTTGATCCGAGCCAATGCAGATGGACTTGTCACGAACGGTTCCAATGTAGCATTCGTGGCTTCTGGGAGCCTCGCCTCTATTGCTCAGCATCTCTTGGTTTTCCCGTATGCTACTGCTTCTCCGCTGACTGGCAAGATCAATGGAATCTTGCACGTCGCTTGGGATACTCGCAAAATCAATCGCAAGAAAGCTTCGAGCAGCAGTGAAGCACAGCCACAGCCACAGCCACAGCAGGAGAACTCCCTCCAGGAGAGTCTCAAACTTCGCCAGCACTCGACTTCGATTATTGCTCCGGAGTCGCAATGGGACAGCGCGCATGCTATTTATCTTTTCTTCGACGAGCGCTTGGTCCACTACTTCTACATTCCTTTGCCGCAGAGCGCGATCCAGGCCGACACCAGCCGCCTGTTCTTGTCGACAGTATCGGAGATGGCCATAGCGCTTCCAGAGGACTGCGAATTTGAGGTTGTGAATCCTACTTCTTCGACTCCTGCTGCCAGTAGCAAAAACAACAAGAAGCAGAAGAAGACTTAACTACATGACATGTCCTCTTATGGTATTCTCGTCCTATTTAAGATGCCTTCAAATGCAATGGCAATATCATAAATGACAATCTTTGCCAATGCCAATGCCCAAAGCCAAGAAAAATATTCAGTGGCTTGCTTCTTGGGATTCCAAATCGCGTTGACCTCGTCGATCCTCATGTTTGTAGTGTGGTTTTCTCAGGAGAATAGACTCGGAGGCATCGAGGCATTCGCGTGGGTCTACAACGACTCGCACCATTGGTTCTGGCCTGCGATCTTCACTGTAGCTCTCACGAGTCTATTCACCATGTACGTCATCTGCAGGCTCCCATTCTCAGGAGCTTCTAAAAAAAGAAATGTGCTGATTTCGAGCCTCTTGCTCTTTGTCTATCTTTTATTTTCGACTTGTTGGCTTCTCTTTTTTTTGTCTCTCGCGGGGGGCGCCATATGCGATCCTGTGGTTCGAATGCTAAATCCAAACACCAACGAGTGGGAGCAGTGGCCCCACTCTAAAATAGACGCAGTTTTAGACTCCATGCTAAATGAAGATGAAGTCGCTCAGGATATTCAGCCAGAGCTCAGAGGCGTATGCCTGGCAGACACCCAATATACTAGGAGAGGCCAGCGCCTCGTCACCTTGTCTGTGAGCTTGTGCCTCATCTCATACTCTATATTGGGGGTCATGAGTCTAGTCTTCCAGCGCTCCGCGTCTCAAGCATTCTTTCGGGACTTTTATACGACAGCGACCGCGAATGCGATACTAGTGTTTGGTATAGGAACTGTGATCCAGATCGTGCTAGACGACGACGAGTGGGACTGGCGCGTTTTCAATGGATTGCTTATTTCGTTCTTGGTGTCTTTATTTTGTGTGTCGAGTGTATTATTCTTTGACGCAGATAAGCTTCTGACTGTGTTGGTAGGAGACAGCAAACTCCACCAGAGCTATGGGAGAGGACTTTGGATTTATCATCTCGTGTGGATCTACGTGCAAATTCTATATGACGTCGAAATAGCAATCTACCAAGGCGTTTTGCAGCCCTATTCTTCAGCTACAGCCTCATAAAAAAATGAATTGTATTGATTAGTTATCAAGCCTAGTATATATTCTTTTTCTATATGCTTTTTTATCTCGCGAATATGAATAAGGTCTTGCTTTTTGGGTTGCTTCATGTCATGCTTATTGTAGGGACAGCTGCACAAGAAAACTTCACAGAGACGAGCAGCAGCTTAGAGCAATTTCTCATAGACGTAGCATTTTCGCTTTCGCTAGACGTCGAAGATCCTCAATTTCCGCCCTCTCCTCTTCAGCCCTCTGACTCAAGCATGTCAGAAATCCAATTGAATTCAAGCTTCTACGTCACGCTTCGCACCTGCCCCATGCACCACTACTGCCCAGCAGGCACCACCAACCAACCCATACCGTGTCCAAACCTGACATATACGCACGAGGAGGCAGCCCAGAGCATACACGACTGCGTATTCATGAGGCACTCGTGCCAAGCTGGCGAGTACTTTAAAGAAAAGGCAGACTCGTGGAGAGCATCGTGCGTAGACTGTGAGGCAGGCTATTATTGTAGGGACACATACCGCTATCCATGTCCTCCACGACAATTCCAGACTCACACTAAGCAAACTGCATGCCAAGCGTGCGTCCAAGATGGGTTTTTGGTAGCAAGCGATAATGCGTCCTGCACGCTGTGTCCGCCTGGCTCTTTTTGCAATAACGGGACGCAATATCCATGCCCCCAGTCTACATTCACGCCTATATTTGGCACGATTGAGTGCTTCAAGTGCGTGCTAGGCAGCTACAGCAGCGCTGCGACTCTGGGAAGAATAGACCCATGCCCCTCGTGTCCCATGAATCACGTGTGCGTGACGCCCAAAGACATTCAGCCGTGCCCAGAAAACACGGCGTCTACAGAGGGCAGCACGTCGCTCGTGAATTGCTTCTGCATGAGCGGGTACGAGTGCGAATTTCGGAAAGAAATCGCGGTCAAGGTCACGTTTGGCACGAGCGAAAGTGGCCTGAGCAAAGACATAGCAGAAGAAATTGTCGCGACGCTCAAAAACGACACTGCATTCATTGAAAACTTGCGTCTCAATTACGCGCTGGCCAAAGGCATCAGCGTCGACCAAGTCATGTTCAAAGAATTCTATCTATTGTCTTAAGGAGGCGGAAGATCGCCAAAGCGCGTGTTCGCGAAGTCCAGATGGCGGAGCTCCTGTGAGAGCTGAGTCTCGGCAAAGTGAGTAGCCCCAGGCTGCTTCGGATGCTCGCGAGACCACTGGCGCTTGAAGGCATTGAACTTGGCGGCGCAGTACCTCTCGATGTAGCACAGGAAGCGGATTTCCTTGATGGGAATAGGATCCATGTAGTGGACCTTGGATTCGTTCACCGATTTCATGTGCCAGCCCTTCAAGTTTGACATGCCTTCGTCTTGAAGAATTTGGTCAAGTTTTTTAGCATGCTGCATTTTCTTGGCATACTGCTGATCTCGCTTGATCTTGCTCTTCTCCAATCTGGATTTTCTTGCCTTCTGCGCATTTTCGATCTTCGTCTTGAAGATCTCCAAGTTGTTTAGGTCCTCTTTGATCTTGTACTCCATGAATTGATAACAATTGTAGATGTCGTACGAGAGGCAGCTGTTGATCCACTCCATGTTGGACTGAATAAAATCAGAAGACCAATTCAATTGGAATGGAATCACGGTGAGGTCTTTGCCAGCAAAGTCTTGTTTTAGCTTGCGAGCAAAGCAGTCGAGGAGATAGGTGGCGTAGGGCGCAATGTTATTCACAATGAAAGGCACGGTGAGACCAAAGCGGACGCTCAGAGAATAGAGAGTCTGCCTCTTTGACTTGGTCAAGACCCTGACCATCATTGGCACAGGCAGATTGTCCTTCCAGCTCTTGCAGACCATAGAAAAAACGGAAATCCAGTGCACGTGGCCATGCTCAGTCTTGAACATCAGCCAAAATTTCTCATTCTGAAACACCACTGTCTCCAGAATGTGAAGTGCTCTTTCGTTCATGTGAAAATGACCCAGCCTGTCTTGGTCCACAAAAAAATTGGTGTTGACCTTGAGCCTGTGTTGTGAGGTAAAAGGAATTGTCTGGTACCTCTTCAGCTCGTCTTCGTCTTCTACGTCAATATAGTATGGACAAATCTGAAATTGAGGATGAAGTCTGTATGGATGGTAAGACCAGTAGACGAAGGCAGTGCTCTCGAGGTATCGATAAAAGTCTGTCATAGCCTGCGTAGGATACGCCAAAGTCTGTGTCATGCGCTTTTTCTTGTTTTGGATTCGCAGCATGCGGTCCTTTGAGATAGTTTGTCAAGCATTTGCGTTCTATATTTAAATACATTGTCATTAGTTTTTTTATGTTTTTTTATCAAAAATGACAGGAAGAGCAGAGTACGGGACTGCTTGTATAATTTGTTTTGTCTTAGTGTTTGGTTCAATTGCCTTGGGATTTGGTCAAGTCTATTACTCAAAAGATCCTAAAGAAAATCCAGTGATTTCAAAGGATACTGCAGTTAGTTCAATAATTGTTGGATATATTCTGATTGGATTCGGCTGCATATCATGTATTATAAGTTGTGTTTGTTATCAATATAAATCACATAAAGACAAAAAGCAGCCAACTTCACAAACAAAGTGTCTGTATGATTTTGTGTAGGCAGCATAATTTAGCGTATAGCAAAATCAGCGACGCTTAAACAACAAGTCATCATTCTTCCTGCTTTCAAAAAAAACAAATAAATGTTTGGTTTGGCTTGACTTCAAGTCTCTTTGCTATATATTATATGTCCAAAAACATATCACAAGAACAAATACATAGAATGACAGACGCTTGCTTCTGCGAACCACAACTTCCTCACAGCAATGCATGGCACCCGCCCATGCCCTTCCCGTCGCCCATCGTCCTAGCCCATCTCACTAGCAATCACTTTAGCCAGCTCTATAACAACAATAGGAGAGAACCACGAGAAGATACGCCAGGACTCTTGCCACCTCCTCCTCCTCCCTACATAACTCAAGTAGACGTCGTGGATCCAAGATCAGATGAAGAAGAATACACAGTCAACAGCAATCACACCACGCAAGAGCATCCCATCCCAGGCCCATCTGACGATAGCGCCACTGCTGTCACAGAGCCGCCTTCTCTGACCACTAGCCTCAACCAACAACACATCGACGACGTCCTCAAGCATATCATGCGACTAGAAAAAAATCACGACGACGCATCGGCTACGCTCCTAAAGTACATGTACTCTCTCAGCATGCAGAACCACCAGCTCTACGGCTGCCTGCAGAAGCTAGAGGCTTTGGAGATGGACAGAGAGCACCAGATCCAGGCTCTCCACCATAAGCTAGACACTTTCTTTGAACCAGCGATAGCGTCTCTGCTTCGCAAGACAGACTTTAGCCAGAGCGCAGTGGTCCAATCTATGCACAACAACGAAGACTTGGCCAAGGAGGTCAGGTCTCAGAACCAATACCTTCTACAGTGCTTGCCTTTCTTGACGCAAGAAAAAAAACCGTCTCTATCTCCATTCTTTGGAGTCCATCCTAAAGAATCTACAGGAGGAGATTCGGGCCTCTCGCAGCACATCATTCACTCTCACAATGCTCTCAAGATGATGGTCGAGTGCCATGCAAAAAACATGTGCGACATTCGACGCGAGATACTCTTTCTCACCAATCAAGTCAACGCAGTATACAAGCGCCAATCTTTTCTCATTGAGAAGCTCGAGAATGTTGAGGCTACGCAAAGAAAGACGAAGGCTGCAGCTACAACAACAGTCGAAGCTGAAGCTCAAGCTCAAGCTCAAGCTCAAGAACAAGAATCAGACATAGACGACACAGATTTGATTCACACGAATGAGTCTACTCCTTCACAAGAAAACACAGAGAATGTGTATAAAAATTTAATGCAATCTTCTTCTTCTTGCGAAGACGAAACGACTGGACTCCCAGGTGTCGAAATCCCGGGGAGTGGCCATGTTGCCGCTGGGCATGGCAGTCGAAGAGACGATCGAGTCTGGCAGGAGACTAGACAATCGTTGGCATGGAGATCCCAGGTTCACGCAGCCAAGGAGCAGCTCAAGGAAGACGAAACGACCGGACTCCCAGTCGAAATTGTCGTTTCATAAAAAAAATTATTGAAGTTTATGAATAAAGCATTGCTTGAGCCAACCCCACGCACATCGCGATGTTGATCACCACGATAGCCATAGCTTCAGCTTCTGTCTTGACGGAAGAGCCACTGTTTTTTCGAACGCTAGGCTTGCTGTCCCAATAGTCAGTCACAAACATGTCGTCTTTATTCTGGCCATTCTGATTGCCAGGAAGTGAAGGCTTGATTTGGCCAATGTCAGAAGAATTGGGCTTCGTCATGTTGTTGACTTCGACGCTGATGTTGAGGTAGACGTCTCCATTTCCATTTGTGGTTTCTTCCACGTGTATGGTCTTGATAGTGGCACCGCCGCCCAAAAAGACAGTCCATGCTGAAGATCCGAATAACGTAGAAAGATATTGTAGTTTAGCAGTGTTCACTTGAATACTTGTTGCATTGCTACCCCCGCTCACGAGCAAATGAGAAACAAACATCACAAATTTGTCCTGAGGCACAGTCACACCGTCTACGCTAAACAAGTGCCTGCCGCTGCCGCCCGCAATTTGCTTCTGCTCCTCAAACCACTTTAATAAAGCGTCACAGCCAGACATCTCATAATTAAGCATGTTCAAGCCCTTAATATTTGATGAAGGATTCTGAAGAGCCAGTGCATTGTGCAGGCCACTCTCCATAGTCAGCGCAAAAGTATCATAGGATTGCTCTTTGAACATCTGACACGTCTTGACAGCAGTCTCGCCAGTAACCTTGACATCAAGCTTCACAGCCCCACACTTCTCATAAGGCGCTCCCAAATACAGACTACACATCTGGGAAATAGAATCCTTGCCAGGCACGTCCAAGTTCAAGAGGAAAGCATTGGAGCTCTGGTCTTTGCTGGCGGTCAAGTCTTGAACTTCGCCGTCTACAGCTCGCACTCCAAACGCAGAGTCACTAGACAAGAGCATCTGCTTGCCATGCAGCTTCGAGAATTCATGGAACATGTTGGTCTCGTGATTCGTAGAATGGAACGACAAAAGCCTGCGACCCAGCGGCACGCCAGTGCTCGAAGCAATCGTCACCATGCCAATGGCAATGATCTTGGTGCACACTGTATACGAAGTGGCTCCAGCAAATGCCTCTTGCACAGCCTCCACGCCCCAGTTGATAAGGGGATTTACGCTATACGCTCGCTTGTAGCGGTTGTTGAGGCCAAGCTGGGTCACGAGCTGCTGGTGGAAGTCGCGGCCTACCTGCCTCGTGTATTCAGTATCGGCTCCGTCAAGCATGAGAGCGCTCATCATCTTCTGCATGTTGGTCACGCTCGAAGCCTCGTTCACACGCACCTCCACCACCGTATCCGCTATTTTGGTAAGAACACTGCCTTTGTAGGTACTGTCGGTGCGAGTGAGGCACGTTTTGGAGGTAGGCGAGGGCTTGCGTGGGCACAGATTGAGCAGAGAGCTCGAGGGCTCCAGCCAAGTCGTGCGCTTGACGTTGTCGGTTTTGGGCAGGAATGCCTTGCCTTGGTGGAACATGGCGATAGCAGCATCAAATTTGGGCGAGGGACCGCCTTTGCCGCCGAGGGGCTCCAAAAAGTGCACAGTGTGCATGTCGTGGATGTTGACAAATTGGTCTTGGTTGCGACCGTCCTCGAAAAATTTGGAGTCTCCAATCGCGGCAAAAGTCATGACAGCGCCCTGCACCGTAACAGTAGCAAACTCGAAGCCATTCGAAGGCTGCGTGCCAGGCACGTCAATGTTAGTCTTCTTCAAGACATTCTTGTTCCACTGGTCCGCGTTTTCGGCCACGCCAATGTAGACGTTGCCCTGAATAATATCAGCGAGATTCTGCGAAGCCTGCATAGACTCGCATATCTTAGAATAGCCAAATGGCGTCAACTCAATCGCCATGCTCAGCATGCTCCTCACGTTGGTCAGCATGTTGCCGTCCTTGGCATTGATCATAAACTGGACCTGAATAGAGAGGGGATTGGGCTCGTCGAAGTCGGCATCCGTCAAAAAGCCTTCCGGCAGCGCGATCCCAAATTCAACCACCTGCTTGGCATTCATGGGAGGAACACAAATCTGGAGGTTAGACTGCACGCAAGCTTGCTTCTGCGCATTGCTCACGAGAGTCTTGAGTGAAGAGCTATTCCAAAAGAAATCACCTGACTCGCTGGAGCAAGCCTGCTTCCAATTCACGTCGGTGGTCAAAGCGCTGCCTCTCGTCTTGATCACGCGAATGCTAGAGATGGGCACGATGCCGGCAGCGTCTTCAGGCGATCCAAAGTTACTGGGAATGATAAACATGGGTCTCAGATAATAGAGATACTTGACAGGCTGAAAGAAATCAGTTACCTTGATGCGCGTCAAAGCCATGTCCACATTCGATACCAATGGATCCTGATTGGCGCCAAATGAGCTAATCGTCAGAACATTGCTCTTCGTCACATTCACGCGAACCTGCATGTTCTTCGAGGCCATCACGCTGCTCTTGCCGCTCCCACCTCCCATGCCCTTAAAATTAGCAAGACCCACAAAAAAGACCATGCTGTATTCAGTGCCCACATTGCCTTCGATGATGGCGCCAGACTGCTTCAAGTCGTCTTCCTCCAGCGTGAGCATGACGCGGAAAGTGCGCGTCGTGTAGTCGAGGGTCTCGAGCAAAGTCACTTCGCTGTGGGGCATGCCGTCGATCTTGCCCACTACCAAATCATTGGTAGAACCATCTTCTGGGTTCTCTGGATCCTGATACACGACGTCAGAGTCGGGATACGTGTCGTTGAAGTACTGCGTGTTCTCACAGTAGTCTTGGGGCACGTTGTCCTGATAGAGAGGAGAATTCAAGAAAGTCTGCAGGCGAGCATTAGGACGGTATGCCGCCTGGAATTGCCGAAGACAGCACGCAGTCGCCTTGCTGGTGACACCCATGCCGGCTGCAGACGAACTCTGAGTTTCGCAAGGAAATCGCGCGCCCGTAGTCATGGTAAAAGCTTGGCTTGGGTTTAGGGGCAGATAGTTTTGAGCAGGATCCTTGTCGATGCGCGGCAGATACAGCACATTTTTTGAGCTCTGGAGCTGAGCAGAGGGATCATCCGAGCGAAGCATGGCTGGACCACCCATATAGATGAGCTCAACTTGCCAGCATCCTCCGCGTGGCTGCTCAGCCGCAATGCCAGATGAGATAGTGCAAGACCTATTGTACGCAACCGAAGTCACGTTCATGCCCCACCCATCAATCCTATGCGCAGTCACCATAGAAGTAGCAGTGCTGGTGCGAGTCTTGGAATCGTGCACCAAAGCAGCACCCGAAACAGCATCAGAGCCAAACACCGCTTTGGAGACAGCAAGATTCAAGGCAGCGCGGCTCGTGGCAGACGCAGCACTCTGCGCCATCTCAAATGTCTCGAAGAGAGTAGAGACCTCAATGCGCGACATATTCACATAGTTGGGATCCACTGACACGTCGCTGTACGACAATGCCAAATCCCAAACATTCAGCGAGAAGGAGCTCTGGGTCTTGAGCGCAGCGTTCATGTTATTGTAGAGCGTCTCAGCATGAGCCCGCTTGATGTTGGAGATCATGAGCTTTTTGGTGGCTAAGAGCTCAGGCTGCGTCTTCAGATTAAACGAAGATGGAGGCAGCGCAGGAATGTCCACTACGCTGTAGACGGCGTACGAAGTGGGGTTGCATTTGTAGCCGTCACCAAAAAAGCTGCTTCCACACAGACACTTGAAGGAGCCAGGCACGTTCTCGCACAAGGCATTGCTGGAGCTGCAGTTGTGGGTATCTTCATTGCACTCGTCAATGTCGATCTCCTCGCAGAATTCAGTGATGGTGTAGCCAGGCCGAGGAGTCTTGACCCTGCAGTCTGCTTCGCAGTAGAGCTTGTTTTCGAACGTGTAGTTGTAGCCCACACACGGGTCCACACAACGCGTCTGGCCCACTGGGCAAGTGAATCCAGGGCGGATTCTGCACTGGTCATCGCAGCCGCCTCCGCTCTTCACTGAATTGTCGCATTCTTCCGTGGAGCCCTCCTCCAAAAACGAGTTGCCGCACTTCTGTGTTGCATCCAGAGCCTCGCAGTTGGCGTTGGGGCAAGCCAAGTGACATTGTCCCGTTCCAGTGCCGCCTCCCCTCGCAGCGTTTGTGTTGGAGACTCCAACCTCCACAAACGACTTGATGGTCTTGCTACCAGCGCTCTGGCTCAAAAACACGAGCTGGTTGAAGCTAGCCTTGGTGCCCGCCAAGGCAGCAGGGCCAGTAGGAAACGCCAATACGATGGGATCTACTGCCGGATTCGAAGCAGCGATTTGGATCTCAGACACAGTCTTGAATTCAAAATTAGAGGTAGGGAACTGGATTACCTTGACCACACCCGAAGCATCGCTCACGTACACAAATGGCTTATTCAAAGGATATGTAGCTGAAGGATTGGAGCTCACGCTGATGCCCACAGGCCCGCTAAATTCAGGCGTAGTCTTATCGAGAGGCCGAAACCAATTGCTCACAACGCCCTTGTCCAAATCCACTGCCCTGATCAAATTGTTCTTGGAATCAGCCACCAGCAGAGTCTTGCTGGTATTCAGATTGCGTTCCAAAAACGCAAGGCCCTTGGGCTCCCAGAAGCGGGCGATGCTGATGTCGCCATTGTTGCTGCCTCGAGTCCCGCCAATAATGTCGCCAGTCAAGGGCCTGCTCTCATAATTTTCGAGATCAAATACAATGATTCGGTTATTGATGGAATCCGAGACGTAGGCCTCGCGCTTGCCCTCAGCATTGCGCCGCAGAGCAATGCCACCCGCCTTCTGCACGAGTCCAACCTTGGGGGTAGACCCAAGAATGTCTACCTTGCGCGTGTACAGATCAATGAGCTTGATCATATTGCCATCTGCGACTACCGCCACGCTCGCGGCATAGACGTCGAGGTCCACTCCAATCGCTGTCAGGTCAGAGAACCGGGCAGCGGCTCCAAGCACGCCATACACATTGCCCGAGGTGCCCTCGTGTCCAGCCACCATCTCTACTGCATTCGTGACATCAGACTGGACCAAATAAAGGCGATAGACAGCAGTCGGAGTCGTGAAGTACACGATGCTTCGACCCAGCGACGACACCATGGAAGTCACCTGCTTGTCGCCCAAAGCAGCCACGTCGTTCACAGACAATCCGCACAAGTTGAACTGGCGCGAAATGTCCACCACACTTGATTCCGTGCAGTCCTCCAAGCGCATGGCTCCTCCTTCAGCAGCAGCCCCAAACGAGCCCGAAGGACACTTGCGCACAGCCAAAGGATCACCATCCACGTTGCTCATCTTGGGACAATAATACCCGCGAGGACAAGTCAAGCAGGAGGCAGGGCCGCTGCGGTACGTGCCAGGCAAGCACACCACGCCTTCACCTGCTCCAGGCAATGCCTTGCAAGCAGATGCAGAGGCAGAAGCCCACAGAACATTGTAGGCTCCCGTATCAGCGCTCACATTATAAGTGTACTTTCCGTCGTCGCAGGGCTTGCAGGCAGTCAAGCCTTCCACATCAGCATAGAAACCGGGAGCGCAGTCCTTGCACCCAGCAGCGCCAGCAGAGTAAGAGCCGGGAAAGCAGACGCCACACTCAGCAGAGTCCTCCACTGAAGAAGAGCCCACTGGGCAAGTCTGGCACTGGACATTGAAATTGGGACCGCTTGGGTTCTGAGCCACGTACTTGGTGCCAGCGGAACACACGTTGCACTGCAGGCGGTCAATGGCAGATGCTTTATTGCTTGGGCAATTTGCGCAGTCAGAGGCTTGTGTGTTGCCAGTGTTGGTGCTAGAGGTGCCAGCTGGACAAAGAGTTGCGGAAGTCGAGGTGCCGTCGCAGTAGTATCCGGCAGGGCAGGTCACGGGGGTGCCGAGGAGGTCGGGACAGTAGGTTCCAGGCGTGGGGACGCAGGCCTGCGGACAACAATAATTAAAAAAGTTTAAAATATATTTTTATATATATTAACAACAAGCAAGCATCATATTTCAACAAACCTCTACACAGTTCAAAAATCCAGTTGATTCAGTGG
>Ga0172373_10002762_pt1 | contig 26523 bp, 21 predicted proteins | sample Lak10m_2_FD_114546 | JGI IMG/M metagenome (GOLD analysis project Ga0172373, IMG submission 114546) | Freshwater microbial communities from Kabuno Bay, South-Kivu, Congo - kab_092012_10m | ecosystem: Environmental > Aquatic > Freshwater > Lake | place: Democratic Republic of the Congo...
TAAACTTAAGTATGGATGTGAAAAAACATTTTGAAAAACAATTTGAAAATGTATTTCAAACTTATCCTGTTGCTTTCAAAAGCGAGTTGGAAGAAGTATACCAAACTATGTATGAGCTTAAAAAAACAGTAAAAGACTTACAAACTAAATTAGCTATGCAAAGCGCTGCAACAGTTGAATTGTTTGAAGATGATGAAAAAACTGCAAAGGCTAAAAGAAAATAACAACCGTTATTTGCGTTAATTGCAAATTATTAAAGGCTGCCGATATGTTTTTTGGCAGCCTTTTTTTTGCCATCAATGCTCCTATTATAAAATTAAAATTTTGTAATTTAACCGCATAATAAATAAAAAAATGGAACAAAAAATATTAGAAGAGATGAATCAATTAGGCACTAAATTATTAAAGGGCTACGAAACATTTAATCAAATCAAAGAAGTTCAAATTGCTCAATCACCCAAAACAGCTGTTTATAAGGAGGATAAACTAACTCTTTATAAATATGACAGAGAAACTGAACCTACTTACAAAACACCTGTCTTAATTGTATATGCATTAGTAAATACTTATAAAATGCTCGATATACAACCTGACAGAAGTTATATTCAAAACTTATTAGGTGCAGGTTTAGATGTTTATTTAATCGACTGGGGAAATCCAACCAAAGTAGATAAATACCTAAGCATTGACGATTATGTTAATGGGTACATCAACAACTGTGTAGACTTCATCCGCAAAAAAAACAGAATTGAAAAAATAAATATATTAAGTATTTGTCAAGGTGGTACATTGAGCGTTATATACAGTTCATTATACCCTAATAAAGTGAAAAACTTAGTAACACATGTTACGCCTATTGACTTTAGTACAAATGATGGATTATTATTCCGTTGGAGTAAAGACATGGACTTTGATAAATTAGTCGAAGGATTTAATGGATTAATTCCGGGAGAATTTTTAAATCAAGGGTTTGATATGTTAAAACCAATGATGAAAGTTCAAAAACAACAAACACTGACTAATTCGTTAGATGATAAAGATAAACTAATGAATTTTTTACGTATGGAAAAATGGATTGCTGAAAGCCCTGACCAAGCAGGACAATGTTTCAAAGAATTCATGAAAGATTTATACCAAAAAAATAAATTGATTAAAGGAGAATTAGAAGTTGGTGGAAAAAAAGTAAATCTGAAAAATCTCACTTCTAACTTATTAAACATCTATGCTACTGAAGACCATCTAGTTCCTCCGGCAGCTACTATTCCATTAAATGATTTTGTGGGAAGTACAGATAAAGAATTATACAGTTTTAAAGGTGGGCATATTGGTGTATTTGTAGGTAGTAAATCTCAAAAAGAATTAGCACCTGCTGTTACTCAGTGGCTAAAGAAAAGAGATTAAACTTTTGCATCGTCCTAAAATAAGTTGATTGAATTTTAATTAATCCCGATTGCCTCCGGTAGTCGGGATTTTTTGTATCATGTTCATTTTTTAAACTCCACCGAAAATCCCTTCTTTTTCCAATCATCAAAACCTTTTTCAAGATTTACAACTTGTTTAAATTGCAATTTTTCCATTAATTCGACACACTCGCCGCTTCGACCACCACCGGCACAATAAATTAAATACGTTTTTTTTCTATCTAATTTAGCTATTCTATCCTCAGCGTCTTTTTTCAAATAATCTATTTGAATAGCCCCTTTGATAAATCCTTTATTTTTCAATTCATCATCTGTTCTCAGATCTATCAAAATCCCCTTTTTCTCATCAATCCGTTTTTTAAAAGTTGTGGCATCTACTTGCTCCACTTTAGTTTGGGCAACCAAAGTCATCGTAATTAAAAACATCCAAATTGTAATTGCACTTTTCATCTTGTCATTCTATGTCTGATGTTAATTATTTAAATTATCACATTAAGCAATGCGTTTTATCAAAGCCATATAAAACCCATCAAATCCTTCGCTAGGCAAAATGGTTTTATCTTTAATTAACTCAAAATTTTTATGTTTTGATAAAAACGCATCAACTTGTCCTCTGTTCTCACTAGGCAAAATACTACATGTTGAATACACTAACTGTCCGCCAATTTTAGTCATAAGCGAATATTCATCTAAAATTTTTTGCTGTACAACTTTTGTCTTTTCTATGAAATCTAAAGTTAATTTCCACTTTGCATCAGGATTTCTTTTAATGACACCAATACCACTGCACGGAACGTCTAATAATAATCTGTCAGCCGTTCCCTCCAAACGTTTGATAGTTTTACTCCCTTCTATCAAACGAGGTTCAATATTGCTGGCAGAGGCTCTTCTGGCACGTTTTTTAAGTTCATCCAATTTCCATTGAGTCACGTCCATCGCTATGATACGACCCTTATTTTGCATAAGTGCAGCTAAATGTAAAGTTTTACCTCCTCCTCCTGCACAAGCATCAATCACGCGCATTCCGGGCTGAACTTGCAAAAATTGAGAAATCAATTGAGAACCGGCATCTTGTATTTCAAATAAACCTAACTTAAATAATGGATTCGAAAATAAATTCTGACGCTTTAATAATCGAAAAGCATCTTCGTATCCATCCAACAGATCTACTTCTATTTCTTGTTCCAACAAATGTTTCTTCAAAATTTCCTTCTTCGTTTTCAAAGTGTTCACTCGAAGTATGACTTCGGCCTGTTCATTCATAGCTTTAGCTTCTTTTTGCCATAACTCATGACCCAATTCGAGTTGGCATAGTTCCCATAACCAATCAGGATAAGACTCGGTGATTTTTTCTTCTTTAACAGATTTATATTTTTGTAAAATGCTCTTTTCATCTAAGTTTTTAAAATCACGTTCATCAGGCAATGGCAAATGTCGAATGATAAAATACGCACCTAACATTTCCCAAAAACCATCTTTAGTATTTACTAAATAACTCAACAAACGGTAATGACGAACCATATCATATATCGTTTCAGCGACAAAACGTCTGTCTCTTCCACCAAATTTTGGATTTTCTTTTAATGTTTTCTCTATTACTTTGTCTGCATATTTATTTTCCATAAAAATGGTATTTAATGCATTTACAATTGCCTGAAGCAATATTCGGTGAGGCTTTGCTTGTTTAGAAATTTTATGAACCATTACATCAAAAGTTTACGAGGCTAATTTACTTTATTTTTTTTATTATATTTACGTAAAGACTTTCGTTTCGATAATGTCTTTTTTAAAACCAAATAACATATACTACTATGAAATTATCCGGTTGTATCCTACTTTTTCTTTCTCTTTTCTCCATAAATTGTTATACACAAACTGCAAAACGGTTATTATTTAAAAATGCAACTGCTCATATTGGTAACGGAAAAGTCATTCAAAATAGCCTCATAGCTATCCATCATCACACCATTGAGTTGGTTGCTGATGCAAAATTAACAAGAATTAATCTTTCAAATTACGATACAGTAATTGACTTAGAAGGAAAACACATCTATCCGGGAATCATTGCTCCAAATTGTATTTTAGGATTACAAGAATCAGAGTCTGTTAGAGCTACGAGCGATTTTGCTGAAGTGGGCGATTTTAATCCGCATATCAGAAGCTTAATTGCTTACAATGCTGAAAGTAAAATTTTAGAAACGGTTAAATTAAATGGCATTTTATATACTCAATCTACTCCCAGAGAAGGTTTAATTAGCGGAACATCCTCCATACTTGCTACAGAAGCATGGAATTGGGAAGATGCCGTACTCAAAGAAGACGACGGAATTCACATCAACTTTCCAAAGATGATTCAAAAACGAGGGTGGTGGGCCGAACCTCAACCAAGTGAAAAAAATGGCAAATACAACGAACAACTTCATTCTTTAACTACATTTTTTGAAAATGCATTGGCATACATCAATACATTAAACATTACTGAAAAAAATTTGCGTTTTGAAGCAATGAGAGGTTTGTTTAACGGTACTAAAAATTTATACATTCACGCAGACTATGTGCGAGATATTGTAAGTGCAATTGATTTTACAAAAAAATTTGGGATACAAAAAGTCGTCATAGTTGGCGGAAAAGATAGTTATAAAATAACCAAATTACTTAAAGAAAATCATATCGCTGTGATGTTAAATCGACTTCATGACTTGCCGGATTTGCCAGAAGCCGAAACAGACATCCTATTTAAATTACCTTATTTATTACACCAAGATTCCATCTTATTCTGTCTACAAAATCAAGGCGACATGGAAGCCATGAATGCCCGAAATATTCCTTTTTTAGCTGGTACCGCTGCTTGTTATGGGTTAACCAAAGAACAGGCGCTTGAAGCAATTACACTTAATAGTGCTAAAATTATGGGAGTTGACCATTTAATTGGAAGTTTGGAAGCCGGTAAACTCGCCTCTCTTATTGTATCTGAAGGTGATGTTTTAGATATGAAAACAAACCATATTAGTATGGCTTACCTAAATGGGAAACCTATTCATTTGTCAAATTTCCAAATCGAACTGCACAGAAAGTATTCTAAAAAATTAGATATAAAAGATTAAAAAAATTAAAGCCGTTTAAATAACGGCTTTAATTTTTATGGCATAACGGCTGTTTGTAAACTGTCGTTCACCTGAACCGATGAGTTTAGAGAGAAATCAACAAATCCAACCTCAGCTCCTAAAAATCCTGGTGCCGAATCAAATTGTCCTGCACAAAATAACTGTCCATTCTTAGTTAACAAACTAATTCTATTATCTTTACATACATAGGCATAACCATTTCTAAAATAAGACGCAGATTGAAAATCAGGTTTCACTTTAATTGTTCCTGTAGTATCAATAAATCCAACCGTATTTGCACCCAAAGATACCATCGCAAAAGAGCTATTAAAATTCCCAATAAGTGCGTAAGAAGGTTCTAGAATAATTTTTCCGTTTTTATTAATTAATCCCCACGCACCGTCTTTTTTAAATGCTGCAAATCCTTCGGCAAAAGACTGACAATCTTCAAAATCTTTTCCTAAAATATTTTTACCATTTTTATCAATCCAATATGATTTACCTGCTTGTTTCACAGCGGCTAAACCTTTGTTGAAATTAAGCGCTACTTCAAAAGGTCCCTTTAAGGTTGTTTTACCATTTCTGTCAATATAAAACCACTCCGAATAAGAAGAATCTGCCTGTTGTTTAGTGAATGCTACTGCACATAAACCATCAGAAAAAGATAGTACATCATCAAACTGACACGGTATAACTATTTTACCACCTTTATCGATAAATCCATATTTATCATTTTGTTTTACAGCTGCCAATCCTTCACGAAACACTTTAGCCTCTTGCGTTTGAGGTAAAGAGAATTTTACTTTTGCATTGATATCAACGCATTGAATCGTATTCGTATTATTTAACACAAAAGCTAACGAATCGCTAAAATCTGTCACTTTCAAAAACTGAAATGAACCAACTAATTTTCCAAAATCATCAATAAAGGATGCTTTACCACCTTTCATAACCAATGCACGGTTATTATGAAATTCACCAGCAGCTTCATATACCGGTTCAAGTTTAAATGAACACGTACTGTCAATATATCCCCAATTATTTCCTGCCTTTACGGGTACTAATACTGATTTAGTTTCTTTCACTTCTTCCTTACCACAAGAGGTTAATAAAGCTAGAGTGATATTTAACATGGAGAACGTTTTTAAAAATTTCATCATCTATTTAAACACTTATTTGTTTAATTTTTAATCCAATATTTTAAATGAAACGGTATTAATTACTTAGGGCATCAGTGATATTTTGATTACTTTTTCATCAAAGAAGTTTTTTTCACAACTCTTGCATTTTTAAATCCGGAAGTTTGATAATCTCTACAGAATTTTTCTGCATCAGAAACATTTCTGTAATCACCCGATGTATAAACTTTGTTACCATTTGGCAATTTAGTTTCAACAACCTTTTTCAAACGAACTAATTGTAACAATAAACCTGTAGGGTTTTTAAATTTAGGTAACTCTTCTAATTTTATTGTAAACGAAGCGTTTAATTCATCAATTAAATCTTGCATTTCTTGTTTGACTATGGTTCTCACTTCAATTCTAGTGGCGGCCCTTAATATCAACTGATTCAATACATTAATTAAAGAATCTAACTTATCCATTTTTGCTTCTACGGAAATGGTTTGCTTACCATCTTTACCGTCTTTCCCATTAGCAGCCAAATTATCGGTATTTTTGCCATCTTTTTGATTTGCTAATTGTGTATCACTTTCACTTTCATTCGAATTAGCATCCTTACCGTTTTTACTTGAGCCCGCTGTCTCTTCGACATAGGTAATTTTACCATCAGAACCAAATATTTTACGTTTTACTTTACGCTTACGTTCAATAATCAAAAAGTTATGATAGTAACTTTCTATACCGCTTGTCAAGTCCAATTTAATTTCATTTTCAGCTACATAAAAACTTGAGCCTAATGCCTTTTCATCAAATCTTAAAGTATATTTTGCATAAGGAACATAAAAACTGTAATTACCCCTACTATCAGTAATACTGGTATGCGTTTTACCAGTTGTGTCAATTAAATAAATTTTAAATCTTGAAACATCTAATTTTTGGAAAATTTCACCGGTGAAAGACTCTCTATCTAATTCTATTCCACCCATTACCTGAACCCCTTTACTAAAAGGAATGTACATCAAGTCAGGGCCGCAAACATCCATGCTATCATTTACATTGGGGAACCAGGATCCCATATCAACTAAAGGGAACACCTGCAACTTGTATTTAGAAAATGCCATATTAATAAAACTACCGTGTCCGCTTTCATCTGTTATAACTTCAAAATCATTCATTCTTAAAACAACGTTTTCAACTGGTACTTCTCCTTCGTCCATGATTCCATTACCGTTTACATCTAAGAATACCACAAATTTAGCATCGCAAAATTTATTATTACGTAGACGTTTCGGTATAGGAATACCAAAATCTTTTTTTATGGTTGCTCCTAAAGCAAAAGACTCATTTATGGAACGCTTATCAGACTCTTCAATGCTGTAATTTTGGGATGCACCAGTGTTACCAGTAAATTTATATTTATAAACTATAGAGGAGACTATATTAAAATTAGCGTTTAAACTGAAACGATAGCCATTGTCTGTAAAATAAAAAAACTGACTAAATAAACTAAAACTATGTCTTTTGCTGGTGTTTACATAATTGTAACTAAAGTTATTTTCAAACACATAGTGCTTATTTTTAAACTGATGCTGATGCCCTAAACTAATTCTTAAGCTCTGGTTATAAACTTGGTTATTTCTTAACAAGTAAGAAAAATTACCAGCTCCAACAGGACCATAATTATAAGTAGTCATGATATTCCAAACTTTATAACGGGCAAATAAATTGGCTTGCGTATTAAAAAATATACCTAAATCCTTGGCATTCAACAACTCGTTATAAGCTAATCTTAAAGTAGAACCCAAAAAGAAATTATTTTCATAATTATTGTGACTTAAATTAAACTGTGCTCCACCCGTTACCAAAGTGTCTATCAAAAGCCTATTATAATTAAAAAATAACATCGGTGTTATCGTTACTTTTCTCATTTTTGGCTTAGGTCCAAAAACTAAATTATTAGTAATTATAACAGACCCACTTGAATCATTGGGCAATAGTGAAGTTGTACTATTAATCATGTAAGTATTGTTCAACGAAAGACTTCTGCCTGATCTGAAAAGATAATTATTAACTATACCAAAAGAATAATTATTAAAATTAATTGTCCGCAAAGGTTGCTTATATTGAAGTAAGGTGTAGTTGGAAAACAAATTAATATTATATCTATTAAAATTCTTAGCAACATTTACTCCTAAATTCTTAGAAATATTCTCTTGATTAATAGTTGTTTTTGATTGATTAAAAGAACTAAAGATTCCAAAAATAGTTTTTTTACCTAAACGAAAAGTTATGTTTGAGAAAATATTTACACCTGATAACAAACTTAATCTTGTAGATAAATTAGAAGCTATATTGAAATTAAAAAAACGTGAGTTACAACCATAACGGAGACCAAAGTTTGATATTTCAGATAGACCTAAAAATCGATCTCTTGCAAAAAACACACTCACATTGTGACGGTCAAAATTATAACCTGCCATTAAGCCTTTACCATAGCCAAAAGATCCGATTCCAATAAAAGCTCTCTTATAATTGTAGATAAGATTTCCCATCAACCTGTTTTTCAAAAACTCGTTTGAATATTTGTAATACATGAAACCTGTTTGCAATTGATAGTTCAATGAGGAATATCTTCCTACCTGAGAATTACCTATAAAATTTAACAACATAATGGGTTGTTGCCCTAACATGTTATTGATATTTACAAAAATGGTTAATGGCAGAACATTAGATCCTGTTCCGGTAACCGTACTATTTTGTAATTTCACAAAATCAATGTTATTAGCCAGTTTTACGAAGTCGACCTTTTTACCTTTACGAGCACCGGTATGTTTATCAAATCGAACCTCCGAACCTCTCAAAAATAAACCATACCTTTTTTCTAAGCCAATATGGGTAGGATTATATCCCCATGTATCAATGCGTTTATCGTTACGAACCTGTTCCAAAATATGTACTTTAAAACTCATGGTCGTGTCTGAATAGGGTTGCAAAGTGGTTTCGATATAATTTTTCTTCAAAATATTACCTAATGAATCTTTGACAACAAAATCTTTACCCATTTTTTGCATGCTAACCAACACCTCCTGAGGCTCATCTCCATCATTTACTAAATTCACTTGAAAATCAGCTACATTTTCCCCATTCAACAAATAAATGCGAGGCCTTGGCAACACTTGCATTTGCCAATTGGTAACTTTTGCTCTGCCTGCCATAAATCGAGCATAAGCCATCTGTTTTCCCTCATTGGTATTTACATAAGCCGCAATGTTATATTTAGTTCCTCCTTTGGTTTTTTTGTCGGAAGTTATAAGTCTGATAGGGACAAATACGGAGTCGTTTGGTTTTAAAGTATATTCTCTATCCGGATTATTCAAAGTTCTCCAACCTGAAGGAATATTTAGAGTTATATTAAACGTATAGTTTTTGCCATTGTTGTTCTTGATTTTCAACACATTCGTCATGACAGCAATATCTTTATACTCTACGTCAGATTTATTAAATTCTGCTGAAATTGTTTTTTTAGAATTTGCATTATTAATGCTGCCCGAAGAAACTTGTGCTGATAATTGATTACACAAAAAAGTCAAAAAACATAAAAAGTGTAATTTACTCAAACTTGAATAAGTCAAAAGAAATTTAATATATGAAAAGTTACTTTTCATCCTATTTTTCAGTCAAACAAAAATAAATTGATAATTCGTACCTACCCGGATCTAAAACATAACCAGGTACTATGCGGTAATCAATACTAAAACTAAATTCATTGTAATCGGAACCGGCATAAGAACCGACACCATTTGTTTCGCCACCCGAACAGGTGCCAGAAGCACCAGCATTAACCAATGAATCTGGATTTATTATTTCTATTTCTTCACCATTAGAAGGAATAAATTGTTGCCATATACCTGAACTTTTTGGTGTATTACAACCATTGTTTACACGTATTTGTAACAAATCTAGTGTGGGAATATCAGTAGAAGATTGCCCACCACCGTAAGACGTCATGGTTTCCCAACGACTCGCCGGAACCGGTGCCCCTCCGTTAGAAACCCTCATTACCAACTTCCATTGACAAGGACCTGATACTGTTGGTGTATTAGCAGCCACTTTTAGCTTTAAAATCGTTGAACCATTTAAAGTTATTCCTCCGGCGTATTTACCGAAGCTATCAAAATAAAATTCTTTATTAAGCGAAGTGTTCATTATAAAAGCACTACTTACCGGGTCGCAGTTTGCTGTATTAATCGAGCAAGTACTAGCAGCAGCAACAGCATTTGATTGTGTTTTTTTTTGTAAATACTCTGAAAATTGACCATAGACGGAGTTAACAAAAAATGTAAAAAAAACTAAAAGTAATGATGAATATTTTTTCAGATTGACAGCCAAGCAATCAATATAAATATTAAAACAAAAACTTTTTAGCATGTTGATTTGGTGAATAAAATCTATAAAAAAAACAAGACTGACAACAACGCCAGTCTTGTTAAAATAATAATTGATTAGTTTTCCATTAAAACGTATTTCACGTTCATGGTATAAACACCCGGTTGAGCATAAGAACCCGCTCCATTTGCGTTCACTAAATCACCAGCTGAGGTATTATTACCACCATCAGTCGAAGCTACAGAGGCATTTGGGAATATTGCCGGCAAGCCCGGTACAATACGGTAATCGATACTATAGTAGTAATTACTAGAAGCACCAACTGTTCCAGTATTGGCGATTAAATAACTACCACCAGCTACGAATGCTCCAGTTGAAGCGTGACCAGCGATAAATTTATTATTAGCAGCAGGACGCGTATATGGAGTAGAAGTAGCCAAAATATTATTATTGCCTATTGTACCAGTAGTACCAGTTGCAAAAATAGAGGAATAACTAGGTTGAGCACCACCTGATCCAGTTGTACTTGGATTAACTTTATCTTGATGTAATTCTAAAGCTGTTAAAGGTAAGTGAGTTGTTGAATTAGGGTCAGTGTCTGCACCGTAAACGACTTGATTATCCCATTCTAAAGTACCAGCAGCAGCTGTAGAAGAGAAACCAGCAGCATATAAATCCCATGCTACAGTTGAACTTACTGTTAAAGCAGTTGCACCATAATTAGTAATACCACCTACATATTCAGAAATTTGGTCAAAAACGAAATCTACGTTTTGAGAACCATTAATACCTAACTGTAAAATTGGTTGTAAATCCATTGTTACAGTTACGTTTTGCTCTTCGATTAATTGAGCTTTTGCATTATTAGCAACCATTAAAGACGCTAAAACAGCAACAGATAAAATAACTTTTTTCATTTTGTTAATTTTTAAAAGATTAATTTAATTATTGATTGATTTTGTCAACTAGTTTGGCCAGCCAACTTCGCCTTTTCCTTAATTTTCCTGGAAAACAAGGGAAATATTATGATGTCGTAACTTTAATTTTTTTAGTATTCTAAGTTAATTTAAGGTTTGTGACTTTATTTATTAAAATTTTTATTTTTTAGTTTAAAAAAAAGGGTCGTTAATAATTATTAAAACACGAGTTTACCGTTTACAATATTATTAAAAAAAGTTAAGACTAAAAAAAAATATTGTCAAATCATTGTCATAAAATCTAAACAGTTTTGACATCGGATGGTTTACTAGTTTGTTGTAGGTAATGAGTGACAAGGGATGAGTGATTGGTGGTAAGTGGTAAGTTAATTTTTTTCAAGTTCTTTTACTGGTCAACCTTCTAAACTAACTAACTTTCAAACTTTCTAAACTGAATAAACTAACACACTAAATTGTATCTTTGAGGTATGAAAAAAAGTATTCCTATTGGCTATCATGATTTTGAAGAAGTTATCAAGCTTGGATTGTATTACATAGACAAAACCAATTTAATCAAAGAAATTTATTCCATTAACAAAAAAGTATTTCTTTTCCCTCGTCCTCGTCGTTTTGGCAAAACGCTGAATATGATGATGCTTAGAAGGTATTTTGAAATTTCAGAACCTAACAAGGCACATTTATTTGATGATTTGAACATCAGCAAATGGGAACATTTTAACACCTATCAAGGTAAATATCCTATTATTTGGTTATCGTTTAAGGATGTGAAACAAACCAATTGGAAAGATTCTTTTGAAAAAATAACAACCGAATTAGTAAATGAATACGAACGCCATGCTTATTTATTAAAGTCTGATATATTAAGCGAAAATCAGCGTCAGTATTTTCAAAAGATACTTAACAGTACAGCTAGTGCTCCAGAATTACAAGACAGTATTTTAAAACTTTCTGAATTTTTATTTCTTCACTACGGTAAAAAACCCATTGTATTGATTGACGAATACGACACGCCTATCAATAATTCGTACAGCCAAAAGTTTTACGATGATTGTGTGAACTTTTTACGCTTGTTGTATTCTAATTGCTTAAAAGACAACAATTTTATGGAGCGTGCCGTGCTTACCGGCATTTACCGCGTAGCCAAGGAAAGTATTTTTTCGGGTTTAAATAATTTAAAAGTTTCTACTTTGTTAGATGAAGATTTTTGTGATCAGTTTGGCTTTACCCCCGAAGAAGTGCATCTTATTTTAAAAGATTTTGATTCGTTGGACAAAGAAGAAGATGTGAAAAAATGGTACAATGGGTATTTATTTGGCAGCAAACAAGTCATTTATAATCCTTGGTCTATTTTAAATTATGTGGACAATCCACAAAAAGAATTAAAACCCTATTGGGTCAATACTAGCAGCAATGACATTATTAAAGAACTCATTGTGAATGGTTCAGCTGACGTGAAGTTGGAAATCGAAACCCTTTTACAAGGCGGCACTTTAAAAAAATCCATTACAGAAGATGTGGTATTTGGCAATATTCAACAATCGCCGGATGCTTTATGGAACTTCTTCTTGTTTTCAGGGTATTTAAAGGTGATTGAAAAACAAACAATTCACAACAAACAATACGGTTTATTCACCATACCGAATATTGAAATTTTAACCATTTTCGAAGACTCTGTGTTGTTTTGGTTTGTGCAATCAGATACCTACGACCGTTTTAATACTGTTTTAAACAATCTTAAAAAAGGCTTTTTACAAGACTTTGAAGACTATTTTGAAGAGTTTATTACCCGTGTTTGCAGTTATTACAACTTTGCAGACCAAGAACCGGAAAGAGTTTACCATGCTTTGGTATTAGGTATGATGGTGCAACTCCAAAGCGATTATAAAATTAGTTCTAACCGAGAAAGTGGCTTTGGAAGATATGACATCATTCTACATCCTATAAAGTCGGATTTACCTGCTTATATTTTCGAATTTAAAAAATTTAATGCTAAAAGAGAAAATTCTATCGATGAAACTCTTCAGAAAGCCATGGAGCAAATGAAAATAAAAAATTACGCAGCTACTTTACAACAAGATGGTTTTACCAATATCCACCACATAGCCGTTGCCTTTAAAGGTAAGGAAGTGAAGATGAGGTATGAATAGATGTAAGTGAAAAGTAAAAAGTAAAAAATTAAGATTTAAGATTCAAGAGTTGAGAGTTGAGAGTTAAGATTTATGGTAAATTAGTTGGTGCGTTGATTGTAAGTTATTAAGTATGAGTGATAAGTTAATTCGTTTTGAAAGTTTAGAAAGTTGGTTGGTTTTGGGGGTTTAAAGTTTTTTTATAAAGTTTGGAAAGTTCAAATAAGCTCTGAGTTATTATATAATTTCCAACTCAAAATTCAGATTTCATTTTATATATTTGCAGGAGATAAAAAACATGAATTTTGGTATAAATATTACTAAAAATCCATTGTTTTAATCTTATTTAAACCAAACTATCTATGAAAACAGTTTTATTTATCATTATTGTATGTGTTTTTTCAACAGTTATTAATGCGCAGCCAAAATTAAAAGTTCGTTACAAAAAAACTGACTCTGGTTTGGGCTTCAAAATACTGAAGAAAGGAAAAGGAAAAAAAGTTGAAAAATCAGAACGTCTATTCATTCATTATAGTCTATACTATCAATCTGATAAAAATGATTCGCTTAAACCTGTTGTCGTAAACGGACAAAAAGACTTTATTGTTGGTCAAGAAGAAGTGTTAAAAGGATGGGATGAAGGATTTTTACTACTAAAAGAAGGAGACAGCGTTTTATTTAAAATACCTCCACATTTAGCTTATGGAGATAAGAAAGTAGGGAAAATACCCTCAAGCTCAACTTTATACTTACAAGCCAAATTATATAAAATTGAAGAAGCCTTTTTTCCTCATTTACACGCAGATACAATTACATTCCCATCAGGATTAAAAAAAATTTTAGTAAAGTCAGGGGGGGGCAAAAAAACATCTATTTCTGATGAAGTGAGGATGCGATTTACCGGTTATGTTTACAGCACAAAAGGTTATCGTCAAATATTTGAATCTTATCAAAAGACAGGTCAAGAATCTATTTTTCAATTAGGGGTCGGAAGAATGATTAGCGGAATCGATGAAGGTGTTTCCTCTATGTATGTTGGAGAAAAAGCTACCTTTATCATTCCACCAAAATTAGGATTTGGAAATCAGCAAGTTGGAAAAATTTTACCAAATACAACCCTTTACTTTGATATTGAACTGATAGATTCAGAATGGCCATTTCTTGAACCATTAAATACAGATACAATTGCTCAAGACAGTGTAAAATTAATTTTGTCAGAAAAAAATGTTGGTCCTAAAATTACTTGTGAAGATGTCGTATCTTTCCACTACAAAGCCTATCACAAAAACGAAGAAGGTAAATTTGTCATACATGATAATAGCTTTGAACGGAATCAGCCTTTGACTCAACGCCCTGCAATGGGCATGGGTTTTCCCGGTGTCGAAGAAATTCTACAATACCTCAAAAAGGGAGAAAAAGCAACTATTATTGTTCCTTATAACATTTCAAATTCACGAAAAAAAAATCCATCTATATCAAAGGGAAGTCTAATATATTATGACATTTATATCCTTGATGTGTTTAAATACCCTTTTCTTAACATCGCATCAAAAGATACAATTACTTTGCCTTCCGGTTTAAAATATTTATATGATGACATAGGATCCGGATTAGAAATTACAAAAGGATCAAAAATTAATGTCGCCTACACAGTGTATTACCTAGATGAAAATGGCTTTAGGCATCTATTAGATGGGACAAGAGACTCCGGAAAAAAACTCGAAGTTACAGTTGGTAATGGGAAAAATATCATCGGATTTGAGGAGGGACTTTTAGGCATGAAACCAGGGAGCGTAAAGCGTTTGATTATTCCACCCAAATTAGGGTATGGAGAAAATGGACTACCTAATAAAGGCATTCCTGCTAAAACTAATTTAATTTTTGATATTGAATTTTTGGAACTTATTCATTGATTTTTTGAGAAACAGCTATGTTTTAAATAACAAAATTGCAAGATACTCAACGTAACAAAACAGGAATAATTAAAACGAGATAATGCTCTTGACTAGACATAATTATACAATGCTTTAATACGAGCTGGCTAAAGTATAACTATTTAAAAACCATAGTTAATACATATTAAATAACTTGTTTCTTTATCTATTTTCATTTTTAAACACCAGTATACTTAACCTGCAATAAGTTTTCAATTATTTTTATTACATTTGGGAATACACAAACACATGTCATAAAATTACCACATTTTTAACTATTAAGTTCCAAATACAATGTCTATTATAACCAACATCCAACAACTTTCAAAAAAACCTTCCGAATACCTTTATTTTCCTTTCAAAAATGCTCTCCAACCTTATCTTGTTCTAATAGTAATCTCTATTGGTCTTTATATTAACACCTTTAACCATGAAGTTGCGTTTGATGATGAAAATGTGTTGCATCGCAATGAATTCGTGATTCAAGGTGTAAAAGGCATACCTGCTATTTTAACACACGATAGTTACTACAGTTTTTATAAACAATTAGGATTAGCTAATAACTTACCGGGTGGTAGATACAGACCTTTGTCACACATTACGTTTGCGATTGAACAACAATTTATTGGAACCATTCCGGACGGTATCATCACGCATTACAGTTGGGACACGAACAAAAACGGTATTCAGGATCCAAAAGAAGATACCAATCAAGATGGATTATTCAGTGATTATGATTTCTGGAGCAAAGGTTCAGGATTCAGGCATATCATCAATGTATTGTTATACGCATTACTCATAGCCGTCATTTATCATGTACTTGTTATTTATATTTTCCCTCACTTGAAAGATATGGTTTTCTTAAGTTTATTACTGTTTGCTGTGCATCCTTTGCATACAGAGGTTGTAGCCAACATCAAAAGTAGGGATGAAATTTTATCGTTATTATTCATTTTTACGACTATTGGATTTGCTTTGCGTTATTCAAAAACAAGACATCGCAGAGATTTAATATTGACATCTTTAAATATGTTTTTGGCATTACTAAGCAAAGAATACGCTTTATTGCTTTTTGGATTATTACCTGCAATTTTATTTTTATTTCATGAAAAATTCATTAGTCTGAAAGAAAAACAATTTTGGATTCTAATTACTTTTGTTGGAATTGCCTCTTTTTCATTGATAAAATTCTTTAATTCCGGCACTCTGATAGCCGTTCCTGTTTTATTTTTATATGGAGGGTATTATTTTGCCAAAAAATCCCTTTATCCCGCAACGAAGTTAATATATGCCTTAGCCATTGCTTTAATTTCTTATTTAGCAATTCGTTTTTCAGCCACAACACATCAAGGTGTTACTCAAAGTTTTGAAGACAGTATTATATCCAATCCTTACTTATTTGCTTCTCATGATCAAATATTGGCCAGTAAAATATCCGTTTGGCTAAAGTATTTACAACTTTGCTTTATCCCACATCCCCTATTAGCCGATTATTCTTTCAAAACAATCCCCTATTCAGATTTTACAGCACCTTCAGTGTGGATTAGTTTGTTTGTATATGGATCTTTAATTTTACTCACCATTTGGAGTTTCATCAAGAAAAAAATATGGTGTTTGGGCCTAATGATTTTGATTGGTTTTTTTATCCCAATTGCTAACTTATTCATTGATATTGGTGCTACTATGGGAGAGCGTTTGTTTTTTCATTCCTCTTTAGGCGTTTGTATACTAATATCTACAATGATATTTGAATTAATCCGCGTGATGCAATGGAATAAAAAACCTGTTTTATGGACATTAAGTTTTTTACTTTTTATCCAATCGGGAACATTTGCCGTGTTAACCATTAAACGAAATCCGGATTGGAAAAATAACAAAACACTATTTACAAAAGATATTTTAACAGCACCTGAAAATATAAATATAGTCACTGCTGCAGCGACAGCATATTTTGAGTATTCCGTATTACCAAGGTATAAATCCCAAAAATATTTAATGGCCATAAAAGCCAACAATTTATTTAATTTGGGAGTTGAAATTTACCCCAAACATTTTCCTTTATGGTTAAATAAATCGATTAATTTTTACGAAATAGGCATGTTGGATAGTGCCTTAGTATCTGCCAACAAAGCATTTGAAATTATTCCCTATCAGCCTAATTTACAACAAGTTTTTAAAAATATTAGTGCTCAGTATATGTATTTAGGAATTGATCAATTTGAAAAAAACAATTCAAAAAAAGGAATGGCCTATTTAGTTAAATCCTTAAAAGTTGATAAAAACAATGAGAAAGCTTGGAATAATATGGGCTTAGCATTATTTAAAGCAGGCGCTAAAGAAAAAGCATTGGTTTGTTTCCAAACGGCTCTCCAAATTGATCCGAAAAATAAAAAAGCAATAGATGCCATTAAACTTATACAATCAGTAAAATAGAAAAATATGTTGACCATTGCTCTTAATTTTATAAAACATTATTTTCAACAATTAACTCATAGTTTATGGTCTTTTTTGAAACAACCATCCGGATTATATTTATTTCCGTTTACACAAAAACTTCAGGTTTTTTTAGTATTGACACTAAGTGGTGCAACTGTATATTTAAACACTCTAGGACATCAGTTGGCTTATGATGATGTCTTGGTTATCAAAGAAAATAAATTTGTCCTCAGAGGTATTAAAGGTATACCGGATATCTTAACGCATGATGCATTTCATTCCTTTTATGAAAAAGAATACGTTAATAATGTTTTACCTGCCGGTAGATACAGACCACTCTCAATCATTTCATTCGCAATAGAACAACAGTTTGTAGGTGTTATCAATGAATCCGTTCCACCGGAATATATATGGGATATTAATGGAAATAAACGAGTAGACCCCGATGAAGATACGACAAATGATCGAATCTTAAATGAAGATGATTTTTATTTTCGTGGGGTAGGTTTAAGACATTTTGTGAACATATTTTTATATTCTATTAGTATTGGTTTAATATATTTACTATTTTCTACTTATATCAAGGGATTTTCGGCTGATACAGTTTTTGTAGCCTGTTTGTTATTTGCTCTGCATCCCATTCATACTGAAGTTGTGGCTAATATAAAAAGTCGAGATGAAATTTTATCTCTGTTTTTTATCATTTTATCACTTTTATTTGCTTTCAGATACATGACAAATTATAAAAAAATAGATTTACTCTCTTTTCTAATGGTTTATACTTTTGCCCTATTTAGTAAAGAATACGCAATACTTCTTATTTTTATAATTCCTGCAAGCCTACACTTATTTTTTAAAATACCAATAAATTGGAAAGAACAACACGTAGTTATGTCTTGTATAACAACAGTTTTAAGCATTTTGGCTACCTACCTGTTGCACTCCACTTTATGGATGGTATTAGTTATAGGCTTAAACCTTGTAATAATGACTCGCTTATTTAAATTAACAGGCTTTCCGTCTTTAATTTGGGCTTGCGGTTTTGGTTTAACCATCTATTTGGCTTTAAGATGGCATGCTATTTCAGAAATAACAAACAATATACTAGTCATAAATGACATCATTACAAATCCTTATGCTTTAGCTAGCGCTGAGCAAGCAATTGCTACCAAATTATTTATTTTAATAAAATATGTATACCTACTTTTAGTACCTCATCCTTTAATTTCAGATTATTCTTTTAATACTATCACATATAAAACCTTTTCATCGTGGCAAGTATGGCTATCAATAGGTTTTTACACCAGCATACTATTAACAACTATTTGGTTATTTATAAAAAAACATGCTTTAAGTTTTCCTTTATTATTTTTTATAATATTTCTTTTACCGGTATCAAATTTTTTCATTTCCATTGGTGCCACCATGGGTGAACGTCTTGTTTACCATTCCTCTCTCGGATTTTGCTTTATTTTGGCCTGGCCAATAGGCTACATAAGCAAAATCAACACTTTAAATGGTTACAAAAAACACATTACTTTAGTGCTTATTTTTGGTTTGTGTATAGGTGCTTATTTTTTAAGTTTCAACAGGAATAGAGCCTGGAAAAACAACCAAACACTCTTTACGGCTGATTTAAGATATGCTCCTGATAACATTATTTTATTGGCGGGTCAAGCTAATAATTACAAACAAAAAGCCATTGATGAATATGATCCAATTAAGCGCAAACAATACATTGATAAATCCATACAATACATTGATAAAGGATTACAAATATATGGGCAATACATGTTATTATATAAAATATTGGCCAGCGACTATTGGTTATTACAAGAATATGATCATTCGGCTTCGGCATGCCGAGCAGGTCTTAAAATAAATCCAAATAATAAAGGATTAACAATCATACTTGAATCAATTTCAAAAATGTATGTATCAGAAGGTCTAAAAAAATACCAACTTCACCAGAAAGATTCAGCCATTCTCTATTTTGATAAAGCATTAAAAGCAAATTCTAAAAACACTGATGCCTTATACAATAAGGCTGTTATACTAAAACAAAAAGGAGATACTCTGAATGCTTTACAACTATTAAATAAAGCCATTAAAATTGAACAAAAAAAAGAATTTGTTAATCTACTGAGAGAACTAATAAAAAAATCTTCATAAAAAAATACTAACCTATTTACTTTTCATATATCCGCAAACAGCCAGTTGAATTGTTAATATTTCATGAATCATTTGATTTTTATTGGTTCTCCAATATTTTTACCTCGTAATAAAAAAGTTATATGAACATTGGGCTATAAAATTGAATATTCAGACGATAAAGTAAGTGCTTGGGGAGGTTTTTCGGTGATGAAGATTTTTTTTGCCACTGAAGCTGCTTTTCGCATGGTAAATTTAGCTTACAATATCATAAGTTTGTTTAGGCAGGTTAGCTCCGAAAAGCCACAACACCAACGATTACAAACATTAAGACTCAACTGCTATGCAGTTGGAGCATGGATGACTAAAAAGGGGAATAGTAAAGTCCTAAAAATGGCGGTTCCGATAAAAAAACGAAAATGGATGGATGGAATTTTTGCAAAAGTCGACGAATGTTCTTTCCCGTTATATCTTCGAAATTAAATTCTACTGTCTATTTGTGGTTGAACGCCCATAATTTAAAACCATAAAAATTAATAAGCATTACAAAAGGTAAGATAAATAATTGTGCATACATAGGGTTAATAAAATAACACTCAACTAATACTCTTAAAATTACAATATTAAAAGTAAAAGAAGTTGAGTAAACTAAAAAATATTTTACTAGTCTATTTTTTAATTGAAGTTTCTCATCCAATTTAAATACCCAGATAAAATTAATACTGTAAGTTAATAAAATTCCATAAAGCCAAGTAATAACAAAAGTAGCTGTGTAATTTATGCCAATGATAAAATGCAGTAAATAAAAAATTAAAAATGATGTAACAAAGTTAATGCTACCTGTTATTAGGTACTTAAATAATTGGAAGTTTACTTTTAAATGTTTAAATAATTTTTTCAATTACGTAAATACTTCTTTTTCTAGCTATGTCCAATGTCCTCCATAAATATTCACCAATAAGACCAATCATTATCATTTGAAAACCTCCTATTATTAATATAGTTACCATTATTGGAGCCCAACCTCTGAAAGGTATAGTACCTCCAAAATACTTTGCAATTATAATAGATGCCGCATATAGAAATCCCAATAAAGAAAGTAGTATGCCTGTTTTTATCATTAACCTAATTGGGGAGAAAGAAAAAGCAATAATTACATCTAACATAGCCTTTATTTTTTTAAGAAACCCAAACTGAGAGACGCCAAATTGCCTATTTTGACGGGTGTAGGGTATATATTTAATTGGATATCCAGTCCAAACAATTAATACATTGGTAAAAGGTGTCCCGTTATATACATTTTCCATTAATAAATCGCGAACTTTTGAACTAAGACCAAAAGAATTAAATCCTTTTTCTGGAAACTCTGGGAATGTAATTTTTTTTATAAATTTGTACCAAAAAAAGGATCCGATTCTTCGGTAATACGATTCTTTTCTGTTTTGCCTTGTAGCAACTGAAATTTCATAATGTTCTGTATAATATGATTTTATAAAATCATTTATGATATTCGGAGGATCTTGTAAATCGGCATCTACAGTTGTTATTAATTCGCCTCTTGCATTGTTAAAACCAGCAGTTACAGCAGGCCCCTGCCCAAAATTTCTAGAAAACTTAAGAATTTTAATTAAAGTTGGATAAGTGTGCCTTAATTTTAGTAATACATCAAAAGAACCATCTTTAGAGCCATCATCAATAAAAATGATTTCAAATTTTTTATTATGGTTATTTTGTATAACATTTCTATATAGCTCTTCAACTAATAGTAATAAAGAATTCTCATTATTATAAACAGGAATAACAATACTAACATCAAACTCAAATTTTTGATTAGAAACCATAAAATAAATACAATCTTTAAATTTATTATCCTATTATCATTTTGGCGAGCCCGATAGAATTCATTCCAAAAGAGTTGCCATTATATAACATAAAATATTCACCATTTAATTTAAAAACGTACGGATAACAAATCATGTCTGAATCCCAGCTATTTTTTGAAACATTTATGCCAGCTAAATCATCTCGTCTAGTCCAATTATATAAATCATATGAAAAAGCATACCCAATTCTATAACTATCTCCACCATCTCTGAAATCAAACGAGCCACGATAAGAAAACCACATATGATAACAATCATTAATCTTAATTACCGATGGTGCGGCTATAGCTTCAAATTCATCTTTAGGATAAATTGCAAAATCTTTTTCAAAATTCCAATCTACTCCATTAATAGAGGTAGCATGTCTAATCCCATAAGTATGTTCAAGTTTGTTGTTAATATTTTTCCACTCAATACCGGAAATTGAAAACATATGAATTTTACCATTTTCATAAACCGTTGCACCACTTCCACACGTGAAAGGATTTAAAGTTGATTGACCTATAATCGGTCCATTAGAATACTTTTTAAAGGTGTTCCCATTATCCTCACTAATGGCTAATCCTACTGAAAAATTATATGGTACAGCATCTAGCCTATTCCATCCAGTATAAAACAAATAAATTTTACCATCAAAATTAATGAAATCTCCAGGCATAGTACCGAATTGATCAAATTCTCCTGGTTTACCGAGTGGAATAACAGGATCAAATGAAGATTGAATGATATTGAATAAATTTTGTTTCTCTAGATCAAAATATCTAATGTATGTTACGTTCTTCCCGTCTTGTTCAGGCTTTGGTCTTGTTGTTATATAAACTCTAACCTTGTCGTTAAGTACCAAAGCAGCTGGGAACTGTAAATATGAATAAGACCAATTCGTTTGCGGAAGACCACTTGTAATTAATCCTAATTTCTTCCATTCAAAATTAAAGTTTTTCATTTTTGTATATCGATTAATGCTTGTTTAATAATTACATCATTTAGCCAGTCATATTTTGACATTTCATTTTTAGCCATAACTTTCTCAAATAGTTCCTTAGTTTCTTTTGAAACTCCAACAAGGTTACCATAGTATCTTGAATTAATTGATCCACCTCGTTTACCACCTATAATTTGATCAAAATTACCTTGAATTTCTCCTATGTTTATGTCAAACTGTAATATATAAATAATTCCATTTAAAATCCACTTTAAAGTAACGTTTCTTGCCTCAACAGGTAAAATATCAAGCGGAGGATTGTCATTATATAGATTACAATTATTGATAATTTTTTTTCCAAAATCTTGTTTTTTTAATGAAGGTAAAAGCCCTTCGCTTACCAATATTACTTTACCACCTGGTTTAACAACTCTTGCAATTTCTCTTAGACATTTTTCTTTATTTGATACTGGACTAAACGCGACAAATGAGAAAAAATGATCAAAATAATTATCTTCGAATGGAATATTTTCACCATTTGCTACAGCATAAATTATATAATCCAATGACATTCCATTTAACTTTTCTCTACATTTACTAATCATAGGAAATGATGCGTCTATGCAATGAAGCTTCGCATTAACTTTTTGTGCTTCTTTTGCTATTAAAATTGAATCTCTTCCAGTGCCACAACCTAATTCAAGAATTTTATCTTCATTTTTTAATTCTAATAAATTAACGACTTGTTGACGCACGGTGTATTCATCATAACCCTGAAGCTCAAATGTAGTATGATTATAGTTATCATAATTCTCTGCATTTACGGCATAATATTCAGACCAACTGTTTTTTGAATCACTAACATAGAAATTAGGAATACCCTCTTTGACTTTGTATTCAGTTCCAGAATCCGAGATATATGAAATTAAATTGCCATTTATAATATTTGGCGATACTTTATGCTTAGTTATTGGGCAAACAAACATGACTATTTTTTTAATTCTTTTTCTGCGGCATTTTTTATAGTGTCGTTTATCCATTCAAACTGACTTTTACCTGACTTTTGAATAGCCTCATGTGCCATTTTAAATGCTTCTTCAGATACACCTTCTAGTCTACCATAATACCTAGAACTCAAAGTACCTCCTTTAGCCCCTGGTATTGGGATATTAAAGTTAGCATAAGGATACCCTTCTCCATTATCATATGATATATAATAAAATACACCGCCCATGATATAATTAATTGATACATTTCTTGCAGTATAATGCATATCTTCTAAAGGTATCTTATAGCTGTAATGGGTATTTGTATTTATTAAAACTTTGGCAAAATCTGAGCCAAGTAACCAAGCAGGCATACTTTCATCACCAATTACTATTTTACCACCTGGTTTAACAACTCTGCTTACTTCTTTAAAAGCTTTCTTTTTATCTGAGAAAGTGTTCCAACCGCCAAAATGATAATATTTATCGAAGTAATTGTCAGGATACGGAAGATGTACTGCATTGACAACTGCATAATATACATCAGCTTTGCAGTTTAATAATTTCTCTTTACTAATGGCTAATATATCTTCATAGATATCAGTAATATGAAGTTCACCTGTTTCTGATAAGTATTGAGCAATGATTTCGGAATCTCTACCAGTCCCTGCCCCAGTTTCTAGTATTTTATCACTGGGCTGAATTTCCAGTTTAGCTACCATTTTGCTTCTTTCTGTTTTTTCATCAACATTAAATGTTTCAAAGGTAATTGGTAGGTAATCATCATATACTGTGTAGTTCTTTTTATACCAGCTAATTATTTCAGTTTCCTCTTTAGGAAGTGTCAACGGATAGCTGAGATTAACAATATTATTGCTAATAGAATAGCTACGTTCTTCGTTGCTTAAGTTTCCTTTAATAATATTTTCAATTTGTCCTTCATTAATTTCTAATGACAGTCTTTTTTTTGTTTCAGGACATATAAATTGGTTGTATTTTTTCATTATTTAATTATATTGTTAAAGCTCCATTAATATTAATTACTTCGCCATTTAAAAAGTCGTTTTCAATAGCAAATTGAGTAGCTGAAACTATCTCATATATTTTACCTATCCTCCTTAAGGGGGTTTTTTCAATCCATTTGTTGAGCATTTTTTCTTCCATTGCATTATGTGTTCCTGATGTATCTATAAAGCCAGGAGCAATTGCTACAGATCGAATACCAAACGTCCCTAGTTCTTTAGCCCAAACTTTTGTCATAGCTTCAACAGCTGCTTTTGATGCGGAATAAGCAGTTTGTCCAATATTTCCATTCGCTGCGATCGAACTAATGTTAATTATAGCACCTTTGCAACGATTTTTCAACATCAAGTCGACAAATGTTCTAGTTGTATAAAAAACAGAATTTAAGTTGACATCAATTACTTCATTCCACATTTCAATTGAATGACGCCTTTCATTACGTTGCAAAAAATTAACTAATGGACTATTTTTCATTATCCCAGCATTGTTAATCAAAATATTACTACCACCAAATTCCAAAAAGATTAATTGAAAAATTTCGTCAATCTTAATGTGATTTGTCACATCACATAAATAAATATTAATATCACGATTTTGATTTTTTAACTCCTCTAAAGCCTCTTGATTAATATCTAAGCCGGCAATTTTTGCCCCTAGGTTTGCAAAACTTAAAGCCATAGCTTTTCCAAAACCTGAACCAGCACCAGTTATAATTATTTTAGAATCTTTTAATTCCATTTAATAAATGTGTTTACTAACTATAGAACGAATATTGTCAAATGTTATCATATCTGCAATTTCATCTCCACTAAGTTGCACTTCTAATTCATTTTCAATGTTAACAATTAAATCCATGTGGGTAATAGAGTCCCAATTTGAAACATCATTCATTCTTAAATTTTTCTCAACTTCTTCACTACTTAACTTAAAAGTTTTAATCAATATATTGTTTATTTTTTTCATTTTTTTAATTATTTAAACTATATTCTAAAGCAAGTTGACATTCGTGTAAATTGATCTGAATTCAATCTATGAGATTCAGTATTTTGCACAATTAAAACTGTTCCTTCATTAATACTTTTACAAGCTATCGATCCTGCACCCAGCATGCATTTTTTCCCAACTTTAATTTCATGGCCAACAATTGCTCCTAATCCAACAAAAGTATTTTCACCTATTTCTGTTATGCCTCCTATTAAACAGCCGCCGGTTAACCAACAATTATCATTTACTGTTGCATGATGGCCAATCATTGCTCCTCCCCATACAAAAACATTATTTCCAAATTTTGCATGTGGTTGAATAATTACATTATCCATTATTATTGTATTTTCACCAAATTTAAAATTACCTTGCACATTAGGACTAATATAACTAGCTAGTTTATACCCTTTATTCTTAAAGTAATTTACTTTTGTTGTGCGCAAATCATTCATGCCTTGATAACCTATTGCAACAAATATAAAATACTCAACAGTTGAATAATTAGCTTCAAATTCGGAAAAAGCAATTATTGGTTTATTTAAAAATAGATTAGTTGTTATAAATGCATCATCTAAAATATAACCAACTATCTCATAATTGACATCACGTTCAAAAAAGTAACTAACAGATTCGGAAATTTTACCTGTACCAAAAATTAAAAGTTTATGTTTCATAAGCACTCTTCTTTAAGTTTTAATCTGTCTATTTTACCGTTTTGATTTTTAGGAAGATGATCGTAAAATTTAAATTCACTTGGTAACATATATGAAGGTACAAATTTCGACAAATCATCAAGTATTTTTTTTTCATTATTTTGATTTGTACGAATACAAGCTATTATTTTACCATTATCAGCATCAGTTTTTAAATATACAACTGCATTTTCTTCAATATAGCTTATGGCACTTAACGCATTTTCTATTTCTTCCAATTCAATACGATAACCCATTCGTTTAATTTGATTATCTTTTCTTCCACTAAATGATATGAGTTTTTTTCGTGAATCATACTTTACTAAATCACCACTTTTATAGATTATGTCTCTGTATGTATTATTAATTGGATTTTGAATAAATACTTCACGTGTTTTTTCTGTGTTATTATAATA
>Ga0172373_10002764_pt1 | contig 26518 bp, 19 predicted proteins | sample Lak10m_2_FD_114546 | JGI IMG/M metagenome (GOLD analysis project Ga0172373, IMG submission 114546) | Freshwater microbial communities from Kabuno Bay, South-Kivu, Congo - kab_092012_10m | ecosystem: Environmental > Aquatic > Freshwater > Lake | place: Democratic Republic of the Congo...
GCACGGTGAGTGCCACCATCAGCAGCGCCACCGGCGGCAACTTCGAGAGCCTGGTGGCCTCGACCACGGCGGCGGTGACCAGCGTCACCGACACCATCGACACCACCACGGTGAGCCTGACGGGCCCGGCGACGGTGACAGAGGGCGGGACGGCATCCGGATACCTCGTAACCCTCACCCATGCACCACAGAGCAACGTTACCGTGACGCTGAGCTATTCAGGAACGGCCTCGTATGGTTCGGACTACACCGGAGTTACGACGGTAACCATCCTGGCGAATACCACCTCGGCAGCTTTCAGCATCATCACCATTGACGATGCCACTGCCGAGGCCGCGGAAACCATTGTCGTAAGCATTGCCGGCACCAGCGGCGGAAACTTCGAGTCCGTCGTTGTGAGCCCGACGGCTGGCTCGGTCACCACGACCATCGGGGCAAGTGACAATCCGCCCGCCCTGGATCTGGATGCAAGTACAGCCGGTACCGGCTTCACCACGGTTTTCAATGCACTGACGGGCAGCCCGGTTTCCATAGCGGACACGGACATCGCCGTGACGGACCTTGACAGTGCGAACATTACGGGCGCTACAGTCACATTGACCAACGCACAGACGGGTGACACCTTTGTGTTCGGCACCATGCCCGCGGGCATCACGGCAAGCCTTGCCGGCAATGTGGTGACCCTGAGCGGAACTGCCAGCCTCGCAGCCTATCAGTCGGCAATTCGCGCAGTGTATTTCGATACCACGAATACTTCGGTATCGACCACCCGCAGCATTGATGTGGTGGTTACCGATGGAACCTACTCGAGCAATACGGCCACGGCATTGGTGAGTGTCATCGGCATCGGTACCGCGCCGACCATCGACCTTGACGCAAACGACAGCAGCGGCGCCACGACCACGAGCTACCAGTCCGCCTTTACCCTGGGTGGGTCGTCGATATCGATTGCGGACAGCGATGTCCTGATCTCGAACGACGGTACGACGATCAATAGCGCGACCATTCAGATAGTGGGAGGGTTGAACGGTCTGGATTCCCTTGTGGCCGGAAGCCTGCCGTCGGGGATCACCGCCAGCGCCTATAACTCGGGGACCGGGACCATCACCTTGTCCGGGACGTCCAGCCTGGCCAACTATCAGGCAGCCATCAACGCGATCAGTTTCACGACAACCAGTACCAGTACCACGTCGCGCACCATCAACGTCACGGTCAGTGATGGTGCTTCGAGCAATACCGCGGTGAGCACCATCGCCATCAACCGCGCACCCACGCTTGACCTTGACGGCAACAACAGCACTGCAAGCGGAAACAACTATGCGGCGACATACACCGATGGCGGTTCCGCAGTGACACTGGCCGACACGGATATCACGATTGCCGATGCGGACGGTGTATTGATGAGCGCCTCGGTGACATTGACGAATCCGAAGGCGGGAGACGTGTTGGCCGTAGGGACGCTACCCTCTGGCATCACGGCAACAGTCTCCGGGAATGTCGTTTCGCTCAGCGGTTCGGCGTCACCCGCCGATTACCAGACCGCCATTCGCGCCATCAGTTACAGCAACAGCACAGGTACGCCGGATACCACTGATCGCATATTCAATATTGCTGTCAGCGATGGCGTCGTTACCTCAAATGTCGCCACGGCGACGATCAGTGTGGTGGATGTGGCCAGCGCGCCAGTTCTCGACCTCGATGCCAGCGCCGGCGGCACGGGCTATGGCACCTATTTCAGCCTCGATACCCTGGCCGCGGTTTCGATCGCGGATACCGACATCAGCATCACCGATGTCGACAGTAGCAACATCACCGGGGCCACGATCACGCTGACAAACGCACAGTCCGGCGACTTCTTTACGGTCGGCAGCCTGCCGCCGGGAATTTCCGCCAGCATCGTCGGCAACGTCGTTACCTTGAGTGGTAGCGCCTACATTACCGACTACCAGACGGCGATTCGCGCAATCAGCTTCGACAGTTCATCCAGCAGCACGACCACGCGCAACATCACCGTCACGGTTACCGACGGCAGCAACAACAGCAATACCGCGACGACAACGATCGAAACGGTATCCAACCTGGCTCCGACCGCCAACAACCTGACGCCAAGCGGCGCCGAGGACACCCTGATCCCGATCACGCTGACCGGCAGCGACAGCGACGGAACCGTCACCAACTTCAAGCTGACGACGCTGCCCAGCAATGGTCTGCTCTACCTTGATGCAGCCATGACGCAGCTTGCGCCGACCGGCACCCTGCTGGCGGCATCGGGCAACAGCCTGACGGTCTACTTCAAGCCGCTTGCTGACTGGAACAGTGGCCCTGGCGGAACCAACACGGTGAGCTTCAACTATCAGGCCTCAGACAACTACGGTGCATTGTCGCCCACCGCCACGGCAACGATCACCGTCACGCCGGTCAGCGACGGCAACCCGGTCGCTGTCGGCGAGAGTTTCAGCACCATCGTCGGCAGCTCCATCAACATCAGCAAGGCCAGCCTGCTGGCCAACGACACACTGACTGATCACGCCGCGATCACCGGGTTCACCCTGCCGGCGGGTGGAACCCTGGTCGACAACGGGACCTATTACACCTACACACCACCGGGAACCGCAGGCGCGCAGAGCTTCACTTACACGCTGACGGATGACGACGGCACCACCAGCACCGCGACGGTCAACCTTACCGTGTATGCCGCGTCGGACGATCTTGGGACCGTCAATGAAGCGGCGCTCATCGGCGGTACCGGCAGCAAGGAAATCACCGGCAATCTGCTGACCAACGATTCCGGTCCGACCAGCATCGCCAGCATTTCGCTGTCGAGTTCGAATACCGGCTTCTCCGGCGACACCAATACGGTGAGCAATACCACCGTCGGCAACACGATCACGGTGGTCAGCCAGATCGGCACCCTGGTGGTCGACAAGACCACGGGCGCCTACACCTATACGCTGAACCACTCGGCAGACAACACCTCCAGCAACGTCAGCGTCGAAGAGACCTTCAACTACGTCACCAACACCGGCAGCAATGCCAACCTGCGGGTAACGGTGGTCGACGACCAGCCGGTGGCGACGGATGTCAATGTCCAGATTCCGGAAAACATTCTGCCCTCGTTCTCGCTGGTATTCGTGCTCGACGTGTCAGGGAGCATGAACGATGACGTCAAGACGTATGACTCCGACGGGAATGCCGTCATCACTACCCGCCTTGCGGTGATGAAGGAAGCTGTCAATGCCGTGATCGAGGAATACTTCAGCCAGGCGTCCGACGTTTCGGTCAAGATCGTTTCGTTCAGCACGTCGGCGACCATTCTTAACGGTGGCAATGCCTATGCCACCAAGGACGCCGCGACCGCGGCGGTCAATGGGCTCACCGCTGCCGGATGGACCAACTACGAGGATGCTCTCGTCAAGGCGCAGCAGGCGATGGGGACGACGATAGACCCGACACGCTCCAACAACATCTACTTCCTCTCCGATGGCAACCCCGCAGGCGCCGGAAGCACCACCGCCCCGGTCAGCGTTTCGGGTTACGACACCTACCTCATGCTGCACCCCGAAATCAATTCATACGGTGTCGGCGTCGGTTCGGGCATTACCAACGTCAGCCACCTGAACCAGATCCACAACATCGACGCGCTCGGGGATGGCACCACCGATCCGGCCATCATCGTCGCCGACGTGGCCAAGCTCGAAGACACGCTGCTGTCGACCGTGCCTGCGGCCTACGGTGGCAACGTCATTGCCAGCAACAGTGCGCAGAGCGTCAGCTTCGGCGCCGACCTGGGTTACGTAAGCCAGGTGACCTTGCAACTCGATACCACCAGCAACGGTACGCCGGACACCAATATCACCTTCAACTACAACAACGCCACGAACCAGATCAGCTGGACCGGCGGTTTCCCGTCCGGTTCGCCCATTACGAACAACCTGATGACCTTCAACTCGAGCAACGGCTTTGTCTATGGCACGCTGGTGTTCGATTTCAAGACCGGCGACTACACCTACTTCACCGGCGGACAGGCGCAGGATGGTGACAGCTTCGATCTCAATTTCACGGCGGTCGATCGCGATGGCGATACGGCAACGGCCACCCAGACGGTCGAGATTGTCGATGGCAAGCCGACGGCGAACGACGATTCCGATACCTTGTCGGCTCTGCAACAGCATCTTGAGGGCAATGTCATCAGCGGCATCGGCACCGATGGCGGCGTGGCGCTTGGGTCGCAGATCACATCCTTCACGCCGCAGGCGTCGGGCGTGGATGATCCGGTCGACGGTGCGGAGGTGTCGTCCATCGTGTTCAAGGGCACCACCTTCAACCTGCTGGTGAATAGTTCTGGCACCGCATCCGGCGGCAGCTATACCATCAGCGGCGAAACCTTCACCTGGGCGCATGCCTCGAACGGCAGCGAGCTGAGCTTCAGCAGCAATGGCTATTACCGCTGGGTGCCGCCGTCGGCCGACCTGCCGACGGCGAACCCGGCATCGCCGACCGTCGTATCGCTGACCAGCGCCGCCAATGTCAGCGCCGCCGGCATGACGCTGACGGGCCTCACTAGCACCGAGCAGGTGGCCGCAACCTCGACAATTACCAAGAGCTTCACCTCGGCGCCGACGGACATTACCTTGGTCGGCATAGGCACGGAAGGCGGAAGTTATGCCGAAGGCTCGCTCACCTATGGTACGAATGGCGTCGGTTTGAATTCGGTGGGGGATGTCAGTAAAAGTCGTCTGGATACCAACGAAATTTTGCAGGTGCATTTTGAATCCGGTACCTACCCGAGCGGCGTTAACAATCCAAGCTTTGCCATCAATGTCAGTACGTCTGGCAACATGAGCTATACGGTGTACAACACCAGCGGCAGCGTAATTGGCGGGCCGACGACGATCGCGACGACGACCAACCTGAACCTCTCGGGCTACAGCAATGTCGGTCGTGTCGATATTCAGGCAATAGCTTCGACGCGTATCCGGGTAACGAGTACGACCTACTCCGACGCGGATAGCACGGGCGTCAGCTACAGCGGCACCAACGGCGTTTCGGTGGGCGCCAACGCGACCGGCGGCATTTCCAACCTGGAAATGCTGGTGATGACTTTCGATGCGGCCAGCCATCCGAACGGGGTGCAGAAGCTGCGCTTCGAGATCACCAACGGCAATGCCACCGATGCGGTCACCTACACCTTCTATCACATCGATGGCCATGAGCTAGGCCAATACACGGTGGCCGGCAATGGCTGGATCACCATGCCGAGCGAGTACAGCAGCGTCGGCAAGGTGACGGCGCTGGCCGATGACGGAACGACGGTGAATATTCGTGGCGTCGAGTACAAGGATGTGCTGATCGACGCCGTGAAGGGGGCGATCGCGCCCGAGGTCATCCAGTACACCCTTACCGACACGGATGGCGATTCATCCACCGCCAAGCTCACGCTCAATGTCATCACCAACGAGAAGACGGGCGGCAGCGGCAACGACACGCTCACCGGTACCGCAGCCAATGATCGATTGACCGGCCTGGACGGCAACGACTCGATCAGCGGCCTGGGTGGTCATGACATCCTGCAGGGGGGCGCGGGCAACGACACGCTCGATGGCGGAGCCGACAATGACGTCCTGTCTGGCGGCGACGGCAACGACAGCCTGATCGGCGGTACCGGCGATGACACCCTGCGCGGCGACGCCGGCAACGACACCCTCGACGGCGGCAGCGGTGCCGATTACCTGATGGGCGGCGCTGGGGCGGACAGCCTGGTCGGTGGTGATGGTGCCGATACCTTGAGTGGTGGCGCCGGCAACGACACCCTGACAGGCGGCCTGCTCTCGGATACCTTCGAGTGGTCGCTTGCCGATGTCGGTCCGAAGGGAAGCCCGGCGATCGACACGATCACCGACTTCAATACGGCGGCCGCCGGTTCCGGCGGCGATGTGCTCGACCTGCGTGATCTGCTGGTCGGCGAAGCGCACACCACCGGCACCGGCAACCTCTCGAACTTCCTGCATTTCGAACTGGACGGCAGTGACACCAAGGTGCATATCAGCTCGAACGGCGGCTTCAAGAGCGGCTACACCACGGGCGCGGAGGACCAGACCGTGGTGCTGCAGGGTGTCGATGTCTATGCCATCGTCGGCACCAACGCCACCGACCAGCAGATCATCCAGGACCTGTTGAACAAGGGCAAGCTGATCACTGACTGAGCCCGCTTGTCAGCCAGCGCCGACTCAAAAGTCGGCGCTGGCGACACGGCGAATTCACACGCCGCGCCGGCATTGCCGCCGGGCCGCAGGCCCGTCAGTGCAGGCGGCGTGCCTGTCCGGTGGCGGCAGCTCCCGCGAGGGCGGATTGCGGGCTGATGTCGAGTGTGAGGGCCCATTCCGCGGCGACCGCAGCCTGCTGCAACAGGCGCGCAAGAATATGCACCAGCTTTTCGTCGAGGTCGAGGTTGATGCCATTGCCTTCCTGCGGCAGCAGGACAATGGTTTGCGTTGCCTCGCTCATCGGGCGCAACGAAATCCTGGCCAGGAGCACCGGCTCGGCACCAAGGGGAAAGTTCTCGCCGTCCTGGTACTGGCTGCTGAAATCGGCCTGTTCGACGGCGTTGCCGTGGGCCATCTCGGCCAGCGTCGATCGCGTCAGCGGGTCCGCCGACTTCCTGCTGCTGAAGCCGTCGGCCATTTTCATCAGCACCGGCCAGAGCAATGACATGTAGCGGCGCGTGATCCAGAAGCGATACTCGGCGGCGTCGCTGGTACGGATGCGCAACAGCACGCGATCATGCATCGCGTTGTAGCTGGCGCTGAACTGCTCAAGGCGTGGCGGGGCGGTCATGTGGAGGCTTGCGCGGCGAATTTGCCCAGCGCGTGTCGGATGCGGTCGATGGTGTCGCTCTGCGCCATGTTTTCGCGCTGGCGGAACAGCCGTGCGCTGGGGTACCAGGGGCTGTCGTCCCGTTCAGTGAGCCAGCGCCAGTCGGCGGCGAAAGGGAGAATGATCCAGACCGGCTTGCCCAGCGCACCTGCCAGATGGGCGACCGAGGTGTCGACCGATATGACCAGGTCGAGCTGCAGAATCGCTGCCGCCGCATCGGCGAAATCGGCAAAGCCGGGGCCGGTCAGTTTCAGGTTCGGCAGGGTTTCGGCAATGGCGGCATCCGTCGGGCGAAAGTCTTTCTGCAGGGCATGGAACTCGATGTTGGCAAGGCCGAAAAGAGGGCGCAGCAGATCAAGGGAAATGGAGCGGCGGCGATCATGGAGGTGCGCGGGGTTGCCGGACCACGCCAGCCCGACACGGCATTTTTCAGTCGCTGGCAGGCGGGTGCGCCATGCGGTGATTCGGTCTGGTGGCGGACGCAGATACGCTGGCTCGGAAGAAGGAATGCTTTCCAGCGTGGTGCCAAAGGCCAGCGGCAGGCTCATCATCGGCAGGTGATAGTCGAAGCGCGGGAGCGCCTGTTCGCTGCCATGGAAGCTTGCCTGCGGAAAACTGGCCTCGGCCAGCGCGCGAATGGATTCCGGCAGCGTGACGACGAGCTTCGCCCCGGTGTCGGTCAGCAGCGGAAGGTAGCGCAGGAACTGGAAGGTATCGCCAAAGCCCTGCTCGGAATGCAGCAGCAAAGTGCGCCCCGACAGATCCTCGCTTCCGCTCCATTGCGGGACCTTGTAGTTCCGCAGGTGAGGCGCCATTTCCACGCGCTGCCAGCGCCATTCGTACTCCTGCCAGCCTTCGCGATACCTGCCCAGGGCGAGCAGGGCGAGGCTCAGGTTCCAGTGGGCATCGACATTCCGCGGATCGAGCGCGATGGCCATGCGCGCCTGGCTGACGGCTTCCTCCAGGCGGTTCAAGGCAACGAGGGAGACAGCAAAGTTGCATGACAGTGCAATTGAATCGGGATGCTGCGCCAGGCCGCTCTGGTAATTCTCGATGGCATCACGCGGACGATCGAGGGCCAGCAGGGCAAGGCCCCGGTTTGAGATGGCATCGACGAAACCCGGTTTCAGCGCCAGCGCCTTGTCCAGGCTGTTCAGCGCCTCGCTGCGGCGTCCCAGATTGAGCAGCACGGTACCGCGGTTGTTCCAGGCACGGAAGTCCTCCGGGGCGATCGCCAGGGCGCGATCGAGGCTGTCAAGTGCCCTGTCATAGTCCTTCAGGGCAATCATGGAAACCGCGCGATCCGCCAGGATGGCAGCCGCCGAGGGCTCCCGGGCGAGGATCTGTTCGCTGGTGGCGATGACCTCTTCATGTTTGCCGCCACGCAGCAGGATGTAGAAGAGGTTCTTCAGCGCCACCGGGTTGCCGGGCCTGATGTTCAAGGCTCGCCGCACCAGGCTTGCCGCTTCGTCGGGCGCACCCTGCGAATTCCGCGCGACGCCCAGCATGTGGTTCGCGTCGAAGTCGTTCGGATCGAGCTGCAGCACGCCGCGATAAAGCGCGATCGCATCGTCCAGTTGCCCGTTTCGCTGCAGCTCGGCCGCGAATTGAAGGGCATCCGCGAGATTCGTGGTGGCATGCCCGGATGTTGCCACCGCTTTGACAGGGCGGAAGTCACGCAGATCGGCGCCGAGCCGGGCGACAATCCGGGTCCAGTCGCTGGACCCGGTAACGCGATAGAGCGCGGCGGTCGGGTACCACGGGCTGTCCGTGCGGTGAAGCATCCAGCGCCAATCGGCCAGTCTCGGCACCAGGATCCAGACAGGCTTGCCCAGTGCGCCGGCCAGATGCGCGACGGAGGTGTCGACGCTGATGACCAGGTCCAGCAGTGAAATCACGGCGGCCGTGTCGGCGAAGTCGGCCAGGCCATCGCTGCAGACAGTGACGTTGGGGTAGCGTGACAGACTCTGCCGGTCGCTCTCGGCGAGCGGACACTGCAGGACGACGAAATCGCAGCTATCGATGGCGAGCAGTGGTGCCAGAGTCTCCAGTGGCAGCGAGCGATTGATGTCGTTTTTGTGCCTAGGACTCCCAGCCCAGACCAGACCCACGCGCGCTTTTCCTGCCGAGGGCAGCTTCTGCTGCCATTTCGCGATGCGACGCAAGGGCGGCGCGAGGTAGGGAATGGTTGCGGGTATCGAAGACTCTGTCGTACCGCAGGCCCAGGGCAGGCTCAGCAGCGGGCAATGGAAATCGAAGTTCGGAAAACTCTCAAGCGAGTTCGACACCAGGGCATCGGGGAAGCTGTGGGCGAAGAGTTCGACCAGCCCGGTCTGTACGAACAGCAGCAGCTTGGCTACGCGCGGAATCAGCTGTTGGGCATAGCGGACGAACTGCAGCGAATCACCGAGACCTTGCTCTGCGGTGAGGAGAAGCACCTTCCCGTCCATCGATTGGGTGCCATCCCAGCGCGGCTGTCCGAGCTGAAAGTCGAAGCGTTTGAACTCCGGCTTTTTCCAGCGCCATTCGTGTTCGCGCCAGGCTTCTTCGAGCTTTCCCAGTCGCAGCAGGCACAGCGCGAGGTTCCAATGGGTGACGACCCGGCCTGGATCGAGGGCGAGCGCCCGGCGCAGGCTTAGCTCTGCTTCATTCTCGCGGTCGAAGGCGGAGAGGACGACGCCGCGGTTACCCAGCGCGTCGATGAAGTCCGGGCTCGCGGCCAGTGCCCGATCGTAGCTGGCGAGCGCCTCGTCGTAGCGCCCCAGCGCAAACAGCATCGCGCCGCGATGATTGTGCAGGGCGGGGTCATCGGGGGCGCCTGTCAGAACTTTGTCCAGTCGGTCCAGGGCCTCGTCGGCGCGGTCAAGTTCGCGCAATGAATCGGCGAGGGTACACACGAACCTGACGCTGGCGGGTTGCAAGGTGGCGGCCTGATCGAAGGCTCCAATGGCCTCGTCGGTCCGGCCCATGGCTTTCAGCGCAAGTCCGCGCTGGTAGTGGTGTTCCGGGTTCGCCGGGTGCGCGGCGATAGCCCGCTCGAAACTGACCAGCGCCTTGTCATAGTGATCCCTTGTGGCATGGATCAGGCCGGCGTTATGCCAGGCCTCGGCGGAGTCCGGTTGCACTGCGGCCGCCCGCTCGAAATCGGCAAGGGCGGCGTCCTGATGCCCCTTGGCCAGGTGCAGGGCGCCACGCAGCCGACGCATGTCGGCGTGATCCGGGTTGATGTCCAGCCCATCGTTGAGTGCGAAAAGTGCATCGTCGGTGCGGCCAAGCCTGAGCAGGATTTCCGCCTGCAGGGCGCGCAGGCCGGCATCCGCAGGCTGCCCGACGATGAGCTTTTCACAGGCGGCCAGTGCCTCCGACGTCCGGTTGTTCAACAAGAGCTTGCGGACCTCGTCGAGGTGAGGTTTGCGGCGTGCCTTCATGGGACCCGACAATAGCGGAAATCCGCGATTCGGTGAATCATCATGCGCGTGGGTCCTGAAGCCGGCGGCCCATCCGCTTGCCGGTCCGCCGGATTATTTGTTCTCCCATTTGACGCCGGGGCCCGTGGCACCATCGAAGCCGATCGCGCGCAAGGTCTGTATTTCGCCATCGGTCATGGCGCCTTCGCCGATCACCAGCAAGCCGATGGAGTGGGCAATGGTGCACGCGCCCTTGAGGAAGGTCTGGTTGCCGGCATTGGCGTCGATGCCTCTGATAAAGCTCGCGTCGACCTTTACATAGTTCATGCCGAGGTCGTGGAACTGCCCGACCTGGCTGAACTGCCGGCCGAAATGTTCGACGCCAACGCGGCATTCGTAGTGCTGGAGCAGGCGGCACAGGCTGCGGAAGGCGTCGATATGCTTGAGAACGCCGGTTTCCGCGACCTCGACCCATAGACGCCTTGTGACGTGGCGGTGCTTCTTCAGCAGTGCATCCAGTTCGCGAAGGAAGGTCGGGTCGGCGATGGTCGCGGCGGACAGATTGATCGCCAGGGCGGCACTGTCGGCGTCGTTTTCGAGCGACTCCAGGCCATGTACCAGCGCCGCCATGTCGAGGTCGCGAACCAAGCCGAGGCGCTCGGCCACCGGCAGGAAGCGGCCGGCCGGCAGCCACTCGCCGGTGGCCTCTGTGCGCAGGCGCAGCGGGCACTCGTAGTGGAGCAGCGTGCCATCATTGCCAACGACCGGGAACCTTACCAGCGTGACCAGGCCCTGGGCGACCGAAGCCGAGATCACCGTTGCCCATTCGGCACCGCTATCCGGCAGGTCATCAGATTCCTCGAACACCGCCTCGCGTATCCCGCTTTGGCCTTCGGCTTCGGCGGCGATGAGGGCCGCATCCACCTGCGAAAGCACGGTACCCAGTGGCGTGCCCTGACGGAATTTGCCGAAGCCGATATAGGCCGAGGCGCCACCGTCAACGAAGGGCTCCATCGCCTTGATCAACCGTTGCAACAATGAATCTGCCATCGCGTGGCCGTCCTGCGGTCCGCGCGAGAGCAGGGCGAAGTCGGCACCGTTCATGCGTGCCGCCACGGCGTCTGAAAGCGCCGTGGCACCAGCGCCGACTTCTGCACCAACGCGGCGCAGCATGTCGTCGGTGGCTTCACGGCCCAGCCTTCGGTTGATCCCTATCAGATCGGCGACCCGTACCAGCAGCAGGACTCCGCCGCTCGACCCCTCCTCGTCAAGCGTAGCGCGCAGTTCAGCAATCAGATGGTCGCGATTTGCAAGGCCAGTGAGTCCGTCGCTGTTGGCGTCCCGGCGAACTGCGTCCAGTCGCGCGGCTTCATCCTCGAACATCGCCTTGATACGCGTCACGGTCAGGTTCATGGCCCGGGCCAACTGATGCAGTTCGGGCACGTCAGGTTCGGGGATGGTGACGAATCGCCGGTTGGTGATCGCGACGGCCTGATCGATGACGGACTGCAGCGGATTGCGCAGGCGGCGCAGGATCAGGCTGCCGAGGTAGCCGCCGATGAGGCTGGCAAGCGTCAGCGCGACGACCATTTTCTGGGTGCTCGACCAGACGGCCTGATAGCCGAAACTGCCGTGGCTGATCAGTGTGACCTTGCCCAGCTGCGTCCAGCCGTTGGTGATCTGGGCTTCTCCGGGCGCGGGATCGATCGGCAGAAGCCTGACAAACCAGTCCGGAACGCCTGTGCTGCCGGTTTCCGCGGTTCGCTCGATGATCAGCTTGCCATGGGGGTCATGGACCCGGATGGATTCGTAGTGCCCGCTGTCAAACAGGGCGGAAACGGCAAGCTCGACCGCTACCACGTCCGGGTTCTGCTGGCTGAGGGAGAGGGCGAGCGCCGAGGCATTGTCGGCGTTCTTCATGCTTAGCTGCTGCTCGAGGTAGGCACGTGCCGACAACAGGGAAGCCAGCAGGCTGCCGCACAGGGCGAGCAGCATGCTGACAATGATGGCGAGCCACAACTGGCGATACATCGACATGGCTAGGTCTCCATTACGACGTCAAGTAATTCGGGTTCATTGAAATCCTTCCTTTTCGGCCCGCAGCAGCAGATCCTGCCAGCGCGAAAGCTGACCCAGGTTGCGTCCGCGCGCGGCATTTCCGGCCGCGCCATTCCAGATAGCCTCGCTGTTGAAGCTGAATACCGGCTGCAGATCGCGGCGCCGCGATGCCGGTACGATCTCCGGAACCAGGTTATCCAGCACCAGCGGTTCGGCCGCTGGCGTCGCGTAATAGGCAAGCACCATGTGAGCCTGGGTACGCGCACCCGCCGGTCCGCCGAGTTGAGCCTTGACATAGACCAATCGCAGCTTGGCCGGAGCGATTCCGGCATTCTTGAGCGAAAAGTACTTGATTATCGCGAAATCCTCGCAGTCGCCTCGGCCATGACCTATTGTTTCCAAGGGTGTTGCCCAGTAGTCGCTGTAGTTGAAAATCGACAAATCCTCGTCGAATTCGATCGCGCGATTGATGAAGTCGTTCACGATCCGCAGCTTGTCGAGTTCCGCCGCGCGCCCGGCTTCCGATAACTGGACCTGCCAATCCCGCAACACGGCAATGCGCGACAGGCCAAAGCGCGCCAGTAGCTGGCGTTCGAGAGCCGCGAAATCCACGGCCCAGGCGAGCGACAACAGTAGCATTGCGCCCCCGGCCAGCCAGGGGGCGACGGAATGCCGCATGTTGGCGAACAGCAGTGAAAAGCCGCCAATGCTCACGCGGAGGCTGAAACTTTAAGTTTGACTATAATCGGCCCCACTGGATGGCACTTTGCGTAAATAACAGCAACTTATCGATGAAGGCATTCAAGAGAGGGGGAATGCTCGTCTTGGCCGCGCTTTGCTTGCAAAGCAGCCATGCGCTGGCGGCCGCCCACCTGACTTTGCCTGAAGTGGTTCAGAAGGTGGTGTTGAGCAACCCGGAAGTACTCTCCAAATGGCATACCTTCCGATCTTCGGAGGGTGAGGTAGACGTTGCACGCGCGGGGTTCCTTCCCAAGATCGACTATACCTACGGCACCGGGAGCGAAAGCTTGAACCAGCCCGGCGTGGCGGCCCGCAATTTTAGTCGCAGCGGCCATACGCTTACCCTGAATCAGATGCTGTTCGATGGCTATGCGACAAGCAGCGACGTTCGCCGTCTCGACAAGGCTCGCCTGACACGCTATTTCGAGTTGATTGATGCCGCCGAGAATGCGGCACTTGAAGCTGGCCGTGCCTACTACGACGTAATGCGTTACCGCATGCTGCTGTTGCTGGCCGAGGCCAACTACGTGGAGCATCGGGCGAGCTATGAACAGCTGCTGCGTCGTGCCCAGAGCGGGGCGGGCAGACGGGTTGACGTTGAGCATGCCGCATCCCGCCTGGCCCTGGCGGAACTGAACCTGCACACCGAGGCTGCCAACCTGCATGACGTGATGGCACGTTTCATCCGCCTCGTGGGCGAACCGCCACCGCAGGTGATGTTTCCGCCCTCGGGCTTGTCGCGGAACATGCCGGGCAGCGAGGCGGATGCCATCAGGTCGGCATTCCGCCAGAATCCGGCATTGCGCGCCGCGATCGAGAACCTGGAATCGGCGCAGCACGACGCCGACCTGCGCCGCGCCAGCCTGTATCCGAGGCTGGACCTGCGGATGCGCAACGAGTCCAGCGACAATTACCAGGGAACCGCGGGCACGCGGAAGAACAACATCGCCGAACTGGTATTGAGCTACAACCTGTTCAATGGCGGTGCCGACATGGCGCGCCAGAAGGTCTATGCCGAACGCAAGTACCTGGCGCAGGACCTTCGCAACAAGGCCTGCCGGGACATCCGGCAGACGCTATCGATTGCCTACAACGATGTCGAGCGGCTGAAATCCCAATTGTCCAACCTTGATCTGCAGGTGGGTGCAATCGAGAAGACGCGGGATGCCTACAAGGCCCAATTCAACATCGGCCAGCGGTCGCTGCTGGATCTGCTTGATACCGAGAATGAGCTGCTCAATGCGCGGCGGACGGCGGTCAACTCCGACATGGATCTCGGTATCGCCTACCTGCGGACCCAGGCGGGTATCGGCCGTCTGATGGAATTCCTCGGGGTCCGGCCGCGCGGGCTCGACGACGCGATCGAACGCGAAATGGATCATGGCGGTGAACTGTGCCCTCCTTATGCGCCGGGCAGTTACCTGGTCGATCTGGAAGCGCTCAAGGCCCGGGCCATGGCCTCGCTTGAGGCAGGCAAGCCGCCAGCTCCTGCTCCGGCGCGCGCACCGGCCGAATCGAAAGCCCCCTCTGCGCCAGCAGGCGCCAATTTGTCCTTGCCACCGCCGATGCCGGCGCCGGGCCGATCCAGCGGGTCGAATCCGGGGGCGCTGCGCCCGCCGCCGCCGCCGGTGGAAGGCAATGCCGGCGTCGCGCGGGCTGTGGCCAGGGGCGTGCCCGAGCAGCAGGGCACGCCGTCCGCGGCGAGGCCGACGCCCGCAGCCGGAACGGAAGCAGGCGCAGTCGCGGCTGCCGGTGCCGCACGGGCGGACGCTACGGCCGAAGAACAAATCAGGCTGCGCATGGCCTCATGGGCCCAAGCCTGGTCGTCGGGCAGTGTCGATCGCTATCTGACTTTCTACGCCCCCGACTTCGTGCCCGCCGACGGAAGAAGCCGTGCGGATTGGGTCAGGCAGCGGGAATCGCGCATCAACCCTGGCGCCGGCATCGATGTCGGTGTTTCCGATCTATCGGTTAGCAGTTCGTCGCCGAATCAGCTGCTTGTCGAATTTGTCCAGAAGTACCGGTCCAGGACGTTCAAGGCGAAAAACCACAAGGCACTTCGCTGGACCAAGGTCGGCAGCGAATGGTTGATCGACCGCGAATTCGTGTCGGGAACCGGTTCCAGGGCTGTTGTTCTCGGGAAGGCGGTTAAATGAAGCGCTTAAGCCGACTCTTGCTGGTCTTCTGGCTTGGATTATTATGTCTGCCACAGGTACAGGCGCAAGGCGTCGTCAAGCCCAGTTTGGAAAAGATCCGTGAATATCGGGCTATTTACGTAGGCTTTCGCGAATACGGAATTCCCTTTTCCTACCTTGTTGGCGATGAACCCATGGGTTACTCGGTCGAAATCTGTGATCGGATTGTCGACGCGGTTAAGCAATCACTGGGCGACCCTGCCATCAGGGTAGTACGGGTACCGGTAAGTTCAACCCTGCGATTCCTGATGCTGCAGGCGGGAGTCATTGATCTGGAATGCGGGTCGACGACCAATACCCGGATTCGGCAGCAGCTGGTCGGGTTTGGCGTCACCGTGTTCGTTTCCGGCGTCAAGGCTGCAGTCCGCAGGGATTCACCAATCCGGCAGATCAGTGACCTGGATGGCAAGGCGGTTACGACCCTCGGCGGAACATCGACCGAGCGGGTCGTCACCAACGCCCTCAGTGCAAAAAAGCTGTCCGCCATCATGCTGACCACGCGTACCTACAACAATGCCATGGAAAAAGTGCTGGATGGGAGCGCCGATGCATTCGTAACAGACGATGCCTTGCTCGCCGGCGTCATCGCCTCTTCCCCAAATCCGGATCGGTTCCGGGTGTTGGAGGATAACTTCGGCTTCGAGCCATACGGGATAGGACTTCGAAAGGATGATCCGGAGTTCAAGAAGGTGGTTGACGACGCAATCAAAGGCCTTATGAAGAGTGGCGAGCTTGCCCGCATCTACGACAAATGGTTCATGTCGCCGATTCCACCCAAGGGTATCAACCTGAATATCCCGATGAGTGGCCTGCTTCAGGAGTTGATCCGGAATCCGAACGACGAAGGCAACTGAGCGCGTTCGAGTTTTTGCCGCGACAGGATTTGACCAGGCAGCGGTTTCGGGTACAATTCGCGCCTCTCTGGAGACCCTAGGCGCGTAGCTCAGCTGGTTAGAGCACCACCTTGACATGGTGGGGGTCGTTGGTTCGAGTCCAATCGCGCCTACCAATTCCTTCCGGAATTGCCTTTGTCTGCATTGCCGCCGCCGCGAGGCGGCTTTTCTTTTTTGGGGCGCGGATCAGGTGTCGATCTGGCTGTGCCACCAAAGACGCAAATCCCGGCACAGGCCGTCCGGGCCGAACTCGACGACGGCCACGCCATCCAGCACCAGGCGCGGCAAGGGGTCCCCTTCCTTGCGTGCCAGCATGTTGGTGCCGGCCGACGCCGCCCACATCCTGAACATGTCCTCTGACGTGACCTGATAGCGCGTGCGCCAGTGGGCGATACCGCCGGCAGCGTGCCGTTCGAGCACCTCAAAGCTCAGGTGTATGTCGCTCTGGAGCTTGGTGCGTGCCCAGTACTGCTTGATTGCCTCGTGGCCGGTCTGGCAGGCAAAAGGAGTATTGCGATAGTTGCCATCCGTGGCAAACAAGGATGCGAGCAGGTGCTCATCGCTGGTTTCCCAGGCCCGCTTGTAGTTGCTCATGAATTCGTCGATGTTCATGGATGCTCCCGGAGGGTTTCGAGCCCCGAATCATGCCGTAAGGCATTGGTGTTGTGATAAAATTTTGCCCCTCAACGAGCAGGGCGCACCGCGTGATCTTCGCGTGACGCGTGCGCCCTGTTGTTTTTCCTGGAGCCAGACTATGCCGGTGATCACCCTGCCCGATGGATCGAAGCGCGAGTATGCCGAGGCGCTGACGGTGGCTGCCGTGGCGGCGTCGATCGGTGCCGGTCTGGCAAAGGCGGCCCTTGCCGGGCGCATCGATGGCAGGCTGGTGGATTGCTCGTACCTGATCGAGCAGGACACCGGGCTGGCCATCGTTACCGACAAGGATGCAGACGGGCTGGAAATCATCCGCCATTCCACCTCTCACCTGATGGCTTACGCGGTCAAGGAGCTGTTTCCCGAAGCCCAGGTCACCATCGGGCCGGTGGTAGAGAACGGGTTTTATTATGACTTTGCCTACAAGCGACCTTTCACGCCCGAGGATCTGTCGGCGATCGAGAAGCGCATGGGCGAGCTGTCCAGGCGGGACATCCCCGTCGTGCGTGAAGTCTGGTCGCGGGACAAGGCTGTGGCGTTTTTCATGTCGATCGGTGAGCACTACAAGGCCGAACTGATCGCCGCAATTCCGGCCGGTGAGGATGTCTCGCTTTACCGCGAGGGCGACTTCATCGACCTTTGTCGCGGGCCGCACGTGCCTTCGACCGGCAAGCTGAAGCACTTCAAGCTGATGAAGGTGGCGGGCGCCTACTGGCGTGGCGATTCGAAGAACGAGCAGCTGCAGCGCATCTACGGTACGGCCTGGGCGAAAAAGGAAGAGCTCGACGCCTACCTGCACATGCTCGAAGAGGCAGAGAAGCGCGACCACCGCAAGCTGGGACGCCAGCTTGATTTGTTTCATTTGCAGGAAGAGGCGCCCGGCCTGGTGTTCTGGCATCCGCACGGCTGGACAATCTGGCAGGAGATCGAGCAGTACATGCGGCGGGTCTACCGCGACAATGGTTACCAGGAAGTGCGCTGTCCGCAGATCCTGGATCGCGCCTTGTGGGAGAAGTCAGGACACTGGGAACACTTTCACGCCAACATGTTCACCACGGCGTCGGAAAACCGCGATTACGGCGTCAAGCCGATGAACTGCCCCGGGCACATCCAGTTGTTCAATACCGGTGTTCGTTCCTATCGAGACTTGCCCCTGCGCTATGGCGAGTTTGGGTCCTGCCATCGCAACGAGCCTTCCGGCGCGCTGCACGGCGTGATGCGGGTGCGCGGCTTCACCCAGGACGACGGCCACATCTTCTGCACTGACGACCAGATCCAGGCGGAAGTGACGGCGTTCAATTCGCTGGTGCGCCAGGTGTATGCGGACTTCGGCTTTACCGATGTGGCAGTCAAGCTTGCCCTGCGCCCCGACAGCCGTGTCGGCGCCGACGAAGTCTGGGACAAGGCCGAAGCGGCCCTGCGTGCGGCGCTCACGGCCAGCGGGCTGAGCTGGGATGAGCTTCCGGGAGAAGGGGCCTTTTACGGACCGAAGATCGAATTCCACATCAAGGATGCGATCGGCCGCTCATGGCAGTGCGGCACGGTGCAGGTTGACTTCTCGATGCCGCAGCGGCTTGGGGCGGAGTATGTGGGCGAGGACAATACGCGCCATACACCGGTGATGCTGCATCGCGCCATCCTGGGCTCGCTGGAGCGCTTCATCGGCATTCTGGTCGAAAACCATGCCGGGGCGTTTCCGGTCTGGCTGGCGCCGGTTCAGGTGGTGGTGACCAATATCTCGGAAGCCCAGGCCGATTACGCCGGCGATGTCGCGAAAATGCTGCGTGATGCGGGCCTGCGCGTCGAGAGCGATTTGCGTGGCGAGAAAATTAACTATAAAATACGGGAACATAGCTTGTTGAAGCGGCCTTACATCGTTGTCGTCGGCGACAAGGAGAAAGCCGCAGGGTTGGTCGCTTTGCGTGCCCGGGGCAATAAGGATCTCGGGCAGATGTCCCCCCAGGCCTTGATCGATCGGCTGGTGCTTGAACAGCGCACCAGAAGTTCGGAGGTCTGATTTTTTTGATTTTTATGGAGATTTGAACCATCGCTCAGGATAAAACGCAGCGCCTCAACGAGGAAATCACCGCACCCGAGGTCAGGTTGGTCGGGGAAGGTGGCGAGCAACTGGGAATTGTCCCGATCCGTCAGGCGCTGACGCTGGCCGATGAGGCTGGTCTGGATCTGGTCGAGATCGCGCCGATGGCGGCACCCCCGGTGTGCAAGATCATGGACATTGGCAAGTTCAAGTACCAGGAAGCCAAACGTCAGCATGAGGCAAAGCTGAAGCAGAAGCAGGTGGTGGTCAAGGAAGTCAAGTTCCGCCCCGGTACCGACGAGAACGATTACCAGATCAAGTTGCGCAATGTGGTGAAGTTCCTGGGCGAGGGCGACAAGGCAAAAATTACGCTGCGCTTCCGCGGCCGAGAGATGGCGCACCAGGAAATCGGCATGCGCATGCTCGAACGCATCAAGGGCGATCTTGAGCAGCAGGCGATGGTGGAGCAGTTTCCGAAGATGGAAGGCCGGCAACTCATCATGGTGCTGGCGCCGTCGCGCAAGAAGGTGAACTGAGTTTGTAGCAGCTGTGCCGCGGGCCATGCCTGCGGAAGAAGAAGTGGATGCGGGTCATCAAGCGGTCCCACGGCGGGATCCACCTGGCAACCATGCAATAGGGAGTCTTCGATGCCGAAGATGAAAACCAAGAGCGGTGCCAAGAAGCGCTTCATCGTGCGCGCTTCCGGCGGCATCAAGCGGGGTGGTGCCTTCAAGCGCCACATCCTGACCAAGAAAACCACCAAGAGCAAGCGCCAGTTGCGCGGCGTCCTCGCCGTGCACGCATCCGATGTCAAATCGGTGCGCGCCATGCTGCCGAACGCCTAAGGAGAGCCGCCATGCCAAGAGTCAAACGTGGTGTAACGGCGCGCGCGCGCCACAAGAAGGTTCTCGACCAGGCCAAGGGTTACCGCGGCCGTCGTTCCAAGGTCTATCGCATTGCCAAGGAAGCGGTGATGAAGGCCGGTCAATACCAGTACCGCGACCGTCGCCAGCGCAAGCGCCAGTTCCGCGTACTGTGGATCGCGCGTATCAACGCGGCAGCCCGCGAGCTGGGCATGAAATACAGCACCCTGATGAATGGCCTGAAGAAGGCTTCGATCGAGGTGGATCGCAAGGTGCTGGCGGATCTCGCGGTATTCGACAAGGCGGCGTTCGCTGCCCTGGCCGCACAGGCCAAGGCGAAGCTGACGGCCTGAGTTCCGCAGTCACAGGAGAAGGAGGCCCAGGCTGTTGGGGCCTCCTTTTTTACTCCCGCATCCTCTTTTGCCATCAATGGACAACCTGGATCAACTTGTAGCGTCTGCGGCGGCCGATTTTGCGGCTGCCACCGAGCCGGCCAAGCTGGAGGATGCCAAGGCGCGCTACCTTGGCAAGGAAGGCTCGCTGACTGCCTTGCTCAAGGGGCTGGGCAAACTGCCCGCCGAGGATCGCAAGACTGCCGGTGCCGCCATCAATGTCGCCAAGGAGCGCATAGAGTCGGCGCTGACGGTACGGCGCGAGGCCCTGAAAGCCGCGCAGCTGGAGGCGCAGCTGGCGACAGAGGCGCTCGACGTCACACTTCCCGGCCGTGGCATCCCTGGCGGCGGGCTGCACCCGGTCAGCATCAGCCTCGACCGCATCGAGCAACTGTTCCGCTCTATCGGCTTCGAGGTCGCCGATGGTCCCGAAATTGAAACCGACTGGCATAACTTCACTGCGCTGAACACGCCGGAGAACCATCCGGCGCGTTCGATGCACGATACCTTCTATCTGCGGGGCGAGAACGGCACGGTGCGCGACGACGTGCTCCTGCGCACACATACCAGCCCGGTGCAGATTCGCGCGATGCTGGCCCATACCGCGCGCTATCGGGATTCGGAGACGATGCCCGAACTGCGCGTGATCTGCCCCGGCCGCGTCTATCGCGTCGATTCGGACGCCACACACTCGCCGATGTTCCACCAGGTCGAAGGTTTGTGGGTTGGTGAGAGTGTCAGCTTTGCCGACCTCAAAGGCGTGGTCGCCGACTTCCTGCGCCGCTTTTTCGAATCGGATGACCTCAAGGTGCGCTTCCGGCCATCCTTCTTCCCGTTCACCGAGCCTTCCGCCGAAATCGATGTCGCCTTCATGGGTGGTGCGCTTGAAGGCCGCTGGCTGGAGATCGCCGGTTGCGGCATGGTTCATCCGAATGTCCTGCGCTTTGGCGGCTTCGATCCGGAGAAATACACCGGTTTTGCCTTCGGCATGGGGCCGGACCGCCTGACCATGCTGCGTTACGGTATCAACGACCTGCGCCTGTTCTTCGAGGGTGACCTGCGCTTCCTGGCGCAGTTCAAGTAAATCATGCAATTTTCCGAATCCTGGCTGCGCAGCCTGTGCAATCCTGATCTTTCGAACGACGAGCTTTGTCATTTGCTCACCATGGCCGGCCTTGAAGTCGAAGAGAACCAGCCGGTGGCGCCCATGTTTTCCGGTGTCGTCGTGGCGCAGGTTCTTGCCGTTGAAAAGCATCCGGATGCCGACAAGCTCAAGCTCTGCTCGGTCGATGTGGGCGAGGCGTCGCCCCTGCAGATCGTCTGTGGTGCGCCCAACGTTGCCGCCGGCATGAAAGTGCCCTGTGCCCGCGTCGGCGCGACACTGCCGGGAATCGAGATCAGGAAGGTCAAGGTACGCGGAATCGAGAGCCACGGCATGCTCTGTTCGGCACGCGAACTGGGCCTCTCCGATGACCACGGCGGTTTGTTGCCGCTGGCTGCCGATGCCGCGGTCGGCGAGGATATCCGCAAGCATCTGGACCTCGATGACCGCAGAATCACCATCAAGCTGACGCCGAATCGAGCCGACTGCCTCTCGCTCTCCGGGATTGCGCGCGAGCTTTCGGCGCTGACCGGGGCCGGGCTGAGCTTGCCCGATGTCGTGCCCGTGCCGGCCGTGATCACCGATGAGCGCGCCATCCGCCTGGATGCGCCGGCGTCCTGCCCGCGCTACTGCGGGCGCATCGTGCGCGGCGTGGATGCCCGCGCCGCAACACCGGAATGGATGAAACGCCGCATCGAGCGCAGCGGCATTCGTTCGATCTCCTTCCTGGTCGACGTCACCAACTATGTGATGCTTGAGCTCGGCCAGCCGCTGCATGCTTTCGATGATGCGGAACTTGCCGGCGCGATACATGTCCGCCTGCCGAGCGCCGGCGAACAACTGCTGCTGCTCAATGAGCAGACCGTAAGTCCCGACGCTGACACCGCACTGATCGCCGATGACGAGAAGCCGCTGGCGATGGCTGGCATCATGGGGGGCGAGCACTCGGGCATTTCCGATACCACCTGCGACCTGTTCCTCGAAAGCGCCTTTTTCCCGCCGGCGGCGATCGCGGGCAAAGCCCGCGCCCTGGGGTTCTCGTCGGATGCCTCGCACCGCTACGAACGAGGTGTCGATTTCGAACTGCAGCGACGCGCCATCGAACGCGCCACGCAACTGATTCTGGAGACAGTGGGCGGCAAGCCCGGTCCCGTGGTGGAAGCCCTTGCCGACAGTCATCTGCCCGTTCGCGAGGCGGTAACTCTGCGTAGTGCCAGGGCTTCGCGCGTGCTGGGGATTGACCTGCCGGACGACCGCATAGCCGCCATGCTGGCCAGCCTGGGTATGCGCGTGGAGCAGCTTGCCGAAGGCGTGCGGGTGACGCCGCCCAGCTTCCGCTTCGATATCGAAATCGAGGAAGACCTGATCGAGGAAGTCGCCCGCCTTCACGGTTACGACAACATCCCATCGCTGCCGCCGGTCGCCCGCATGGCGATGATGCCCGCGAGCGAAACACAAAAGTCGGCGATGACGCTACGGCGACAGGTCGCCGCGCTTGGCTACCATGAAGTTGTGTCCTACAGCTTCGTCGAGTCCGCCTGGGAAGCCGATTTTGCCGCCAACGAATCACCTGTCGTACTGGCCAATCCCATTGCCAGCCAGATGGGCGTCATGCGTTCGACCTTGTTCGGTGGTCTGGTGGGCGTTCTGGCAGGCAATCGGAAGCGCCAGCTCGACAGGGTCCGGGTGTTTGAGATCGGCCGCTGCTTTCGTTTCGAGGCGGGTGCCGGCCCGGTCGATGGATTCGCCCAGGCACTGAAGCTTGGCGGCCTTGCTGCAGGCCCCGCCGCACCCGAGCAGTGGGGAATCGCAACGCGTCGCATCGACTTCTACGACGTCAAGGCCGATCTTGAACAGCTGATCTGGCCGCGTCGCCTTGAGTTCGTCAAAGCCACCCATCCCGCTCTGCATCCGGGGCGCTGTGCGGATATTCGCGTGGATGGTTCAGTTGCCGGCGTGGTGGGTGAACTGCATCCGCGCTGGGTCCAGAAATACGAGCTGGGAACGGCTCCGGTGATGTTCGAGCTCGATCTTCCGCCGCTATTGCGTACTCCGTTCCCTGAGTATGTCGAGGTTTCAAAGTACCCTGCAGTAGTGCGAGATCTTGCACTTGTGCTACCGGAAACGCAGGCGCTGGAACCCTTGCTGGCGGCATTGAAGACAACGGCGCCGGCGATCGTGCGCGATGTTGCGCTATTCGATGTGTATCGTGGCAAGGGCCTTGGTGAAAGTGAAAAAAGCCTTGCCTTCCGGATAGTTATGCAAGATACTCAACGGACTCTCTCGGATGCGGAAGTCGAAGCGGTGATCGCTGAATTGCTGGCGGTTGCCCGTCGTGACTTTGATGCAACCCTGCGGGTATAAGAATAAAGCGGTGGAGCGGAAAATGACATTGACCAAGGCGGAACTCGCAGACCTCCTGTTCGACAAGGTCGGCTTGAACAAGCGCGAAGCAAAGGACATGGTCGAGGCCTTCTTTGACGAAGTTCGCCTCGCGCTCGAAAAGGGGGATAGCGTCAAGCTCTCGGGTTTCGGTAATTTCCAGTTGCGTGACAAGCCCCAGCGGCCAGGGCGCAACCCCAAGACCGGGGAGGAAATTCCGATCACCGCCCGTCGAGTAGTCACCTTCCACGCCAGCCAGAAGCTCAAAGCAGCGGTCGAGGCGCATCCGCGTGGCAGCAGCCAGCAGTAGTCGCGACGAACTGCCGCCGATCCCGGCGAAGCGCTACTTCACCATCGGTGAGGTAAGCGAACTATGTGGTGTGAAACCGCATGTGCTTCGGTACTGGGAGCAGGAATTCACCCAGTTGCGCCCGGTCAAGCGGCGCGGCAATCGCCGCTATTACCAGCATCACGAAGTCCTGCTGGTTCGACGCATTCGCGAACTGCTCTATCAGGAAGGCTTCACGATCAGCGGTGCGCGCAATCGCCTTGAGGATGGTCCCGCAAGGCCGGTTGAGGCAGTCGATTCCGGCACTGTTGGCGCGTCTTCATCCTTGCGTGCGGAGCTGGCATCGATCATCGAATTCCTCCGTGCTGCCTGAGTTCGAATGGTTTCCTTGATATAATTTGTGCTGTCGGGGCGTGGCGCAGCCTGGTAGCGCACTTGCATGGGGTGCAAGGGGTCGCGAGTTCGAATCCCGCCGCCCCGACCAGTAATACCAAGGGTTTCAGTCGAAAGGCTGGAACTCTTTTTTTATCCTGCGTGGTTTGGGTTTTTAGAAAGTGTCCAACAGATTGGAATGCTGAGACTGGCCTGCATCACCCCCGACCGCTCCGTCACGGGGCTTGCGGGGGTTGTTGCAAGCGCCGTGACGGAGCGGGCAGCGCGGGCTACGCCGCTCGCACCTCGTTTAGCAGGTCCGGGTGCCGATCCAGAACTTTGAGCAGTTTCACCAAGGCCAGCGGCGGTTTCGTCTTGCCGTTCTCATAGCGGGAGAAGGCATTCACGCCGCCGCCGAAAAGCTCGGCCGCTTCGCGCTGGTCGAGTTTCAGTTTCTTGCGCACGCTGACAATGAACTGCGGATCGACGATGGCGGCATTCACCTGTTTCGAGAATTCGCGCATTTCCTTCATGACGCGATCCGTCTCATCCGCATCGAGCAGGGATTCCGCGCAGGCCGGGCAGTAATCACCGGTCACTGATTGGATCATGGTTGTCTCGCCCTTGTAGGTGTAGGGCATGTCGCGCGTGTCGTGGATCAATTCCGCCGCGCCACAAACTGGGCATTTCATGTTCATAGCTCCTTGAAGGACACGATGAGCACGTCGTCGATCACGGTCAGTTTCAGGTAGACGTCACCCACCACCGTGCTGGGGCGATACACGTCTTGCCAGATGGTGTGATCTGCGTGCGTGGTCATACTCTTGTAGAAATCCGTCGGTTTGAGTCCCATCACCACTGCCAGCATTTCGGCGTAGTCGAACCCCAAAGCGTTGGCGCCGCTACGCGCCGCGTGGGTGGTTCGCACCTTGCTGGCCTCGATCAGGGTTTTGATCATCGGCAACGGGCAGTGCGGCGTTCTTTTCTCCATGGCGTTAAATTAACCTATTTGGTTGTAATTGGCAAGTTGGTTAATGAGGTTCAGGCGGTGAGCGATTCCGCTGAATTGCTGCGTCGCTTCAGGGTGACCACGTTGTCGTCGCCGCGCGACAGCAATTCGAGCCGTTCGCCGAGCAGTCGCCAGGCTTCGCGTTTTTCGGCGTCGTAGCTGTGGCGCTGGTAGGTGCGTTTAGCGCGGCTTTCCTCGGTGTGGTTCAGGCATTTCTCGGCGACTTCGGGCAGCACGCCCAGCGCGGTCATCAGGGTGGCAGCCGTGCGGCGCAGGTCGTGGGGCGTCCATTTGCCGCCGGGCAGCGTGAGGGCGTTGGTGTAGGGCTAACGGCGCGACATAGGGGTGGCGTCGCCGCGCTGGCGGTCGCCAAGCTGCTTGGTGACGGTCTTGACGCAGACATGCGCGCCGTCGTCGCGATTCGGGAAGCACCACTGGCTGCCCCCGTTGATGGCGTGCAGGGCGGTGAAGTGACGCAGGGCGAAGTCGGATAGATGGGGTGCAAGGGGTCGCGAGTTCGAATCCCGCCGCCCCGACCAGTAATACCAAGGGCCTCCGGTGTTTAACCGGAGGCTCTTTTCGCTTTATCCATCGTCAAGGACGTCCGGCGACGCCGCTACCGGGTCTTTCCTCCGCCTTCATAGGAGCCCACGATCCTTTCGTAGGAACCATCCTTCTTCATCGTGTCCAGCGCCGTCTGGAGTCTGGCGATCTGGGCAGCCGGGACAGATGAGTTACAGGCGAGGTAGTTGTCGGTTTTTTCAAATATCCAGACGGGAACGACGTCCTTGATGTTCTTTTTTGAAAGTATGTGCATGCCGGTTGCCAGGCCGGTTATCCAGATATCGACCTTTTCGGGTTCGCGCCCGTTCAGGGTCAGCTTCTCCGGGATTGATGCATCATCCGCCATCGGAACCCGGAAGGTTACTGCCAGGTCCTTCAGGTAGCGTTCCTTGGCGTCGCCCTGAAGCACGCCGACCCTATAGTTCTTGAAATCCTCCGGCTTGGCGAGGGCGCCGGAGAATTCCTTTTTGGCAAATGCCGCCCACTTGTTCACGGCGATCGGACCAACCCATTTGAACAGCTGTTCACGATTCCTGGTTCGCGACGTACTGTATACACAGGTGTTAGCCACTAACAAGTTCAGTCTTGACAGATTGTGAGAAGAATTCAATGAGTGGCAGCCATGGCCGGGACGATGTTGAAGCGCGTCAGCGAACAGGCGGCAGCGATGGCGGCGCGTCCCATGC
>Ga0172373_10002767_pt1 | contig 26497 bp, 24 predicted proteins | sample Lak10m_2_FD_114546 | JGI IMG/M metagenome (GOLD analysis project Ga0172373, IMG submission 114546) | Freshwater microbial communities from Kabuno Bay, South-Kivu, Congo - kab_092012_10m | ecosystem: Environmental > Aquatic > Freshwater > Lake | place: Democratic Republic of the Congo...
CAACAGGCCACGATAGAGATCGATGGGCAGGTTTACAACTTCACCATGTAAGTTGAAGGAACCGATATAATGAGGAAGCCCCGCTTGTCGGGGCTTTTTTATTGCACGAAAACGATAGTGGTTCAGTGAGCTCTCAGGATCGGTAGTTTCCTGATGCGCACGGCATATTCATCGATGCTAAACATGGCACCGTTCTCAATGTCATGCATCAATTTGGGAAGTTCCGACCGGAGGATGGAAGCGAGAATTTCCGTATTCACCTTCTGCAATCGGAAAAGTATGACAGATGGCCGTTCTGCACCGGAAAAGGCAAGGAGGGTGCTGAAATCGTTATCGTGGGTGATGATAACCTCTTCATTCTCCGCAGCCAACTTGAATATGAGATGGTCTTCCGTTTCGTGGAAACCGATGTGGTTGACGTGCCGTGCCTGATGCCCCATCAACTCCAACGAACGGCACAGGGATGGTGGAATATTCTCGTCAAGAAGAAACTTCACGATGCGGCACGGTGAAGAGGAATGACCCGTTCATTCATCATGTAAGAGGAGAACGAAAGTGCCTCCAACACGTCCTCCTTGGTGATCCGTGGAAATTCGGCCAACAGTTCTTCCATGGTCATACCGCTGGAGAGGTAGGCCAGAACAGATGCCACAGGAAACCGCGTTCCCTTGATGCACGGCTTGCCAAAGCACACCTCCGGATCGATGGTAATGCGCTGAAAGTCGGGATGAACGTATTGCATGACAGAATTTTACACAAATGTACGCTAAACGAAAACGGAATGCTCCACGCGCGGTAGACCGAACTGGCGCCCTACCTCGTACATCTTGGCAATGGCCATCTTTCCCTTTTCACCTAGATCGAGGGTGTAGTTGTTGACGTAGAGATCGATGTGTGAACGCATGACGCTCTCATCCATTTCCTGGGCGTGGCAGGTGACATAATCTTTGGAGGCGGTTGGGTGGTCGAAGGCGTACTGCACGCTTTGACGCATCAGCGCATTGAACTGTTTGCGCAGCACTGGCGGCAGTCTGCGGTGAATGGCAATGCCCCCGAGCGGAATGGGAAATCCGGTGCGTTGCTGCCACACCTCGCCAAGGTCAGCGATCCTTACCAACCCCTTCTGCTGGTAAGTGAAACGGTTCTCGTGAATGATGACCCCTGCATCGACCTCATTGCGCAGCACGGCATTCTCAATATCGGAAAAGAGGAATTCGCGTTTGTGCTGAGCAGCAGGATATGCGAACGATAGGAGGAAGTTGGCGGTGGTATTCTGACCTGGAATGGCAATGGAGGCTGTATTCACCTCATCATCCGAAAGCGGACGTTTTGATATGAGCAAGGGGCCGCAGTTGTTGCCCAAAGCGCTACCGGCATTGAGCAATTGATACATGTGATGAACGCGGCTGTAGGCGTTGTAGCTGATCTTGGTGACATCAAGTTTTCCATCCGCAGCCATACGATTGAGCTGTTCCACATCGGCAAGCACCACCTCCAGCTCCAAATTGTCCAACGGGAGGCGCCCATTGACCATGGCATCGAAAATGAACGTGTCGTTTGGGCAGGGCGAGAACCCGAGCGTGAGCTTATGCTTCATGTAGCTGATCGAGAATTTGAGGCAATTGTGTTCGGAGGTTGGCGAGGGCCAATGGGATGTTCCACTTGCTGCGATCGCGGGGCTCTACCCTATTGGAAATGGCGCGCACCTGCACCCACGGCAGTTGGGCCATGTGGCACACGTAGGCCACGGCAGCGCCTTCCATGCTTTCGGTGTGGGGATGAAAGAGCTGACGCACCGCCTCGATGGAATCGGCACTGCCATGCACCCGATTGACGGTGATACCTGTAACGGTTTCGAACCCCTGCAAGCGGATATCGGAGGTGAAAACGAGTTGGTCAGTGGGGATAAGCCCTGACGCATCCATGGGAATGAAGGAACCGTTATCCTCTACCCCGAGCTCGGAGAGGCGGTCTTGCACCACCTGCACCACGGAACCGATAGGCAACTCATGGTGGAACGCACCTGCAATACCGATGTTGAGCACCACCTGCGGCCTGTGGCTGGCAATGGCGGTGGCCAAGTGGGCTGCGGTTGCCACCATTCCCACACCCGTTATCAATTTGGTGATGTTGGGATGGGCCAAGGCATCGGCCACGGCCTTATGTTCCATTTCGGTGGCCAAAACCACCAATATGCTGCGCTTGTCGGCCATGGCTCAAAGTTATGTTTCGGCCTTCATACGATGGTCTTATATTTGCGCCCCCGTTCAACAGAAGCATGATCTACATTACAAGGCGCGAGTGTTTCAATGCAGCCCACAAGCTTTACAACGCGCATTGGACCAAAGAGAAGAACGATGAAGTGTTCGGCAAGTGTGCCAACGCCAATTGGCACGGTCACAACTTTGAACTGATCGTAACGGTGAAGGGCGAGGTGAACCCCGACACGGGCTTTGTGGTGAACCTGAAGGACCTGAGCCGCATCATAAAAGACCACGTGATCGAAAAGGTGGACCACAAGAACCTGAACATGGACGTTGATTTCATGCTGGGCAAATACCCGAGCACGGAGATATTGGCCATGGAGTTCTGGAAGATACTGCAACCGCTCATAGCCGAGGCCGGTGGCATATTGCACGGCATCAAACTGATAGAGACGGAGAACAATTACGTGGAGTATTTCGGGGAGTGACCGAAGACCTTTGCATTAGACCCATTAGATGAAAGCATACGTTTTCCCTGGACAGGGATCGCAATTCAGTGGCATGGCCAAGGACCTTTACGAGGGTTCGGAGGAGGCCCGCCAGTACTTTAAGAAGGCCAACACGATACTTGGTTTCGACATTACCGATGTGATGTTCAACGGTACGGAAGAGGACCTGAAACAGACCAAGGTGACGCAGCCGGCCATTTTTCTGCACTCGGTGGTAACGGCTTTGACGCTGCCCGATTTCAGACCCGACATGGTGGCGGGGCACTCGCTGGGCGAGTTCAGCGCACTGGTGGCGAACAAGGCCTTGGGCTTTGAGGACGGCCTACGACTGGTGGCGGCCCGCGCCACGGCCATGCAGAAGGCCTGCGAACTGAACCCATCTACCATGGCCGCCATATTGGGCCTTGAGGATGCGGTGGTGATAGACGTTTGCCGAAGCATAGCCGATGAGGTGGTGGTGGCGGCCAACTTCAACTGCCCCGGGCAGATCGTGATATCGGGCAGTATGGCAGGTATTGACCTTGCGTGCGAGAAATTGACGGCAGCGGGTGCGCTACGCGCCATAAAGCTGAATGTAGGCGGTGCCTTCCACAGCCCATTGATGGAACCTGCAAAGTTGGAATTGGAGGATGCTATATTGGCTACCACGGTGAACAAGCCTATTTGCCCCATTTACCAGAATGTGACGGCACAGGTGGTGAGCAACCCCGACATCATTAAATCGAATTTGGTGAAGCAACTGACCGCGCCTGTGAAGTGGACGCAGACGATGAAGCAGATGCTGGCCGATGGTGCGACCTCGTTCACCGAAGTGGGACCGGGCAAGGTATTGCTTGGCCTGCTGAAGAAAGTGAGCCGCCAAGTGCCTACCGAAGCGGTAGGCTAAGCCTTTTTTTCTTTCGGGTGCCCGATAGGGACACGACTGCCTTTGGCCCATCTGGCGATAGCATCAGCATTACCAACACATCTGCCGCGCCCGGTGGTTACACCATCAGCATCGGGTCTTAAACCCCTGCCGTGCCTACGTCAAAGTCCGCCTCTGCACAGAGGCGGACTTTTTTGTGCCTAACTATAAGGGTCATACATGGATTCTACGTTACGTAACGTTAAATTGATGTCATGTGTTGTTATCGCACCTACATGTGACGGATTCGCACCTATGCGTGGCGGCTTCGCACCTATACCTGACGTTATTACCCCTACATTTGTCAGTATTTCTCCTATATGTGTCGTTGATTACATGATACGTGTCGTCATTTCTTTTACGAAATGATGTATCTTGGTACCGAAAAGGCCCCTAAGGCCACCGAAACACCTCATTCAATACCCGAAACACTCCATGGAACAGGAAAACACACAACCCGACATTGCGCGATTGGTGAAAGGTCTGCTGAAACAGCGCGGAAGCTCGCTACGGACACTCAGTATCAAAATGGGACGCAACCACAGCTACCTCCACCTGGCCCTCAAGCGCAAGGAACTGCCCATTCAAGTGCTCATAGAACTGAGCAATGCCATTGGCTACAACTTTGTGGAACTCTACCTGCCCCAACTGCATGCCCACCTGCGCCCCACGGCCGCAGAGCGCGCCCTGCAACAGCAACTGGCCGAACAGGCCGCCCTACTGCAACGCATTACCGAAGAGCGCGATAAGTACTGGAAGGTGATTGAGGGGAGGGCGCAGTAACCCGCCACAACTGATTCCGATTTTTCAACAGGCGGGGGTGGTGGGTTATTAAGTCATTAGATTTGGTTGACCAATAAACCCCAAATGGCCGCACTTAGTTGGAATGAGATAAAGGATAGAGCACACCGTTTCAGTAAGGAATGGGAGGGCGAGAAGCGCGAACGGGCCGAAAAGGACACTTTTTGGAACGAGTTCTTTCACATTTTCGGCATCAGCCGAAGAAGGGTTGCCACGTTTGAGGAACCCGTTAAGAAACTGAACAAGCACCAAGGTTTCATTGACCTTTTTTGGAAAGGAACCCTGCTTGTGGAGCACAAGAGCCAAGGCAAAGACCTTGACAGCGCCTACACACAGGCCACCGACTACTTTGAAGGACTGAAGGAGCATGAACTGCCCAAGTACATTCTGGTAAGCGACTTTGCGCGGTTCAAATTGTTCGATCTTGACGAACGCGAACAGCATGAATTCGCGTTGGCCGACCTGCCCAAGTATGTGAACCTGTTCGGTTTTATGGCAGGCTACCAAAAGAAGACCTACAAGCCCGAAGACCCTGTGAACGTGAAGGCGGCCGAACTGATGGGCCAACTGCACGACCAACTGGAAGAGGCAGGCTATGATGGACACCCACTGGAGGTTTTTCTGGTGCGGCTGCTGTTCTGCCTATTTGGTGACGACACCAGCATTTTTGAAAAGGACACCTTTAAAGACTACTTGGAGCAGCGCACACGCGAGGACGGCAGCGACCTCGGTATGGCCTTGGCGCAGTTCTTCCAAGTACTGAACACGCCCACCGACAAGCGACTGAAAACCTTGGACGAGCAACTGGCCGCCTTCCCGTATGTGAACGGGCGTTTGTTTGAAGAACAACTGAGCATTGCCGCCTTCAATAGCCACATGCGCAACGTGCTTTTGCAATGCTGCACCTTGGATTGGGGCAAAATATCGCCCGCGATCTTCGGGAGTATGTTCCAAAGTGTGATGAACCCTGAGGAACGCAGAAACCTTGGGGCGCACTACACCAGCGAAACGAACATCCTTAAACTCATTAAGCCGCTGTTCTTGGACGAACTGTGGGCGGAGTTTGAAAAGGTAAAAGGCAATAGGCAAAAGCTACAAGCCTTCCACCACAGGCTTGGTACTTTGAAATTTCTTGACCCTGCGTGTGGTTGCGGCAACTTCTTGGTGATAACCTACCGCGAACTGCGGCTGTTGGAACTGGAAGTGCTGCGCACGCTCTACAAGAACCAACAGGTGATAGGCGTGGGCGAGGTGATCTGGGTAGATGTGGACCAGTTCTACGGCATTGAATATGACGAATGGCCTGCGCGCATTGCCGAAGTGGCGCTGTGGCTCATGGACCACCAGATGAACATGCGCATCAGCGAGGAATTCGGGGAATATTTTGTGCGCCTGCCCTTGAAGAAGAGCGCCACCATTGTGCACGGCAATGCGCTGCGGATCGATTGGGAAACGTTGGTTGATTCGGCCACCTTGGATGTGACTGCTGACCAAACGAACATCATTCAGGTTGCAGAACCATTGCAGCATTACGCGCAATTGAACGTGTACACCAAAGGCGTGAATATTACCAGAGGACAGTTGCCTACCGCAATGCCACGCCTAAAGGGCAAAGTTGATTACATATTAGGGAATCCGCCTTTTTATGGACAAGCGCTACAGACTGATGAGCAGAAGGAAGACATGGGCAGAGTATTCCATGGTGTCGAGGGTGCTGGCATACTAGATTATGTAACTGCTTGGTACCTAAGAGCAGCACAATACATCCAAGGAACCCCTATTACATGCGCTTTCGTTTCAACGAACTCGATTACGCAGGGAGAACAAACAAGCATTCTCTGGAATGAAATGCTTCGAAAATACAAGGTGAAATTACATTTTGCCCATAGAACATTCAATTGGAGTAATGAGGCCAAAGGGAAAGCAGCGGTACATGTTGTAATCATAGGTTTTGGACTAAATGAAGTAAGAGACAAGCGATTATTTGAGTACGCACATATCAAGGGGGAACCTGATATGAAGATTGTGAAAAGGCTCAACGCCTATCTATTCGATGGGCCAGATGTCATCATCGGACGCAGAAAACAACCTCTTTGTGGGGTTCCAAAGGTTACGCGTGGAAATTCAGCTTACGATGGCGGTCATTTCATATTCTCTGATAATGGCGAAAAAGAAGAGTTTCTTAAAAGCGAACCCAACGCACAGAAGTTTGTCAAGGAATTGATTGGGGCAAAGGAATTCTTGCAAGGTGGTAAGCGCTGGTGTCTTTGGCTTTTGGATGCAGAACCTAATGAGGTTCGATCTATGCCCAAAGTCCTTGAGAGGATTCAAAGAGTGAAGGAATTTAGAGAAACGAGCAAAGGGGCGGAAACAAGGAAGTACGCAAGCGCACCAATGTACTTTAGAGACAAGAATAACCCCGAAACCTATGTCGTGATTCCTAGGGTTTCGTCTGAAAATAGAAAGTACATACCGTTCGGTTTTTTTGATAAGAATTCCATTGTTGCAGATTCTTGCCTTTTCGCACCAAATGCAACCGCTTATCACTTTGGAATGCTTACATCTGAAATGCACATGGCATGGGTTTCTGTAGTTTGTGGAAGACTTGAAAGCCGATTTCGATATTCTATCGACATCGTCTACAACAACTACCCATGGCCGAAAGAACCCACCGCTGCGCAGAAAAAGGAAGTGGAAGAACAGGCGCAGGCGGTGTTGGATGCCCGCGCCAACTACCCCAACAGCAGCTTGGCCGACCTATACGACCCGCTTACCATGCCCCCCGACCTTGTAAAAGCGCACCAAGCATTGGACAAGGCTGTGGACAAGTGCTACCGCCCCAAGCCCTTTACCAATGAGACGGAACGCATTGAGTTCCTTTTTGAGTTGTATAATGAGTATACCGCGCCTTTGCTGAAAGGGGAAAAGAAGAAGAAGAAATGAAAAACTCCAATAATCTCGTAGGTGTAACAGGTGAGTACTACGTGTGTGCCGAATTGGGCAATCAAGGCTTATTGGCGTTGCTAACGCCTAAGAATAATCCGCTGTTTGATGTTGTGGCTGTGGCACCAGATGCCTCAAGGGTTGTCGCCATTCAGGTAAAGACCATGTCAAAAACCAATAAGCAGGGTTGGAAACTTGGAATCGACATCTGTGAAAAGAAGAATAATCCATCTCTTTACACTGTGCTTGTTGACCTAAGGGACGATGGCGTTGATTACTACGTATACGAATACGATGTACTCTCTGATCGGGTTGCCGCTGCATATCAGGAATATATTTCACAGCCCAAACGAGATGGCACCAATAGAAAAGACATTGCTTTCAGATGGTATGATTTCAAGTTCTTCACCGAAGATGATTGGTCTAGAAAGAGCAACTGGGGCATTCTCGGTTTCAATAAACAGACGGAACAATCCTGACTAAACCTTCGAAATCCGTATTCAAACCTATGTTCAAAGCACTACAAGTTCTGGCCATTGTCACATCTGTTTTAATAGTTGGCACATGCGCCTTCAAATATCAGTGCCTCATAGAGCAGCTTACCGGCAGTGGTGTGGCTCCCCCCACCCGCGCCAAGCTGTAAGGTACGCTCGGGCAAGGGTCTTTCCCTTGTCCGGTCTATTCGGTGGGCTGCCGCCCACCAACGATTGCCTGTTTACTTTCATCATGGCTGCCATTCTGCGTTCAGCTCAAAGGATTGAACAACCAAATCCACCAACAACTTCTTATCGGAACTAAAGTGAATACTCGAACCTCGCGTCTCGCAACTCGCGTCTCTCCCCTCTCCTTCCCCACCCATATTTCTCCGACCTTCGGCCCCATGAAACTGCGGTTTGTGCCATACAGGTTGGAGCTGCGCAACCCCTTTCGGTTGGCGCATGGGTCGCGCACGGGCACCGATACGGTGATGGTGCAGCTTTCGGCCAACGGTATGGTCGGTTTCGGGGAGGCTTCCCTGCCACCTTACTTGGGCGAAAGCACCGCATCGGTTTCGGCCTTCCTTTCGCGTATTGATGCCGCCCAATTGCAATTGGGAAACCCCACTTCCACACGTCATTACATTGATGGTCTCAGCCCAAGCGACAATGCCGCCAAGGCTGCCATCGAAATGGCGTTCGTTGACCTGCTGGCCAAAACCAACGGAGTGCCGAGCAGAGCGCTTTTCGGCATGGAGGCCCACGCCACACCTCCATCGGCCTTCACCATCGGTATTTCCACCATTGATGAACTGCCCGAGAAACTGAAACAGGCCGAGGCATTCAGCATCATTAAACTGAAACTGGGTGGCGAAATCGATGTGGAACTCTTCAACGCGGTGCGCAACCTTACCGACAGACCACTGATGGTAGATGCCAATCAGGGTTGGGCCACTGCCGAACAGACCCTGCGCATGATAGACCTCTTTGCCCTCGCCAACGTGCTGCTGGTAGAACAACCACTGCCCACCGCCACCGCGCCCGAAACATGGCATTGGCTAAAGGAGCGCAGCAGCCTGCCCATTTTTGCAGATGAGAGCGTAAAGCGCTTGGCGGACCTGCCGCTGGCCAAGGAGCTCTTCCACGGCATCAACATCAAACTGATGAAATGCACAGGCATGTACGAGGCATTCGACATGATGCAATTTGCCAAAGCCAACGGTCTGAAGGTGATGATGGGTTGCATGACCGAATCGGGTTGCGCCACCATGGCAGCCGCCCAATTGGCGCCCTTGGCAGACCTTGCCGACCTTGATGGGCCATGGCTCATTACCAACAACCCTTACCTCACGCCCACCCTGCACCAAGGGCGTATTGTGCTCAGCACAGACGCGGGCCACGGTGCCGTGCCTGCCACCACGGGCCATCCGTTCGATGCGTTTTAGCCTTGTCTGTGTTTGTTTGCCTTCGGGCTAAAAGGTTTAATTTCGCCCGCCTGTCTGACAGGTTGTCCGCCCAAGCTACCGAGGAACGGTTGTTGACATACTGCGGCATTCAAATTTCGAATCATCTACAATGATCAACTTCATTAACAGCCTTGCCAAAAAGTTCTTCGGAACAAAGGCCGACAAGGATATTCAGGAGATACAGCCCATCGTTGACGAGATCAACAAGCACTTTGCGGGCTACAGCTCATTGACCAACGACCAATTGCGTGGCAAGACCAAAGAGTTCAAACAGCGCATTGATGCGTACCTGAAATCGGAACGCGACCAGATCGCGGCCCTTACCGCCAAGGCCGAACAGACCGAAACGGATGTGGAGGAAAAGGAAAGCCTCTACGAACAGATAGACCAGATAGAAAAGACCGTAACCACCAAGGTGGAAGAAGTGCTGATGCAGATACTGCCAGAGGCATTTGCGGTAATAAAGGAGACCGCGCGCAGATTCAAAGAGAAGGATGCGTTGGATGTGACCGCCACCGACCTCGACCGCGATCTGGCCACCAAACGGGGTCACATAGAGATACTGGGAAGTTCGGCCGTATTCAAAAACCGTTGGAATGCGGGCGGAAACGAGATCGTGTGGGACATGGTGCACTACGATGTGCAGCTGATAGGTGGTGTGGCACTGCACAAAGGCCGCATTGCCGAAATGGCCACAGGTGAAGGTAAAACGCTGGTGGCAACGCTGCCCGTGTACCTCAATGCTTTGGCCGGACGCGGGGTTCACCTCGTAACCGTGAACGACTACCTGGCCAAGCGCGATAGCGAATGGATGGGGCCTCTGTATGAGTTCCACGGGTTGACGGTGGATTGCATTGACAGGCACCAGCCGAATTCGCAGGAAAGACGCAACGCCTATTTGGCCGACATTACCTTCGGAACCAACAACGAATTCGGTTTCGACTACCTGCGCGACAACATGGCCCGCGAGGCAGACGACCTGGTGCAGCGCAAGCACAATTTCGCCATTGTGGATGAGGTCGACTCGGTGTTCATTGACGATGCCCGTACACCACTCATTATTTCGGGTCCGGTACCGCAGGGCGATAAGCACGAGTTCGATGAACTGAAACCGAAGGTGGAAAAGCTGCTGCACGTGCAGAAGAACTTCTTCAACACCGCCTTGGCCGATGCCAAAAAACTCATTTCAGAAGGAAAGGACGGCTACAAGGAAGGCGAAGGCGGCATGGCCCTGTTGCGTTGCTACCGTGCGTTGCCAAAGAACAAAGCGCTCATCAAATACCTGAGCGAATCGGGCGTGAAACAGGTGCTGCAGAAGACCGAGAACTACTACATGCAGGACCAGAACAAGGAAATGCACAAGGTGGATGCCGAGCTTTTCTTCGTTATTGATGAGAAGCACAACAGCATCGAACTCACCGAAAAAGGCCTGGAGCTCATTACCCGCAACATGGAAGACGACAAGTTCTTCGTGCTGCCCGATGTGGGAAGCGAGATCGCCACTATTGAGCGTGCCGGACTCAGCGATCAGGAAAAGGCCAAGAAGAAGGACGAACTGATGCGCGATTTCGCCATTAAGAGCGCCCGCGTACACTCCATGAACCAATTCTTCAAAGCATACACCCTCTTTGAAAAGGATGTGGAATACGTGGTAATGGACAATAAGGTGAAGATCGTGGATGAGCAGACCGGCCGTATCATGGAAGGCAGACGCTACTCCGATGGTCTTCATCAGGCCATTGAATCGAAAGAGAACCTGAAGGTGGAATCGGCCACGCAGACGTGGGCCACCATCACCTTGCAGAACTACTTCCGCATGTACAACAAACTGGCAGGTATGACCGGTACTGCGGAAACCGAAGCAAAAGAACTGTGGGACATCTATAAACTGGATGTAATGGTTATTCCGACCAACCGCCCCATAACACGCGATGACCGTGAAGACCTCGTTTTCAAGACCACCCGCGAGAAATACAATGCCGTTACAGATGAGATCGTGAAACTGACGCAGGCCGGAAGACCCGTGTTGGTGGGAACCACCTCTGTGGAGATATCGGAACTTTTGAGCCGCATGCTCAAAATGAAGAAGATCGACCACAACGTGCTGAACGCCAAGTTGCACGCCAAAGAGGCCGATATTGTGGCCACAGCCGGTAGAGCAAGTGCGGTTACCATTGCCACCAACATGGCGGGTCGTGGTACCGACATCAAACTGGGACCGGGCGTCAAGGATGCAGGCGGTTTGGCCATTATCGGTACCGAGCGTCACGAAAGCCGCAGGGTCGACCGCCAGTTGCGTGGTCGTGCAGGCCGTCAGGGCGATCCGGGCTCATCGCAGTTTTACGTTTCGTTGGAAGACAACCTGATGCGTCTTTTCGGTTCAGACCGCATTGCAAAACTCATGGACCGCATGGGCTATCAGGAAGGCGAGGTCATTCAGCATTCCATGGTCACCAAGTCCATTGAACGGGCGCAGAAGAAGGTGGAAGAGAACAACTACGGCATCCGTAAACGATTGCTGGAGTATGATGACGTGATGAATGCGCAGCGCGAAGTGATCTACAAGCGCAGACGCCACGCATTGGAAGGCGAACGCCTATCGGTAGATGTGCTGAACATGATACACGACACGGCCGCATTGCTGATGGACGAATTTCACGATGCAAAGGATTTCGAAGGCTTCAAGTTGGATGTCATCCGCACGTTCTCGGTCGATGTTCCGTTCAGCGAAAGTGAGTTCATGTCATCGAAAACCGATGTTCTTACACATCAGTTGGTGCATTACCTCATTGAGGCCTACACGGGCAAAAAGGCCAGCATTGCCGAACGTGCCTTCCCAGTCATTTCCAATGTGTTCGAAACGCAGGGCGAAAAGTTCAAGAACATCGTCATTCCATTCACCGATGGCATCAAGAGCCTGAACGTGGTGGTGAACCTGAAGCGAACCTACGACATGCGCGGCACCAACCTTCCGTTGGCGTTCGAGAAGAACATCATTCTGGCCATTATCGACAACCAGTGGAAAGAGCACCTGCGCGAAATGGACGAGCTGAAACACTCGGTGCAGAACGCCTCTTACGAGCAGAAAGACCCGTTGTTGATCTACAAGTTCGAATCGTACGAACTCTTCAAGCGCATGCTCGACCGCATGAACCGCGAAGTGATCTCGTTCCTATTCAAAGGCGACCTTCCGAATGCTGAGAACCCGCGCATCCGCGAAGCCAGCGAAAGACGCGAGAATGTGACCGTTTCAAAACCGGAATTGGCACAGCAGCGCCCTGCACAGGTGTCTTCGTCCAGTTCATCGGCACCACAACAGCAACAACCGCTACCAACACAACCTCAAAGCCGCCCAGAACCGGTGCGCGTGGAAGAGAAGACGGGTCGCAACGACCCATGTCCATGCGGCAGCGGCAAGAAGTTCAAGCAGTGCCATGGTAAATAATGGAACGGTGATCTGATCAGTGGTTTACCAGCTTCAGCACAGCATCCACCACCGTGTCATAATTGGCATCTGTTATTTTACCGGCAATGTCAACTATGGTCGTGCGCTCTGCTGTAAAGATCTTGTTCGGCCGGATGTTGCTGGCAACTGGCAATCTGCCCGTTTCAAAGTCTATTTCATCCAAGACAATGGCTATTCCGTCTTGCTTGGTCTTAGATGTTATCTGACACAGCACTATGTCTTCACCACCCCAATCTGCAATGACCAAGGCGGGTCTACGTTTAGCACCTGATAGATCGGAGAATGGAAACGGAACAACGACAACCTGACCCTTCATAGGTTTTTCCAAGCCTCTTCTTCCTCTTTCGACAGCCAATCCTTGGCCAACGACTTCTCGCTGGCCATTTTCAGCTGTTGCTTTTCGCCCAAAAGTTCCATCAGCAGCATCTTGCGCTCCTGCGTGCTGCATTGTTTCACCCAACTCAGTATCTGATGGATGGTGACAGGAAGGTTATGCTCGGTGGATTTCATATTTGCGAAGATACCCAAAATGACGTTATTCGTATTCAGAAAGCAAAACAATGAATCATACATCTGCCCAACTGCTAGCTCAGACCATGGACGAAACGCGCAACCTGACGCGTTTCTACATCTCTAAGTTGAAGGGCGAAGACATGCACCTTCAGTTTGAAGTGAACGGCTACACCACGCACAGCGCCTACTGGATTTTGGCGCACCTGTGTTGGGCCGAACACATGATCCTCATTGAATCGCTCGGGCATGCCAAATTGGATATTCCGTGGTTGAAACTCTTCAGGATCGGCTCGGGTAAGGACGAGGAGATCGTGGGGCGCCCCACATTGGAAGAGGTTTTTGCGGCCATGAAAGACATACATACCGCTGCGCTGGAAAACCTGAGCCGCATGACCGATGCCGAACTGGACGAGGACAACATTCTGGGCATGGCTTTCGGAGAGAACAGAAGCAAGCGCTACATGGCCATGCACGCCATTCGCCACGAAGGCACACACTGCGGGCAGCTTTCGCTCATTGCCAAAATGTATGGCAAGCAAACCGTGTAAAGCGGTATTCCATACACCATCTACAATACATGAATTTGACGTGTTTCAGAACAACGGAACAAAACGTATATTCGCACCCCTAAATTTTAAGACGTAATTAACATGGTAATCGGTAAGATCCGTGAAAAATCCACCCTCCTGCTCATCATGATCGGAGGAGCGATGCTGGCTTTCATTCTTGGCGACCTCATCAACTCGGGTGGATTCCTACTTAACGGCTCGCAGACAGAAGTGGGTGTCATTGCTGGCACTGGCATTGAAGGAAAAGACTTTGAGGCCCGCGTGCAGGAAGCCATTGAGAACTACAAGAACCAATCTGGCCAGTCGAGCGTGGATGCAAACACCACCGACCAACTGCGCGAACAGACGTGGAACCAAATGGTGCGCGACATCGTGTTCGGTAACGAACTGGATGCTGCCGGAGTGAAAGTAAGTGCAGACGAACTGTTTGACATGGTGCAGGGAAGCAACCCACACCCACAGGTGGTGCAGGCGTTCACCAACCCACAGACAGGCCAATTCGAGCCTGCACAGGTAGTGGCTTTCCTTAAGCGCATGGAAACCGACCCTGACATGAAGAAGCGTTGGTTGGCCTTTGAAAAGGACATTGCCAAACTCCGCAGGGCCGAGAAGTACAATAACCTTTTGAAGAAAGGTCTGTACGTGACGTCAGCCGAGGCCGAAAGCGATTTCATTGCCAAGAACCAAAGCACCAACATCCGTTTTGTGGTGAAACGCTACAGCGAGGTCCCAGACTCAACCATTACCGTTTCTGATGCCGACATTAAGAACTACTACAATCAGAACAAATCGAAGTACGAGCAGGATGCATCGCGCGATGTGGAATACGTTGCATTCCGCATCGACCCTTCGAAAGACGATTTCGAGAAAGTGCGTATTTGGGCAGAAGGCATCAAAGCCGAATTTGCAGCTGCTGAGAACGACACCATTTTCGTGAACCGCGAATCGGATATGCGTTTCAACGCCCGTTACATGCCAAAAGGCCAGTTGGGCGGTGCCATCGATTCCATCATGTTCGCAGCCGAAAAAGGAACCGTTTACGGCCCATACTTGGAAGGCAATCTGTACCGTATGGCCAAGCTCATCGGTGTAAAAACCGCTCCTGATTCTGTGGAGGCTCGTCACATCCTCATTCGCCCAGAGACCGCTGGAAGTCCAGAAAAGGCTAAGGCAAAGGCCGACAGTTTGAAAGAGGCCATCAGCAAAGGTGCCGACTTCGCAGCATTGGCCACTCAATTCTCAGAAGACCCAGGTTCTGCCGAAAAAGGTGGCGAGCTTGGTTGGTTCGAAGAAGGCATGATGGTGCCAACCTTCAACAACGCCTGCTTCGATGGTAAGAAAGGAGACCTTGTGGTTGTCCAGTCGCAATTCGGCTACCACATCATCAACGTAATGGATCAGAAGGGCAACACGGCCAAGCGTGCCGTTACGTTTGTTGACCGTGCGGTTGAACCAAGCACCAAAACATTCCAAATGAAGTATGGCGAAGCAGAGGAATTTGCCCGCAGCATCACTTCGTTGGCATCATTCGATCAGGAAGTGGCCGGACGCGGCTTCAACAAGCGTATTGCCAGCAACCTGAAAGAGAATGACCGCGTGATAGCCGGTTTGGAGAATGCCCGTCCTGTAATCCGTTGGGCATTTGAAGCTGAGAAGGAAGAGGTGAGCAAGGTTTTCGAATTGGGCAACACCTTCGTAGTGGGTGTGTTGACCGCTGTTCGTGAAGAAGGCTTTGCCAGCATTGACGATGTGAAAGAAGAATTGGAGGCAGGTGCCAAGCGCGAGAAGAAAGCAGCCACGTTTGCAGAGCAGTTTGAGGCTGCCAAAGCAGGCGACATCCAATCGATTGCCGATAAGATGAATCTGCCTGTTGAGATTCGCGAGAACATTCTCTTCTCTGCATCGGCCATCACAGGCATTGGTCGCGAGCCTGCCGTTTTGGGAACCGTTGACGGTATGGAAGTAGGCGACATCTCCAAGCCGATAAAGGGTGAGCAAGGCGTTTACGTGGTGAACGTGGAAAGCCGCAGCGATTCACCGGCATTGGCCGACAAGCGCAGCAGCGCACAGATGATGAACGCATCGCTTTCTGCCCGTGTGGATTACGAAGTGTTTGAAGCACTCAAAGAGAAGGCCGAGATCGTGGACAACCGCGCCCGTTTCTTCTAAGAGCCCCTCAACCGAAACTGAATGGAAAGCCCCGCAAATGCGGGGCTTTTTTGTTTATGAGAATCGACTGACTATCTCAACTGCTGCAGTCGGTAGCCGTCAAGCTTTATGAAGATGAACAATAGAATGGTGAAGCCCAGCAGCGAAGAGCCACCATAGCTGAAAAACGGCAGCGGAATGCCGATAACGGGCATCAGCCCAATGGTCATTCCTACGTTGATGCCCACGTGAAAGAGCAGAATACTGGCTACACAGTAACCGTAAATGCGACTGAAGGCCGATCGCTGCCGTTCGGCAATGAACACAATGCGCAGGATGAGAAACGTGAACAGCGCAATGACAACTGTACTACCTACGAACCCCCATTCCTCACCCACCGTGCAGAAAATGAAATCGGTGGTCTGCTCGGGCACAAAATCGTACTTGGTCTGCGTTCCCTTCAGAAACCCTTTGCCCAGAAACCCGCCTGACCCGATGGCGATCTTGCTCTGATTGACGTTGTAGCCGGCCCCTTTCGGGTCGTCTTCCTTGCCCAGTAGCACGTTGATACGTGTTTGCTGGTGCGGTTCAAGCACTTCGGTGAAAATGTGATCCACGCTATAAACGAAGCCCATCAGTAGCCCTACGGCCACCACATAACCGAAGAACAACCGCCACGTTTTCTTACGCTGAAAGAAGAAGAAAATGACGGCCAGCATCGATAGAATGATGAACATGGTGTTCAGTGTGAACAGCAGCGAGAAAATGAACAACACCGCCATGGCCAACCCGAACAGCAGGAAATTGCCCGAAAGACCCTCTCGGTACAACACCAACGTAAACGCCCCGAACACAAGTGCCGAACCGGTATCGTTCTGCAACAGAATGAGCAAAGCCGGAATGGCCAGTATGATGGCGGCCGTGAGCTTGGTGCGCAGGTCTTCCATTCTGATGTTTAGCGAACTGAGGTAGAACGACAGTGCCAGTGCCGTGGCACTCTTGGCAAACTCGGAAGGCTGCAATTTGAACGACCCGATATCGATCCACGAACGGGCCCCCGAAACGTCTCGGGCCGTTACCAATACCACCACCAATAACGCCAAATTGGCCAAATAGATGGGAATGGAAAAGGACGAATAGAACTTGCCATCAATAAGCAGAATGACCAGACCAACGAACACCGAGAGCAGGATCCAGATGAGCTGTTTGCCGTAGCGTTGAGTACCATCGAGTATGCTTTGGTGCTCTTCGTTGTACACCGCTGCGTAGATGTTGACCCAACCAAGCAGCACCATCACTACGTAAAGGATCACCAGTACCCAATCGACCCCCGTGAATATGCCCTGTTCCCTTCTCATTCTTTCGGTTTAGAATGAATAAGGTCGGCTTCCAACACCGGAGCTTCCAGTTTAGGACGCGAAATGGTGTCTGTCAGGTATTTCTCTACCATAAGGCTGGCAATGGGTGCCGCGTACTTGCTGCCACCTCCGCCATTCTCTACGAACACGGCCATGGCAATTTTCGGGTTGTCTTTCGGAGCAAAGCAAATGAAAATGGAGTGGTCCTCCCCGTGCGGGTTCTGCGCGGTTCCCGTTTTTCCGCACATAGGAATGCTGTCGTGCCTCGACCTATAACCCGTTCCGCCCTGCTCAAACACCATGGCCATTCCTTCCACCACAATATCGAAATACTTGGGCTCAATGGTGGTCATGTGCTTTTCGGTGAAACGATTCGAAATGGCCTCTCCATCTATGGCCTTTACCAAGTGCGGAGGAAAATAGAACCCTCGGTTGGCAATGGCGGCCGTCATATTGGCCAGTTGCAGAGGCGTGGTTCCCAACTCACCCTGCCCAATGGCCAGCGAAATGATGGTGAGCGATTTCCATCGGTTCACACCATAATACTTGTCGTAGTAGGCCTTCGAGGGCACAATTCCCGCATACTCCACGGGCAGGTCGGTATTGAACTTGGTTCCCAACCCGAAACTCATCACGTGGTTGCGCCATATCTCATAGCCTTCCTGCGGATTGCCCGTGTGGTCTATGATGGTGCGGAACACGTTGCCGTAGTAGGCGTTGCACGAATGCTGTATGGATTCGCGAAAGTTCAATGGAGACCGGTGGGCGTGGCATCCCATGCGGAAACTGCCCGAAACGTAGCCGCCACGGCAACCGTAGGTGGTATTCTCATTCACCACACCTACCTGTTGGCCAATGAGCGCATTGATGAGTTTGAAGGTGGAACCGGGCGGGTTCTGCTCGCTCATCAGCGCACGGTTGAAAATGGGCTTCAGCGTGTCCTTCTGTAGCTTCGAGTAATTTTCTGACCGCGCCCTGCCTACCAACAGATTCGGGTCGAAGGTTGGGGCGCTGATCAGCGCCAATATCTCTCCTGTTGACGGTTCAATTGCCACAATGGCACCCGTCTTATTCTGCATCAACCGCTCGCCATATTCTTGCAGTTCGGCATCGATGGTAGAGGTGACACGTTTTCCCGTAACCGCCAGCGTGTCGTACTTGCCATCCTTGAAACTGCCCTTGGTGCGGTTGAACACATCTACCATTACCACCTTCACTCCTTTCTGTCCACGCAGCTCCTTTTCATAAGCCTTTTCCAGCCCGGTAATGCCAATGTAATCGCCCTGTTTGTAGTAACGGTCCTTTTCCAATTGACTTTGGCCTATTTCGCCCACATACCCCAACAGGTGGGCTGCAATGGGGCGCGGATACTTGCGCAGCGTCCGTTTCTGCACGAAGAAGCCGGGAAAACGGTAGAGCTTTTCCTGCAATTCGGCATACAGCACGTTCGAAATCTGCTTTTCGAACACGGTTGCTTTCCGTGCAGAGTAATCACGGGCCTTGGTAAGTCGGCTGCGGAAAACATCTTTGCTGATGCTGAGTATGTCGCACAACTCGGCCGTGTCGAGGTTCTTCACCTCACGCGGCACCACCATCAGGTCATAGGCCGCCTCGTTGTATACCATCAGTTCGCCATCGCGGTCGTAAATAAGGCCACGGGCAGGATATTCGGTCTGGTAGCGCAGAACGTTGTTTTCGGCCGAAAGCTTGTACGAATCGTCAATGACCTGAATGAAGAACAACCGCCCAAGGAACACCACGGCAATCACCACCGCAATGGCCATGATCACATACATCCGTTCTGTATTCTTCGCCTGAAAAGCCATTACCTACGCTTATCTCTCACGAACAGCAGTTCGGTAACCAGAATGAAGAACAGCGTGAGCACCGAGCTGAGAATGACCTTGAGCAGTGTGTAAAAGAATTCGGAGAAGCGGAAAACTTCCAGAAAGAACAGTGCAAAATGATGCATCAGCACCATGAGTGCCGCATACGGCAGAAACCACGAAATGCCAAAGGCGCGCAAACTGGGCACAGCCAACGATTCGTAGCCTTCGCGTGGCGATTGAGCCTTCAGGAACAGTGGACGGTAGTAGGCAAGCAGTGTACTTGCTGCTGCATGAATACCGCCCGTGTCGGAAAACACGTCCACCATCAAGCCCATTGCAAAGCCAATGAAAAGCAACGGAATGCGCCCCAACGAAATGGGCAGCACAAGAATGAAGTAAACATAGGGGAACGGATTGATGAACCCGCCCAATTGTAGGTTATTGAACAGCAATACCTGCAACAGCACCAACAGCACAAACTGCCAAACGTATTTCAGAATATCACTGGTCATTGGCCTCCACGTGTTGCTCCAATTCCACCTGCTCCAAGCGCATCAGGTTGTTCACCACATAAACAATGGCCACCGAACTGAGGTCGTTGCTGGTTTCCACCTCAATATCGTAGAAATTCTCACCAGGGCCGATCTCGAAAGAGATGATCTTGCCCACTTTGATCCCGCTTGGGAACATGGCCGAATAACCGGACGTGACCACTTCCATGCCTTCGTACAGTTCCACGTGGTTCGGAATGTCGGTCAGTTGCACGCGTTTGGGGCTGCCGCCATCCCACACCAACGAACCGATGTAGCCCGTTCCGGCAAGTTTTACGCTGATGCTTGAGTTCTTGTGCAGAATTGATATGACCGATGCGTAGTTCTTGGATACGTCTTTCACGATTCCAACAATGCCATCGGATGTAATGACGGCCATCTCTGGTTCAACGCCTTGCAGCAATCCCTTATTGATGGTGATGTAGTTGTTGCGTCTGTTGGTGGAACTGTTCACCACCTTGGCCGGAATGTACGTGTATTGCTGCGCGGCCACAGAATCGGTCACTTTCACCGTCATTCGACTTTTGTCGTATTGCGATTCGGCCAACAACGCCCGCAAGGCCGCGTTCTCCTCGGCCAAACGCGTATTCACGGTTTTCAGCTTCAGGTATTCGGTAACCTCGCTGTTCAGTTGATAAATGTTCCCCGTAAGCCTGTTGCTCGAATTGAGCATGCTGGCACGATGAAATTCGTTGTTGCGTGCAATGAGCACAAAGGCCAAGACCTCCAAAAGCAGAAACAGAAAGAACACATGATTCCTGTAAACGAAAAGCAGGATGTTCTTCATAGATCGGTTTTGGGTCTATGCGCCTTTCATCGCATAAGGAATGGGAATTTGTGAATGTTCTTGAGCGCAATGCCTGTTCCGCGGGCAACGGCACGCAATGGATCTTCGGCAATGTGAACAGGAAGTTTCGTCTTCTGCGAAATACGTTTGTCCAACCCACGCAGCATTGAACCGCCACCTGCCAAGTACAGACCTGTACGGTAAATGTCGGCCGAAAGCTCGGGCGGTGTCATCTCCAAGTTGTTCAGGATGGCCGTTTCGATCTTGGTTATCGACTTGTCAAGCGCATGCGCCACTTCCTGGTAGGTAACGGTTATCTCCTTCGGGATACCGGTCATAAGGTCGCGTCCGTGCACGGCAAAGTCTGCTGGCGGATTGTCCAATTCCGTAAGGGCAGAACCCACTTCAATTTTGATCCTTTCGGCAGAACGTTCCCCAATGAGGATGTTGTGCTGCCTGCGCATGTAATCTTCAATGTCAGCCGTAAAATCATCGCCAGCTACGCGGATGGAACGGTCGCAAACGATACCGCCCAAGGCGATCACCGCAATTTCGCTGGTTCCACCGCCTATGTCAATGATCATGTTGCCCATCGGTTCCTCCACATCAATGCCGATACCGATAGCTGCGGCCATCGGTTCCTGAATGAGGTACACGTCTTTGGCACCGGCATGTTCGGCCGAGTCGCGAACGGCACGTTTCTCCACCTCGGTAATCCCCGATGGGATGCAAATGACCATGCGGATCTGCGGTGGCATGAAATGCCTGCGCCCAGGATTGATCATCTGTATCATGCCCTTTATCATCTGCTCGGCCGCTTCAAAGTCAGCGATCACACCGTCCTTCAGCGGGCGGATGGTTTCGATGTTCTTGTGCGTTTTGCCGTGCATCTGCTGTGCCTTCTTGCCGATGGCAACGATCTTTCCGGTTTGGATGTCCTTTGCCACGATGGACGGTTCATCTACCACCACTTTGTCGTTGTGGATGATCAGTGTATTGGCCGTTCCAAGGTCAATGGCGATCTCCTGTCTGAAATAGTCGAACAGACCCATTTCTCAGTGTTTAAAGTGTCTTACTCCTGTTACTACCATGGCCATTCCATTGCTATTGCAATAGTTGATGGACTCGCTGTCTTTGATGGACCCGCCCGGCTGCACCACCACATCCACGCCTTCCAAGTGTGCTATCTCCACACAATCGGGGAAGGGGAAGAATGCGTCTGATGCCATGACGGCTCCACGGAGGTCGAAGTTAAAAGACTTTGCTTTTGTAATGGCGAAGCGCAGTGCATCTACCCTCGATGTCATTCCAGTTCCGCTGGCAAGCAGCTGGCCGTTCTTGGCCAGAACAATGGTGTTCGACTTGGTGTGCTTTACCAATTTGTTGGCAAACACCAGGTCTTTCAACTCGGCCACGGTCGGTTTTCGGTCCGTTACTGGTTGCATGTCGGCCTCGGTCTGTGTGCTCAGATCCTTATCCTGTTCCAATACACCGTTCAGTAACGAACGGAACTGCCGTTCAGGGAAAGCACAAGGTTTCTGAACCAGAATGACGCGGTTCTTCTTCTGTTTCAAAATGTCCAACGCGCCACTTGCGTACGAAGGCGCAATCACTACCTCAAAGAACAGTTCGTTCATGGCGGCTGCTGTTTCGGCATCAACCTCCACATTGGTAATAAGAATGCCACCGAAAGCCGAAACCGGATCACCGGCCAAGGCATCGTTCCAAGCATCTATGAGCTTAGTACGACTGGCAAGTCCGCAAGCATTGTTGTGTTTCAGAATGGCGAAAGTGGTTTCCTCAAACTCTGCAATAAGGCTTACAGCCGCATCAATGTCCAAAAGGTTGTTGTAGCTGAGCTCCTTTCCATGAAGCTGATCGAAAAGCGCTTCCAGATCGCCATGGAAGAAACCTTTCTGATGCGGGTTTTCGCCATAGCGCAAAACCTTGGTTCCAGCTTCGCGATGCGCGAACCCACCTCCGGCAAAATAGCCGAAGATGGCCGTATCGTAATGCGATGAAACCCCGAAGGCAGCCGTAGCCAATTGCTTGCGCTGTTCCAATGTCGTTCCATTTGCTGAATTCAGAATGGAAGCAAGCATGGCATACTGTGCCTGCGATGGAACGATGACAACATCTTTGAAATTCTTTGCAGCCGCACGTATCAGCGAAATGCCACCAATGTCGATCTTCTCGATGATGTCCTTTTCAGGCGCACCGCTTGCCACGGTATCCTCAAACGGATAAAGGTCTACGATCACAAGGTCGATCTCCGGAATCTCATACTGCTCCAGTTGCATCAGATCGCCTTGGTCTTCCCTTCTTCCAAGAATTCCTCCGAACACTTTCGGGTGCAGCGTTTTCACCCGCCCGCCCAAAATGGACGGATAGGACGTGAGTTCCTCCACCGGAAGCACCGTTGCACCCAATTGTTCCAAGTAGGTCTGTGTGCCGCCTGTAGAATAAATGTTTACGCCATATTTCACCAATTGGCGAACAATAGGCTCCAATCCGTCTTTATGGTAAACGGAGATCAATGCATTCTTAATGGTCTTTACCGCCACGTTCTCAGCTAAAAATCAGAAAATGAAGAGCTTGCCCGTTAGGGCGATCCAAAATTCTCAACTCCAATAAAATCAAGGGTTTCAGACGCTTTTACCAAGCACGCCAAAAGTAGCCTTTTTTGGGCAATAAGGTTACCTTTGAGCACGCCTCAAAAGGCATTTCCCGCCAAGTTTTCAACAGCAGATGATCATATTCCTCAAGCTCTTCAACGAAAGCATTAAAATGGCTTGGAACGCCTTGGTGGTGAATAAGCTGCGCACCATTCTATCGCTGCTCGGCATCACCATCGGCATCATGGCCATCATCACGGTTTTCACCTTGGTGGATTCGATGGAGAAGAACATTCGCGATAACGTTCAGTCATTGGGCGACAACACCGTTTACGTTCAGAAATGGCCGTGGGCAACCGGGCAGGATTATGCATGGTGGAAATACTGGCAACGGCCCGACCCGGACCTGAACGACTTCAAGGAAATTCAACGCAGAAGCAAAGCGGCCGATGCCGTTGTGTTCATGGCCTCGGCCAACAAGAAGGTGGAGCATGGGTCGAATCTGGTGGAGAACGTGAGTGTGGTGGCCGTAACGCACGACTACGACCGCATCAAATCGTTCGATGTGGTGGCCGGCCGCTACTTTACACTGCTTGAATCGGGCACTGGCAAAAACGTTTGCATCATTGGAATGGCAGTGGCGCAAGGGCTGTTCGGTGAGCGCAATCCCATTGGGGAAACGGTAAAGGTGTTCAACCGCAAGCTGACCGTTATCGGGGTTTTCGGTGTAGAGGGCGAAAGCATTTTCGGCAACTCGGTCGACAATCAGGTGCTGATGCCCATTTCGTTTGCGCGACAGGTATTGAAGGTTGACGGAAGAAATTCGAACCCGACCGTCATGGTGCGTGGTAAGGCGGGCGTTGCCACCGAAGAATTGAAGGACGAGCTGCGCGGCATTATGAGGAGTATTCGCAGATTGAAGCCATTGGCCGATGACGATTTCGCCCTGAACGAGATCAGCATTCTTTCCAATTCGCTCGACAGTCTTTTTCAAATTTTGAACATTGCCGGAACCATCATCGGTGGATTTTCCATTCTGGTTGGAGGCTTCGGCATTGCCAATATCATGTTCGTTTCGGTGAAAGAGCGCACGCATCTTATCGGCATCGAAAAGTCGCTTGGTGCCAAAAACTGGTTCATCATGCTCGAATTCCTTTCAGAGGCTGTGTTCCTCAGCTTGATGGGCGGTGTTGCAGGTTTGCTCATCGTGTACATTCTCACGTTTGCCGCTTCGGCCGTTTTCGATGTGAACCTTTACCTCACCGGGGCAAACATTGTGAAAGGATTAACCATTTCGGTGGTTATCGGCCTGTTCTCAGGTATTGTTCCAGCCTATTTGGCTTCGCAACTTAGCCCCGTTGAGGCCATCCGAAGCAAATGATCTTACTTTTGCTCTGAACCAACGCGCATGGAAGCAACCGGCAAATTCTCGTGGAACCGTCCCATTACTTCGTACACCAAGTTCCATCAACTGTACAATAAGTTCGTTACACCTGTCATTCTTAATAAACGTGGTTTTGTTTCAGATAAGCTGATCACGGGCAAAGAATACCTTCAGGTAGGATGCGGATACAACATTTATCCGGAGTTCATCAACACGGACATTGAGTGGAAACCCGGTGTTATCCCTTGGGATATTTCGGTTATAAAGCAGAATCCGTATCCTATGAAGGACTCGAGTTTGAAAGGCATTTACACCGAACACTGCTTGGAGCATATTCCGTTTCAATCTACTTGGGACAATCTGCGTGAGTTCTATCGAATGCTGAAACCGGGCGGAACGCTGCGCATTGCCGTGCCTGACGGTGAACTTTTCATCGACCTGTACAACCGCTACCGTGCCGGTGAAAAGGTGAACATTCCGAAGCCTGACGACAGGCCGGAACCCACCCCTATGATGAGCATCAACCGCATTGCCCGAAGCCACGGCCATCAGTACATGTACGACTTCGAAACATTCAAGCACATGTTGGCCGAAGTGGGTTTCAAGGACATTAAGAAGGAAACATTCCGCCACGGAAGAGATGAAAAGTTGCTTGTTGACAGCGAACTCCGAAGAGACGAATCGCTGTATGTGGAAGCAACCAAGTAACCACGTTTCCTTTTTGTTGAACCTATGACGAACAGTTGAAGCCCTACACAGCTATCTTGCAGGCATGATTGAAATGGTGCGCACACCGGACGAGCGGTTCTACGGGCTTCCGGAATTCCCATATGACCCCAACTACGTTCATATTAACGGTGGTCGGATGCATTATGTGGATGAAGGTTCGGGTGAGGTGATCCTGTGTTTGCACGGCCAACCCACGTGGAGTTTCGTGTACCGGAAAATGATCGGGCCGCTGAAGAAGAAATACCGCGTCATTGCCCCCGATTTCTTCGGTTTCGGACGTTCGGACAAGTTCACACGCATCAAAGATTACTCGTTCCACCTGCATTACCGCACCATTATCCGCTTCATCGAAAAACTGGAATTGAAAGACATTACGTTGGTGGTGCACGATTGGGGCGGATTGATCGGACTGAGCGTATTGGGCAAACATCCGGAACTGTTCAAGCGCGTTGTCATCATGAATACGGTGCTACCAACCGGAAACCGCAAGCCACCGCTCAATTTCAGGTTGTGGCAGTTGCTGGCCAGATATTGGCCCACCTTCCCTGTTCGGAACGTGATAAAATGGGGCTGCTATCGTACACCTAAGCCAGAAGTCCTTAACGCATACGAGATACCCTTCAAAGACGGAAGTTCAGATGCAGGTGCCAAGGCGTTTCCAAGTCTGATCCCTTCCAACCCGAAGGCCGATGGTGCCCATCAGATGAAACGCGCCAAGGAAGTACTGAGAAATTGGGACAGACCCGCGTTGGTCATCTTCTCAAACAGTGATCCTTTCACCAAGTCAGGCGAAGCTTGGTTCAGAGAGAATATTCCAACCGCCAAGAACGAACCGGAAATCGTGCTTGACCGCTCCAGACATTTCATTCAGGAAGACCGCGGCAAAGATATTGCACAGCACATTCACGAGTTTATTCAGCGGTCTCTTGCGGCTCCGCAGCCTGCTGCTTCGGAAGAGGCGAAATAGGTTCAAGCCGTCCAATGGCCTGCCGCACCGTTGACGTGTTTTCGAACACCAGCATCAGCTTGTCATTCTTCTGCCGCATCGTGCATTGCTGCGGGTTCTCCTTAATGAAGTTGATCACCTGCATGAAAATCGGCCCTTGGTAATAGCCGCTTTCGGGGTCGGCAACGAAATAGCAAACCAGTTTTCCCGTTTTGAGCACCAATTTTTCTAAACCGATGGCCTTTGCCATCCAACGCAGGCGAATGGTATCAATGAGTTGTCGGCCTTGTTCTGGCACA
>Ga0172373_10002768_pt1 | contig 26496 bp, 39 predicted proteins | sample Lak10m_2_FD_114546 | JGI IMG/M metagenome (GOLD analysis project Ga0172373, IMG submission 114546) | Freshwater microbial communities from Kabuno Bay, South-Kivu, Congo - kab_092012_10m | ecosystem: Environmental > Aquatic > Freshwater > Lake | place: Democratic Republic of the Congo...
TATTGAAAGTTCCCCACCAATTTGCAAACTTTGCCGATGAGTTAGGATGAAATTTTCGAAAAACTTCATAAGTTTTTACCTTATCAGAAAATACTTGCACTCCTTCAGTAGGTAAATCTAAAATGTCGAAATCCAAAGCGACTACACCCAAATTGCGGAACCCATCGATGGATTTTCCACGGTCAGCTCGGACAACCCAACATTCTTTTTGTTGAATAAATTGTAACTTTTCGCTCATAGAATTTTTATTTATGGATTAAGAAATAGTTTCGTAATTAACTTCAATGTTAGAAAGGTTGTTTCTCATAATATGTTTTGATAAAACCTTAGCTTTGTATCCGTTGGAAATGCCTGTCCAAATTTTGTATCCATTGACTTCACGGATTGCCGCTTTAGTCAAACTCCATTTCTCTGCAAGTTCTTCAGTTGTTTTGGAAACCAAATCCTCATCGTAGTCAAGTTTTTCCCAACCAATAACATCGGCTATTTTAGTGAGTCCCAACGTGAATGTATCCGCAGCTATATCTTGTGTATAGTCCTGACCATCAACTTTGAGAGTCAATTTAGTTTTACCCTTTTTGAGTGCGGTGACGTACTCTTCTTTTTCTTCTAGTGAGGTGGAGTTATCAGAAACAATTTTGCTAATAACGTTAATCTCAGTAGTACCAGGAATAAAACGGATTACTTTATCAATTCTATTGTTGAGAACATCGACATCATCCACGTCAAACCATTCTGTTGTTATGTTACGTCTATCGGTGTATTGTTTTTGAATACGATAGTCTTCGAAACAAGTATGTAAAATTTGTTCCAACATTGATTGATTCTCTGTTTCGAAAACTCTTACGAAAAGAATGTCTACAGGTAAATGGGTAGAGTTCAATTGGGTCTCACGAACCTTGTATTGAACGCTTTTTCCAATTTTGTGGAAAGAACCTAAAAAGTTTCCACTGTAATCAATTAATCGTGCTACGTAAACGAATCCTTTGTCCATGGTATGTGTGTTTGTTTTTTTTGGTGATGAATTGCTAAAATAGAATAATATTTCTGTTTGACCAAAATTATTACTGAATCTTATCCGATTTTTTTAAGTTATCTTTTTTAGTCAGAAGTTGTAAATTGTCCACGTCAGTTTTTCCACCCGCAACATGAGGGTGAATATGGTCCCCATGAATAAGATTACCATTAAGAGCTTGAAGAATTGTTATTCTATCAGAAGTTCCATCCAAGTTGGTAATCATGCTTTGTGATTGAATCATCTTTTCGATTTTATCTTCAGGACTGAAAACACGGTTTTTGTCTTTGAGGATAAAAAAATCACTCAAGTTAGATTTCAAATCACGGTAGATTGTCTCAACCTTGGCATGATAGTTTTTTGCATATCGGTCCAAATTTCTCCAAGCACTTTTCTTGGAAATTGGGTCAAAGGTTCTTGTGATTCTTTCCCCTTCCTTTTCAACGTAAAGTTCTGAAAACTCCTCAACTTTGTTTTGGTCGAAAGAATATCCTAACTTAATCATATCAGATAAAAAGAAAAACAAATTGGATGCAAATGGTTTGGACACTTTGTTTCCCTTAGTCATAATTTGGGAAACAACTTTTTTCCAAATACCTAAAATCTTTTCGAACTCTTCTTTTCTCTCTACAGTATTTTTGGTGTAAAGGGAATCCAAATTTTTTTGATTTAGGGAATCTGGTCGACTTTGGTGATACGCTAAGAAATAACCAATTAATTCGTCTGCCTTTTTTCTTTTAGTTTCTCTTGGTGATAAATAACTTTCAAACACTTCGTTGGTTTCTTTAACACATTCACGAACAAACTTGGGAACGAAACCAGGTAAAGCATTTCTCATCTCAGCCTTGTTCCAAGGTACTCCGAGGTTAACAAGAATCGCCATTTGGTGCATTTCCTTGATTGTTAGGTTGGAATAAATTGCAACCTGAATCAAATGGGACAAGAATTGCAATGTCTTCTCAGGTAAGTTTTTGAAGTTATCAATTTCATCATAAACTTCATTCATATATCTTGAACGGTTACCTCCGTCGATTGAGATAAATCTAAATCCTTGTGTATACCACTCATAGAGTTGGTTGTAGTCTTCTATATTGTTATTCAATTGAGCATCTCTCATTGAACTTTCAATGTCCGCTAAGATAATAGGAGTTGGAGTCATGTTATTTAAAATAGCATCCTTGAAACCTTGCTTGTTTTCTTTTTTCCAAACATCACCCCTTTGAATGGAATCAACTATGAGGGTCTTATTTGGAGTATAAGTTTCAACAAATGTTCTAATACTAACTGTGAGAAATTGTGACTTGATGTGGTTAGACATGGTTATGAATGTTTTTGTAATTGCAAATTAATATATTCTTTTTTATTTCGCCAAAAGTTTTTTACCAGCCTTTTCTCTGTGAAACTTGATAGCAAAACGATGGATTTCTTCCTGTATAACACCAAGTACAGTCCATTCCATTGGATGTTGTTTACCATCGATGGTATGGATGGTTTTACTTCTGTGGGAACTATCTTTGGACATGGATATCAAGTCAACTTTATCAAGAAGGTTGAGTGATTCCAAAACACCCCGTGCCACGTTTAATTGACCCTTTCCTCCGTCGATAATCACAAGGTTAGGTAGTTGACCCTTTTCATCCAAGAGTCTCTTAAAACGTCTATAAACCACCTCTTCGAAGGACGCACAATCATTACCTTTGTTACCCTCATCACGGATGATGTACTTACGATACTGACTCTTCTCAGGTTTGTTGTTAACAAATCTAACAGACGCAGCAACATTACAGTCACCTTGATTGTGAGAGTTATCGAAAGCTTCGATGATAAGTGGTAGTTGAGATAGACCCAATACCTTTTTCATACCAAAAGCAATCTTGTTGTACTTTCGAACACGGATTGGTTCAAGTTTCTCTTCAAGAAGTTTGATTTGATTTATTCTGTGAAGGTAGTTGTCCGCCTTTTCAAACTCCAAATTTTTGGCAAAGTCATGCATCTTTCCTGTGAGAAATACTTTCAATTTACTATAGTCAAGTTCGAAGATTTTACGAACCATAAATTGATACTTAAGATATTCCAAGTTTGATTCAAGGGCGATACAAGGTGCATTACAACGACCAAGGTGATACTCAAGACAAGTCTTGAACTTACCAGCATCGATGTTCTCTTGATTCAAAGTATATGAACAGGTTCTCAACGGCAAGATGTCGTTGATAAGTTGCATAACCTCGTTGGCTCTTTGACCTGAGGTGAAATTGATTCCACGGGTTTCATCACCTCTCCCGTGAGTGATTTGAAGTTTTGAGAAAGGTCCTTCAGTTAAAGACAAATACCAAGTTCTTGACTTGTCGTCTTTACCTTTGATATTGAACTTTGGTTTGTAGATTTTGATGAGCTCTTCTTCCATGATAAGAGCCTCCGCCTCAGATGAAGCAATCTGATACTCAACGTCACGGATATTCTCGACAAGAGTTTTGGTTTTCTTGTCGTCATGTTTTTTTGTGAAATAAGATGAAACTCGTTTAGGTAAAAATTTGGACATCCCAACATAGATAACTTGGTCCTTATCATCTTTGTAGATGTAACAACCTGGATACTTGGGAGCCGATTTTATTTTTTCTTTGAGGTCCATTCTTTTCTATGTTTGTAAAACCAAGTAAGGTGAATAACAATGATGCACGAATTTACAACAATTGTTGGACTTGCAAAAATTCCAATACCATAAACAATCCAAAAGATTGCACCGATTGTATTAATCAGTCTCAAACGGAAAATGTTCTCAACTAAGAATGAAATTAGAATGAGAACAGTCCCGATGTATCCAAATATTTCCCAACTCATTTTGCGAATGCTTTATCTGCCCAAGTCTTCGCCTCAACCAACTGCCACAAGTTCATATCACACATATCAGGGAAAGACTCTCTCATGGTTCCAACAGTGATTACTTTAAGGAAACCGAGGTCGATTGAATACCACTTACCACCTTTGGTAGTGTAGACATTCATCCACTGACCGTACTCGTTCTTAGCTTGGATGTTGACCAAGGAGTTCTTACCGTATCCACGAATAACGTTAACAGTTCCTGTGGTATCGTGGATATTGATGAATCCAGCCTTACATTTGCCAGCGATACGGAACTCGTACTCTTTGGTTGTGTCTTTAAGGTGGTTTGAAACGCCTACTGTGATTCTTTTACCTTTTACAACGGTATCAAAAGAACCGTAGAAAACGTCAGAGGTTAAAACTGAATCTTGATTTACTTTAACTGCAGGGAGGGTGAAGGTTTGGGTCATGGTGTGTTTGTTTTTGTGAATACAAATATACACCCAAATTATTTACCAGCAAAAATATTTTTTGTGGACTTCGAAATTTCTTTGGTCTCGAGCCATCAGGTCTCTATTTCTATGATATTCTTGATAGGTCATCATACCTTATCACAGATGTGAGGTTGGTAACAACCTTGTCCACCACCTTCAACATATCCCTCCCTATCGTAGATATTTGTTGAACGAAGGTATGGAGTTTCCTTACCACAGATTACACACCTATCCTTTTCGTCCATCTTTGGGTCTCCTTGTAAAACACAACCCAAGTGGTCATAACCTACAAGGTAGTCATAATCGACTCCTGAAGTATCTTGACCACAGATGGAACATGTCCAAGGTCTAATGATTTTCTTTACAGTCCCATCGGGAGCAATGTCCAAAAAAAAGTGTTCGTCATCCATAGGTGGTCCTTCTTGATTTCTTCTTTCTTGCCAATATTTGTTTCTTACATATTCTCCCAAAGAATAATCGTTTGGGTTATTTATAATTTCTTCTCCTGTTAGGGTAACTGTGATACTCATAGGTTTGTTTTTAAAACAATATAATATAAAAACAAAAAAACAAATCTATTTATATATTATGGAAAAAAAATCTCAAGAATGGATAGAGAAGTTTAGAATTGCCATCGGCGAGAAATACAAGTATCTTCTTATGTCTGAGCTCAAAAAAAATTATGAAATTTTTGATTGCAAGTGTGATGAAGTGGTCTTGGATGAGAACGATGAATTACTAGAACTTAGTTTAAATATCCATTTAGACTATATGGGTTCCTGTGACGGAGATGCACATTCAATTGGGTGGATGATTAATAAAATCAATGATGAATTAAGAGATTTTTTATACATCTACACATTAGATTCAAAGACTTTTAAGTTTTCCAAAAATAATCATGCTCCAATGTTAACTGATGGATTCTTTTATGAAATTACTTACGAAGTAGATGAAAAACATGAAGCCATGGTAAATTACAAATATGAATACCCACAATTATGATTAGTAACGAGAAAATATACAGAATAGCCAAAGGATTAAACGAGTTATGGGGTAACCCTCCATTTGACTCTCCAACTGCTGTAATGTCTTATTTTAGAGATAGAAAAGACCAAGCAGCCGAATACGTAAAAGCATTTGGCCCCGATAACTTTTTGAAGATTACAATTGCCATGTGGGGTATATCTGTAGGATTACCACCAACTGAAGTTGAAAAAATGTACGAAAACCTTTTCTTCGCCACGATTTTTTACACCTATGGGGATTACTCAGAAGATGAATGTAGTGATTGTAACGGAAACGGAAGTATCGATTGTGACTACTGCGATGGTAACGGAAGAACAACCTGTGACGAATGTGAAGGTGAGGGAACGATTGAATGTAGTACTTGTGAAGGTGAAGGTGAAGTTCAAGATGAATCAGGTGCAATGGTTCCCTGCACCGCTTGTGATGGTGAAGGAACAGTAGATTGTGATAATTGTGACGGTGATAGTGATGTAAGATGTGAGGAGTGCCACGGAAGTGGTAATGAAGAATGTGAATACTGTAATGGTAGTGGTACCGTTACCTCAGATACAGACAAAGATTATACTGTAGAGTTTATCGCTAGTTGGAATCCATTTTTGAAAAATAAATGTGAGTTAGAAGAAGGGTCTTTGAAACCAATAACTTCAACCACAAAATTTGAATCCCTTAATTCAGTAATAAGTTTAGCCATAGAAGATTCGAAGGGAGAATTAAATGATGAGGTCCAAGACAATAAAGTTTATTGTCTTGAATACGCAGGGGACTCAGTTAAGTTACATTTTCGTGTATACGGCGTTTCATTATCAATGCCAAATTGGGATGCAGACTACTTATTAGCATGAGTGAAGTAAATTACTTTTTAAGAATACTTGAAAAAGAAGGATATCCAAACCCTTCTGTAGAATCTATTGCCAAAGCCATGGGTTATAACTTAGATGACTTTCTCTTTGACCTCAAGGAAGAAATTGGTGAAAAGGGTGTTACTGATTTTTGTGATAAAGCAATCGCTAAACTATCAGGAGAAAAAGGTATCCGAGTAAATCTTGATGGACCAAACGGTGATGAATATTGTTATGTACACATCTATCCATTGTACTACGATGAAGACGAGTCTCAGAACGATGTTATCAGTAAAAGTAGTTGGGGTGAATCAGAAATTTTAGATATCGACCCTGATACAGGAGAATCACATTATGTAACAATTCAAACGATAATCGAAAACACAGATATGGGTGGTTGGGGTGACTTGGACGAGTTATTGGACCATATAAAAGAAAAAGCCTACAACATAGTTTATCGTAATTGTGGTTTTGGTATCTGGTGGGAATAAAAAAAATGGGAGACCGAAGTCTCCCATAGGGGCTGTACGGTTTTGAACAGCCGCTCCACCACCAAGTTTAACCAACTTGGAAACCTTTTTTAAAAAGTAGATTAGCAATATACTCAACTTGTTCACTATCTTGGTAAGCCAAGACATCATCACTAGCATCCGAAACATAATATTTGGTCACAAATTCCCGAGAATTGTTATCAAGGATGGCAACCTCAAAATCTTTTTCGAAGTCACCATAAAGTCCTTGAGCACCGCCAACAATTGATAAAACTACGTTATCATCTTTTAGAATGGTCTGACGTGCACCTTCCATCATATTCGGATGAGGTTTTGAGTGTAAAACTATGTCTTGAATTGTAATCATTTTGAGTTCAATAGTTGTTTTAATTTGATTTCAAGAAGTTCAAGGTTGTCCTTGTCTTTTCTGTTTTTGTTTGGTTTGGTTTTCAGACAATCCATGATTTCACGGATATAGTCTGCCTCACTTTGCTCAGGCGGTTCAGGAGAACCAACTGCTAACTTGTCTTCTTTTTCAGTAACATCTTTAGCATTTTTCTCCCCGAGCTTATAAGCCCCATAGATAAGTGCTCCAAAGAATGCGTATCTTAATACTTCTCGTGTGTTCATTTTATTACCTCCGCTTCGATTTTAGATTTGTTTACAAGATGGTCAGTTAAAGTGTACATATCAAGTTTGGTGGTAACGATTGAGTTAACCAAGTGCTTGAAAGGAATGTGAACCATGAAATCAACTCCGTTGAAGAAGGTGAGGTCATTTTTGGTTTCGATACAACCTTGAACAAGTTTCAAGAACAACTTGAACTGTCCTGCATTTACGAAGGTCTCTTCCAAAAGAACTCCGAAGGTCTCGTGCTGAATTTTTACGTGATGGTTGTGTAGGTTCATATATCTTTATTTGAATACAAAGATAATCAAATTTTTTAAACTACAAAAATTATTTTTTAAGAAGGTAAAGTTAATGGTGTTACCACTTCTTTTCCTTCAGAAATTATTCTATAAGTTGTAATTTGACCTAAATCAGGGAAACTAATAAGTTGAACCTTTATACCCCATCCCTCAACTTGTTCATTCACAATCGGTAACACATAACTTGTGAGGTCTGTTAGGTCTTCCCAATTTGTAGCTTCAACCATATCACGAATAATACCTTGGGTTGTATCAACAAGAACGTCATTAGCGTGCATAACACCGAGCAAGAACTTTTGGACATCCTCTATATGATATCTAACGATAGTCGAAAGCACAACGGTCTTTTCATCCAATGTGGTCACAGTTTGTGACCTCAAATTTACGGTCTGAGTAATAACAGGAGTGACCCATACTTGGTCAAAAAAAGGTATCTTCCAATTGAGACCAGGGTAAACCACTCGGTTAAATTTACCAAATCTCAAATGAACCCCTTGTTCCCATTGGTCAACAATCTTGAAAGGGATAATGTCCTTGATGAATGTGATTATAAAATCTAGTAACTTATCAAACATAAAATATCATTTATTCCACAAAGATAAGGAAAAAATTTCTTAACAAATAATAAATTTGAAACTAAAGACATAAGTTCAGGTTTGGACTGTTTCCAACTCAAGTCTTTGTTTCTATCATGTGCCACCCAAAGTGCATTCATGAAAGAAAAATAATAAATGATAGGAAATAAAAAACCCCAAGTTCAACTTGGGGTTAGAATATTTTTAAATATTTGAAGTTATATCTCCATCAGTTTGGGTTACCGAAACCGTGGATTGTTGTGCATCAACAGGTTCAGGTTTTAAATCTGAACTCACTTCAACTTTAGCATTGGGGTCAACATAAACAGGTTCATTTGTGGTTACTCCTTGAAGTTCAGGTACCAAATCTGTATTTACAGGATTTAAATATGCATCCTTATGAGTAGTCCAAGCTTTAGAAGTTCTTGGTCCGAATCTACCGTAACCTCTCCCTTTATTTACTTTACCATCGGCATATCCTGTAGCCCAACCTGGCTTGTTAGCATCTAACCAATCTTGGAATTTTTTTACACCTTCCTCATTTCCTAATTCAGAAGGTATTTGTACGGCTGGTGCAGACTGTCTATTTCCACTACCCGAGCCTGAGCCACTTCCACCACTAGAATCAGCTGGAGGGTCTCCAATAATTTGTTCAAAAATTTTAGTGTTTTCAGAATCGGTTTTGTCTGAGCTGTAAATCATCAACTTCTGCATTTGCTTAATTTCACTTATAATTTCCTTTCTCATATTAATTATTTTTTGGTTCCCACTTGCCGAAAGTTAATCCTCCAGGTACACCTGGTGCAGGTTCTCTACATTCCCCTTTTGCTGTCCATTTTTTTCCACCTTTTTCAAAAAGTATATTATGGTCAGGAAAAGCTGTGTTTCCAATACTATCTCCATTTAACCAAAAGGATAGGTTTCCGTCTTTCCAAGGCACATTAGCAAATTGTTTTCCTGACTTAGTTGATTCGGCCCTGTATCCACTCACATTTTCTGTACAATAGAACACATTTTCTTGAATAGTTGTTTGTTGTTGGGCTGGTGCTGGGGTTTCTGCTGTTTTACAAAATCCATTGAGTTCCTTGTTGATAAGAGCAATTAAATCATTTTTTACGCTGTCTGTATCTATACTTGCATTTGTTATATCTAAAACCAAACTACCTTTATTTCCAGTACCTGATTTATACCAAGCATTACTTTCAGCCGCTTGAGAGACATAAAACTTGTTAAGTTGTTTGTATGCACACCCCAAGGTTTTCGCAGACAAATTTCCAAACACTTCATCTTCGAGAATGGATTGCACTTGTTCTATGTGGGAGTTTTCAACATCTCCTTCCATCAAGTCTACGATTCTACCTGCAATCTCTCTTAAGGTCGAGTCGTCAATGCTATTAGCAGTTTGTTCAGAAATCATACTCTTGCGGATTAAATCAATCAACTGAGATTCCGTGAGTCTTATTTTAGTTTTTGCCATTTTTTTTATTTTTTTATAAATATTCCTAACATATAAATATTATTAGAAACAAAAAAACCCCAACGTAAAAACGTCGGGGTTAGGCAAAAAACTCTGAGAATACAAGTTTTATCGAGAATCTTTAGAAGGATTATAGGTTCCCTTCGTTTCCACCGTCTTTTGAACGGTAATCCTCAGTCACGGTCAATTAGATTAACCAATCCTTAAGTTGTGTACAACTCTCTCCTTACTTATCACTCTTCGACCCTGCCGAGCCAATTCATCCTTGCGGGATTAGAGAACTTTCAAGAAACTCATGTCGGGCTTGGGACCCTTCATGGCCGTGAACATCTCACGACTATGTAGTGACCTGTCGTCCACAACTGACGAGCACTTTTCCTTGTTTAATTTTGAGTTTGTTAAACCTTAATTAACAAAGTTGGTTTACGGATAAGGAAGGTAGCGGCCCGTCACAAGCCATGCCATCTTTTGAACGACACGATACTAAACTACCCTCTGAAGTCTCCCGACCTCCATGTTTTACGACAACTTCATAACTCATACCCTTGGTAGGGTCAAGGTTAAGGTTGAATCAGCACCACCTGTTTTTCAACATACCTTTCGGTTTTAAGTCACCGTTTACATTGGAAAACGTGATTGTAATGGTGGATGCCATTAATTCTCACATGTATCCTTCAGGTTATTCTTGTTGGTCTTCCGACCTCAACCAAACGACCCGTATCGCTTGGTCATCCAACCACGTTCCCTACAGTGTTACCCTCGGTACTAAAGGTCAAATGATACCCTGATTGTCTACTCGAGTTCCACCCGAAGATGAAACCGCAGAAACCACAAACCAGTGATTCCCACTTTATACTGCTTTCACAGTTTATTTAACGACCATAGACGGCCAATATCTTAAAACAAAGAACTATTAATAAGGAGAGAAGAGGAATCTTTACGACCATCCGAAGTTGGAACATTTACAACCTCTTCCCCCCATTTGTTTAACAAAGATAAGATAGATTTGGGAATCAGTCAAATTTTTGAAAAACTTTTTTTGAAATTAATTTCACTTAATTCTAATACCCCCCACTCTTAATGGGACAGGTTTAAATGAAAGATTTCAAAGAACATACGACTCTCGTCGTTTGTTTTACAAAGATAAGAAATTCTTTTCAGAACTTCAAATCTTTTTTTTTGTTGCGAGGGTCAGAATCGAACTGACGACCTCAAGGTTATGAGCCTTGCGAGCTACCGCTGCTACTACCTCGCGATATATAATTTATGATAAACTCCTACTTACCCCACGGTCACCTATCCACGTCATGCGCTGGTTGTACCAGCAGGAGCTATCAATATTTTTAAAGAACTCAATTTGAAAAAGAAGTCCCACAAATATACGGAGATTTTCTCAAATAACCAAATTCGTGGGACTTAGGAGTCGAGATTACTTTTTTATTCATCTCGGTGTTTCACTTTTTAAAAAAACTCTCGTTCTTCCGTATGTAATGAAACATTTTTTGGGGTGTTCGTCCTTTCGGACATGAACATATAAATATACCAAAAAATCCAAAAAGTAACCTACAAAAAAAATATTTTTTTTCAGTGGTCTAAATCATCAACCATTCTTTTTATTTGTCTCATCATATCAAACCAACCTACGATACCAATAACGATAACAAAAAGAATTGAACCAAGTACAATCATTTTAAAATTATTTCAGCGAGTTTATGCATGTATTCACCTGACGTTTCAGGTTTAATTTCATCTATAGTAAAATATCCCCAATCGGTATGTTCTTCACCATCAATAGCTTTTTCAAAGTCAGGCTCAATACATTTGTCTACATTTAACTGATATACATACATAAGACCTTTTACTTTTTTTCCATCTCTTGTATGTCTCGGAATTAAACCAATAAACTTCAACTCCGCGTCCTGAATATCCACAGCTGTCTCTTCAACGAATTCACGTCTTGCACCCTCTTGAGTAGTTTCACCTTCTTCAAGTTTACCACCAGGAATTGACCACATTCCAGGGAATGACCCTAAATTATTTCTTTTACAGAGTAAAATTTTGTCTAGGCATCTTACCATCACTCCGACGTACCTTTGTTGTTTCATTGTATTTATTAAATATGATTGTTGAAATTAACGAAAATTATTTTAAAGTTAAGACTTTAACAGACCCAAAATCTCAAAAAATGGGTATGATGAATAGAGTCTTTGATGATTCATTTAATGGTTTATTGTTTTTAATGGGTGGAAAGAAGCAGTGCTTTTGGATGAAGAACTGTATCATTCCATTGGACATAATTATGATAAAAAATAACGTAATAGTCAACATCCATCATGACTGTCCTACTTGTTCAGAGGAACCTTGTCCAAGTTATTGTGGTAATGGTAATATTGTTTTAGAGCTTGAGGGTGGTACATGTGAATTACTTGGGATAGAAGCAGGAGACACTGTTGAATATCACCTCTAATTTTTCCAAATTGTTTCGTTAACGTCTTCTTTGTTTCCTATGAATCTTGCTAATACAAAGAAAAAATCACTGAGTCTGTTCAAGTAGATACTAATCGGGTGAAGTTTTTCGAAGTTATCTAAAACTTTACATTCCAATACTTCAATCTCTGTTCTCCTTGCAATTGTTCTACATATATGAGCAAGACAACTGGCTCTTGTACCTTTGGGTAATATAAAATTTTTTAATGGAGGTAATTGTTTGTTCATCAAATCCATAGATTCCTCTAATAACTTCACATCTTCTTCAGTAACTTCAGTAAGTTCGGTGTTGTTATCATTAATGATTGTGGAACCAGCATTGAATAAATTCCATTGAATTATCTCCAAATCCGCATGAGAATTGTAGGTTTCACTTCTGAGTAAACCGACAAAAGAATTTAGTTCATCTAATGAACCAACTGCTTTGATTTCTTGAATTGTTTTTGGGACTCTTCTTCCTGATAACAAACTTGTTGTTCCGTCATCCCCTTTTTTTGTATAGACCTTGTTAGACATAAACCAAGTATAATCTACTTAGTCTTTAACTTCAACGTTAGAGGTCTTAATTTTTTCTTTGATTTTTTCTACCATTTTCTTACCTAAATCCTTCATAAATTTTATGTAAGGCACATCAGGTTTATCAGGGGTGTATTTGTATGGGTCCTCTGATGGTCTGGTTTTTCTTCCTAAGAAATTGAGACCAGAAATGTTTGTGATACATTTGTGACCACCTGATTGGGATTGAATAAAATCCCACATGTTAATTCCAACTTTGTCTAACATGGACTTTTGTTCCTCTGTTAGTTCAGAAAAGGGTTTGTCCATTATTGGCTTCAATTTTGTTATCACATCTTCACCACCTTCAATCATTTGGAATTTACCACCGAAGAGCGCATCAAAATCTTTAAACGTAAATCCCACACTATCAGGTCCGACTGAAACTTCACTCAACCATTTAAGTGTAGAAAGAGGGATAACCCTTTTTTTTAGACCGTCTTCGTATTCTGATAAAACCTCTTGAGCTATTTCACCTAAGTTGACGCCTTTGAGTTGTCTATCTTTTTTGAAAGGATTACATGATGCTTGTAATAAGCCAAGAGGCCACAACAAAACTAAGAAGTCAGCTTCAGGATGAACTCTAAAAGGTGTATATCTATCGTACGAACCACTTTTCATACTTCCAGCACCATATTGGAAAATGATACCATCCTGATAAACTCTCTTTGGATAATTTTTCATTTGTTCATGGTAGTCCTCAGACCTCTTCTGAAGTACATCTAAACTTTCAGCATTTGTGGCCTTCATCCATGATTTGATATTGTTAAGTATTGAGAGTAAAGAAGGTTCCGAGTTCATCACCAAATCTTCCATGAAACCCTTTCTGTTCTTAAAGGCTAATATTAATTTGTTAATCACAAGACCTAACAACATTTTGTTTTTCGATAAAGATTTTTCTTTATCCAATCTGAACAAGTAATTCACAACGTCTTCAGGAGATAGTCCTTGTCTTACAAAATCAGCTGAATCAACTGTGCTTATTAAAAGAATATCTTGAGAAGGAAATAGGTCTCTTGGGGAAACAACTTGTGAAATGGTCTCAACGTTGGAACGAGCCTGTCTAAAAGATTTTGAAGTTTCTTTTTCTGCACCAACTTGTTTATCGTGGTGGTCTGTATGAATTTTAAACATTGGTTTTCCATGAGCAAAATCAACCAATACAGGCATTGTGTCTCCCTCAGCATCATTTTTCTTCACCGCAAACTCTTTATCACCATATTGAATAACATGAGCACCCACAACATCAATACCATTATCCTCCAAATATTTTTTCATGGCGATAGCAGTAGTAACACCATCTAAATCTTGGTGGAAATATATTTCCGCTTTAGGATATCTCTTACTAAGTGCAGATATATCTCTTAAACCTGTTTCTTTTAGAACAACTTTCATTATTTCAATTCAATCGAAAATATTTCGAATTTCTTTTTTGTCTTAGGTTCGTAACCGAACATTCTTTCTCCGTCTTTACCCATTTCAAACATGAATGCCCCCTTTGGTAATGCCGTTTTAACTTTCATAGATTGTTCACGTCCATTTTCAGTTCTAACAACTAAAACTTTATTACCTTCATTATCCATTTTTATTTCAGCCTCTGCGTTTGCACCTGGCGTAACTACTGTAATCTTTTTATCTTTTTGTTCACGGATTACTCTCTTAACAATTTTTTTCAAATCCGATTCGGTAAGTTTTATAATTTTTGCCATTAGTATTTGAGTGTTAGTAAGTATTTCGATTTATTGATTGTCCCCAACATTTCGTCTCTAAGGTTAAGCAAATCCGTATCATATCTTGAATCCAATTGGTCTGAAAATGAAACCAAGAATTCAGTAATACCGTCCATAAAATTCTGAATACTTAATGCTGAGATGTCTTGAAACATGAGTGCAAATTCAGGCTCGAACTCTGGTCTACCATATTTTCCCATCATAGTTTCAGTGAATTCATCTATCAATCCGTCAAGTCCCTCATAGATTTGACCATAGGTTTTGTGTTTTGCGTCTCCAAATGTTTGCCAATGAAGAAATCTCCATTGTAATTGGATTTGTACTAATTTTTTGATTAATTCTTCTTTCATAATAATAAGTATTAGATACCTGGTATAGGATTTAATCTTCCCAACAACATGCTCTTAAGGAAACCTGCAAATGTATCACCCTCAGGTTTTTGACTTACGCTTGAGCTCGCAGGTAATTGATTTGATGTTTGTTGACTTGAAATTGGTGTTTGAGGTCTAGATTGTACGTTTTGTGCTTCCCTATTGAACTTATTAATGTCTCCATATTTTAATTGAGAATCAACTTTCCTATCATATTTTCCGAACTCATCATCAAAGTTTTCGAGGGCTTGTGGTGTTTGATTATATTGTTCAATTTTTCTCATCATTTGAGCCTCTCCCATTTGATTTGATAGTTCCTCAGGACCTACAAAATTTCCTATCCCGATATAATCTAAGAAACCTAACCACCATTTTGTTTGCCCCATCAAGATTTTGACTCTTCTACCTTCAGGACTTCTAAATAATCTTGGAATACCTCCGAAGAAAATTTGACTCAACATACCAGGCTTTGATAAAGTTGCAGCATCAAATATTTTTGTATTTTTTACAGCACCAATTAGATTTTCGATATCAGCGGCTTTAGCAGTTCCTCTCGCGAATTTACCCCCCAAAGTGGATGCTAAACCTTTTACGTTCACACTTTTCTTCCCCGCACCTGCCAAAAGTTTTAAATAGTCGGTCATCATATTTTTTAAACCATTGAATGGTCCCAACGGTAAAGAATCTATCACACCAATAACATTGTCTCCTGTCTTTCCTCCAAGTTTTTGTATCAATTTTCCAAGAGCGTTTGGTGCTTTTGCAAAATCATCAACTAGTTTAGCAGCAGAGAGATATTGTTTACTACCTGGCGCGGCGGTTTTCATAATCTTCAAAGCCTTATCTAAAGCCTTTGTTGAATTCGTACCCAACTTAGCCGCCCCCATCACTGATTTACCGACAAAATCACCGAACATTGGGATAGCACTTACCAAACTTAATATACCAAAGAGCGTATCTCCTTGAGAGAAATATGAGATTGCGTTAATTGAATCTGTTATGGGTGTAGGGTCAACAATACCTAAGAAGTCCATAGCGGTATTATACCACTTGGCTTCTTTCAGATTCTTTTTTTGTGGATACAAAAAGTTTAGTACATCAATAACAACTTTTTTTTCCTCTTCGTTGAGTTTTTCCCACTTTTGAGAAATTACGTCATAGGGTGTTTCGTTAACAACTTGATTTTTTATGAGCTCCAATTGTGAACTTGAAATAATGTACTCAGGCATTGAAATAATTTTCTTTATAAATATCCATACAAATAAAAAAAGGGTCTTATGACCCTTTCATTTCTAATTTCAATTGTTTGTTTCTGTCTACAAAGTGTTGTACTCGTTCTCGAGCAACTTCACAGTAGTTTGAACTGAGTTCAATCCCAATCCATCTTCTGTGTAGAATTTCTGCTGCTGCAGCACTTGTACCCGAACCACAAAATGGGTCCAATATTAAGTCGTTCTTATAAGACATAATTTTTATGGCTTTCATTGGGATATCCATCGAAAAGGTGGCTTTAGTTATTTGTTTGGTATCGGCAAAGTAATCCCATTGACCATAAACAAGTTCCATGAATTCTTTTTTGTCCTCATCTTGATATATTGTTTTTTTCTTGGTTGTCCCATCCTCTTGTTGTAAATCAACTGTATCTCCTTTCCACTGAGGTTCTCCTTTGATTTTCTTTATATGGTTTTTCTTATAAGCCAAAATTACACACTCCTTCGGGTTATAGATGTATGGTGCAGATGGAGACATCCATGAGCCCCAAGCCGTAGTCTTACTTCGGTGAGGTGAATTTTCATTAAGGTCAACAAGTCCAAAAAATTTATAACCTATTGACTGCATGATTGTCCAAAGTTCCGCAACCATAAAAATTCGTCCACCCTTATCCTGACGATTAATTTCGTATGGAATGTTAAGAGCAATTCTACCATCATCTTTGAGAATCCTATAAGCTTCCGTCAACCATTTTTTTGAAAATTCTTTGTATTCTGTAAATGATACATCATCATTATATATATCATATTCGATTCCCACACCATAGGGTGGTGATGTTACAATCAAATCAATCGAACTTTCTTCAAAGGTTTTCATTACCTCAATACAGTCCCCATTATATATCTTATTTGTTTCCATTATAATTTTCCCTCCTGTCTCATTTGTTCACGAATTTTTGTTGCCGATATATCTCCAACCTCTTGAGGTGGAACATGTTCAATTATATCATAACCAACACCTCTACCGAAGTTGACCGATTCAATATCTGGTATAATCATCACCTTCACTTTTTCATCACTAAGAAGTGTCCAAAGTTCATTTTTTATGTTCCTTTCAACTTCTTGCGCACTGAAAGGATTTTTTTCATCAGGTTTGATGTCTCGAATACAAATCAAAACATTTTTACCTTCATTTAGTCTTTGGTCAATTAACCATCTGTGTCCAAAATGAAAGGGTTGCCAACGTCCGATAAACATGGAATATTGTTTGGAACCCGTGTTTTTTAATTTTGGGTCACCTTCAACGTGAATTTTTTGCATGTTATTTTTTTGGTAATTCTTGCCAATATGCACCTATATGGTCTATGGTATAATCCTTAGGTTTTTCTTTAGTAAAATAGCATATTGAATAAGATAATCTGTTTATTTCTTCTGGACAATTTAGAGGGTGCGGATGTCCATAAAAGGTATCATGACTAACATTAAATAAAACCATTCTATTAAAAATAGGTTCAATTTTTTTTACGCACTTGCTCATATCTTTTTCCCAAAGTTCTAAATCGCTCCCCCAACTTTTATCCCAATTCTTGTTCATATAGACTAGCATAGTAAGTCTTCTATATGTATCATTAATAGGGTGGAGTGTGTAATCCGCATGAATATCTAATTTTCCACCATTAGTTAATTTATGTACCGCACCACCATAGTATGTATTATCGGGTAACAAGTTTCTTATTCCACTCAATTCTTCAATAAACCCTATAAATTCAACTGAGTTAAAAAAATTCATGAGTTTGTAAGTTGCTGGTGCATATTCCATTACATCGTTGATATTGTTTTCACACCAAGGTGTAAAAAATTTATTTACTTGGTGTTCAGCAGAGTATGCGGTCCCATCATATCCAAAAAATTCAAAATAATTCATTTCGTCCATACTTTTGTTTAGTAAGGAGTCTTGCACAAAATTATCAATCACAATGTGGGGGTAAGGATATGCATTCTGATAACTATGTGCAATTTTTTTTGATAATGAAAAATCTATCATAATGAATTTTGTTTGTTGATATAATCTAAAACCATTTTAACGGTTTTATCTAAAAGTGTGTCTGTGGTATCTATGTCTAAATAGTTCTCGGTTGGTTGTTCATAATTTTCTACAAAAAAATGTTCTCTACCCCTAACATCCGAGGTGTGTGTGTATACCTCAATCAAATCTTTGCCCATCTTTTGTTTGAACTTTTCCCGTTGGTCTTTATAGGGAGAAACCAATGAAACAACAACATCTTGCCCTTTTCGATGAAGATATTCAGCAATTTGTTGAGCGAGTTCGATATTTTTTCTCCTTCCTATCTCGGAGTAATCTTTATTTTCAAACAAATCTCTGAGGTCATCACCATCAATATGAAATACGCCAGGCTTGTCCCAAAGAATTCTTTTACATATTGTAGTCTTCCCTGAACCAGGTTGTCCTGTTAACCAAATAATCATTTTTCTAAGTTTTGAATTTTTCTGTTCAAGTAAAATGCAGCTTTTTTTAGGTCTTCAAGTTCTTTAGATGAATCTTTTTTACCCGCTCTGGCAACGTATTTGACCACATTAAAAAGGTAAGCATCGTAATCTAACCCCCACGCCTCACAAACCTTAATAACCTCATAGGGGTTGTCGGCACCACCGTAATGTATAGGTCCATTGACCATCTCTAAATTTTTAGACATATTTTATCCGTATTTGATTAAATATATTATTATAATAACCCAACTGACCACTAAACCAGTTAGATATAAAACCATTCCTTTATCTACTTTTTTCATTGTTTCCAAGAGTCTTTATCATAACCTAATAATTCAAAATAATATGAATTATTATAGTAAATTAGGTCAGCTAACTTTTTATCTATTACAGGCCTGTTTGTATAAACCTTACTCTTAAATGGATTATCAGACATTAGTTTCAACATTTCTCCAGATTTATAATATTCAGATTCTCGGATAAATGGAATTTTCAAATAATCATCAAGTAAATTTTCAACTCTAATGAAATAATCAGGCTTCCTGAGTTTCAATAAAGAAGTAAATTTGAAATGTAAAGGTGATTGGTATTGTCCCTCCAACGCTTGTAGGAAATTTTTATTAAGATTAACATTATCCCAACCCGCAGTTGCCCTTGTGTAAGGATTTCTACAGGTGAGGATTAATTTATAATTTTCATGATTTTCAAACAAACCAATGTAATGGTTATGTTCGAAACTTTTTTTTAATAAAACCCCTTCATTATTTACGTCGTATGAACAAAAGTCAAAATTATCAAAAATTTTCCAAGCCAACCTTGACGCTGTACTCGAGGGTGACCATACAAAAACTTTATTCTTTTCCGATATGTTCAGAGCTTGCATTTTTACCCCACTTTTTTTCCATGTACTCTATGTACCTGTGAGTTTTATTCCCATTATAGAGCATCCAAGCAAAGTAATAATCAAACCACCAATCTAGCTTTCTTAGAATTTTTTTCATTAACTAAAGTATTTCTCGATTGCTTCGAGTTTATCATCAGCATCAACCAACATTTGAAGAGCTTCTTCTGCGTTTTTGTAGAAGTCCCCAGTAGAGTGGTCTCCGATTCCTACAGCGTGATTTGAAAGTAATTCTAATGTTAAAAGGGCTTTTGCTTTTTGTGCCTCCGCTTCCAATCGGAGCATGTCGAATAAATGAATCTTAACGTTTGCCATTATTGCTTGTTTTTATGTTTGTAGGAGCGTTCTCCTTTTTTATATGGTTTTTTGTCTACTTTCTCGGTCGGTTGGTCGGTAGCTTGTGCGGTAGACTTAGATTTTCTTGTGGCAAGTTTCCACTCTGATTTGGGAATGTATGCCCACATACTTCCTACCATGTTGTTTGCGGTTTTATCATCAACTCTTTTGATATCACCGATTTCGACATCTTTTGTCGTTTTCAATGCTTTAATACACTTCATTGGTTTTTTCCTCCATGTTTTGTTTATTGATTATAGATAATATTTCTTCGTCGGTCTTACCTTGGATATAAAGGTCATGAATATATGAACTAATGTCGTCATCGAAATGCAACATATCAGCCTTACCATAATATTCTTTTAACCTATTCTCTTGTAATGCTTTAATACAAGAGTCTAAACTTACAAATCGTTTGTTGAATCCCATAAAAACAATTATAAGAAACTTATAACTCAGAGTCAAAGTTATTTATCTTTTCTAAATTAACAATTTGGAAAATGTATGCCATGATTTTCCTTTTCATTATTGGGATAAATGTTTGTTCCATTGGGAACTCTTGTAAACTTCTTATTTCAAAAATTGGAAGTTCTTTTGTTGTCTCGTATTCAGACCAAGATGAATAATTTTCAATGATTGAAACTAAAGTAGTTTCGTTGGGCTCTGATTGATAGATATGTCTTAAGTAAATCTTATTATTTAATGGCTCATCATCAGGGGATTTTATTTCAAACTCCCAAATAGTAATTATATGGTCTGATTTTCTATAATGATATGCAAACCCTTTTCTCTCCGAAAGTCTATGTTTGTTTTTTTTAAGAGATACTTCAATATTATCATAAGCAAGGTTCCATATTGATTTAGCCATGTTGAATGCATCAAACAATCTGTTACCTGAGTATTTTATTGTCTTTTCTAGCTCACTTGACTCATCATTTGATAGTTGTCTTGGCTTTTTTGGTACGAGTTCTTTTAATAATATTTCATCATCACATGATTCAAATATCTTATTAGTTAAGAGAAGTTTGTTTTCTTTTACCAATGATTGAATATTAGCTAAATGAAGTGATAATTCTACAAAGTCAGGATATATTTCTAAATTATTGAATCTATTTTCACATTTTTGAAGATAATCCAAAAGGGTGTACTTATTGAATTCAAAATCAACTGGTTTTTTTAACATCCACTCAGGGTCCAACTTAAAAGATTGTTTTTTTTGTCTTGCCATTTTAAAAACGATAATAAAATAATAAGTTTAATCAATTCTCATTACGTAATACCATGTTCCTTGAACCTCAATTTCATCAACATTTCCATCATACCCGTTAAGAGTATGTCCATAACCATCCGCATCAATTACACCCTCAATAAATTCATCTTTATCAATGAAATTTTCCCAATCTAAACCAAATTCATTTAGATATGATTCAGGGTCTGCTCTAACATCATCAACCAACTCATCTATCTTGTCTTGAACTAAACCTTCAGGAAAATCTCCTTCAGGGTCATTTTCAATATCTTGAATTTCCCCTTCATACTCTTGAATCAATTCTTCAAGCTCTTCAATCTTATCACTTATGGACCAATCATTTTCCTCAACATCTAACACCTCCTCCAAATTTTCAATATCTTTTTGGGTTTTGGTGATTCTGTACTTTAAAACACTAATTTCTCTTTCTTGAGACTCTGATAATTGTCTATCGTTTTCATCTAAATAAACCTCAGGATTATTATACACGTCTTCTCCATAAAAATCCTCAGCATAATCTGCAACTTTTTCAGCATCTATATATGAACGAGCAAACCCATTACTAAAACCATCGTATCCAATATCATCAATCAACTGGTCAACTTTATCAACACAACTACTTTTAACTTCGTCTTCGTCACCAACCGCATATCTTCGGTCATCAAGTCCAGCGTCTATCACTTCAAACTCATCCATATCATAATGGTCACCAGTTGGAATAATGTTATAAACATCAATTTTACTTTCAAGTTCTTCAATTTCAGTTTCGACTTCTTCTATTCTGTCTTGAATATCTGAGGTGTCCTCTCCATCAGAATTGATTTGTCTCTCTTGTTCTTCAAGTTGTGGGAGTAAATCTTCCAACATCATCAATCTCGCCGTTTCTTCAGATGTTCTTGCTTCAACATCTCCTTGGTCAACAAGCCAATCCAAAAGAGCATGTGCTTTGAGTCCTTCCTCAGGACAGTCGGGACCTAGTTGCCATTCGTTTTCTACCCTTCTATCAGAAGCTTCATCTCTCCTATCATTCAAAATTCTTGCGAGTCTCAAGGCTTCTTGTCTTTCTCGTTCTTTTTTTGCTAACTGTTTGTCTGAGAATATTTTTATTTGCTCTTCATACTCTGAATTCATGTATTTGTCTATTGCAGACATCATTTCCTCATATGGTTTAGTCCCCATCTGAGCGGGTAAAATCATAGTTGTTTCATCCTTAGCGTTCCAAAAAGTATTGTTACCATCAAATTTTCTTAGAAGTGCAATTTTATAAAAAGGGTCTGTAGATTCTAGATTTCTATCAAGGATATAAAAAAGTTTACCCTCTTTATTATATTCGTTGAACTGATAGTCGGAATCTGCAACAGTACACCATTTAGTTCCTTTACCGTAGTGGCAGTTAGCTTGATGGGTTTGAGGGTTTACAACAAAGTATTTTCCATCGTCATAAACAACCTTTCCACCTTCTACCTCTTGGTAGTCTCTTCTCGGTTTATTTGCGTAGGTTAATAATGCGTCTGCCAGTTCTTTTACGCTTTGGTAGGAATTGATATCTGTTTTAGGAAGATTTGATGAGATTTTTTCGAACTCTCTCAATTTTCTCGTTAAATCGTTTAATCCATCATTGAAATTTATTGAGTCAAAGTTATTACCTACCCAATCCAAAAATTTCTGTGGCACGTTATCCACGATTTTATCCAACTGCTCTTGTGAAAACTTCTTAGAGTATTTGGTTTTGAAATCGTCAACTCTACTTTCTTTTAAAATCTGAAAAAAATTCATCAACTTTTTTATTTAATAAATATCTTTGGGTAATTATAATTGGTCTTAGAAACTATTTATAATAATAAACTAAAAAAATTTACTATCATGGGATGCGGATGTAAAAATAAAGGTAATCAAGCTCAAGTTACTCCTGAACAACAACAGGCACAACAAGAAGCTATTCAGCAAGCAGCTATTCAAAGAAACGCTACGCTAAAAGAATCAATTAAGAAGACCGTTGAGAAGTATTACAACGTTGGAAAAACTAAAGGTTCTAACGGATGGATTAAAGAATAAAAGTTATTCAGTCAAAATATTGAAGGGGACAAAATTTGTCCCCTTTTTTGTATTTATATGTAATGGAATTAGATTATTCGATAGCTGGATTCTTAGAGATGTTCAGAAATGGTGAACTCGAAGTTGAAAAATACTTTGGAGACTATGATACATTTTTTTCTGTTTTAAACAAAAAAGGATTGATGGACGAGGTAGACCCTAATGATTCTTCAGATGGCACTGATTGGGAAAACTATTATTTGATTTGGTTATATAACAACGACCGTCCAAAATTTTATTCTTGGATTGGTAACGTACTGGGTGATATTGAAATTGATGGTAAGACCATTTATTGGGAAGGCGATAGAGAGGATTTAGCCAGTTTATTTTGTGACGGACATAGATATGATTTGAGCCAAGACACAGTGAAAAGTATATTGGCTGGTGATGATGTTTTCGAACCTTATTGGGATACAACTGACGATGTATATAGAGATGTTGTTGAGGAATTAACACCACAAAATTTGGAACTTCTGAAAAACAGAATTATTCAAGAACTCTCAGGAAAACAAATTTCCCCTGAGACCCAAGTAATGGAGTTAATAGCAACAGAACAAGGACACAATGAATATTGGGAATTGAATTCTGATAATGTTTCAAGAATCATAGATGATGCAGAGTCCATGGAATCTTTACTCAGTGATGAATTGAGTGATATTAAAAGTGATTTGTATTCTATTCATAGTAGTGCATATAACTCCGCTTATGAGAGTGAGGTATACGATGAAATATTCAGTGAACTTGATGAGTATTTTGATACTAAAAAGGGTGAATGGATTTATAAAACACACCCATATAAAAAAGATGTTAAAGTCGAAAAATTCAAAATGCCAATATGGGATTTTGAAGGTTTAGTAGTTGATTACTTAGATAACAACAAAAAATATGGTAATTCAGGTACCTTGGGTTATCACGGTGGTTTTTTGGAAATACTCAAAGAAGATAAGGATTGCTTAAGTGCACAAGCCCCTGATTATCCTGATTCAAGAAAGGTTGATAAAAACATAAATGAATATTTTTCAGACCACTTCTAATGGCATATACAAGATACACTTTAGTTGAGCAAAGAGGTTTCACTCCTCCAAAGACCCCGCCAAAGAACATCAAAAACATTCTTTCACAGATTGAATTATTTGAGATGTATCCGAAGATATTTGCTTTGGTCATTAAGGATGATAGATTGAGAGCCAGAGTTTTCATGAGATATCAAGAGTTTTATGAATCAGATTCTGAAACTTTTAGAGGTAAAGGTTTTAAATGGTATGACTATGTAAAGTTCTATAAAAACAAAACAAAGAAAGATTATTTCTCATATCATGAAGATTGGGCTGGTTACAATATTCCTTGTGATTCGATTGAATCTTGTATTGCACTTATACCTGACCTTAATTTCTATGACCTAATTGTGTTTAGCGTTGTGGACACAATCAGAAACATAGTTGGGAACGATAACTTCTATCTTATTGGTATTGACCAAAGTAATGGTGAAGACCCATCACTTATTTTCCATGAAGTTGCTCATGGACTTTATTTTTCATCCCCAATCTACAAAAACAAACAACTAAAAAACATCGAAAGATTACCATCACACATAAGAGAAAACCTCTCGAAGAAAATATCTAACATGGGATATGGTGAAAACGTTGTGAATGATGAGATTCAAGCCTATTTATCTACAGGGGTTGACTATCCAATGACTGCAATTAAAGGTATCAAAGAAGCACAATTACCATTCAAAGAAACCTTTGATTCATACGCAGGGAAAATCAAACCTAATAAAATACCAATTGATTGGTCCACTGACTTAGATAATGATTAAATTTGTTAACATACTGAAATCTGTTATCACTGAAGCCAAAAGGTATAGATTTGCACCTGAGACTTTAGATAGAATCAACAAAGTTGTTGATAGGTTATGGAGTGATAGAAAAAAAGATTATCAAAGAAGAAAGGAACTTGTTGGTGTTATTCCGATGAAATTAGCTAACGGAGTCGATGGATTAGTCAGAGTCTATGTGAATCCAAGATTAAGTTACATCGGATTTATGGATTTGAGACCTTCAAAGTCAATGGACCCAGCCGACATGGTTATCGAAGTTAATCCGAAATACTACGAATCTAAAAAAAATCTATATCTCACTGTTTATCATGAACTTTTACATGCTAGTGACCCTACTCAAAGTGTTAACTATTCACCAAGATATATGATGACCTACGATGAAACATCTGATGAAAAATATTGGGGACATCCTGTTGAATTCTTTGCTATTTCCAATGAGTTTCTCGAGGGTTTGGTTAAAGAGTTTGAGAGAAGAGTAAAAAGAACAAGGAAAGTTGAGAATTTAGAATTATTGAAAAATTCATTAAAAAATATTTTGGATTATTTCTCGAAAGGTGAACCTTTAAATCCATTAAGTAAGGATATTCTTTTTAGAATTAACGATGAACATGTAAGTGAAGAAACTCCAAAATCTTTGAAAAATTGGACAACCGATATGCCTCATTTATCTTCATTTTTCACGAGAGGTAAAGAAGAACCCTATTATTTATATTACGTTCAGATGATTAAAAAGTTCAATCCAACACTTTGGAAGAAATTCCTAAGTAAGTTGTACGATACAAGTTTTGAAATTCAGAACCTTTTTGATAAAAAATAGATTATATTCCTAATCTTTTTTCAAGTAATTCAAGTTTTTTCTCGCTGTAATCAAGTATTTCACTTTGTTGTTTGATTGCTTCTAAACAAACAGCAATTAGGGAGTCGTATTTAACAACCAAAACATTTTTACTATCTTCTTTACCTGCAACTAATTCAGGAAATCCAACTTGAAGTTCTTGGGCAATGAAACCAACGTCAACTAAACCATCGTTTGTCTCAGAATTATTCCAATTGAAATTTACACCTCTTATCTTCGAGATTTTTTTAATAGCATCAGTTATTGGTCTTATATTAGTCTTGTATCTAATATCGGATGGTCCAGTAGGTCCTGTTGGTCCTGCAGCACCTTGAGCTCCATTAGGCCCAGTAGGTCCATTAGGACCTGTTGGTCCAGAATGTCCTTTGGCTCCTTGGGCACCTTGTCCTCCACCAGGACCTTGTGCACCTTGAGGTCCTTTGGCTCCTTGGGCACCTTGTCCTCCACCAGGACCTTGTGCACCTTGAGAACCTTGCGCATTTTGAGCTCCTTGGGCACCTTGTCCTCCACCAGGACCTTTAGCACCTTGTGCACCTTGCGCTCCTTGAGCTCCTTGGGCACCTTGACCTCCACTAGGACCTTTAGCACCTTGTGCACCTTGCGCTCCTTGAGCTCCTTGGGCACCTTGACCTCCACTAGGACCTTTAGCACCTTGTGCACCTTGCGCTCCTTGAGCTCCTTGGGCACCTTGA
>Ga0172373_10002769_pt1 | contig 26496 bp, 23 predicted proteins | sample Lak10m_2_FD_114546 | JGI IMG/M metagenome (GOLD analysis project Ga0172373, IMG submission 114546) | Freshwater microbial communities from Kabuno Bay, South-Kivu, Congo - kab_092012_10m | ecosystem: Environmental > Aquatic > Freshwater > Lake | place: Democratic Republic of the Congo...
GCGGCATCCCTAATATCATTTATCTGAGCTTCAGAAAGCGCGTGTTTGAATAAGAACCTATAGGCTGCTTGACGCTTGCTATAATCGTTGCAATTCAAAATGAGGCGTGACCAAACTATCAGCATTGTCCTAATGCGTTAAAGCGATAGCTGAAAATCAATCCAATCTGACCCCATTGATTTGTGACCCCATTGATTTGACCCCATTGATTTCCCAAAACTCACCGCTATATACCAAAATCCCCCCGTTTTTCTAAATTTCCAGATACTCATCGTCGCCACTCACGTCAATTATAGCGACGCCTTATTAATGCTATCGAGAGCATTACGGTTTTTCCAGCAGGGTAACGTCTTTACTCACGATAGCGTTGCTCCCAGTTCAATTACCGACAACCAGCCGATTAATCCGCTCGACCGGCTTGACGAATTCAAACTGATCTTTGACTTGTGCTCGCCTTCAATGGAGGAAATTAATCATCTCTGGGGCACGTTGGGAGGTAAACAATATCCTTTTGCGTTGTACCTGTTGCGTATGCTCGACCTGAAATTCAGCGCGGTATAAGGTGAAAGCGGACTGATTACTGAAATTGCCAGTGATTTTTATCATAAAAACGCAGTGGTAAGCTCATGATTGAAATCATTAAGTTTTTGAATTCCACCCTGTAGGGCAGGTTGAAAGGAAAAAAGACCAGCATAGAAAAAGCCAAGAAGGAACAACAAAAGGAGAGATTAAGGAAGCTCAAGGGAACCAGAGAGATCGTGAAAAACAAGAACGAAGAAACTTTGGTGGCAGGAAAGACGAGGAGGGGGGAAGTAGAGGCGGTAAAAGGGGAGGCAGTAAAAGGAGGGGTGGTAAAAATGGAGATGATGGATATGAATAGCATGTAGGATGCGGCGATAATAGGGGCGCATCAATCGAGAACGATGTTATTCATGTTTCACTGCATCTGTGCGCAACGGGATATTCACCCCGCCGCAACGTTTTTTGGGCATGGTGGCATGTCAGGAATTGCGCCGAAATTCAAACGCTCGGGGCGGGTTGAATAACCCGGCCCTGTTCCGGGACAATGCCTTTTTAAGATCATTAGCGCACTATAGCTATGTTACGTTGTGCGGTCGTATCCACTTAAAATAGAGAATACACAGTGAACAAAAGTAAAATTGCACGGCTTGTTTTTAAAATGGTCTTCGGCTATTTCCTCCTGGTGCTTCCAACTCCGGAAACGTTAGCGAGCGATTTCCTGCCTGAGCGTTACGAACTCATTCCTGAAAACTGGACTCCGTCGCTGGAACAAACCAGGGATTATTTAGACGAGTCGTTCAAAGCCAATGCAGAAGCCCCGCAACAAACACTCAACCAAATGAGCAAAAATCTGGCCGATATAAGTGATGCGCAATTATTCATCGTCTATATCCGACTGGTGCAAACGCTCGACGCCCGAGGACAGGCTGAATTATTCGACGAGCAGCAACGCTGGCTGGCCGAGCGCGCAACAGCTGCGCAAGCGGCGGTGATTTCCAAGGGAGGATCGCTCGCGCCGTTGGAATATAGCGGCGCGTTCAAAAAAATCACGGACGAAAGACTTGGGGAGCTGCAAAAACGTTTGCAGCAAGCCCGTAACATTAATCCATCGAAATAATAACCGAAGGTATCCGCGATGAACTTAAGCGATCAACAAAAACTTATCTGCGAACAAATCATCAACGTGTTCGAAACCGGCAGTATGCAAGGAAATTACGCAGCCATTTCCATTTTTCACGACGGCCCCAACGGCATCAGGCAAGTGACCTATGGGCGCTCGCAGACGACCGAGTACGGCAATTTGGAAGCGTTAATTCAAATGTATGTCGATAGCCACGGCATCGATAGTGAAAAGCTTCGTCCTTATCTTCCGAAGATCGGTGTCACGCCGTTGGTAGACGACCAAGTATTCCAGCAATTATTGAAAGATGCTGGAAAAAACGACCCGGTCATGCGCAAAGTGCAAGACGACTTTTTTGACAAGCTTTATTTCCAGCCTGCGCTGAAGTGGGCGGACGGCAATGGTTTTACCTTGCCGCTTTCGGCCTTGGTTATCTATGACTCCTTTATCCATAGCGGCTCCATTCCTGATTTTCTGCGCAAACGCTTTGCGGAAGTGCCGCCAAATAAAGGTGGTGACGAAAAAAACTGGATTTCGGAATATGTCGATGCCCGGCAAAATTGGCTGGCAACGGCCAGCAATGCCGCCTTGCATCCGACGGTTTATCGCACACAGTGTTTTAAAAACGAGATTTCCAGGAATAATTGGGACTTAACGCTGCTTCCGATTAATGCTCATGGCGTATCTGTTTCAGGCGTTTGAGCGGCGCAATTGCGTATTGCAAGGGGGGAATGTCCCTACACGACCCAAGCCGATTAAAGTGAGCTGATACGATGGACGAAAATACCGCAAATCTTGAACTGGTTGGGATGGATAAAAAATATCGTGACGGCGCGTTTACAGATGTTTTTCGGACAGTCGGAACGCTTCGAGCTGCAGCCGCTGAATTTTTATGCTGAAAACTCGTGGCTGGCCCAATTCATCGCCGGCCACGATCCCAGTTTTGAAGAATTTACGGTGTTGATGCTGGCTATTGTGCCGCATGTGCAGCCCGGTTTTTTCAGCAAGCTTATCACCGCCCATTTCCCTGAAGGTGGCGACTTTCCAGAATTCGGCGGCGTCAAAGCGGCAAGCCATCGTGGTATCTTGCCTACCGGCGAAACGGCCCAGTTTATCCTTGCGGACGATGATATTAAAAAACGTCTCGAAGTGCAGCGCATCCTGGGCAATGAACATTGGTTTGCACAACGGCATATTCTCTGGCTTGAGACGGTGAGTGACGGGGAACCTTTAATGAGCGGCCGTTTGCTCATCGACCCGGAAATCGTCGAACGGCTTACCGTCGGCACGGTCAGCAAACCGCGTTTCAGCCTGGATTTCCCAGCGGAATACGTCGACACCGAGAATGGATTGGGACGACCTGGTGCTGCTCCCAATACCTTGCGCCATATCCGTGAAATCGAGCCGACATTCCGTATCCCCATTACCCAGAACGGGCATATAACTGAACATAATGCTCACCGAGCAGTTTAAGCAGCTGGTGCTGGTGTTCGTTGCAATTCAGTATAATTTCCCGGTAACAGTCGATTAACAGGACATGGATACCGGCGAAAAACTGAAACACCCAGCGGACGCTGGGAGGGTGGTCATGGTGCCGAGTTGGCTGGGAAAGCTTTGTTGCTGTTGTTGGAGCATTTGTCGAATGCGGTATCCCAGGGCGCCATAGACCAAAAGACAGAGCTTCATGATCATCATCAGCGCCATGATGCGCTTCGGTGATTTGAGAAACTTCGAGGACAGAGGCCACCCCCGCTTCGATTCGGTAGCCCACCGTATCAGGCCGGCTGCCTTTACGCGGGCGTCCCTTACCTTTAAAACCGGCCACTTCAACGATACGCGGATCGTCTAAGGCGACCACTTTCAACTTTTTTTGCAAGTGCGCCAAGGCCGCTTCGGCATCCGTAGCGCAGGCAAAGGTTTGTTGGCTCAACGCATTGAACATTTTGTACTCGGCCTGGTTTTGCTTCAAGTGCTGTTTATTGACCGTTTGCTCGGCACGCGCGTGCGCGCTTCGGGTATAGACCACCCGCCAGCGCTGTTTGACACCGGCATAGTTGGCGCCCAACGCCAGGTAAGCGCGTTCCGGCCGGGTCTTTATCCACTCGTCGGAGGCCGCCAGAATCAATTCGCGAGTACCGCGAGCCACAAGGACGTGGCGAATGCAGAAAACGCAGGAGCGGATTTCTGCCAATGGTTTCCGGGACGCGGCTAACCCACGGAAAATCACCCAGGTCTTGCAGTGTTTTCGCCGTATACAGCGCACTGTCGGCGACGATCAAGGACAGGCCGACACCTTCGCGCAACTGCCCCAGATGCGCGTTCAGTGTCTGCCGGAAACTGTCCTTATCGTTGCGGTTGCGCTTAAAGCCTCCATCTACAACGGGATACCCGCCTGATGTTCGCTAATCAGTTGCAGGATCACCTGATTGAGATCGGGTCGGTGGTCTAGGCTTACGCCTTGCGTGAGGTGGACAACGCCTTCCGGCACTTCTTCCTGGTCGCTGTTGTAGACGCCATCCACATGAAAGCGGGTGCTGTCCAGGCGGCCAACGGCGCAGGATAGCCCCAAACGCTTGACCGACTGCGCGGCCAGTTGACCGTACAACGGTTCCGGGCCATACGCGTAGATCGCGTCCAGCGCCCTGCCCAAGGTATCATCGTTGAGCTGCTCGGCAGTTATGCCTTCACCCAACAAACGCTCAACCGGTTTATCCTTGAAAAAGTGCGGCATCAGGTATAACGCCCGATTTACAAAGCCAAGACCATTTAATATCATGGCCTTAACGCACAAGCCCACTGAGACATGACGTTGCTCATGGTCTTGTTTAATCACGGTATCAATCAATTTAGGCAGCCCTAGTTCATCAACCATACCGGCAATCAGGCCTAAATAATCCAAGTTGTAACTGCTGTAACACGGTTCGGTGTTAATGGTTTGTCTCCAGGCTTCAGTGAGGGTACCTATATTTAAATTATGTTTTAACTCGGGTGGGGTGCGGAATGTCGGTTGCAGGATTGGGGCATGCGCAAAAAATTAAAATCCGGCTACCGCGCGCTGTTTTACGGCCCGCCCGGTACGGGTAAAACCCTGACGGCTACATTATTGGGAAAATACACCGGCAAAGACGTATTTCGCATCGACCTGTCGCGGGTGGTATCCAAGTACATCGGCGAAACCGAGAAAAACCTGTCGAAACTCTTCGATAAAGCCGAGCATAAGAACTGGATTGGCCGATGCGCTCTTCGGTAAGCGAACCGACATCCGCGATGCCCATGATAAGTACGCGAATCAGGAAGTCGCCTATCTATTGCAACGCATCGAGGGCTACAACGGGCTGGTGATTTTAGCCACCAATCAACGTGGCAATATGGACGATGCTTTGGTCCGGCGCTTCCAGGCCATTATCCATTTTCCGGTTCCGCGTCCCGATGAGCGTTATCAAATCTGGTGTAAAGCCTTTCCGTCGCAAATTGAAATTGCCGGCAATATTGATTGGCAGCAAGTGGCGGCCTGTTACGAGCTCACGGGCGCCCGCATCATGAACGTCACTCAGTATTGCGCCGTAGAAGCCTTGGCCGACCAATCGCTGTGTATTGATTTCAAGCGCTTGGAGGCCGCTATCCTGCGCGAGTACATCAAGGAAGGGAAAGTAGTGTAGCGGGCCGCTTAAAATATCCCTGAGCCAAAAAATTCCGCAACTTGAGTATGCCGTGATAGCCGCCGATTGCGTAGCGGTGCTATGTAATTTTCTTGGTTCAGCGCGAAGCCGTTTATAAAGTCGCAAAGGCGAAAAATCCGGCACGCTGGAGCCAGGATACCTGCAATTGGGATTGGCAGGCGGTTGTCTGTTTAAATCCTGATAAACCGGACAGTATCTCGGCTGATAATACAGCTGACGCTGTTCATTAATTTGATAGCTTTTGGCGACAGTTAACTTGATACTTACCATTACTGGCAACCAGAAAAGCGATGGACTGAGTGCCGGTTAAAAATTGTTCCAATTGTTCGATTGTGGTTAAATCGTTTATGTTCATGATTAGATTCATTCCTTTATCATGAACGAGGTTTAAGCGCTTGTCAGGCTTATTTTCCGTTAGAAATACGATATTCCTTCAGACTCATTTAGTATTGGAAGAGACTAGGGCTGGTTTATTTTTTTTCTTACTATATAATATCGGGCTTACCGAAAACTATCGATGCCTCGGTGGCGAAATTGGTAGACGCAAGGGACTTAAAATCCCTCGGTGGTAACACCGTGCCGGTTCGACTCCGGCCCGAGGCACCAAATCACAGATTCAAGCCGTATCATACGGCGTTATAACCCGCAAGCTCTAAGGCTTAGCGGGTTTTTTATTGCCTCAAGTAATGCCATTTAATCCCCCTCTGACTCAAAAATCGTATGCTTTATAACTAAAGTTTCGGAGTTCAAAAAGGGTGCTGGTTTTTTATGATGTATGAATCGTAACAATTTGGTTTAATTATATTCATTTTTTACCTTCATCTTATTTTTTCACAAAAAAGTAATTTTTTGTGAAAAAAGGTCGTTTTTAGGCTAAAAATGGTGAAAAAAGCTTATTTTTAAGAGAATTTTGAAAATAAGTAAAAATCTTTCAAAACTTGATTGTAATTCTTGGCTTCTACAAAAACCTGAAATAAAACAAGGTAAAGCCGATAATCATATCATTATGATTAATAACAGTTTATTGAAATGTGATAACAAATTTTTGAACCTGTTAATAAATATTGGCTTAATTTTGAAATAGATCACATCAAAGAAGATCAGTGCACAGAGTGGGTTAAGTTGATAGCCGTTTCATCGGTGATAATGTACAACTTTATTAGGCGGCTCCGGGTGCTTTTTTCATGGGGGGCTGAATAATTCCGGCCCGTCAAGAGGCAACGCCGAGAATGACGGAACCGGCTTTAAACACGGCGGTGGCCGGATTGCCGATGTCTAGTGCCAGCGTCTCGATGCTTTCATTGGTGACTGTGGCGGCCACTGAATCACCGCCTTTCAGGTCGATGACAACTTCGGAGTTTACCGCGCCTTTTTGAATGCGTGAAACTGTGCCTGTTAACTGGTTCCTGGCGGAAATGCGATAGCCGCCGAAATCGGTGATAACAATCACTTGCGGAGCCTTAACCAACGCGACCACATCGACGCCGTTCTTGATGCCCAGCGACTCGGCGGATTCTTTGGTAATGCCGGCAACGATAGTTTCCCCTCCCTTCAGACTAATGACGACGGTAACATTAACCGCCCCGATAGACACTTCGGTAACTTTACCGAAAAATTGATTGCGTGCGCTTGCTTTCATGATGAGCCTCTTTAATAAAAACAAAGTGTCCTGGCTGCTTGCTAGGCGTTGGTTTACTGCTTCCAGGAATTGGCAATGTTCTTCCTGGATCTGGGTAAATAATTGCAGGAAGGCCTTGCCTGCCGGCGTAAGCCGTGTGCCCCCGCCCTGGCGTCCTCCGACCGCGGTGGATACCAATATTTTCGGGGATAAATTATTGGCGCGTTCGATCATTTCCCAGGCGCCTTTATAAGTCAATCCGACTTCCTTGGCGGCCTGGTTGATCGAACCGGTACGGTCAATCGACGCAATAAGCTTGAACAGGCGTTCGTTTAAACCGCCTATTAACCGTATATCGCCCGTCACTGGCGATACTGTCGCCGGTTTATTCACTGCCGGCAGCTTATTGTCTGGTAATAACGGGGGGGCGATGTTCACGAAAAATTCCTTCAGGCTCTGGGGAGGTCCGGCCATGCGCCTCATCCGGCGCGGATGGCGATTATATAGCGTACTATAGTTCAACCGTACTACCACCATCGGTTTTTTTCAAGAATTACCGTGGGCTAATATAGCTGCGGACATAAATATCGATAATGCGCTCAGGCAATAAGCGTCTTAAGAACGTGAATATTACCTTGGTTGCCTTTCTCTTCTTGCGTATTATCGTTACGTTCTGTTTACCGGGAAAATCCTGTGCTTAGCCGGTAATCTGATCAGTATGTTCAAGCGAATTATCAGGAAATCCTTAAATACGCTATTAACACGATTTTAACGGGGGAAATACGATGAATAAGAAACCTTTTTTTAAATTGAGCCGCCGCCAGTTCTTGAAATATTCTGCGACCGGCAGTGCGATGCTCGGGCTTAGCCCATTGCTCGATAAAATTGCCGATGCCGCGGATCGGCCGAAATTGCCGAACCTGGTGCTGATCGTCAGTGATGAGGAACGGCACTGGAGCAGGGTGGAATCGCTGATACCGGATGCCCGGCTTGCTACGTTTCAAGCGTCGATTCCAGGACGCATGCAGTTGAGGAACCAAGGCGTCCGTTTCCATAATTATTTTACGCCGACCGCCCCTTGCAGCCCGGCGCGTAGCGTTTTGTTCAGCGGCCATCACACCGTCGATAACGGCGTTGTCGATAATATGGATTTCGATACCCAGGCGTCCTTGGATGCGGCGGTGCCGACGATGGCTGATGTCTTGACGGCGGCGGGTTATTATTGCGCTTACAAGGGCAAGGTTCATCTCGCCAGGGATGAAGATTTAGAGACCGCTCAGGATATGGCCGATCGCTACGGCTTCCTGGACTGGCAGGGACCGTTCCGCACCGGGGATAGCGAGGGCCCGCTGTCCGGCGCGATGCGCGATGATGATATTGCCGGTTACGCGAAAACCTGGCTGGAGACTACCGGGCTTGAATTGAGGGGAACACAGAAACCTTTTTTGCTGACGGTGAATTTCATCAATCCGCACGACATCATGATGGTCGATGTAGACGGGCGGCAAGGCGGGTTTCAACTGCCCCAGGGACCCAATCCGACCTCCGGCGAATACGACCCTAACACGTCGAATTCATTTCCGCTTTCATCCATTCCCAAGCGCGGGCCTTATTTATATTGGTGGAATCCTGAAAAACCGCAAAATGCCGATGGCGTTAATGGCTACAGCATCGATACCTCAGGGCCCAGGCCTGCGGCGCTCGATGAATGGGCCAGCATGCTGTCGGCCGGTTTCGGCAATATCAGCCTTGACGATGCCGTCACGACCAAGGCCAAGGTCTACCTGGACAATACGCAGCCCAGCCTAGGCACGCATGAGATAGAAGCGCCGCTTTGGCAAATCTATTTAAATTACTATCTTAACTGCATTATCGACAACGACCGTGCGGTTTTAAAAGTGCTGAATGCCGTAAAGTCCAATGGTTTCGCCAAGGATACGCTGGTTATCTTCACGGCCGATCATGGTGAGCTGGCCTTGTCGCATATGGGTAGCAGCCGGTTTTACGAAGCCGCGAAGACGACGGATTACGAGACCCTGGAAGAAACGGCCTTACAGCCCGCCGTGGTGATGCCGTTGCGGCAGAAAGGCCCTTTTGTCTACCACGAAAACAATCAATTACCGTTCGTGGTCGCGCGTTTGACGGATAAGACAAGCCTGGTCAAGCGCTTATTGCCGGCTGTGAACATCGATATACCGGTGTTGGCGTCATCGGTTGACCTGCTGCCGACCCTGGTTTATTGGGCTGGGAAAAATCACAGCTGGTACACGCAAACCTTCGGCGCCGTGCTGGCGGAGTTGGATATGCTGGACCATTTACCCGGCGTTACCTTGCATAATCTCTTGCGCGACCCCGCCAGTTATAAGTCCGCGCAATGGTCGGACGGACAGCAGGGCCGCGATTGGGTATTGTTTACCGCAGATACGCTGGCGTCGTCGCTGGATGCCGATTATGCGTATTTAGCGATTTGGGGGCAGTGCTCGGGGCATGCGATGGATTTGAGCAAACGCGGCTGTGCGCGCGGCCTATTTGACGGCACGCATAAATACGCGCGCTATTTCAGTCCAGAGGATTATGAGTTGAACGGTGCGGACTATGCTAAAGGCACTTATGCGCGGCTGAGCAATTACGGTAAGAACGGGCAGGATATACAGCTTTTCCTGCATGACGGCGCGAACGGCGACCTGGAGATTTATAACAGCGCGGCGGATGCCAATGTGCCGGTCAACAGCCTGAATGGCCTATTGTACACGGCGATGACGAAGGAACTGGCACGGGTGGATATTGCGCCGGCGACTGTACAGCACGTTCTCGACGGCGATACGGTGGACGCCTGCGCCTGAGCGCGTAAGGCCGGATCGGGCGATAGCGGTTGGCAGCCAAACGCTATCGCCCGGCCGCATCGACAAGCCGTTTAATAAAATGGGGATAGTCGTTTAGTTGCCGCTGGATGGCGATGATGTCGAAACAATCGATATGCTCCCGTAATTGCCGGGCGAATTCATCCAGTACCGAGATGCGGTAAGTTTCGCCAAGCATAGTGAGCGTCTCGGCAAATTTTTGGATTTCCGAGATATTATTATTTTTTAAATTCTGTAGGCAGGTGTGTTCCAGTTGCTGCATTTTTTCCAGGGCTGTCGGTAAATGAATTTTTTCGTCCGGGCTTAATTGAAAAAGCGCTTCCCGGTCCCGTTCCTCATTTATTTCGCTGTATGCTAGAAATCGGACAAGCTCAGTCATTAAGTCCGCTTTTAACACCGGCTTTCTTAAATATCCGTCGAAATCGGAACTTTTCAGGCGTTCATATTCATCGCGCATCACGGATGCCGTCAATGCAATAATCGGGGTATCGGTGAAGCTTTTGATCTGTTCGGCGGCCTGATAGCCATCCATGACCGGCATCCTGATGTCCATCAGGACTAAGTCGATAGCATTGGCCTTTGCCAGGTTGACAGCTTCCAGGCCGTTTTTTGCTTCCAATAGCGTCAATAGGGTATCCGCAAGGCCTTCCCTTAACAGGCTCCGGTTATTATCGACATCATCGACGATCAACACGACGGCGGGGTCGAGTTGTATTTTGGCATGAGCCGCCGGTGCCGCAGGCGGGCGGTCAATCGCCAGGGAGGCGATATCGACATCGCGCAATTTAACGGTGAACGTAGAGCCTACGCCTAATTGGCTGGATACGGAGATAGTCCCGCCCATCATTTCAACCAGTCTTTTACTGATGGCTAATCCCAAGCCGGTGCCCCCGTATTTCCGGTAATCCTGGCCTTCGGATTGTTCAAAATCCATAAAAACAAGCTGTTGCTGGGTTGCGTCGATGCCGATGCCGGAATCTTCAACATCGATATATAAATCCAGTTTGCTGTGGATGTCGTTTTCGTTACTGGTGCGCGCTTTTAAACGGATATATCCGCTTTCGGTAAATTTGACCGCGTTCCCTATCAAATTAAAAAGCACCTGCCGAAGACGAACCGAATCCAGGGTCAGGTTTTTGGGAATTTTAGGGTCAATATCCAAAATAAAATCCAGGTTTTTTTCGCGCATTTTCATCATGAAGACCTGGCCCAATTCGGTAAATAAATCATGGGGGTTACAAACCGTTTTCGCAATTTGCATTTTTCCGGCTTCAATTTTCGATAGATCCAGGATGTCGTTGATCAGTGCCAATAAGCTCTGGCCTGCGTTTTGTATCGTTTGTACAAAAGAAACCAGTTTCGGCTCTTTGACCTGTTCGTTGAGCAGTTCGGTAAAACCGATAATGGCATTCAGCGGCGTGCGGATCTCATGGCTCATATTGGCGAGAAATTGCGATTTGGCATGATTGGCTTTTTCCGCCTGCTCTTTGGCTTTTTCCAGCGCGATTTCGGTTTTTTTTCTATCGCTAATATCCCAATTGACGCCGGTAATCTTGGTCAGGCGGCCATTCTCGTTGATGCCGCTTGCGCCGCAGTAAATAGTCCTGACGCCCTGGCCGGGAATAATGATTCGAAACTCAATATGACCGGGGCTGTACCCGGTCTTCATATTCTCGATCAAGCCATGAATCAAGGCACGGTCTTCGGGATGCACAAGCTTTAACCACACGTTAAAAGACACGCTTGGAGATTTTGGCATGCCGTAAATTTCAAACGTTTTATCGTCAAACCAAAATGAGGGATTTTCGCCAATTTCCAGCTCCCACACGCCCAGTGAGACGATATTGGCCGCCAGCGCGAAGCGTTCATTCAGCAGCAATACTTTTTGTTCGCTGAGTTTACGTTTCTGGATTTCGTTGATTAGCCTGCGCGCCCAGAAGGAAATGATCACCAAAATAACAATAAACGTACCGACAATTTTCGTGATTAGCCGGTAATCCAGTTTTTCAACAAATTGCTTTTCGCCCCAGTTTTCCAGTATTTGTTGTTGTTCACTCGGGCTGATGGCATCGAGAGCGCGGTTGAATAACGGTGCCAACGGCGCAAATGCGGGCGTTATGCCGAAACCGAGTTGCGTTGAAAACTGCGTTTTGCCGACGATCCTGATATTGTTCATGCCTTGTTCGCTGATATGGAAACTGGCTTGCGCCAAGGTGCATAGCAAGGCGTCAACTTTGCCTGTCGACACGGCGGTCAAGCCTTCATTGACGTTATCGACTTCGGAGAACTTGATATCCGGGTATTGCTGTAATATAACCGGGTTGTAGCCGTATTGTTTAATCAACGCGATACGGCGCGTGCTGATTTGGGCAATGCTGTCGACATAGACTTCTTCATCGCGCATGACGATGACGACAGGGCTGGTCAGGTACGCTTTCGTAAAAACCAGTTGCTTGTTTAAATCCGAATCCACGGTTTCCGATATGATGTCGATGTCGCCGTTTTTAATTTTCGATACGGATTCGGCCCAACTTTGAGTCGGTATCATTTCAAGCTTGATCTGCAATTTCTGTTCGATCAGTTTTAAATATTCGGAAACGATACCGATGTAACGCCCGCTGCTGTCAAACGCTTCGTAGGGCAGCCATTTGGGGTCGCCGGAAAAGCGAATGAGCGGATGCTCGGCTAACCATTTTTGTTCAGAACTGGATATATAAACCGGTTTACTGCCGTTTTTAGAGACGCTATCGAACCATTTGTTTTCAAGCAGATGTTTTTCAGCGGGAGGAATCGCGTCCAGCGTCTTATCAATAATCGACGCCAGGAGAGGCGAATCTTTACGAACCGCCATGCGCATTTTTTTCGCTTCTCCCGGCGGCATCATTTTAAAAGGCCGGATGGTTGTAATCGCATTTTTTTTCAGCAGATAGGTAATTACCGAGTGAATGTCGATCAGTAAATCGGCTTTTCTCTCGATAACGCTTTGCATCGCCGCCATCAAATTATCGACTTGCAAAATATGCAGTTGCGGGAATTGCTTTTTTACCGTATCAATCTGGACAAAATCTTTCGGTATCGCCACCGTCCTGCCCGATAAATCGTCAAAGTCAGTAGCCTGAACATCCTCGTGAATGAAAAAATAATCCAGCATCAATTGGTACGGCTGTGAAAACCTTAGATAACGTTCTCTTTCATCCGAGTGCATAATAGCGGGCAACAAATCGATTTCACCGCGTTTCGTCTTTTCCAGCAGCTCGTGCCAATCGGCAACGGAAGCTTGGAAGGTAAGCCCTGAATACTGGCTTATGAGTTTCAGCATATCGCTGCTGAGTCCGATAGGCAGGCCCTTGCTGTCGACAAAATCGTAAGGCGGCCAGTCTTTTTCAGCACCTGCCCGCACCACGGGATGGTCTTTTATCCACTGCTGTTCTTCAGGCGTGAACGACAACTTAGTCGTGCTTTTATCTGCCGGAGGGTAAAAAAAACGCTTGTCGATGACGCTGTTGTCGGTAAAGCCCAAGCGGCGGTAATCTTCCGCCACTTCTTCATAACGCTTAGGATCAAGCGATCCTAATGCGATTAATTCAGGAATAATCATTTGCCGGGTCGTTTTTGCCTCATACCGCAAATATGCCCTGGATAACTTGGGATTGTATTTTTTTACGATCAAGTCGATGATTTCATTGCTATGGTCAAGCGCATATTGCCAGCCTTTAATCGAAGCCCGGCTCATTTTTTTGACACGTTCGGGATGATCGCTTAACTCCCTGCGCGTCGTGAAAAGGTTGTCGCCGTAAAAGTCTATACCATAATTTTGCGGATTAATGAGGTTGGTTTCTATACCTTGTTCTTTGAGCAAATACGGTTGGGATGTCGAATAGGCAGAAAAAACATCGGTTTTGCCGTCGATGAATTTTTGCTGGCTATCTTTATCGGAAGGGATTACCTTTATCTTCGATAAATCGCCTATTGTTTTCAATAACAGCGAGTTAAGCGGAGCATCGCCAATATTGGTCGTATTGAAAGCGACTTTTTTGTCGATCATTTCGAAAGGGCTGATAATGCCGGAATCGCGTTTGGAAAGAAAAACCAATGGGGAATGCTGGAAAAACTGATTGACTAAGACCACCGGTTCATTTTTGAGGTGGTATATCAGCAACGTGCTGTCCGAGGTGCCGTATTCGGATTCTCCGGCGATGACTTGTTTGACAAGGTCTTTATCAAAAGCAATTTCGTTAAGGGAGACATCCAGTCCTTCGTCCCGGTAAAAGCCTTTTTCGATAGCGGCGTAGTAACCTGCAAACTGGAAGCTGTGCTGCCATTTAAGCTGAATGGACACTTTTTCGGCATTGGATTCGTTGGACGAGAAGGCCGCCCCTGCAAAACTTAAAATTAACAGCCATAATACGCAAGACATTAAACTAACAGCAGTTCTGTCGGGAAGATGACTGAACTTCAATCCGCATGCTGTCATGAAGGGAGGCGTCACGCTGGGCTATTTTATTTGCGCGATAGCGATAAACTCATCCAGGTGCGTCATGAAAATATCGACCAGCTCGGGATCGAATTGAGTTTCCCGGCGATCCTTAATATAGTCGACTACCTTGTCAATCTCCCAGGCGTGTTTGTAACGCCTGGAGTGGGTTAATGCGTCGAACACATCGGCCAAGGCGACAACACGGCCGTAAATATGGATCTCACTGCCGCGCAGGCCTCTAGGATAGCCGCTGCCGTCCCAATATTCATGGTGCTCATGGGCAATAATAGAGGCCGCTTTCATCAAGCGCCGGTTCGAGCGATTCAATAAGACGTAGGCATTGCTGGTATGCTGTTTCATTACCGCAAATTCGTCTTCAGTGTAGGAGCCGGGCTTATGCAGGATTTCCGATGGAATGGTCATTTTGCCGATGTCGTGCATCGGCGCTGCATGGTAGAGCGTCTGCATGTCCGTTTCTGACAATGACGGGTGATATTTAGCCAATAGCGCGGAAGATTCGGAAACGCGTTTGATGTGTTTGCCGGTTTCATCGGAAGTCGCTTCCATCAACTCGGTCAGCACATGGATAATTTCTTTCTGGCTGTCTTCCAGTTCCGTCAGCAAGCGGATTTGTTCATATTTAACCTTGGTTTCCAGCGCAATATTATTTTGTTTAAGCAGGGTTTTTGCACGATGTAAATCAATATGGGTTTTAACCCTTGCCAATAACTCGCTGGAATGAAACGGTTTGGTAATGTAATCAAGCCCGCCTAATGCAAAACCTTTCGATATTGAATCGATATCGACTTTCGCTGTCAGGAAGATCACCGGGATGTCCTGTATTTTAGGGTTGGATTTCAACTGCGTGCAGACTTCAAACCCATCCATTTGCGGCATCATAATATCCAGCAAGATGAGATCAAAGCCGTCAGGATCGTCATTAATCAGCCGCAACGCATCCGAACCATTGCCTGCAAATGAAAAATCGTAATTGTCTTCTTTCAAAATATTCATTGCGACCCTGATATTGTCGACGACATCGTCGACAATCAAGATTCGGCTGTTCTTGATCATTTCGGCTCTCACTGAAGCGGGTTAAGATGCATTTATCTGGGTTTTGATTATCCGATACTGCCGACTTTGCTGTAAAGTAAAAAAGCGCCTGACCTTGTTGCAAGGTATTGATTCAATAGCGGCTATGCCGCCTGCAAGAATGAATATGCCTTGCAGTCAATGCGATAAGAGGGGCGGTGGGCCGGCTTACCAGCGTAGGGTTTTAAAAAAAAGAGTAACGAGACATAGCGTTGCGCTAATTTGATGCGTGTCATCAACATCTATTTGCGGAGTAAGCGCTATGTCTCGCCGCCCAGAACTATACCAATGGATCGATGCCGTTGTCATGAGTTTTCTGTCGCTCAGAAAGCTGCAGGCTTTGGGTCTGGCATTGTGGCGTTGCAATCAAAACTCTCTGATAAGAAAATCTATAAGGTATAATCATATCTTGAACGCTCAGGTTTTCGGTTTTTTAGGCGATTTCCAAGAATGAATGTACCCAAATCGCGCAGGATTTTTGTTCATTTTCAAGGCGTAAAAATAGGCGCATAGTGGGCTATGTAACTATTTTTACAACGCAGAAAATGGACAAAAAGACCAGCGAGTTGGGTATATTCTTCGCCGGAAATCGCCTTATATACGCAAGACTGTAAAAGCCGTCAACCGGGTCGTGCTAAGCCAAGTAGTCATGCAACGCTACGTTGTCGTACCTTATAACCCTGGTTTTTCTTGCCCTTAGGACGTGCTGGAGAAAAAACATGATGTTGTCCAACAGCTTAAGGTGAACTTTTCCGCCCCCTAATGATTCGAGATGAAAAAAAATTTACTTGGCAATTCGCCTCTTAAAGCAACAAAGAATGATGCGCTTGAACAACAAGCCTTGTCCCAGTTTAGGGCCGGTCGATATAAAGAAGCCGGCGACCTGTATAAAGAATTATTAAAAAGCGCAGACAACGGGCAATGGCGTCAACAGTTGGCGCAATGTTATTTATTAAGAGCGCGAGCATTGGCCGGAAAAGGGATGCTGAAAGAAGCGATCATTTTGTGGGAAAATTACGCCGAACAAATCCCCGCCCCGCTGGAAAACCAGGATCATTACCTCTTGTGGCTATTAGCGACAAAAAACACGGCCAAAATAAAAACCTGTCTTGGCCGATTATCCGCAGAAGATTTGGATGAACGTTATCCCGGCCTTGCAGCGCTGTTAGGCCTGCATAGTATCACCGTCCATCCTGAATTCCAGGCACTTTTGCCGCAAGAGTCCGCTTTCATGATGCACTTGGGTCAAGTCCTGGAAGCACTGGCGGCCTACCGGGAAAACCAGCCGGACAAGCTTGACGCGGCATTAAAAAAATTGCCGTTTCGTTCGGCTTTCCGGGATTTTCGCAGTTTAATAAAAGCCCTCGTCCTGCTCCCCGATTCGGCAGGGCAGGCGCACGGTTTGTTAACTAAAATTGCGGCGGAATCACCGTATCACCCGACCGCCCAAGCCTTACTGGCCTATATGAGCGACGGGGAAGCCTTCATTCCCTTGATTTTGCAACTTAATCACAATCAAAGGAAGATTGTGGTCCAGGCAAAAGGCTTCAATAAAAAACAGACAGAGCTGCTTGAAACGCTGCACAAGCAAAACGATCGCTTATCCGACAAATTAAAATTCAACCTGGCTATTCAATATCAATCGCTGTTCGGCGCCGAAGCGGCGCAAGGCTTTTGTTACGCTACCCTCGCCAGTTATCCGGCAGGACGCAAAGACTATGTTAAACATTTCGGCGCCATCAATGATTTTGATGAAAACCGGTTAAAAGCATTGCAATCCGAGCAAGATAACAACAGCCATGATGCTGAATACTATTGGCGGCAGTGCCTGGAGTTTTTAAAAATCAACGAGCCTGGAAATGTTGATAAAATAGCGCTGATTCAACGGCATATAGCAAAGAAGGCCGAGCCGGAAGACGCTGTTTTATTGCTTATCGACAGTCTTGAGTACGACCCCGGCGACCGGGAAAGTTATTTGAAAATACTAAAATATTATGACCAGCATGAACCCGATCCGTCCGAGCACAAGCATTGGCTGGAAAAAAGCCTCAAACAATTTCCGCAAGATGTCGACTTCCTGATCTTCGCGATCAAGTCGGCAAGGCGCAGCAAGGCCTTTAAGAAAGCCGCCCAGTATGCGGAGGCTTTACTAAAAATCGACCCGCTCAACACGCTGGCCAAGCAATTGCTGTTCAGCAGTCACCTGGCCCATGCCCGCCGCCTGATAAAGACTAAAAAGTTTCATTTAGTGGACAAGGAAATCCAGGCTGCGGAAAAGTTGAGCCTGCATAAACGTTTCCAAATGCAAGCCCAGCTCATGCGGGGTTTTTTCCAGTTTTTGTCCGAAGACAAAAAACAAGGCCTGGCTGTCATCACGCAAGCCTTGCAAAAACTCAATGCAGACCCGGTCAATGCGCATTTTCAGGCGGCTATGGAAGCCCTTTTACTGGATTTGCCGGTTGCCGCCTTTTTGAAAGGACTGCCGGCGATCAAAGACCAGTTATTGTCGGAGCAGGGGCTGACGCATTTACTTCATCTGGTTAAACACTACAACGAACAGGATATTGACCGAAAAACACTGCATAAGGCATTGGAAAAAATCAAACCTGTCATTAAAAAATCAGTGCAACAACAAGACTACAGCGAAGATTTGTCGCTATCGCTGTGCCAAACCCTGGACGATATCGAGCATTTCGAATTACTACGGCATTGCGCTAAATTGGCTCAAGCGAAATGGCAGAAACCGATCTGGCTGTATTATCAGGTTTATTCCGAAGCGAATGGCGATCCAGATAAATTCAACTCGATGAGCCTCATGCGCTTACAACTCAGTCTTGATCAAGCGCGCAAGGAAAATGACCAGCGCACAGCGTTCCTTATTGGGCGGTTTATCGAACGTTATTATGAAACCCACAGACCGTTCGGGATGGGCGGCATTTTCGACGACGCCTTTGACTTGGATGAAGACGATGGTACTGAAGAGATGGTTGAGGATTTATTTGGCCACCTGCCTGAAGCGGTTGTGACAAAAATTGCCGAGCGATTAGCCGTGATCATGCAAAAGTCCTCACCGGAACGCTTATTGCAAGACATCATTAAATTTTTGCCAAAAAACATTAACCCTATGAAAATAATGTCCCTGCTACAAGAGCCTGAATGTTTTACGGCGATGGCCATGTTAAAAGTGGCGGACGATTTGGGCATTAAAACGGGCGTCAGCGTGGAAGATATTTTTGAGTATTTCGATATGGATAACGGCGCGAAACCATTTCCTTTCCCATTTTTTTAACAAAACATTGTTTATGAAAACACCTTATGAACGACTGGGCCTTAGCGAAGAGGCGACGGATACACAAATCAAACAGGCTTATTTACAGAAAGTCAGGGACAATCCGCCGGACCGCGACCAGGAGCTTTTCCAACAGGTACAGAAGGCTTACGAGACGATCAACAATGCGAAAAGCCGTTTGGCTTATTCCTTGTTTACTGCCCCGTCCGCCGATTTCAACGCGTTGCTAAACCTGGCATTCCGCACTGAGGAACCCGGACGACCGCTACGCGCTGATGATTTTATGTCATTGCTAAGTGCAGGCCTTGATGACAAAACAATCCTGAATGCCATCCCGTATAAAAAATCATGACCACCGATGCTCAAAAAGACCGGCTGCTCGAAGAATTCCAGCATTATCTGGAGCACGCTGATCTTGCCCAAATAACGGCTGACGAACAGCCCGACTTAGCGGCGTTGTTCGGCGAACTGGCCGGACTAAAAGGCGAAGTTAAAGCCGAAGCGCGGCAATTTAAAAACACCCTGGATACGCTGAGTGATGCGTTGGCGATTGTGCAACGTGACAACCAGGCCATGGCAGCGGAACTTGCAACTTACACGGAACGGTTTCAACATCATCGCCATGAAGTCCTGCGCTCAATGCTTCTCGATATCGTCGATCTTTACGATCGCCTCAGCGCAGGTCTTGATGTGTTACAACATTACCGTCCGGTTTCATCCTTGTTTAAGCATTCCAAACAGCAGGATGTGCGTTTTATCACCAGCTTTCGGCAAGGCCAGGAATTGACACTTAAACGCTTTGAACAATTGCTGCAGCGTCATCGTGTTTACCCGATAGCCTGCGTCGGTAAAATGCTCGATCCGCGCACGATGAACACGGTTGAAATTGGCTGCAATACTCAATTTGATAATGGCATCGTCCTGGAAGAGCTGCGCAAGGGCTTCCTCTTCGAAGACCAGGTTTTGCGCCTTGCCGAAGTCAAAGTCAACAAACTGTAAACTCCCATTAAAAACTGTTATGAATGAAATAATCATCGGAATCGATTTAGGAACCACTAACTCCGAAGTGGCTATTGTAGAGAACGGACAAGTGCATGTTATTGCCGACAATGGCAAAAAAATCCTGCCTTCTTTTGTCGGCATCGACGATAGCGGCAATATTCTCGTCGGGGAAACCGCGCACAACCAATACCTGGTTTACCCGGAGCGCACCGTCAAATCGATCAAGCGCTTAATGGGACAAGACACGCAAGTCGTATTGGCCGATAAGGCCTACAGCCCGCAGGAAATTTCCGCGATTATCCTGAAACGCCTCAAGGCCATTGCCGAACAGCATGTCGGCCAAGCCATCAGCAAAGCGGTCATCACCGTACCCGCTTATTTTTCCGACGCCCAGCGCCAGGCCACTCGCGAAGCCGGGGAAATAGCAGGGCTGGACGTGGTCAGGATGATTAACGAGCCGACCGCAGGAGCGCTGGCCTACGGCGCCGGTCAAAGCGAAGCCAAGCGTATGCTGGTTTACGACCTGGGCGGCGGCACTTTCGATGTTTCGGTCGTCAATATCGACGCCGGTGTCGTGGAAGTCTTGTCCAGCCACGGCGATAACCATCTCGGCGGCGATGACTTCGACCAGCAAATCATCGAGTATTTGTGCGACCATATCCAGGAGCAACACGGTATCGATGTGTCCACGCACAGCAAGGCCTTGGCCCGCATCACGCGCGCGGCGGAAAATGCCAAGCTGCTGTTGTCCGACCAGCCTTATGCGCAAATCGACGAAGAATACCTGCTCGAACACGAAGGCACCGCTATTCACCTGTCGCTGGAATTGTCACGGGTCGATTATGAGAACATGATAGAAGACTTTATCAACGCCACGCTGGACGCGGTGCATATCGCGCTGAAAGGCGCCAGATTAAAGGCCTCGGATATCGACGAAATCATCCTGGTGGGCGGTTCTACACGCACGCCGTGTATCCGCGAGCGCCTCTTCAGTGAATTCGGCTTCGAGCCGCACAGTGAAGTCGACCCGGATCTTTGCGTAGCGATGGGCGCGGCGATACAGGCCGCGATGATTAACGGACAGAATGTTGACACGGTTTTGGTTGATGTCACGCCTTATACTTACGGCACCAGCGCTGTGGGCTATCTGGACGGCGAGCCTTATCCGTATCAATTCGTCCCGATTATTCATAAGAACAGCGTGTTGCCGACCCGAAAGACAGAAGCGTTTATGACCTATGTTGACGGGCAAGAAGCGGTTAACGTCACCATTTACCAGGGCGAAGATGCCGATGCGTTAAACAACATCAAGATTGGCGAATTTTTGGTTGAAGATCTCCAGGATGTACCGCGAGGCAATATCATTACCTTAACGCTGGCCCTGGATCTTAACGGCCTGCTGCATGTGTCGGCGCAAGAAAAGGCGACGGGGCTGGAAAAGTCGATAGTCATTAACAATGCGATTTCCCGCTTTGATGACGAAGCCTTAAGCAGCGCAAAACAACGCATCCATCATCTTTTCGGGCAAAATGACGGCAGTGCGGACATAAGCTATAAAACGGAAACGCCGGCTGAGGCGCCGGCCATCGACGAAGCCCGCAAGCTTATTGCCAAAGCCGAAGCCTTATTCGATAAAGTATCCGACGAGGACAAGGAAGACATGGTCGATTTGATAGAAACCTTAAGTGCCGGTATCGAGGCCGGTGATAGTGACGGTCTTCAAGAGCCCATCGAAAAATTGGCCGATATTATTTATTACCTGGAATCTTGATGGATCGCTGTCCTTGCTGTAATGCACGATTACACGGTGAAATTCGCTGCCCTCGCTGTTCAGCCGAGTTGAACCGGATAATTCGTTGCGAACACCTGGCAAAGCTCTGGTTAAGCGTAGCGCTACAATTTCTACGCACACAGGAACCGGTACTTGCGCTTCAGTCTTTAAACCAGTCGTTGCGCTATAAACAAAGCCAATCTGCATTGATATTCCGGGATTTTTTGATGCGCCGGCAAAATCAGCCTGGGTTGTAGACTATCTTCCCGTCTGGAAATGTAACTTAAGACCCGGCAGATTTTAAAAACCTGCCGGGTCTGGCGGCAACATTATTTGCAAAAGTTATTTCTAAGCCCGTCAGGCCTGCAATTTATCGGCAATGCGGAAGGGTAGTGCAAATTCCGATGTGCTTGGTGTATGGATGCCTTAACGTGTGCGCATCATTCCAAATCTTCGCCTTATTTTCTTTGCTCGGCGCAACGGATACATAAATTGGAATAGGGCAGCGCTTTCAGGCGTTCTTCCCTGATCGGTTCGCCGCAAGCTTCGCAAATGCCGTATTCGCCGCTGTCTATCCGCGCAATCGCCTGCTTAATCATAGCGGCTTCCGCCCTGGCGGCGTTACCGAGATAATCCAGCACTTGGTCGTTTTCGGTTTGCGCCGCTTGTTCGGCAAAGTCTTTTTCCATCGGCTGGTCGGTATGCTTGACTTCATCGGTGATTTTGGCGAGGCGCTCGTCCAGTTCTTCCAGCATTTCGCATAATGTCCGTTTGACTTCTTCATAGTTTTTCATAGTAATCCCTGATTTGTATATCGTTTAAACCTTGCCCTATACTTAAAGCCGATACCTTTCCCTGCTTGAACGTAGCGGGCCTTTAACCACATCGGCATCCTAATCATTACCCATGCAAAATGCAATTAATCAGCTCGTTGACGCAGCCAACCGGGTTATCCTCGGCAAAGACCATAAAATCCGCCTGGCCCTTTGTTGTCTGTTGGCGCGAGGGCATTTGTTGATAGAGGATATACCCGGCGTAGGCAAAACCACGTTGGCGCATACGCTGTCGAAATTGTTGGGTTTACATTACCAGCGCATCCAGTTTACCAGCGATATTTTGCCTGCGGACATTTTGGGTGCATCGGTGTTTGACGCAAAAAACCTTGAATTCAAGTTTCATCCCGGCCCGGTATTTAACCAGGTCGTGTTGGCCGATGAAATTAATCGTGCGACGCCGAAAGCGCAAAGCGCGCTGCTGGAAGCGATGGAAGAATACCAAGTGACGGTTGAAGGCAAGACCTATCCGCTGCCGCAACCGTTTTTTGTCATCGCGACGCAAAACCCGTCACATCAAATAGGCACATTTCCGTTGCCGGAGTCGCAACTGGACCGGTTTTTAATGCGTATTGAATTGGGCTATCCCGATGCCGCCGCAGAAAGGGCCTTGTTGTTGGGAGAAAACCGTAACCGTTTGATCGAATCCCTGCCGCTTGTGTTGCCGCCTGATGTGCTGCAAAAAATACAACACGAGGTAACGCAGGTATTTGCATCGGATGCGTTGCTCGATTATTGCCAGGCGCTGATTGCGTTTACCCGCGAGTCGCCGGAATACCCTTGCGGCTTGTCGCCCCGGGGTGGCCTAGCCTTGCTTAGGGCTGCCAAAGCCTGGGCGTATATGGCGGGGCGCGATGCGGTAATTCCTGAAGATCTGCAAGCCGTGCTGGGTGCCGTGGCGGGGCACCGTTTGCGCTCGGGCAACCATAATTCGGATGCGATAGTCGCGCCGCTGTTAAAGGTTGCCATCCATTGAACGGGTCTGCGCTGAAAGAACGCGTGAAGTCGCATCGCTTTTTTATCGGGGAACAGGCTACCGATGCGCCTTATGTCTTAAATCACAATCGCATTTTTATTTTGCCGACGCAGCGCGGTCTCGGGTTTGTTGTCTTGTTGGTCCTGTTATTGTTGATTGCTTTTGTCTATAACAATAATCTGGTCTATTTACTGACTTTTTTATTGGCGAGCGTTTTTTTCATTACGATTCTGCACAGCTTCCAATCCTTATCCGGCTTGAGCCTTACAAAAGGCCAGACGAAAGCGGTTTTTGCCGGCGAAGCCGCCGGTTTTACGCTGCATATCAACAACCCCGGCGATATACCGCGCCGGCAGGTGCAGGTTGTCCTGGAATCGACGGAATACCTGACGATGCCGGCGCACGGCAAGGCATCCGTTGTACTGTACTCGACTACCCATAAAAGAGGTTGGCACCAGGCCGGGAAAGTGACGATTGCCAGCACTTATCCTTTAGGCCTGTTCCGCGCCTGGTCGCCGATACGTTTTGACCTTAAGGTGCTGGTTTATCCCAAGCCCGCTCTGCAGGAAAGCCCCTTTCCTGAAACGGCGTCAGTAGACTCGCAACAGGGCTTCAGCAAGAAAGGCGCCGATGATTTTTACGGCTTGCAGGCTTACCAGGCGGGCGATTCGATCAAGCACATACACTGGAAAGCCTTTGCGAAAGGCCTGGGGGTCTTCAGCAAGCAATACAGCGGCGGCAGTTCGGCAGAGCTCTGGCTGGATTACGATCAGACGCGCGGATATTCGACAGAGGAACGCTTAAGCCGGCTCTGCCGCTGGGTGATCGATGCGGAGAAGGCCGGCGTGCGTTATGGTTTTGCGATACCGGGCTTCAGGTTGCCGCCGGATTGCGGCTTATTGCATGCAGGCAAATGCCTGGAAGCGTTGGCGTTATTTTAGGGTGAGCTGAACATCATGAAGTCTAATCCTCATGTGCTGGTTTTTTTGCTGACATCCATCGGCCTGATTGTTTTTCCACATATCAGCCATATCCCGATAGTCATCCTGGCGTTTTTTTATGCGCTGTTGGCATGGCGTCTTATCGGAGTGTGGCAACCGGAACGGCTGCCCGGCAAATGGCTGGTCTTGTTATTGAGTGTCTGCGGCATTGCGTTGTTGTACAGCCAGCATCAAGGGCTGTTCGGGCGCGACGCCGGTACCCGTTTGTTTGTGATCGCGCTAGGCCTTAAGTTAATGGAGATAAAAAGCGAGCGTGACCTCTATTTAATCAGCTTCCTGGCGTTTATTGTCGCCGCCTCGCAGTTTTTATACGAGCAAAACCTGTTGATGGCGGCGTATATCCTGGTCGTTTGTTGCGCTTTGCTGGCTACGCTGGTCTCTATCAACAGTCGCGACCCGGAACCTTTAGCCGCGTTAAAAACAGCAGGCGTCATTGTCGTACAGGGATTACCGATGATGATAGTGCTGTTCATCTTGTTTCCGCGTGTTGAAGCGCCGCGCTGGATGCTGCTTAATGACAAGTCGCAGGCCAAAGCGGGACTAAGCGACAATATGGAGCCCGGTTCGATCACCGACTTAGGCATGTCGGATGAACTGGTTTTCCGCGTGAAATTCGCAGGCGGCATGCCGCCGCCTGCGCAACGTTACTGGCGCGGCCCGGTGCTATCGCATACCGACGGTAAACGCTGGACGCGCTCCGCGAACAGGGATTTCGAAAAATTCATGGACCAGCCTAAATATCAAGGCAAGCGTTATCAATATACGTTGTTGATGGAGCCGCGCGATAAAAACTGGGTATTTGCGCTGGATTTGCCGGCGGAATTTTCCAAGCCGCTAAGCCGGAATGCCCATTACCAGTTGATCACATCGGAAAACGCCGATAAACGCGTTGAATATAAAGTGAGCTCTTACCCGGAATACAATACCGGCTTTATCACGCGTACCGAATATGAAAATGCCACGCAACTGCCCGGTGCGCCATCGGCAAAAATCAAGCAGTTTGTCGAGCAGTTACAGGGATTTAACAGCCCGCCTGAACAATTCATCAGCCGGCTATTGCAGCATTTCAGGAAAGAAGATTTCCATTACACGCTGACGCCGCCGTTGATGGAGCAGAACCCGGTTGAAACCTTCCTGTTTGAAACGCGTTACGGCTTTTGCAGCCACTATGCCGCCGCTTTTGTGTACTTGATGCGCGTTGCAGCTATTCCGGCGCGCGTCGTGACGGGTTACCAGGGCGGCGAATTCAACAAAGTCGGCGATTTTCTCGAAATCAGGCAAGCCGATGCCCATGCCTGGGCCGAGGTCTGGCTGGAAAATAAAGGCTGGGTCAGGTTTGACCCGACGGCTGCGATCGCGCCCGAGCGCATAGAAAAAAATTTCAACCTGGATGGACTGGTGCCCGGCGGTGTTATCCGCTTTGCGCCTGCCGGCGACAATGCGCTGACGGCTTATCACTGGCTGAAACAGGCGCGCCAACTCTGGGGGCATGTCGATTACAACTGGCAGCGCTGGATCATCAACTATAACACGCTGAACCAGTCGAAATTCCTTTCGTCATTGGGTATCGGTAATATTAAGGCGATGCTTTACTGGATGATAGGCTGTATAGGTGTGATAACCGCGATACTCAGCTGGATACTGTTGCGTCGGAAACAGAAAACCACCGACAAGGTTTTGCGTACTTATAAGCGGTTTTGCCAAAAACTGGCTAAACACGGCTTAGCTAGAGGCGTTGCTGAAGGAGAGAGGGCTTTTGCTGAGCGGATCAAGGCAAAGCTGCCTGAGCGTGCTGCCGACATCGACCGAATTACCGACGTTTTTGTCAAATTGCGTTACGCCAGGGTATCAACGCCGGAAGATTTTAAGCGGTTCAGGCAATGGGTTAATTTATTCAAAATTTGATTCAGGCGCGGCTAAAAATAGCTTCCCGAAATCGCTATTTTCCTACGTGATATGGTCCCGAACGTGTTTGAGTCGTCCCGTCTCGTAATCTGGAAGATGCTTGTTGCTGTCCATTGATGCCCGGATAAGCTCCGTCAGAGCTATAGCTATTTAAGGATTGCTGTTTGTCAGGATTAAATATTTGGCAAATAGTTTAAAAAAGTAATTGACAAGTTGATTCAGCTATTTATAATAACCGGCTTTTCGCAGCAAAGGAAATTCGCCGGACTCGGCGGGGTGTAGTGATGGCAAAGGATGCTGAAGCGGGAAGAAAAATAAAATGTTGACAAGATAAATTAGCGCTGTATAA
>Ga0172373_10002770_pt1 | contig 26489 bp, 46 predicted proteins | sample Lak10m_2_FD_114546 | JGI IMG/M metagenome (GOLD analysis project Ga0172373, IMG submission 114546) | Freshwater microbial communities from Kabuno Bay, South-Kivu, Congo - kab_092012_10m | ecosystem: Environmental > Aquatic > Freshwater > Lake | place: Democratic Republic of the Congo...
CAATAGTTACGGTCCTCTTTCTGGTTATATAGACGAAGAACCTCTTTCTGGTATATTTGATGGAATTAAGTTTGAATGGGAGCAATTGGAGCCAAGCATTGACAAAGAAAACGACACTGTAATTATTACAAAGAAATCACCTTATGGTAAAAAAGTCATACTCATAGGTCACAGTGGTTTAAAGAATGGTAGGAATTCACTTATAAAGAAACTTTCAGTGACTCTTAAGAAGCCTGGTTACTGGCAAGAAAATTCAGGAAAAACTGCAGAATTACTATATTCATTTCATGTACCATACTTAGAAACAAGAAGAGAAGTAAATACTTTTTATAATGAAATAGAATGGTTAAATGATAAAGGTTGGTACTATAGAGAAATAAATGATAAAAGTACAAAGTCATCATTATTCGGTAGACCAGTATTTTAAAAATAAAAATAGAAAATGGAAGATTTAAAAACATTCGAAGAATTTAACGACAATTCTCTAAATGAAGCAAACGATTTTAGACCTGAAAACGTAAGAACACGTGAAAAAATAGACAATCTACATATTAAATCTAAAGATGCAATGTCAAAGGCAAGAGAGTTTGACGACTCAGGTGATATGCTTAAATCTAAAATTCAACAATTAACGTCTGAGAGTTTAAGACTTAAGGCGCGTGCTGCAGAAATTGATTGGAGAATTAAACAACTGAAAGAGAAATTATAATGAAAAAATTATATTCAATTGAAGAACATAATGATATTGTAACTATAAATAAAAGGGCATCTGAAATAAATTCTCTTTTTAATGGTTTACTTGAAAAAGAATATTCTGAAAGCTTTGCAGTATATGAGTTTTTGAATTTAAGAAGTATTTTCAGGTCAATATTTATTAATCCTGGTATTAAAAGGCAAATTAGAAAGCTTGTCGAAGAACTTGTTAAAATAAGGGTAGAAATTGCTAAAATTTCACTTGAATATGAAACAGACGAGTTTGAAGATGAATATGACTATGATTATGATTATGGTAGAAAGAAGAGATCTAAAAGAAATTACAAACAAACGCGCGAAACTAGTCCTAGCGAATTAAAGAAATCTACACTTGAAGACCAGTTGCAAGCAATAGAAGCTAAAATGGAATTACTTGCAGGTGAAGATGAAAAGATGCAAAAATTCTTAGAACTTCAAAAGATTCAGGCAAAATTAAACGCGAACGAGTTAATCTATAAATTAGCTTCAGATGAGCAACAAAAGATTCTAAATAAATATAATAAAAAGGTAAAAAAAGATATCAATGGTTTAGCAGACGACTTACATGAATCATTGAGTTTAAATTTTACACATATTTTATTCGAAGAGTTTTATCATCTAACTGAAGGTAAACTTATAAATGAAAATAATAATATTAATATGAAATATATCAAAACGTTTGAATCATTTTTAAATGAGAAAAAGGAATATTTTATAGAAGTTTCTGTAAGGGATGCGCGTAAAGCGCTTGACCATCTGGATGATATGCATAGAAGAAAATACAAAACAGATGGTTCGAATTACTATATATTTAAAGACGAAGATGAGGCTTATGATGTTCTTCAGCACTTTAAAGATATGGGTATTGAAGTTGAAGACCATAATATAAGTGAATCTTTAAATGAAGGTACATTTGAAGAAGATGAAATAGCAACATATGATGACCCTAAAGGTGAAGACGGTTTAACACATATAGTAAAAAGAAAAAAAGGCTATTACGGTTATAATGATAACTTTGATTTCTATGCAAAAGACAAAAATGAACTTAAAGGAAAGTTAAAATCTTGGGGTTACAAACTAATTGCAGGTAAAATTTAATATGTATAAATTAAAAAATTTAATATCATTTGTAAATGAGAAATGGATGAGAGTTTCTCCTTTACAGGGTGAATTTATTGAAAGATACGGTGTTGCATTAAATAAAATACATCTTTCTGAAACAGATGATGGTTATTTAGATGTCAATATGATTATAGTTAGACCTGCTGATAGAGATAAGGGTATAGCTACTGAAATAATGGAAAGAATTGTAGAATATTGTGATAAGAATAATAAAATAGCTTATCTTACACCTACAGATGAATTTGGAAGTAATAAGAAAAAATTGAAAAAGTTCTATCAGCGATTTGGTTTCGTTTCTAATTCAGGTTTAAATAAAGATTTTAGAGTAAAAGATACTATGATAAGATATCCTAATACTAATGAATCTTATTTAGTAACGGAACTTGAATTTATTGATAAAGAGGCATTTAACACTTATAGTAGTGAACATGATATCAGAGATACTACTACTGTAACAATAGCAGGTAAAAAAACTACTGCAGGAGAAGCAAAGAAAGAATCAAAACCAGCTGTCTCAAAAATAAAAGGTAAGTCTTTATCGCCTAATGGTACACTTTCTGAAAAACATAAAATGAAGATTGAGAAAATTCAGGACGGTGTAAAGATAGATGGTATCGAATACAAGAAACAGCCTGAAATTACAGATGAACGTCTTTTAGAAATATATAAAGGCGACAAGAAGAAGGCAGAAATGGCAAGAAAGGCTTTAACAAAACATAATATGCTTATGGAAAAAGTTGAAAAGGTTCTTGTTAAAGGCGGTGAACTTGAGACATTATCTGCTTTTCCAGACACTCCTCCTACTACACCAGAAAACAGAGACAAATTAAAGAAAGGTACTGCTGAAAATTTAAGTAAAGCAATTACTGAGCAATTAGGCGAAGATAACCTTACAGAAGGACAAAAGAATATAGTAAAAGCACTTAATGATATTAAAAACTCTTCAGATGAAAAAGATTTTGAAGAGAAATTAATGGATATTACAAATAAAATATTCGAGGACCCTAGTCTTTCAACAGGTTCTGCAGACATGGTAGAAACTATATCATATATGAGAGAGTTAAATAGAGGTAATGCTGCATATTTACCTGCTTCACCTAACTTTCCGTTGGGAGATGTAATATCTGTATCTTCTTCGAGCATTGACCCTGAAAAAGATTCACCAGAAGAAATGGCCGATAAAATCAAAGCTATTACTTTAGGTATTGAAAATAGGTCAATTAAAAAAGATGCAGGTGGTGCTTCAGCATCACATGGTAAAGTTGGACTAACAACATATAAAGATTATAAAGACAAGAAAGGCAACGTCTTAGTATCTGCAGATGATATTAAAAAAGATTTAGATAAACTTACAAATAAAGACGGTTTATATAAAAAGATATTCAGTGAAGATAATGAAGATGTAAATGCTGATATAAAAGAATTAGCTCAAAAATACGGTGTAGCAATCAATAGTAGAATTTTTGGTGAGAAAAAGAAAAAAGCTATTGAGTCAGCTGTTGATAAAATTAAAAAAGCTAATCCTAAACTTGCAAAACCAGATTTAAGAAAGAAGTTAGATGCTTATTATAATATGGGTGCAGTATTTGAAGTAGTTTATAATAGACAAATGGACACGCAGTTATTTACAAACGAGGTTTGGTCTTATAACGATAAGACAAAGAAAGTAGACGTTGACAAAACAGATGGTATAAATAAAGTATCTAAAGTTAAGTTCGAATTCAATATAGGTTGGACAGGAAAAGGAAAGCCTGCAAAAATAGTTCCTACAAGATTTAAAAACACCGTAATATAATGAAGTTATATAATATTAAGACATATAATGAGATAAGTGAGGCTGTACAATACCATATTAATAATGGTTTAACTATTACAGAATCTGTATTCAGAATAGGCAGTCCTTCTTATGCTGATTTTGTATGTGAAGTAAGAAAATTATGGTATTCAGGTAAAATTAACTTATCTGAAAATGACAAATTTATCGTTGAGAAATTAAAAACTGGTGAAAAAGCTATTTTTAAAAAAAGAGGTGAAAGAGATAAAGAAGTTGTGCTTGATAGCCCAAAGAGGTTACCAAAGGGAGATAAAAAGAAATTCCACGTCTATAGAGATTCAGGAAAGAAAACTGGTGATGGTACTATAGTTGCATTTGAAATTAAATGGGGTGACCCGAAACTATCTATAAAGAATTGTGACGAAGGTGCACGTAAATCATTTCTTGCACGTCATCAATGTTCAGAGAAAAAAGACATGGACACTGCAGGATGGTGGGCATGTAATGTACACAGGTTCTGGAAAGAACTTGGGTTAGACTGTGATAAACCTTGGTAATATGAATGAAAAGAACTCTCCATATAAGCTTAAAACTCTTTTGAAATATAAAGACGAATTTAAAAAAGGCGAAAATATACCGTTTGGTGTAGAGTCAAGTCTAATTGCACAAGGTATGATTCCTAGGCAAGGTGGACCAGATAAAGGTAAGAAAGTCAAATCACCTGAATATAAAAATGAAAATATGAAATACGTAAAGACATTTGAACAATTCGTCAATGAAAAGAAAATAGAAGACGAGGGAAGAGGAAAAGAAAGTGAAACGCCTAAAAGCAAAGACGTTAAAGGTGAGTATCTTACAGGTCCTACGGCTAAAGACCGTGAATTAATGAAGAAGGAAATCGACAAACATGCAAAGAAAGACGAAGATGACCCATCTGCATATGTAAAATGGCCTGCTGACTATAAAGGTGGTGACACTTCAGGTGAACCACATGATACCAAAAAGAGTCCTGCAACAATAGCATATCATAAAAAATACGGTAAAAAGAATGAGTCTTTATTATTAGAAGACGATAGAATTGAAACAGCATTAAAAAACAAAGAGGAAGAAACTGGTATACCTTATAAAATATTAAAACAGGTACATGATAGAGGAATGGCCGCATGGAGAACAGGTCATAAACCAGGTGTACCACAAGCTGCATGGGCAATGGGCAGAGTAAATTCATTTATTACCGGAGAAGGTGGAGCAAGAGATGCTGACGAAGATTTATGGAAAGAATATAAAGGTAAAGAATAATGTGTTGTAAAGAATGTGATGAAATAGAGGCTTTCTACGATTCATTTGAAGAAGGTATATCATATGAAGAAGAACTAAAGGACGATTATGTTATTAGAAAATTTCATAATGATACACCTGACTATTTATTAAAGTGGCATTATGATGAAGAAGATAGAATCGTAATACCATTAGAATCAACTGACTGGAAATTCCAATTTGATGACGAACTCCCTTTTACTATGAATGAGAATATATACATAGAAAAAGGTAGATACCATAGAATAATAAAGGGTACAGGTAATTTAAAAATTAAAATTATAAAGTGAAATACGTTAAAACATACGCTCAGTTTCTAGAAAGCAAACAAGTAAACGTAGACCATATTGATGAATCTAAGTTAGGTGAAATAGCAAGAAATCTATACAAGAAGGGTACGGATTTTACTAAGTCTGTAATACAAGGTGCAAAAAGAGAAGGTAAAGAAACAGCACAAGCCGTAAACATTCTTAGAAAAATGATTAAAGGCGAAGATGTTTCGGATAAAGAAAGAATGTTCTTTAAAGCACAATCTGTTGACTTAATTAGAGTTATACCTTTAGTTGCAATTTCAAGTATACCTATACCTGTACCTATTACCCCACTTTTGATTGTACTAGGTAAAAAATACGGTTTCAGTGTATTGCCAAACTCACATGAGAAAATTGTATTAGACGAAGAATAATCTAATACTTATATAAACAACATATCATATTTCTGTATAACAAATATACTAATTAAAATGTTATGCCGAAGAAAAGTAAGAATAATCTAACACATATTATTGAAGAAACAGGTCTTTCTGGACCAGCACCTGATGATGGTTTATTAATAGTAGGACAGGACATGTATTGGAAACCAGAAATATTCTTTAAAGAAGAAGAAAAAATTGAAGATAATCTAGTAGACATATTATAAAATGTTTGAATATATTGAAAGGCTAAAGTACGATATAATATGCTTTTTCTGGAACCTTTATCTGAAGGCTCAACTGAGGTTTAAGCTTAAATTCAAAAGAAAAGAATTATATTATTTTCACCGTAAAACTAATTCAATAAAAGGGTGGCGTCTATTATTTTCAGATGAATTTAACGAAGAATCACTTAATTATAAAAAATGGAGGAGTGATGCATATTACGGTTTAAGGTTTCATCCGGGCCCAATTATAAATGATTATCTTCCGCCTAGAGAATATTATTCAGAAGATTGTCTAGAGTTTACAGGGCATTCTATTAAATTAAAGGCAATAGAAAAACCTATCAGTGTTAAATATGAAAATCAATATTGGACAATACCTTATCAAGTAGGTCAGATAGACAGTTCAATAGGATTATCACAGAAGCATGGTTATTTTGAAATAAAAGCAATTATACCTAATAGCAAAGGTATGTGGCCTGCTTTTTGGTTGGCATCTACTGAAGCATGGCCTCCTGAAATAGATGTATTCGAAATTTATACAAGTAAGAAAAACGGGTTTAGTTCATTTGAAAGTAATATACATCAGATAAATAAAAAGGGTAAACACAAAATGAATGCAATCAAACATAGGACGTTTAACCTTTCAAAAAGACCTTATGTATATGGATGTGAATGGGATGAGAAATGGATTAAATTTTATTTTCAAGGCCAACTTGTCAGAGTTTCTAAAACACCTGATAGCTTTAAACATCCTATGCATATTATATTAAATAATTCAATTGACCCTAATTATTTAGAAGAAATAGAATTCCCTAACTATTTTGAAATATTTTATGTAAGGGCATATAAAAAAATAAATTAAAATGAAAAATCAAAAAATAGACTTTAATGATATTCTTATTGTACCTGCAGTCAATTCTACGATCGAAAGTAGAAGTGAAATAACATATGAATATCCAATAAAGGATAGATTTATGGCTCTTCCTATCATTGCAGCACCAATGGACACTGTAGTTGATAGTAAAAGTGCAATAGAATTTGCGAAAAATAATATTAATATATGTGCACCTAGGGGTTCTAATATTAATCCAAAAACAGTTAAGAATATAATGTGCTTCGTCTCTTACGGTCTGGATGAATTTATAGAAAAATATATCAAAAATGATATTAATCCCAAAGAAATATCTGGGCACGAAAGATATTTATTAATAGACATGGCTAATGGTCATATGTTTAAACTTGAAAAAACTGTTAAAGATTTCAGAAAAAAATATGGTAGTAAATTTACATTAATGGTTGGTAATGTTGCAAATCATGAAACATATAAAAGACTTTCTGATGCAGGCGCAGATTATATTAGAGTTGGAATTGGAAACGGAAATGGCTGCTTAACAACTCAACAAACAGGTGTAGGATATCCTATGGCATCTCTTGTACAAGAGTGTTATTATGCATCACTTGTACTAGACAATCCTGCTAAAATAGTTGCAGATGGTGGAATGAAAATATATAGTGATATAATTAAAGCACTAGCACTAGGTGCTGACTATGTAATGGTAGGAAGTATGCTAAATAAGTGCCTAGAAAGCGCCGGAGATACAAAATTTATGGGAATTAAAATACCTAGAAACTCAAAGTTAGCATATTGGCTTTTAAATAAAAAATATAAGCTAACAAAAAGCTTCAGAGGTATGAGTACAAAGGAAGTACAAAAGAATTGGGGTAATAAAGTACTTAAAACATCAGAAGGCGTGGTAAGAAAAAATAAGGTAGAATATACACTACAAGGCTGGGCTAAAAACTTCGCTGATTATCTCAAAAGTGCAATGAGTTATTCTGATTCTAGGTCTTTAAATGAGTTTATCGGTAACACTGAAGTAATAGAAATAAGTAACAGTGCATATAAAAGATTCAATAAATAAATAAAAAACTTTTATTATGTTACTTAAAATAGGAAGTACAGGAGAAAATGTTAAAATACTCCAGAGGTTTTTAAAGCTAAAAGATGATGGTAGCTTTGGACCTAAAACAGCAGCTGCAGTCAAGGCTTGGCAAAAATCTAAGGGTTTATTAGATGATGGTATAGTTGGACCTAAAACTTGGGTTACAATGGGTTTAGATAAACTTGTTACTACTGATAACTCTGAAAATGTTACAGACAACGGTAAATTAATATTTGAACAATATCTTTTACCTAAAAGTGAATATTTAGTAGGTCCTACTAATAAAGAATATTTATTTTTACATCACACTGCAGGTGGTCACAATCCTTATCAAGTCGTTGATATGTGGGGTAGAGATACAAGAGGTAAAATTGCAACTGAATTCGTATTAGGAGGTCAATCTGCATCAAAAGGTGATAAAAAATACGATGGTAAATTAATACAGTGTATGCCAACAGGTTCATATGCTTGGCATTTAGGTGACAATGGTTCACAGTACATGCACTCACATTCAGTTGGTATCGAAGTATGTAATTTTGGTTATGTTGTTAATGGTAAAACTTATGCAAAAACACCTGTCGATTCATCACAAATTGTTACTTTACCTAAAGCATTCAGAGGTCATATAACATGGCATAGATATTCTGATAAGCAAATCGAAGTGCTAAAAGATTGGATTCTTTTTATAGCAAACAGAGATGATATCGATGTTAGAAAAGGTCTACCAAAGTGGGTACACGAAAAAGGAGCATCTGCTTTTGAATTTAATACAGATGCGTATTACGGAAGAGTCAAAGGCCTTTTAACTCACACAAATACAAGAAAAGACAAAGTAGATATGTTTCCGCAGCCAGAACTATTAGATATGTTAATGAGTTTATAAACTTATACTAACACTTGAATAGATAAAGATATATAATAATGCGTATGATACCTTACTTTTATAAAATAACAAACTTGATTAATGGTAAATATTATTATGGGTCGACAATACAGGAAGATTTAATTAAATATGGTGGCTCTAATTTATTATTAAAACTATCATATAAAAAATACGGGAAAAATAATTTCAAATTCGAAAAATTGAAATTTTTTGAATCTAGATTTGAAGCATTTGAATTTGAAGAAAGATTCTTAAGATTATATGATATGAGAAATAATAGGATGTCATATAATATGAGTAATAATGGTAACGGAGGAGATACTATATCACAGAATCCTAATAGAGATAAAATAATTAAAAAACTAGGAAGAAAGGGAAGAATTAGTAATAGAAAAGGAATAATAATGGAAGAGGAGCAGAAAGTAAAAATATCAAAAAGCCTTAAGGAATCGTATAAGAACGGTAGAGCTAAGATGGTGAATAAAGGGTCTAAACTTTCTTCTGAACATAAGGCAAAAATATCAGAAGCATGTAAAGGAAAACGATCAAACGAGAAAAATGGGATGTGGTGTAAAGGTAAGCCCATATCTATCAATGGAGTTGAATATCAGTCAATAGCTGAAGCTGCTAGAAAGACAGGTCTTCACATTAAAACTATTACTTATCGTATTAATAATAAAAACGAAAAAGAATGGAAACGAATTTGATACAAGGGAATATAAAATTTTATAATTATGGGTTTTCATAAAAGATGGATTACTGAACACAATATTTTAGATATTTATAAAAGAAAGCATGATATCGAAGATGTGTGTGACTATATGAGTGCAGATGCTTTAATAGTAGAAATGGGTTTTGCTTCAGAAATAGTTGATTTAATTAATAAAGACATGTTAAAAGAGGCGGCTGATATTCTGGAAGAAAGAATATTGAATGAAAAAAATTAAAATTGAAACATTTGTTTTTTTAGAGGTTATAATTCATACATAAAGGGATTAAAACTTAATATTATGAAAACAACTCAATTAGAATCTGAAATTCTTTTTAAAGAAGATATTACTGAAAATACAATGAACGATGCTTTTTCTAGAATAAAAAGACTAGGAAAAGCATTTTTCACATTTGAAGGCGAAACAGGTTTTACTATTACTAAAAGAATAAGAATGGTAAAACAAATGGTCTCTTATTTTGAAAAGAAAGAAGAATATGAGAAATGTGCTGAGCTTATGAAAACATTAAATAAATTCGGAGTAATAAAGTTTAGGACATCTGATTATGTCTAATGATATATAGCCTATAAAATAATGGCTATAAGTGAAATATATAAAGACATTTGAAGAATATCTTATTGAATCTGAAATTATAAAGGAGGCAGAAATTATCGACCCCGATTTAGAAGATATAAGATACTTCAGAGGTAGTATACTTCAGTTCAAAGATTTCTGGGAAAGAAAAATGGGCGTACCGTTTAATCCTCACGGTGAAGTAGAATATAAATATCCTAAAGAAAGAAGTGAAGACGATAGTTCACTCCCTTATCAGGATTTTGTTAATGGTAAAAGTAGTCTAGTTAAACATAATATGGAAACAAGGCGAAGAGGATTAATCAAATAAAATAATATGGAATCAGATAGTAGTAGTGAAAAGAATAGTAAGAAAAATCCAGAATCGAAGACCGAGCCTTCCGAACGTATTCTTAGTTCTAGGAACGTTCTTTCTACCGTTGGGTTACGACGCGGCATTCGCAATTCTATACGATTATATGAAACTTCACTTCAAAAATCCGTATTGGCCTACAACAAGTGTGTTCTATTGTATATCGGGCCTATTTTTTATATTGCATATATTATTTTCAAAACGTTCTAAACAAAATACAGAGAAATGAATAAACAATACATGGAAAGTTTTTCTGACTTCAGAAAATCTGCTCATATAAATGAAGCAGAGAAAGAAGCTGATGACAATCAGAAAATAAAAGACTTAATGGAAAAAGCAAAAGAAGCTAAACAGAAAGCGCAAGAAGCTAAGTCTAAATATGATGAACTTTCGACTAAGAAAGAAAATGAAGATGAGGCTGATACTGTTTTGCTTCAATACAAAAAATTCAGAGCAGAAGCTGAATTACATGCTGCCAATGCTAAACTTTTAAGAAAAGGTTTAAGAGAAGAAGGCGAAGAAGGCGAAAAAGAAGAAAAAAAATAATAAGAGGTGGCTAAAGCTAGAAAAGAAGGTAAACCTAAAAGAAATAGAGTAAATCTCTTAAAAAATCTCAGAAGAATAGAAAAGAATACTGAGATACTTAAAAGAATTAAAATTGAAAATGAAATACGTTAAAACATTCGAGGATTTCATAGACGATGAAAGACTAAATAAAAGTGTTATATCGGAAGCTGAGGCATATGATGAGCCTGCAGACCCGCCGACAACTTCATTTAGACAGGAAGACTGGTCTGCAAAAGATAAATTGCAACATATTTCTAATTTTTCTGATGAGCTTACGCTTTTCATTGAAGATGGTGAGCAGTTAGAAGACTCTCAGCTGAAAATTATTCAAAGAATGTATGATGACATTCTTACATTAAGAAGACAGATAGAAGGAAGAGAAAAAATCAAAAGACAGGAAGAAGAAGATAGATATTCAAACATAGATAATCCTAATTTATAATATGAGTAAAAATAACTCTAGAAAAAATAATCCTAAAAGGGCGTCATATAATATGATAGACCCTTCTCTTTTTGAAATTAAGAACGGTAAACTAATTAAAAAAGAAGATGCCGATAGCAAGAAAACCAAAGGGTAAAATACAAATTACTTCTAGGTCAAGGTCACCTAAGGGTAAAATATTTTCTACAGGTGAAATATATGAATATTATTCCATAGTCGAAAGAAGAAGTGCATGCGGTTGTGCAAAAGGTTACACTCTATATAAACTTTATGAAACAGATTACGGTTTAGTACCTACAACCAAAGCAATAATTATTAAAGAATGAAATACATTAAAACATTTGAAGAGTATTCAGAAGAATATTCATTTCTTTATAAGAAAATAAACGAAAAGAAGGGCGATTCATACGATTACGGATGTGTAATGCTTTATTTTGAATTTCCTAGTTTAAAGGGTATACAAAGTGATATTACCCAAGATGATTTATATACTGAGGAAAACGACAGAAGTTATGGGTTTGAAGATGAACCGCATGTAACTCTTCTATATGGTTTACATAAGGAAGTTACAATAGAAGATGTTCTTGAAAAAATAAAGCCATATAGATACGACGACCTGTTATTAACTAATATTTCTGCCTTTGAAAATCAAAAATATGATGTTCTTAAATTTAACGTTGTTTATCCTACAAGAGGTGGTTCTTATTTAAAACAAGCGGACAAAGCTTTAACTGAACTTCCTCATACCACTGATTTCCCAGATTATCATGCTCATTCTACTGTTGCATATTTAAAACCAGGTAAAGCTAAAAAATACATAGAACAATTTAAAGGTACTGAACATATTGTTAAGCCTAGTAAAATAGTTTATAGTATGGCATCAGGTGAAAAAATTGTCAAAGAAATAAACAATTCTAAATATATTTCATATAATCAATAAAATGGAAATGGATAAAAGAGATGTTCTTGAATTAATTAAAGTTCTAAAAGATATTGCACAAGAGCTTAAAACTTCAAATGAGCTTAAGAAAAAGGAACTTTTAATTGAAAAAAAGAAATATAAAGTAGATTATGTAACTGAAGATTCTTCTAAAAAATAAATAATGGCCGGTAATAAAAAATTCAGAAATAAAGATTCTAAAGATTTAAACGAAGGATATAACTTTGTTAAAAGAGAAAATTTAGAAGAATTTAAAGGCACAATAGAAGAATTTCTAGATAAGATAACGCATCTTAAACCGGGTTACATGAAAAAACCCAATGGTAAATCACTTTTACATTTTTGGTGGGAAGACAAAGATTCATGGTTTATGAATCACGGTTCGCAAACAATTTCAACAAATAATAAAGAAGTTTTCAGTACATCTGGTGGATGGTATATAGCAAAAGATATGCCTTCTGTAATAAAGGGTTATATGAATGAAGATTATAAAATGTTTTTCAGAAAAGTGTGAAAGAAAATTATTATGACATATTAGGAATTAATAAAGATTCCAGCCAAGAGGATATAAAGAAAGCATATAGGAAACTAGCGCTAAAATATCACCCTGATAAAAATCAAGGTGACACAAGTGCTGAAGATATGTTTAAGAAAGTAGCTGAAGCATATGAAGTCTTGAGTGACGAAGACAAGAGAAGAAAATATGATAGGACTTCTACAATGAGAAATCATACATACAGTAATTTCTCTAGTGAAAGCTGGGGAGGAATGTCAATGGATGATATCTTAGAAGACCTTAAGGGTACTGGCTTTGAGAAGAATTTTGAGCAAATGTTTGGTCATCAATGGGGTTCTAATATCAAGGGACCAGACATGCATGTCGAACTAACTATTACACTTGAAGATGCATATTATGGAATGTCAAGAGAAATTAACTTGTCAGGTTCACCATTTAGAATAAGTATAGGAAAAGGAATCCAGGACGGTCAACGTTTAAGAATAAGTGGAAAAGGTAGACCCCATCCTCTTAATACACAGGCACCTAACGGTGATATGATTGTTACTATAAAAATATTACCAAATAAAACATATCAAAGAGAAGGTGATAGTTTAATATATGTTGCAGAAATAGACAGTATAGTTGCAGTATTAGGCGGAAGTTTAAAGATACCGACATATGACGGTGCAATTGAAATAAAGATACCTGAATTTACTCAACAAAATTCGACATTTAGAGTAAGAGGCAAAGGCATGCCTGTATATAAAAATGAGGAAATGAAAGGTGATTTATACGTAAAAGTAAATATTAAAATACCTGAAGAGTTAACAGAAAAGGAGAGGTCTTTATACGAAGAGTTGGCTAAAATCAAATCTTCAAAATAATCAATATATAAATATCATAGATTATGAAAGAATTTATAGCTAAATATACTGCAGACCCTGGGTTTAAAGATTTTATAGATACTATTAATACAAACAACGAAGTGTTAATGGATTTTGTATATGAACTTTATATGGTATACGGTATAAATACTATTAAAGAGTCTTCACATCTAATTAATTCATCACTTCTTAATATTGATACGCTTATACGTTTCTTTGAAGAAAAAGGTGAATTTGAAAAATGTCAAAAACTGGTTGAAATAAAAAAGAAAATATAATATGCTTAAAGTACAAGTTAAAGATTCTGTGAGTATAGACAGAGCACTAAAAACATTGAAGAAAAAAGTAAAAGAAACAAAGCAAAACGAAATTCTTAGAGATAGAAAAGAGTTTAAAAAGAAGTCAGTTAAAAAGAGAGAGGAAATAAAAAAGGCAGCTTTCCATCAAATGATTAAAACACAAAGAGAAAAAAGATAAGTATGCTAGAGTATCTTACTTACATTTATGAATTTTCGGCAAAAAGTTTTCCGAATTTTTTAATAGTTACATTTTTTACATTATTACATGGTATATTGCTAATTGCGCTTGTAAATTCTCTTTCGAATATTAGACTTTTCGGAAAAAAGGATTCAAACGAACAAGGTAAATTAAGAATTAATCCTGAAGAAAATACCGGTAACAAAAATACAACAGTATATGATATGCTTGTCCAAGCATATGAAAGACATAAAAACAAAGGAAGTAAAGAATAAGGTAATAATGATTCCGATATTATATTTTATATTTTAAAATATATAAACTATGATGGTCGACTCCGTTAAAATTATTATCTTTAATATGGAAATAGAAAATAATCCAAGTGACCTTGACTATGTCATGAGACTTTCATATGAATCTCTCATATTTGACATAGAAAAAACCCTAGAAGAATTTATCGTATTTACAGACGGCGACGAAGTTGTTGAACTAAAGGGGGGTACAGGTGAAAGAAGTCAATATATTGACACTTTAATTAAGTATTTTGAAAATACTGAAGAATTTGAAAAATGTAAAAGCTTGCTCGATTTAAAGAATATTATAATCGAAAGAGGTAACTAAATAAATATAAAATGAATGTCTAAACCTAAAAGTACTAGAAAACAAACTACTCATTTAAAGCCGGAAGACTTAAAACATGTTGTTTTAAGACAATCACAAGGTAGTTATCAAAGAACAATTGAAGAAAATGATATAACATTATGTTATGGGCCAGCAGGTTCTTCTAAGACGTTCACTGCAGTATATACTGCACTTAAGCTATATGCTGAGAATAAAATAGAAAAGATAATTCTAACTAAGCCAATACAAGAATCAGGTGAAAAATTGGGTTTTTTACCGGGTGACATATCTGAAAAGATAGACCCTTTTATGGAAAGTTTTATTAATAATGCCTCTAAAATGATTGACGGTCAAGCATTTTCATTTTTACTTTCAGCAAACGTAATTGAATTTAGACCACTTGCTTATATGAGAGGGGCAACATTCGATAATTCAATAATGATATTAGATGAAGCACAGAACTGTGATTTTAGACAACTTATGTTATTTATAACAAGAATGGGTCAGAACAGTAAAATTGTAATCACAGGTGACGTTAGTCAGTACGATATTGCTAAAAACAGAGTAGCATTACCTGAATTTATAAGACTGATAGAAGACGTAAAAGGCGTTGGTAAACATATATTTGATGAAGACGATATAGTACGTGCCAAAATACTTAGAGATATTGTTAAGAAATACGAAAAATGGAAGGATGAAAAAGGTGAAATGTAATAAACATTTCAGTATTTTATCTGTATAAGTATCGATAATCAATATTTATATGTCGAGTAAACCAAAATTTACAAAAGAACAATTAGCTTTTATTAAACATAGTGGGCCAGAATCTGTAATACTTTCAGCTACTGCAGGTTCTGGTAAAACCGCATCTGCAACAGGGCGACTTATATGGTTACTTAACCAAGGCGTTAAACCTGAAAAAATTATTTACTTCAGTTTTACAAATGACGCTGTCGATGAGTTAAGAAAAAGAATCAATAATGATAAGGTAGAAATTACGACAATACATTCTTTTTGTGCAAGAGTGTTAGCTAAAAGCAAGAAGTTTAAACCTCTTGTCGAGACTGCAATGTTTCCAAATTGGTATAAGAAAAAATATCAACCTAAGAAAAAGGACCCTGTAGAACAAAAAATCTTTTATGATAGAGCATGTCGTCAATTAGAAGACGACTTAAATAAAATAATGAGCGATATTTCTAAATATAAACTCATTAGTGCGTCAGGTGTAAAAGATAAGTTGCCACCATTTTTTAAACAATATCAAAGATTTTTGATTGAAACAAGAACAAGAGACTTTGCTGATATGTTGACAGACACGCTTCATATGACTACATTCAAGTCTTGGGAAAATAATTGGGAATATAAGTATCAATATATTTTTGTTGACGAGTATCAAGATACGTCTGCTCTTCAAATGAAAATACTTCTTGCATTAAGAGGTCAAACATATCATTTAATTGGTGATAGAAATCAAAGTATTTACGGTTTTCAAGGTTCAGACTGTTATATGATTGAAAATCTATTAAAAGAAAAGAAGACTGTAAAAGAATATACTCTTTCTATTAATTTTAGGTCTGCAAAAAAGATAGTAGAAAATTCGAATATGTATTCTGACCTTGCTGCTACTCCTCATAAAGAGGCTTCTGGTAAAATACATGACAAGCTACTTACAGAAAAGGAGTTATTGGCACTAATGAAGAAAAAAGATGTTGTATTATTAGCAAGAACGAATTCTGTGATTAAAGCTCTAAAAACTTGGCTTCTAGGAAAGAAAGTTAAAATGAAATATTTTAATATTCTAGAAGAAGATGAATTAGAAATAATCCAAAACAGAGATGCTTTACCTGTTAAATTGAAGAACAGATTAAAGAAAATTTTACCTAAATTTCCAGGTACAGCAGAAGAAATGGTAAACTTTATAAGAGAGAATAAAGAAAGCAGGTCATTTGTAACATCAATTCATAAAAGCAAAGGAAGAGAATATCCTGTATGCGTAATAGTTAATTCGATATCACCTGAGATTATAGAAAAAAATGAACTTGAATTAGATGATAAAGAGCTAAAAAGGCTTTCATTTGACCCCGAAGACTACAATGACAGAGAATCAAAAAACATTCATTATGTTGCTGTAACTCGCCCGATGGAGGAATTATACTATATGGTAGTAGATGAAGAAACATTATTATAATTTTACTGTATAAACATAACAGTACTAAATATTATATTATGGGTAAATCTAAAAAAGTATATACGTCTAATGAAGAAGATAAGCAATTAGTCAAGAAATATCTAGATGGAGATTCTTCTGCGTTTACACCTCTTTTTCATAAATATAAAAATATATTCTTTGTAAATGCAACAAGATGGTTTAATTATAAAGAGGATGAAATTGAAGATATGGCTATGGAATTCTTAGGCCGAATGGTTTCATCTCTAGATAAGTATGACCCAACAAAATCACTGTTTAGTACATGGATTACAAACTGTATGCGTAACTACATGATAGAATATCATGGTCGAGTTAAGAATAAGCCGGTTAAAGCTAAATCATTTGAGGATATGGGAATCATAACCCGTGATGGTGACAGAATAGAATTCTCAATTATAGAAGAAAGTGAAGTTTTAAATGAAATTGAAAGAAGTTCATATAGAAAACTTATTAAAGATATGATTGAAACACTAGGACCCTTAGAAGCTAGAATATTTCAAGAACACTTCATAAACGGATTAACCCAAAAAGAGACTGCCGAAATGTTAGGAATGAGACATGATACAATGTGGTACCAAGTCGGTAAAATAAGAAAAAAATTATATAAATTTAAAAAGAGATTATAATGAAAGTTGAAGACGAATATAGAACTAATATTTTATCACATACACCTGGTGGTGTTACAGTATGTGCAGAAATAAATGGTAAATTATTGGAATATGACAAAGTAAAATATCCAGAAAAATTTATTAATAAATTATTAAAGAATAATCCGGGTGCAAGAGCTTGGGTAAAACAGGACGCAAAATGATATATGTAAGCATTGATATTGAAACAACAGGATTAAATCCAGGTGAAGACCTTGTATTAGAAATAGGTGCAATAATTGAAGATACTTCTAAGAAATTATCATTTGATGATATACCTAAATTTAGTGTATTATTAGAATATGATAAATATTGGGGAAGTGCCAAAGCTATTTCAATGAATCATAGAATATTTGAAATATTAGGTGAAATACCTAGAGATAAAAAAGAGGCATTAAATTATAGAGCTGAACATAAAATAATAAAAGCAGAAGATGCTGCACAACATTTTATGAAATGGCTATCTGAAAATGGGATAAATGGTCCTATTACTGCAGCAGGTAAAAACTTCGGTACATTTGATTTGAATTTTCTTAGAAAATTACCAGGATGGGATAATAGAGTCATAATAAAACAGAGAATCCTAGACCCTGTTTGTTTTTTTGTTAATTTTAATACAGACAAAGATTTACCTAATATGTCTGAGTGCAAAAGAAGAGCTGGTCTTCCAGAAAATGTGACACATGTTGCACTTGAAGATGCATGGGATGTAATTGAATTATTAAGAACTAAATACTAATAATTATGGTTAAGGTTAGATGTAAAGATATTTCGACTGGTAATATTTATCAATTAGAAATAGTAAGCGCAGATACATTATTTATAAATAACGTATTAAAATCAATTGAGATTTCAATTAATACTGAAGACGATATTGCTTTTATAGGAGAATTAAGCTATATGTTTGGCCAGTCTACGGAAATTAGTATAGAAAAAAAGGATTGGCAGGATTTTCTGTATAGTGCTTCTAGAGTATATGAAGACCTAGAGGAATATGAAAAGTGCCAAATGGTTTTATCTCTAATTAAAAGAATTTAATGGAATCAATAAGACATATTACTGATGAATTGGCATCAACTCTTTCAGAAGTGCCTTACAGTAAAGGTGATTTATCTGATATAGGAAATGAAATTGGAATTGTCATCGCAAAATACTTCAATAAAAATAAAATGGGATTTGAGTTAGAAGACTTCACAAATGGTTTAAAACATGGAATCTCAATAACAGATGGTACACATGGATAAACTTAAAGCATTCGATAAACCAGACATAATAGAAGCAGGAGTAGATGAAGTAGGCAGAGGATGTCTAGCCGGTCCTGTAGTTGCAGCAGCAGTAGTTTTACCTAATGATTTCGACTTTGAAATTGTAAAAGACTCTAAACAACTTTCTGAAAAAAAGAGAATTGAAGCTGTTAAAATAATTAGAGAACATGCTTTATATTGGGCTGTATATTCGGTTAACGCAAAAAGAGTTGACGAAATTAATATATTACAAGCTACATATGAGGCGATGCATGGTGCATTAAATAAAATGGAAACCAATTCTAATATAAAAGTAGAACATGTATTAGTAGATGGTGATAAATTCAATGGATATAGAGGGACTCCTCATAAATGTGTAATTAAAGGTGATGCTACATATTATTCTATTGCCGCAGCATCTATTTTAGCAAAAGTCACAAGAGATGAATATATGAAGTATATTTCTAATAAATCACCTGTATATGATTGGGCTAATAATAAAGGATATGGTTCTAAAAAACATAGAATTGCAATTACAGAACATGGTGTAACAGAATATCATAGAATGTCTTTTTTAGGAAATATCTTACCTAAAAATACAAATATTTTGTTTTAAACTTTTTTCTTTGAGGAATAATAGTTAATTTTACACTAAATAATAATTATATGAAAAGAGAATTAGAAACACTATATGAGATTTCACAGATAAGCGGTAAAGGTTCTGCACAGCAACAAATTGATTTATTATCAGAAAATTTAACGGAAGATATGAAATATCTTCTTGATGTTGCTTTCAATCCATTTGTAACTACCAAGTTAAATAAACTTGATGTAATTAAAACAGGTAACAAAATTGAGCCTACCGTAACTCAATTAAAAGAATTACTTGAACCGCTTGTAAATGGAAAGTCTGCAAACAATGATTTACGAATGATTATGGGTAGATTTGTAGGAAGTGTTGACCTTGATGAAAATTCAAGACAAATTCTTTTGGATATTATTACAAAAAATCTTGTCATTGGAATAAAAGAAAAGACTATTAATAAAGCTGCAGGATACGAATTAATACCAAATCCTTCTCTTATGTTGGCAAAAGAAGAAGAAGGTGTAATAGAAAAATGGAATGAAATCCATTGTGAAGTAAAGTATGATGGTGTAAGAGTTGCAGCAATCGTAAAAGACGGTGATATTAAATTCTATAGTAGAAATTTCAATGAAATTGATTCTACGCGTTTAAGTAGAATTAAAAAAGATTTAGAAGCCTTGTTAGAAGGTGATTTGAATAGAAACATATTCTTTGACGGTGAGTTAACAGACTTTGATAGAAAAACAGTTTCAGGTAAATTTAATAAAATCCTAAAAGGGACTGCACCTTCTAATATTGACAAAGATTTTGTATACCATGTCTTTGATATAGAAGACGTTAATACATTATCAACGGGAAAAGGTACAACGCCTTTTTCACATAGAAGGAAAACACTTGAACACATGTTCAACAATCATCAAACAAGTGAACATACAATATTAGGAGTATCATATACAGTCAAGAGTAAAGACGAGGTTATTGAAATATATGACAAGGTTGTAGCAGGAGGAGGTGAAGGTGTAATATGTAAAAATGAGCACTTTTATGAGACTAAACGTTGTACAAGCTGGATTAAGTTTAAGCAAATACAAGATTGTGATTTAAAAGTTACGGGCTGGGAAGAAGGTACAGGTAAAAGAACTGGTTACATAGGCTCACTTATTTGTGAAAGTGAATGTGGTAAACTTAAAGTAAATGTAGGTTCAGGATTTACAGACTCTGACTTATCCCAAATGAACGAAAGAATCAAGTCTAATGAACTAATCGGAAAGATTGCTGTTGTCAGATACAATGAACGTATTACAGACAAATATGGAAATGAAAGTCTTTTCTTACCAAGATTCATAGAAATCAGGGAAGATAAAGATATTGCCAATTTAATTGATGAAATAAAATGAATCAGAAACCTTCATATGAAGAAATGCGAGACTTCTTACTAGAACACGGTTGGGAAATGTCCTGGTCTGATGATAATTGGGTAAGAAGCAATGCAAAGAACAAAGAGGCAATGACAGGTATAAATACTTTAAGTGCCTATAAGATTGAAACTAATCAGACAGGTAGGATATACAAAATAAGACATGACTGATGAATATTAAAGGTTCTCTAGACCCGGCAAAAGTTATAACTTTAATTGAATTAATTAAAGAAGGTTTAAGTAAAAATGAAACATATAGAGTTAATTGCCAGCTCTCAAGTGCTGAAATCGTAGAATTAAAAAAACAATTCGAAGTAGAAAATGACTTCGACGATATTTATATTTTTAAAAAGAAAAACAATGACTGAAATCGAAATTAAAAAAGCTTTATATAAGCAAAAACCTGAAGCACATATTCAATTTATAAGAAAGAGTGTAGTATATTATTATGCAGACCTTGAAGAAATGAGAGTTCATTTTGAAGTACCAGTTGATGATATGGGCGATGCAGACTTTTTACCATCAATGGATGCTAAACTTCTTAATCGGTGGATTGTTTTAAATGTCACTGTAAATGAATAAGGTAGACGAAGAAATAACTTATTGGACTAATAAGTTAAATGAAGAAAGAAGGGCCTTAATTGAATTGGAGAAAAAGGTCGAAGTTTCTAATAGTAAAACATTTATTATACAAGACTTTATAAGTAGTTTAAAAACTCTTAAATCAAATTTAGAAAAAAGATGCTAAGTAAAGAAGAAATGAATGCTTTTCTAGAAGAAATTGGAGGTCTAGAAAACGGGTGGTACACAGACAGGCCCCCAATTAAAGATTGTGGTTATTTTAGTGTAGGTTCAGGTTGGTATCAACTTATTAAAGATTTAATAATAGATCTTATAGAATTAGGTTGGGATAAACAAATTTGTCAAGTAAAAGAAAAATTCGGAGGCTTACGATTTTATATAAATGGTGCTTCAAATGAAGTACATGAAAGAATACGAAAAGCTGAAGATGAAAGTTATAAAGTATGTGAATTAACAGGTCGACCAGGTGAACTAAGAACTGACATCGGATGGTGGACTACTTTATGTGAAGAAGAATATCAAAAAGTATTACAGAAAAAGAAATCCTAGACTTTTTAGTTTAGGATTTTTTGTTTATTTTTACAATAAAAAGATATGCCAGAATTAGCAGAAGTTAAAATAATGTCAGAGTACATTAATGATGTTTGTAGAAATGAAGATTTCACATCTATTTCATTTTCACCTAATGCTGTTAAAAGAGGAATGAGTATAGTACAAGACTCTGATTTACAGATATTTAGTATTGAAGCCGAGTCCAGAGGTAAAGAACTTATGCTTAGTATTAAACAGGGCGGTAATATTTTCATGAAGATATCATGTTCAATGGGTATGACAGGGAACTGGATTTTCTGCGATAGAAATCTAGATGTAAAACATGGGCAAATGAAATTCCACTCTATTTCTGGTAAAACACTTGTATTAGTTGATATGCGCCATTTCGCAAAATGGAAAGTGGTAGAAGACTGGTCTAACAAAAGAGGCCCCTGTCCTCTAACTGAACATGATAAATTCAGGCAACATATATTAAAAGGATTAGAGAAATCAAATAAAACATTCCAGAAACCTATACTTGAAGTAACAATGGACCAGAAATGGTTTAACGGTATAGGTAATTACTTAAGAGCTGAAATCTTATACAGACTAAAAGATAAAATTAATCCCTTTGAACCTACATATAAAGCAATAAAGGATTGCCCTGAATTATTTGATGTAACTTTGCAAGTAATACAAGAAAGTTATGTAATGGGAGGAGGCGAATTAAAGGACTGGGATAATCCTTACACAAGAGGATTCGGACAAGGAAGAATAAATGAAAATATGAAGTCAGATGCACCTACAAGCTTTAGGGACTGGTTAAACTGTTATCAGAAAAAAGAATCAGTAATTGATTCTAAAAATAGAAGGTTCTGGTACGATAAAAGATATGCTGATAGTGCAGATATATATATTAAAAATATAACTGCTAGTAAAAGTGGAAGACGAGTACGATGACTACGGGTGGCACCCTGATTCTAATTGCTAATTAGCATTAAATTAATTATTACATATGTTTAAAGTTAGAGGTCTAGAAGATTTTGTAAATGAAAATATATCAAAGTCTGATTTAGATTCAATAGAAGTTTATGCAGATAGTCTTTTTAAGAAAATAGGCATAGATGTAGAATTTACACGTCATTTTTTAGAAAGATTAAATGACGCTAGAAATAAAAAGGCTATTACTGCTGCAGAAATAGAAGGAATATTTAAAAGAACTTATATTAAACATGGTAAACAGATACTTAAACTAGGCGATGATGCAGAAGCTGTAATAAAAGATATGCGAAGTGATATAAATGTGCCATTCCATCTTTCATATGACAGATCGACAGGCATGTTTGATATGATTATGAAAACAGTAATGAGGAAAAAATCGTTTCTTACTAGTAATGTTACACTTGATATTAACTCACATAATATATTTGAAGCAAGCGACAGAACTCTATATAATCAAATGAGGCCTTTTTTTGAAAAAACGCCTGAATACGTTTTTAGAGAATTGTATTTTGTAAAAGACGGTTTCTTCAAAGAGGAGTTCGCAAAAATGATAGCGGACAAAGAAGACGATGAAGAAATAGAAATGTCTTTTATGGAATGGATTGACTTAAAGTGGAAGAAAAAAGTAATAGATGTAAATATCAAAGACTTTAATTCCAATACACAGAGGTCGATGAAGTCAAGAGGTATGGGTACAAATTCAATTAAAGAAATACCTTCTGACGAAATAAGAAATTCGACACAGAGAGAAATCGCATCAAACACTGAACCGGGTAAAAACGAACCTGTTATTCTACTTAAAACATCAAGAGGTTATGATTTAATAGAAGGTTGGCATAGAACTATGTCTATTTTAAGTTTAGGTACAGATGGTACACAAAATTATGAAGACTGGGATAAAGTAAAATTAAATGCTTGGATAGCAACAGGTGAATATGTTGATGAAATTTCTGATAATTTTGGTACCTTTCATTAATTTTTTAGTATAATTTACATGGAAATAAAAAGAAAAATTGAAAAAATAGAAGTGTTTAAAAATATACTTCTACAAGTAGCTAGCCTTTCAGTAAGCCAAACTACAAAAGTCGGATGTATCGCCTTTAAGAAAAACTTTTCTAGAATATCAAGCTTTGGATATAACGGTACTTATCCCGGCGCACCTATTAATCCAGAAACAGGAGGCGAAGAGGTTTCATTAGTACCAGGTTGTTCAGGATTCTTACATGCTGAAGATAATATGGTGGCTAAGTTCCATGAAAGAGACCCTGAAAATCATATTGTATTTGTTTCACTTTCGCCTTGTAGAGAATGTACAATCAGATTAGTAAATGCAGGATTTAAAGAAGTTTATTGGGTTGAAACATATAGAATGACAGAACATTTAGAAATATTTGAAAAATGCGGTATCAAATACGGCACTATAGATGATTATATAGCAACATTCCAATAATAGCTGCTACTGTTACACAGGCCTGAATATATACAAAAAAGAATGTCTGTGTTAAATGTTAATCGAATCAGCATCTACACGTCTAGCAATAGACTTAATAGAATCACTAAGAAAACACAAATTCAATGTAACTAATATTAGAGTTAGTTACATTGATAAAGGGGGTAATCTTTCCTTTGTAACATTTTCAAATCTAGATGAAATAAAATCTTTATATGAAAAAACGTATGGCAAAGTAGTTGCCGCACGTAGAAACCCATTTACTACTGATAAAAGAAAAGCCCAACTTACACCTATAGTTGTTGACGGTTTAATAGTCGCAAAAGAGTCTGAACCAATTAATACTAGTAAAGTAGATGGTTTGTGTGAACTAGGCAGGTTCGTTTCAATAGAAAGATTTAGAGCAGTATCTGAATCATTTAATTATGATATTGAATATAACTGCTTAAATGTAAGCGATGTTCTACAAGTAATTGAAGGTAGAAAAAGAGATTTAAGAAGAAATTCAAAAAGAGACGCTGATGTAAAAAGACACAAGGACGCAATTGTAGGATTGATTTCTACATATAAAAAAATCTTAACTAGGCTTTATAAGGCGTATTATGCAAATTTATATGTAGATTTATGTTATGTGAAAATTGGATATGTTGAACAGTCAATATTTTTATATAGTATATTCTTTGCACTTGTAAAAGAGAGAATAGATTCTGGTCTAAGATTAAGTGTCCTAGAACCAAGATACTTAAAGAAGATAGATTAAATTTTGCGATAAATAAACTAACAAACATACGATATATTGATGGTATTCCTTGAGGAATTTATAAAACTGAGAACAGAACAAGCTAGAGAGTTAACTCATTTAGAAGTGGATAGAAACTTCCAATACGTTGCTAATCCATGGAATCCTAATAGACGTTATCTTGAAGGTATGATTGTTTATTATTCTGATAGTACTACGGGTAGTACTGCAGGACTAGATGATTTAACATGGTATAGAGCAAATAAAGACCATGGTCCAAATAGTATATTTGATTTTTCAAATTGGGATCCTATCGGTGCAAGTGCACAAGTAGGTGAAGTGATTGTTAAAGATTCGGGTGGAATTTTTAATAGTATAGGAATTATAGAATTAAGTAGTGATTTTACAGTTACATTTGTTGGAAATACTGCTACATTAAATCTTGTACCAGGCTCTTTAAGTATATGGCAAGAGAATAGCATAGACCCTACTACTATTTACTATACAGATGACGTATTAATAGGTACAAGTACAATAATTAACCCTTCTTATAAATTAAGTGTTGCAGGAAACGCTATAGTTACAGGTAACTTAGATGTATCAGGATTAATTGACGGTGTAGATTTAGCTGCTTTATATTCAGCTTATACTGCACATACTCATACTATAGTACCTACATCTCTTTCTGGATATGCTGCTTCTTATCCTAGTTCAAAGGGTCAACTTGCAGATGTATTATTAACATCATTAGCGAATGGAGATTTTCTTTCATGGAATTCGTCACTTAAAAGATGGGTTAATACAGCAATTGCAGTAGGTGCCCATAATCTAGGAAGTCATTCAGATGTTAATGCAAGTGTAAGTGTTGCACCTTCTAATAATCAAATATTTATTTATAATAGTGGAGCAAGTAATTGGGAAAATAGAACAATTACAACAAATAATAATACAGGTTTTACTGCTGCACCATTTTCACATAACCATGACAGTAGATATTGGACACAGGCTGCATTAGCTGCGAATACAGGTAGTATAATAAATTGGAATAATATATTCGGTGCACCTAGTTTTACACCGTCTAATGCACAATATGTAGTAATTGCTGCTACTGGAACACTTTCAGACGAGAGGGTACTTACAAACGGTAACGGTATTAATTTAGTAGATGGTGGTGCAAATGGTCCTGTCACACTTTCTGTAATAGATAATACTACAATACAGAAGATAAATGTATACGGGAATGGTACACTAATAGGTACAAGAAAGTCACTTAATTTTGTACAAAGTTCAGGTTCTAATCTTTCATA
>Ga0172373_10002776_pt1 | contig 26456 bp, 23 predicted proteins | sample Lak10m_2_FD_114546 | JGI IMG/M metagenome (GOLD analysis project Ga0172373, IMG submission 114546) | Freshwater microbial communities from Kabuno Bay, South-Kivu, Congo - kab_092012_10m | ecosystem: Environmental > Aquatic > Freshwater > Lake | place: Democratic Republic of the Congo...
GCGTAGCCCCTTTAAGCGGGCGTGGGTGCGCAGCACCCACTATTTAATTGGATCAGGGGGGAGTTTGAGGGGGGAACGCCCTCAAATATAGAATGTGGGGGCGTAGCACCCACTATCAAATTTCTTTTCCCTCCCTTGACTAAGGGCTGAGCCCTTAGGAACCCAAAGATAGAATGTGGGTGCTGCGCACCCAACCCCGCCAAGGGGGCGAAGCCCCCTTTGAACCCCGTAAACCAGGTGTGCCCTGCGGGATTTTAAAGGTGCGCAGCACCCACATTTTAATGGGTTATTGCCATTTTTGGTATTTTATTAGACTATACCACTTCTCAAATTTTTCTATGGAGTCATTATGACTATTTTACCCACCCGTCAAATCGATTGGTGCCCCCTTGACTATCTCATTCCCGCTGCAGAATGGGTTGTTTTATTGGACCCCACCAATACCCAAGTTCGTTCAAAATTAACCATCACCCCCAATCCCGATGGGGTCTCTAACCAACCCATTCGATTGAATGGGGTCGGCTTGATTTTAGAAAGTTGTAAAATGGATGGGCGACTAGTTGACCCCATTATCACACCAACTGGCATCGAACTCCCCCCCACCCGTAAATCAATTGATATTGAGTTGGTAACCCGATGCAACCCCACGGCCAATACCGCCTTGGAAGGTCTTTATTGGGTGGATGGCGTGTATTGTACCCAAAATGAACCGGAAGGATTACGGCGAATCTCGTACTTTATCGATCGCCCCGACCAATTAACCCGATTCACCATTACCTTGGTAGCACCCAAGTCGTGTCCTCATTTGTTGGCCAATGGGAACCAAGTCGCAAAGGGCGAATGGGATGACACATCACACTTTGTAACTTGGGAAGATCCGTTTCCCAAACCATCCTATTTAGTAGCCATGGTGGCTGGTCATTTTGATTGTATTCAAGATGAGTTTGTGACCCGATCAGGTCGGACTGTGCAACTGGAAATTTATACGGATTTGGGTACAGCCAATCGGTGTTGGCACGCCATGAACTCCCTTAAACGGGCGATGAAATGGGATGAAACGGTGTATCAGCGAGAATATGATTTAGAACGCTTTATGATTGTTGCAACCCAAACCTTTAATATGGGAGCCATGGAAAATACCGGTTTAAATATTTTTAATGCAGCGTATGTTCATTACGATGTGGACACGGCCACCGATACCGATTATTTAAACGTTGAACGGGTGATTGCTCATGAATATTTTCATCATTGGACAGGGAATCGGGTGACGTGTCGAGATTGGTTTCAACTCACCCTTAAAGAAGGCTTAACGGTGTATCGAGACCAATCCTTTTCGGGTGATATGAATTCTAACGCCGTTCAACGGATTGCGGATGTGGTGCAATTGGTGGAACGACAGTTTGAAGAAGATGCTGGCCCCATGGCCCACCCCATTCAACCCGCTTCCTATATCGAAATTAATAATTTTTATACCGCTACTATTTACGAAAAGGGCGCCGAAATTATTCGAATGATGGCCTTATTGGCAGACGCCAATGCCCCCAAAGTTGGGGCTGGGTTTATGAATGGGGTTCAAATTTATTTTAATCGGCATACTGGCCAAGCGGTCACGACCGAAAGCTGGATACGTGCTATTGAAGATGGTGCCGGCATTGACTTGTCTCAATTTCGACGCTGGTATCATCAAGCCGGTACCCCTCATTTGACCATTCAACGACTCCATTGTGATGGGGATCAACATACGTATCAATTGATCCAAACATGTCGGGATACCCCAGAAACAGAGTCAAAACAACCATTTGTGATTCCAGTCTTGTTGGGTTTTGTGAGTCATCAGGGCCATGCCATTCCGTTTAGAGTGGGCGATGGACCCGAGTGTATGGAGCAGCTCATAGCGATTCAAGATGAGCAAACGATTCTCACCATTACAGTGGAACCGGATGCCGTGCCGTCATGGTGTCGAACCCTTTCTGCACCGATTACATGGTCGTATCCTTACACCCAAGCGGATTACAATTGTTTAATGAAATCAGATTCAGACCCAGTTAATCGATATATGGCCACTACCCATTTGGTGACACAAGCCATTAATAACCCATACATCCAGCCCACCGATCTTTTGAATACCATTAAACATTGGGTAACGAACCCGCATGATCCCGCTTTGTTGGCGCAACTATTGACCCCCCCTTCACTCAGCCGATTGATGAGAGATCGTTCACAATTTCCATTAGAAGCGGTGGCGACAGGGCGTCGACAATGGCTGCAAACGGTTGGAGAGGGGGTGCAGGCGTCCTTTTCTGACTTATATCAGAGGCTGCGGCAAAAAGAGGGGATGACCCTTGGTGAGCGACAATTATTAAATCGGTTGTTGGTATTTTTAGTCGTGGGGAATCCTGAACAATATGCCCCATGGGCCGTTTCTCAATTGGCCGACTCAAAACGGATGTCACTACAAATGGGAGCGTTGGGAGCCTTGGCTCACGTGGATCACTTATCCTGTTTTGATGAGGGAATTTCCATTTTTTATGATCGGTGGCAACATGAACCCCTTCTACTAAACAAGTGGTTCTCAATCCAAGTGACGGGGGAATCGTCGGGTTTTTCTCGTGCCCAAAAATTAATACAACACCCTCAATTCGATTGGCTAAATCCCAATCGGTGTCGGTCTGTGGTGGGGTCATTCAGTCAAAATTGGGTTCAATTTCACACGCCAGATGCCTATCAATGGATGGCCACACAATTGCTAGAGTTGGATTCTAAAAACCCATTATTGGCGGCTCGGTTGGGCACCTGTTTGCAATCTTACCCCCTATTAAATCTGGAGCGACAACAGGGGATGGAGGGTGCCATGAACACCATTTTATCGGCTCAATCCCTTTCAAATAACTTATATGAAGTTGTCAGTAAGATAAAAAATGGGTAATATCACACCACTTGAGCCAAATCTATTTGACACAATATATACCCTAATAGTTGTCATCTAGCGTCTTAAACTTGGCCTACAAAGTCGTTATTATTTTGTTGTGATTTTTTTGAGAAGAGGAAGTTAAGTATGACCAAAGTATATAATACCGAAAGTTTACATCGGGAACGTTGGCACGTTACGGAAGTGGATCAATTGGCCGTCCAAGAATATTCAGAAAAGTTTGGGTTGGACCCATTATTAGCACGACTCTTATTGGTTCGAAATATTGGGGATGGCCAAGATGAAGATATTTGGGGATTTATTAACCCCCCTGAAAATCTATTAACCCATTATACTGATATTACATCGGATCATGATTTATCCAATGCGGTCACCCGAATTGTCACTGCACTTCGTGAGGGGCAAAAAATAATGGTGAATGGGGACCCTGATGCCGATGGCATATCGGGGGCGACTATTTTGGTGGCATCTATCCGCGAGTTGGGGGGGCAAGCATTTTATGAGTTTCCCACCCGATCGAAGGAAGGTCACGGCTTACAACCCCGCATTGTGGATGATAGTGTGCGATTGGGGTGTCGATTAATTATTACCTCTGATTGTGGCTCAAAAGATGTTGAATCGGTTGATTATGCCAATTCTCAGGGGTTGGATGTCATTATATGCGACCACCATGTTTTGGGTAAGAATTTGCCCAAATGCCATGCATTGGTGAACCCCCATCGTCGTTCAGAGACCACGTTTGCCAGAGGTCTTTCCGGTGCGGGCGTATCGTATAAATTGGCCTTGGCTGTGTTTGATGCCATGGGTATTACGGTTTCTTCTGAATTTATGGACTATTTATTGGCCTTGGTTGCATTGGGTACCATTTCAGATCGCATGTCTTTTTTAAATCCAATGAATCGGATTTTAGTTCGAGAAGGGGTTCGGGCATTGAACGCCACTCGGATGGAAGGGTTGCGGGCGTTAAAAGAGGTGTCTAGGAGTAATTATACGGAGCTTAAGAGTCGCGAAATTGGTCGCACCATTGTGCCACGATTAAATGCACCTGGTCGAATTGGGGATCGTGATGAGGGGATTCCAGATTCACGAATTGTATTGGATTTATTGCTGATTGGTACGGGTAGCCAAAATGCTGAAAAAGCCCAGCAGGTAATGGAGCAATTTAGTGCGGTTTTGGAATTAGAGAAAAAAGGGAGATCGGTATCTCCTGCAGAGGCCTTGGGCGAGGCGGCTGTGGTAGACGAAGTGAATGAAAAGCGTAAATTTATTACCAGTAAAATTGAAGATGAAATTGACGATTTAATTCAAACCCAAGTGGACCCATCCGTGGATCGAATCATTATTATTCGAGGTCGAAATTGGAACCCTGGGGTTATTGGAATTGATACCGATCGCCTCAAAGATCGCTTTTTGCGCCCAGCCATGATTTTAACCGAATATGATGGTTCGGATTATATTCGTGGATCAGTACGAAGTATTCCAACCATTAATATGTATGCCATTATTGATCGGGTTGGTGAAAAGTTTGAGTTAGCGAATGGGTCGCCACTGTTTCAAACGGAAGTGGATACCCAATTTGGGAAACGGATTATTAATGCATTTGGTGGGCATGCCCAAGCCTGTGGATTTACTTTGCATAGTAAAAATGTGCCATTGTTTTTAGAATTGGTTCGAGCTGAAATGTCGGAGCTTCCATTGGAGCAATTTGAATATTCGTATGAAATTTTGGATACCATTCAATTTCATCAAATCAACTTTGAGATTGTTAAAAAAATCGATACGTTGGTTCCTTATGGCCAGGCATTTGAATACCCTATTTTTTATTTAAAAGGGTGTTCATTAAGCCGTGGACGGGCATTTGGTAATAAATATCAAGAAGCAAGAACCCCCCACGTTGAGTTTACGGTATCTGAAAGTTTAAACCGTAAAGGTGGGAATGGTCGTCGTTTGGATTCAGTGGGATTTGGACTGTGGGAAAAATATTCTTCGTTGGTTAATACCAACCCGTTTGCCCCATTTGATATCATCTTTTTTATAGAATTGGTTAAAAAAGGGCGCGGTAGACAAGCCCGTGATATGCTTAGACTCAATGTATTGGATATTCGTCGCTCAGAGGATACGCATGGTATTGGGTCTCGTAAACGAAAGCGTCGTCGCAAAAAAAAGAAGTCAGATGCCCAAATGGGGGATTCGGTCTCTAATCCTTCCTCGGTAAATCCTTCCTAATTGACGGGGTCTATAAACTAGGATAGCTTCTTGGCTATCATCTCATAAAAAAAGGGGTTTTTTTTGACGAGTGATGATGGGTATTGGGTTAGGCGGTTAAGTGCGGGGGGGCTAATCATCTCCTTTTTGTGTTTAACCGGTTGTGGGGTTGCCTCATCAGGTTCTGGTAATTCCCAAACCGTTGTCCCTGCGTCTGCTACGGTAGAAGCAGAGCCGGCACGCATGCCGGATGATATTAAATTGGCGTTATCGCATTTAAACAATGTTCCGCTTTATTCGGATGTTGTCTTTTTATCGACGTCAACAATGGGGGTCATCTCACCTGTAGTGGTGAGGACTACCAGTGTGTTGGGTACCCCATTTCAAGTATCTGCTAGCCGTCGCGATTTTGGTAAAACATCATTTTATGGGGTATCGAATATTGATTCCAGACGCTGGCTTGATTTGATTAATAATATGGAATGGGCTGAAAACCTAACGGGAGAGTATCAACTGATACGGGTACAAAAATATGAGGGAACATCGGAATTATTTAGCTATACAATTGGGTTAACCTATCGGCCTTCTTCATTTATTCTGGTGAGTGCGTTGGTAAAAGATGATTATTCAATGGTTAATGATATTGAATCGTTGACCCGACGGATGCTAAACAAGGTGGTATGGTCGAAACAAGGTGCGGGAGATCATGTCACATTAAATATGACGATAACAACGGGGGAAATATTGTTTTCGAACGCCTCAACGTGTTCGAATCGATTGTTTTCTGGCATTATTCCTTACACATTAACCATTGCAACCCCATCGAGTTCGAGAACCATTTCGGGAACACTGGTATCATCTGGATGTGAAATGAGTTCGTTCATTTACGACTCAAAAGGACGTGTTGAAGGGCGAATTAGGGTTAACGACTTATTTAAATTTAATGTTCAGGCCATTAACCCCTCCACGAATGGATGGGTTGACTTGTAAATGATGGGGGAGGGGAGCGTATTCAAACGAATGGGGGTGTCATTCACCTAACCATCACATTAAATGGGGGATTAGAACATAAAATGCATCCCCACTCGATGGCTCAAGCCCAATTGTTCGTGGCTGGACACCCCATATTGGATGGATACCCGATCCAATTCCAATGACAGTCCCCCACTGGGCCTTAAACGATTGGTAATATCTGAAACCCCCACCACAATCACCACATCGTCCCACAAGGATAGCAGTAGACCCGCACTGCCAATCGGACGACCGTCTTCCCATTCCCACCCATTTCTGATGCTAAACCCCTTGCTTAACGGGATTCCCATTCCCACTCCAATCCCCATTTCAGTTTTTTCTTGGGCCCCACTTCCCCATTGTATTGGGTTTTTTAATGCATTTTGTAAACTCATTCCCCACTCAATACCCCCCATTTTAATATAGGATCCCAAATCAAGTGACACATGGGTGCCCATCTCATTGCCAATTTGATGATTCATTAGGCCCATGGCCGCGGCCACTTGCCAATCTGGCATTAATTGCACACACAATCCAACCTTGCTGTGAATACTAATATCTGCAAAAGACCCCACTTTAGCACCCGTACCATTGGGTAACATGATGGTTTCAGGTATATCACTGATTAATTGACCGGCAACACCCAATAATAAATGAAGTTTGGAATGAACGGGAATGGATGCCCCCAGTAGTATATGTTGCACTTGTTGGTCATACACACTACCCACCGACATACTCAATAAACGTGGTAACGTCATGTTAACTGCCGCCGGATTGATGGCTAATGCATCACTTCCCATTCTTAGTGCAATGGCACTGCTTCCTAAAACGGAACCCATTGTACTACTTTGTCTGAACAGTGGACTGGCGTATGTGCTGCTAGATAACACACAAACCATTAAAGCAACCATCCACCCCCAAACCCCCATGATTTTCCCCCTTTATACCTGATATAACGAGGATTCCCTATTTGAATATGATATAAACATGGCCAATTTGCTGTTGACATCTTACTCAAATCACGGGTATATTTGGCACTCGATAGCGTTGAGTGCTAATTTTTTTTTTGATAACGAGACGGGCATGAAAGACAAAAAGAAACCTGTTTTAACCAAACGACAACTCGAGGTATTAACCAAAACCATCGAATCATTTATTGAGACGGCTGAGCCAGTTGGATCTAAATGGCTGAGTGGCACGGGTGGTATTGATGCCAGTCCGGCTACCATTCGAAATGAGTTAAGTGAGTTAGAAGCAGGGGGCTATTTATCACATCGGCATCAGTCGTCGGGGCGGGTGCCAACTGATTCAGGGTATCGATTATATGTGGATCATTTGGCAGACATGATGGCTGACTCGAATTCATCGGCATTACAAGATACCTCAGCGAATACCTTGCCGGTTGAGCTCATACGAGAACGAGCGCCCTACATCGGACAAGCGGTGGGGGATCTGTTAAAAGAGGTCACCGAGTTGGTGGTGAACTTATTTGATTACACGGCGATTGTGATTCCCCCCGATATTCATCAGGCCACACTGGAATTGGCACACTTGGTATTGGTTGATATTGACCGTGTATTGGTAATTGTGATGAATTCGGTTGGAAGTAATCAAGAGTTTTTGATGTCCATTCAAGATGATGTGACCCAAGATGAATTAAATGCCATTTCATCGTTGTTGACACAAAAATTAAAAGGGGTGACCCTTTCAGATGTGACTTCCAACGATTTGGCTGATTTATTTCTGCATTTTCCGACCCACCGAGAGATTGTGGCCACTGTTATCAGCGAATTAAAGCGAATCAAGGCGGTATTGTCCCCAGCTAATGCAATGAATATGAAGGGATTGTCGAATATGGTTCGGTTACCTGAATTTCAAGATCCCAATTTGGCACACCGTGTGATTGCGACCCTTGAAGAGACCCGCTTGATGACGTCTGTATTAGAGAAAGCGGTTCAACATCGTGATATGACGGTATTAATAGGCTCTGAAAACCAACCGGATGGACTCAAAGAATGTAGTATGGTGGTGGCACCATTGGGTCATGAAACCGTCAATTTTGGTACCTTGGCTATTGTCGGGCCTACCAGAATGAGGTACAAGAACCTATTGCCAACCATTCAAGCGATTGTGGCAAAAATGCAATCCATTTCTTCGTCAGATTCCAATAACACTAAATCAATATAGGAGTATCCCATGACCAATCATGATTCCCCCCTTCCCATTCTGGATCCAATCGACGCCACCTCCCCCCTACCGGAGGATTCAGTCGCAGGGGCCATCCCACTGGATGCGGTGGCTGATTTAGAAGCCCAATTGGCACAAGAGAAAGACAAAGCCTTGCGTGCATGGGCAGAGTTAGAAAATTACAAACGGCGTAAAGAGACTGAATTTGATTCGGCTCGACGGTATGCCATTGAAAAATTGGTGTTGGACTTGTTGCCTATTATTGATAATTTTGATCGTGCCATGGATAGTGTGGTTGATGTGAGTGATGGGTGGTTGTCTGGGTTACAGATGATTCGCAAGCAGTTGTCTGATGCCTTGGAAAAAGTGGGGGTAACGCCCATTGAGGCTCTGGATGCCCCATTTGACCCCACTTACCACATGGCGGTATCGACTCAATCCAAAGAGGGGGTTCCATCCAATCATGTGATTCAGGTATTTCAACATGGTTATTTGTTACATGGCAAAGTGATTCGTCCTGCAATGGTGGTGGTGTCCAGTTAATCGGAGTATCGGTATGATGAATAGAAAGGTGGTGTGCCCCCAGTCGTTGAAATTGAGTTGGTTTGGTGTAGATGAAGAGATTGTCATTCAATAAAGGAGAAAAAAATGTCTAAAATAATTGGAATTGATTTGGGAACCACTAATTCATGCGTATCGATTGTTGAAGGGGGAGAACCCACTGTTATATCCAACGCAGAAGGGTATCGAACCACGCCATCGGTGGTCGCTTTTACAAAAGATGGGGAGCGATTGGTTGGGCAACCTGCCAAACGTCAAGGGATTACCAATCCAAAATTTACGTTCTATTCGGTTAAATCGTTAATTGGACGACGATTGGCCGAGGTCAAAAAAGCATTGTCCTATGATATTGCAGAGCGAGCAGATGGGGGAATTGTTATTAAAGGTCAAGACAAGGAATTTGCCCCACCTGAAATTTCGGCCATTGTGTTACAAAAAATCAAACGTGACGCAGAAGCCTATTTGGGACATGAAGTAACCCAAGCGGTCATCACGGTGCCAGCGTATTTTAACGATGACCAACGAAAAGCGACCAAGGATGCTGGTGAGATTGCTGGTTTAGAGGTGTTGCGTATTATTAATGAGCCAACTGCTGCCGCTCTGGCGTATGGGTTGGATAAAAAAGCGGATCAGAAAATTGCGGTATATGATTTTGGTGGGGGTACGTTTGATATTTCCATCCTTGAAATTGGGGATGGTTTATTTGAGGTAAAGAGTACCAATGGGGATACCGAATTGGGGGGTGATGATATTGATGAATTAATTATTCAATGGCTGATTGCTGAGTTTAAAAAAGATCAGGGCATCGATTTGAGCAAAGATCAAATGGCCCATCAACGCTTAAAAGAAGCCGCTGAAAAAGCCAAGATTGAACTATCATCTACCATGTCTACTGATATTAATTTGCCATTCATTACGGCGGATGCATCAGGCCCCAAGCACCTCATGATGTCATTGTCACGGTCTAAATTTGAACAGATGATTGAGTCGGTGGTGCAACGATCAATGGCACCCGTTAAAGCAGCGTTATCTGATTCTGGATTTTCGGTATCCGAGATTGATGAGGTGATATTAGTGGGTGGAACCACCCGAATTCCCGCGATTCAAGAGGCGGTTAAAGCATTTTTTGGTAAGGAACCGCACAAAGGGGTCAATCCGGATGAAGTGGTGGCAATTGGGGCTGCCATTCAAGGGGCGGTATTGTCGGGGGATGTTAAAGATGTGGTGTTATTGGATGTTACCCCGTTATCATTTGGAATTGAAACATTAGGGGGTGTATTTACCAAATTAATCGATCGAAATACCACCATTCCAACGTCAAAAAGCCAAGTATTTTCAACGGCGGCAGATGGTCAAACATCGGTTGAAGTTCATATTTTGCAGGGTGAGCGGGCGATGGCTTCTGACAATCGATCGTTGGGACGTTTTGTGTTAGAAGGGATTCCATCCTCACCACGCGGGGTTCCTCAAATTGAAGTTTCTTTGGATATAGATGCCAACGGTATTTTAAATGTAAAAGCCCAAGATAAAGCAACCGGCAAATCCCAAAAAATTACGATCACCGCATCCTCTGGGTTAAGCAAAGATGACATCGAAAAAATGCGACAAGACGCTGAAGCCCATGCCACAGAAGATCAGAAAAAACAAGAAGAGGTGGAAACCCGCAATAGCGCTGATTCATTGGTATATTCAACTGAAAAAACACTCAAAGAGAGTGAAGATAAATTGTCTGATACCACTAAAAACACGATTCAAGCGGCGTTGACTGATTTAAAAACGGCATTGGGTGGTACGGACACTGGATCCATTAAAGAAAAAACGGATGCCCTTCAAAAAGCGGTATTTGATGCGTCTGAAGAATTATATAAATCGGCTGAGGCAACATCGGAACCGACCAAGGTAACCACCCCAGATGATTCTGTGGTAGATGCCGAGTTCAAAGAGGTTAAAGATAGCGATTCGGGTTCAACCAATGCCGGATGATTTATATGCCGTACTAGAAGTGCAGAGAGGCGCGTCGGAAGCTGATATTAAAAAATCATACCGACGTTTGGCTCGCCAATATCATCCAGATGTCAATAAGGACCCTGGGGCAGAAGCCAAATTTAAAGACATCCAACGGGCGTATGCCATCTTATCTGACACACAAAAAAAAGCACAGTATGATCAGTTTGGTGTGACCGATGATGGGCCGAGTCAAGATTATAGTGGATTTGATGGCTTCTCGGGTGGGTTAGACGATATTTTTGATGCCTTTTTTGGGGGGGGCGGCGGGCGACGACGTAGTAATGCCCCCCGAGCTGGGGAGGATTTGCGATACGATTTGGATATTACCTTGCAAGAAGCAGCAACGGGGGTCAATAAGGATATTTCCATTTTTCATTTGGAGGCGTGCCATACTTGTAGCGGTACGGGCCGTGAAGCCGGTACACCCAAGGTGACATGTCCGCATTGTCATGGGTCTGGTCAGATTAAAACAGTTCAACGAACGGTTTTGGGAAGTTTTTCGCAAGTAATGACTTGCCATCATTGTAATGGACAAGGTGAAATGATTAAAAATCCCTGCAAACCTTGTTCTGGTTCAGGACGAGAGAAACGTAAGAAAACCATTACGATTGATATACCTGCGGGCGTGGCATCGGGAAATAAATTGCGCGTGACGGGGGAGGGGAATGCGGGGGAGCCTGGGAGTCAGCCGGGGGATTTGTACATTTTTTTGACAGTAAAAGAGCATGAGTTTTTTAGACGCGAAGAACAAGATTTATTTGTGGAAGCCAGTATTGGGGTTCCAGATGCCATATTGGGCACCGATTTAGAAGTACCAACATTGGACGGAAAAGCCATGTTAAAAATACCCGCAGGGACCCAGCCCGGCACCTCATTTCGTCTTAAAGGTAAGGGGATGCCATCGTTACGAGGGAGACATACGGGTGATTTGCATGTGCGGGTGCAGGTCACCATTCCAACCCAGCTCTCTTCCAAAGAAACAGAGCTGATTGAGGAATTTTCCAATTTGAGTGGGCCCAAACGAGAACCAGATTCTTTTGTTGACTACATTAAACGCTGGTTCTAATGCCCATGGATGGCTCATCGCAGTAGGGGGGCATTTATTGGCGGGCTTTTGTGATGCCATTGCGGGTGGTGGGGGAATCATTGGGTTGCCTGCCCTATTATTGGCTGGACTCCCCCCCCATGTTGCCTTGGGAACCAATAAGTTAAGTTCTACCATTGGAACTGCCCTAACAACCCTGCGCTTAATGAGGGTGGTTAGGGTGAGTCGGGCAACCCTTCTAGTGGCGATTCCCATTGCCATGCTGGCCTCAGCTGGTGGGGCCATGTGGGTGGCGATCTGGACACCAGAGATGGTAAAAATGGCCATGATGCTGGTGTTGCCGATGATGCTGATCCTATTGGTTTGGAACCAAACCCGTACGGACAGCCCCCCTGTTCAGCAATCTCATCCGGTGATTCTGTCGGGGGTGTCGATGGGGACTGGATTGTATGATGGAATATTGGGTCCGGGGGTTGGGACCATGTTGTTAATGGGGTTTCATCGCGTACTGGGGCAATCGTGGGTGTTGGCCTCTGCCCACGCAAAATGTGTCAATTTAAGCACCAACATGATGGCGCTGGTGGTTTTTTTTGCGAATGGGGTGGTATCTGTAAAATGGGGCATCATGTGTGCGGTGGCCAATGGGGTGGGGGGATGGGTGGGGATTCGGTTGCTACTACGCTATGGTGACCAACTCATTAAAAAACTCATTCCCATTATGTTAAGTGGTGCCATCGCAACCTTGTTGTATCATGTGGGCTGGGGGTAAGCATTAAGTAGAGACGGGGGGGTTATCGAATGAGTGGCGGGGGGGTATCCTCCCAAATAATTTGAGCATTGGTTCGTCCCCAATATCCAGTAATAAGCGAAGAGATGGGAAGGGGAAATGCCTCTTTAGGTAATGAATTAATATGTACCCATCGCTCATAGATTCGATCCACATCACCATACCATTGGTCTTTGAACTTAACATCCCATTCAAAATAATAATTGTAATGCCTAAAGCGAGGGGTGAGTATGGCATCTCTTGCCCACCATGTCCCCTTTAATACAGGCGGCTCATGGGTTTTAAACGACTCTCCTTTCCACTGCCACAATCGGTTATACCCTAATGTGTAGGACTCTCCCCAATCCCCAATGGCTTTTAAATGGTTTCCCACATAACAATCGGCCCTAAATCGGCCCATTTTTAACTTTCTAGTAACCAGTTCTTGTTCAGCTTGTGCCATATCTGCGGTTGTCCAATGTTCATCAATGTCCATTTCCCACAAGAAACACCGATCCGTTAATTCTTTGAGTTTCTGAATGGCGATATTCACTTGCACGTCTTTGGAGTGCCAAAATCCATTAGACGGAATATAAATTAAATGTGAATGATGGCTTGCCAATTCCGTTAAATACTCACGCGTTCCATCCACGCTACCCCCATTGTGATGAAATGATTCTGGAAATGATTTGCACCAACTGGTACTGCCATTGGGTAAAGATGCCCCTTCAACTACGATCCAATAATCGCAATGGCTGAGAATAAAATCAGCTTGATTGTGATGTAATAAATGATGTTTACCATTTAAAATAATACTAAAAATAACCCTCAAATGAGTCCCCTTTCAAAATTAAACGCTACTTTAATAATGGACAATCGAATTCTATTTGTAAATAGAGATAATACCATCGAGTGAAGATAAAAAATAATAGGCTTGGTCAACCATTGTGGATACCGGATGGAAGATGGGTGGAATGGGATCACTGAATTGTATCGGAGCAACGCAAAAGTGATGCATGTTGTATTTGAAGTATGTGGTGTATACTTCACGTTCTTGGGTGACAAAGTCCAATCATCTTGCATTCCTCAATAAAGTAAGGAGACGCCATGGTCATTGAGTTTTCGGTATCGTTGGATCATCATGCTGGGTTACCTGTTGTTAGGGTGGCTGGTGAAATTGATGTATATACCTGTCCTAAATTGCATAAAGTGTTATCAGAATTAAGTGGTGATGTCGGACCATCGGTTGTGCTAGATCTAACCAATGTTCATTATATCGATAGTACTGGTTTGGGAACCATTGCCCATTCAGCTCGAAATCTGTCGAAACTCAATCGACAGATGAATGTGGTCACCAATCGTCCACAAGTAAGGAAGATTTTTGAAATTTCAGGCTTAACCGCTAAAAACATTCGATTATTTGAAGAAGAAGCCCAAGCGTGTGTGGAATAAAAAAGCTGGTACATTCAATTACCTAAGGAGGCAGTATCGATGACAACCCAACCCAAAGTAACGGTAGAAGTTCCAGCCGAGTCGGAGTTTGTGGCCGTGGTTCGATTGGCGGTATCTGGTGTCGCATCTCGAATGGGATTTACACTAGAAGATATTGAAGATATTAAAGTGGCCGTATCGGAAGCCTGTACCAATGTGGTTCAACACGCCTACCCAGTTGGACAGCGTGGAATGGTGCGTGTGGAATCCATTATGTATGATGATGCCCTTGAGATTGTGGTATCAGATTCGGGTGCGGGGTTTGACACGTCCCATATTGTATCCGCTAAAAATCATTCAGATCAGTCTGATCAAGGGGTATTTGGTTTGGGCTTGGGATTAACCTTTATTCGTTCGTTGATGGATAGTTCAGAGGTTGAATCCAATTGTGGGTCAGGGACCATTGTTAGGATGCAAAAAAAGGTGCCAATTCAGGAGGGATAGGGGTGGGGGTTGCATTTTTAATATCAGGGATACTGGCAATATTATTGTACAGTCGGTTGAAACGATTGGGCTTGAGTCCTTTGTATGCTCTATTAATCGCTGGCTTGGTATTGGTTGCCCCGCTTTGGTTGCCTATTTTGGGACTGGCCATCATTATTTGGTTGGTGGCCACTCGCATGGGTTCCTATCGTTCAACCAAGCCAGTTAGTACCATGATGTGTCCACGTTGTGGCTTTGAAGTATCAAAGTCTGCTCGGCATTGTCCCCAATGTGGGAATGTCATGACGGTTGGCTGAATTGAGTCCGATTTCACTTTATATCCATTTTCCATTTTGTGCTCATTTGTGTCCGTATTGTGGTTTTTTTAAACAACCGTTTCATCAGGATCGGGCGGAACAGTGGATGGACAACCTTATTTTGGAAGCGAAGGGGTATTATCAAGAATGGGGGGCATTGCCTGTTCACACTATTTTTATGGGGGGGGGGACGCCAAGTCTGATTCCAACTAACCTTGTTGAAAGATGGGGGGAGTTGTTGGCGTATTTTGATGTGTCGAGTTTGGTTGAATGGACCATTGAAATGAACCCTGTGGATACCCCATGGAAAGGTTTGGAAAAATGGATGGAATGGGGGGTCAACCGAATCAGCGTGGGGGTTCAATCCGTGGTAGATACAGATTTGCAATTTTTAGAGCGAGACCACCCTGCGTCAACCGCCCAATATTGTATCCAGTGGTTGCTCGATCAGGGAATCCATTCGGTTAATGCTGATGTCATTTATGCCTTACCAAGGCAATCCTTGACCTCATTAACTCTGACCATGGAATCATTGGTGGCATGGGGGGTTACCCACCTATCCACGTATGCCCTAACCATCGAACATGGCACTCCCTTTGCCAAACAATCGATCATGCCCGCGGATGAATCGACGGAATTATCCCATTCGAACTGCATTCAGAGTATCCTTCATGAGGCTGGCTTTGAGCATTATGAGATATCGGCCTTTGCCAAGCCAGGGTATCGATGCCGGCATAATCAAACGTATTGGACGGATCAACCCTACATTGGACTGGGACCCAGTGCTCATTCTTATTTTATGTCTCGGGATTATGCCAATCCGTCTCGATTGGATTATTTGCAACCTGGCTTGGGGTTCAACCATGCCGAACCGCTATCGCCAACGGATTACTATCAGCGACTCATTCTCACCGGATTGCGAACCAAAGAGGGGGTTTCCATGGCCAGCGTTCAACAAAAAACAGGGGTTGATATGGCGACGTTACCCCAACTTCATACCCTTATTCAACATGGGTTGCTCAGCCAAGAGAATGGATGGATTCGGGCGACACCAAGGGGATGGAATGTGCTGAATGGGGTGATTGGGGAACTGACATGAGTTTTAAGGTAACCCATTACGCAAGGCATTCCAAGGCGCGTGCTGGGGAATTAACCACCCCGCATGGTGTGATTCAGACCCCTGTTTTTATGCCAGTTGGTACCCAAGCCACTGTCAAAGGGATTTGGCCCCAGCAATTACATAACATGGGGGCGGGTATTATTTTGGCGAATACCTACCATTTATGGCTACGCCCAGGGGTTGATTGGCTAAAAGAGTGGGGGGGGCTTCATTCGTTGATGAATTGGAATGGGGCGATTTTAACTGATTCAGGGGGGTTTCAAGTTTTCTCATTATCTGATTTAAACAGGGTGGATGAAGATGGGGTGACGTTTAAGTCGCATTTGAATGGGTCGCTTCAACGATTGACGCCCGAAACCGTTATTGATGCCCAATTGGCATTTGGGTCGGATATTATCATGCCCTTGGATATTTGCACCCCGTATCCGGCCACACCAGATCGCATGGCTCAAGATTTGAAGCTAACCCATCAATGGGAAAAGCGGGCCTATGAGTACTGGCGTCCCCAAGCCAATGGGTCGCAACTATTTGCGATTGTTCAGGGGGGTACCAATCCGGTACTGCGTGAGGAATCGGTGGCGACACTGACCCAAATGGATTGGTCTGGGTATGCAATTGGTGGGGTGAGTGTGGGAGAGCCGCGGGAGTTAATTGAATCGATTATTGCCCATACAGCCCCTTTATTACCCGATACAAAGCCCCGTTATGTGATGGGGTTAGGGTTGCCACAAAATTTAACCCATGCCATTTCATGTGGGGTGGATATGTTTGATTGTGTGTTACCCACACGATTGGCACGGCATGGGCAATTTTTTTGTGGTCCCAATGGGGATCGGTTGGGGATTCGCCGTGCCATGTATCAGTCGGATTCCATGCCATTGGATCCAGACTGTGCGTGTGAAACATGTCGGCAGTTTTCTCGGGCGTATTTACGTCATTTGATGATGTCAGGCGAAATGTTGGGTTCGATGGCCATGAGTATTCATAATTGCCATTTTTTAATCGAATGGGTCGCACGAATTCGACGGCAGATAATAGCAGAGGCAGCATCATTCACGTGACTGATGGACAAATACTAGAATAATGGTAATATCTAGCCCATGACTCAACCATCTCCCCAGTATCAACGTGTGTTATTAAAATTAAGCGGCGAAGCCTTTAAGGGTGAACGTGAGTACGGCATTGACCCCGCATTTTTGGTTAAAATTGCCAATGATATTAAGTTAGCCCATGCGTTAGGTACCCAAGTGGCCATCGTGATTGGGGGGGGGAATATATTTAGGGGGATATCGGGCGCTGCCCAAGGAATGGACCGTGTGACAGCGGATTATACTGGAATGTTGGCCACTATTATGAATGCATTGGCCTTACAAGATGCCCTAACCAAAGTAGGGGTTGATTCTAGGGTTCAGAGTGCCATTGAAATGAAAGAAGTGGCGGAGCCGTTTATATTACGGCGTGCCATTCGTCATCTAGAGAAAGGCCGAGTGGTTATTTTTGCTGGTGGAACAGGAAATCCCTACTTTACAACGGATACCACTGCTGCCCTGCGTGCGGCAGAAATTCGGGCGGATGTGATATTAAAAGCCACCCAAGTGGATGGGGTTTATTCTGCTGATCCTAAAAAAGATCCATCGGCCGTTCGTTTCAAAAGCCTTACTTTCTTAGATGCATTAAATCGACAATTAAAAGTAATGGATATCACCGCCTTATCGTTAAGTATGGACAATCAGATTCCAATTGTGGTGTTTAGTTTGCATGAATCGGGTAATATTAGTCGGGTATTGAAGGGTGACCCAATTGGTACAACCATCGGAGGGAATTAAAATGAGTGACTTAAAACAACGCATGGAGAAATCGTTAGACTCTCTAAAATCACAGTTTTCATCATTGAGAGTGGGGCGTGCCCATCCCGATATGGTGAGTAAAATTATGGTATCGTATTATGGAACGCCAACCCCCTTGAAACAAGTGGCATCAGTGTCCATTCCAGAATCGCGGGTTATTTTGTTAACTGTATTTGATAAGGGGGCGGTCAAAGATATCGAGCGGGCCATTATGACCTCTGATTTGGGGTTGCCACCCTTGGTTGACGGTACCACCATTCGCCTACGTTTACCTGAATTAACCGAAGATCGTCGCAAAGAATTGGTAAAGCAGATGAAGAAGTTATCGGAGGATGCGAGGGTTGCCATGCGTAATCTTCGCCGAGATTATATCGATTCCATTAAAGCCCAAGAGAAAGAAAAGGCGATCACATCGGACGAATCTAAAAGTAAGCAAGATGAGGCTCAGAAAATAACGGATGCGATGATGGGGTTGGTGGATCAGTTGGCTAAGGACAAAGAGTCCGACATTATGACGGTGTAATGGACCGACCTCTATCCCCGATGCCCCATCATGTGGCCATCATTATGGACGGAAATGGTCGGTGGGCAAACGCTCGTTTTTTGCCTCGTGCGATGGGGCATCGTCAAGGCGCCCAAAGTTTGAAAACGGCCATTCAGGCGTGCAGAGAGTGGGGAATTCCCTATTTATCGGTCTATGTTTTTTCGACCGAAAATTGGACGAGACCCAATGAGGAAGTTTCTTTTTTAATGTCATTTCTTGGAGAGATGTTGGCATCACAGACCCCTGAATTGATCAAAAATGATGTTCGCATTCGTGTGTGTGGGAATCTTGATCCATTGTCTGCCCATCTCAAAACACAGATACAAGAATCTGAAGGTGCATCGGCCCACTGTAACAGCTTGCAATTGAATTTGCTGATTAATTACGGGGGGCGTGATGATATTATTCAGGCGGTTAAAAGACACGTTACTTCTCACGGGATTGATTCCCTGACGCCGGCCACCATTTCACAATCATTATATACAGCTGGCATTCCCGATCCGGACATGGTGATTCGAACGGGTGGGGATATTCGAATTAGCAATTTTTTGTTGTGGCAATCAGCGTATTCAGAGTTGTTTTTTTTAGATATATTATGGCCCGATTTTAATAAAGAGGTATTTCACTCCGTGGTAGAGGCCTATCGAAGTCGTGAGCGACGATTTGGTGGGGTGCATGCGTAAACGAATTGTAACCGGCCTGATATTGTTGGCCATTGGGATTTTGGTTATTGGAATGGGTGGTTGGGCCATGTGGATTTGGGTATGGGTATTGTCGATGGCGTCTGTATACGAATTGGTTGGGATGTTATCCAAATTATCGATTGGAACCTATCCCGCAGTTGCCTACACCAGCATCACAGCGGGCTTGCTGAGTTTGCAAGTGGTTCCGACTTGGTGGACATCTTGGGCCGGTCGCTTATTGGCCTTTGGGGTAGTAGGTGGGTGTTTATTTGAATTAGTCAAGCGATCGATTTGGTTACCAAAATCGAAGATATTGGCTACATTGCGGATCATTTTGTTTATTTTGGGGACCTTTCCATTTATTTATTTGTTACGTATGGGGCAAGATGGCTTGTTTTTATTTGTATTAACCATGATGAGTATTTGGACCACGGATACCTTTGCATTAATTGGGGGCCGACTCTTGGGGCGGCATCCCCTTAGTGAGATTAGCCCCAACAAAACAGTGGAGGGCACCATGATTGGTGTTCTGTCGGGAACTGTAATGGCTTGCTTGGTTTGGGGGGTGGCTTTTCAGTTGGGGGGGCATGTGGGTCCATGGTGGTTTTATGGAATGCTGGGGGTATGGGTGTCCATGATGTCGCAGGTGGGTGACTTACACGAGTCGTTATTCAAACGTCGAATTGGCGTCAAGGATTCATCGCATTTGTTACCCGGCCATGGGGGTGTTTATGATCGTGCGGATAGTACCTTGTTGGTTGTACCGTTGGCTTGGCATTTATTTAACCCATGAGACGCATTAGCTTATTTGGTTCAACGGGGTCGATTGGCACACAAACCTTGGATGTGTTGGCGAAGTACCCTGAGTTGGGGCGCATTACCGCTTTGGTAGCGGGGCGCAATATACCCCGATTATTGGAGCAAATTCAGAGGTTTCAACCAGAATATGTGGCAATGAGCGACGAGTCACTGCTCCCAGAGTTGCGTGCCTATATTCAGCAGAAAGAATGGCCAATAACGATAATATCGGGCCCAAAGGCACTCATTGAAATGGCCCACATTCCGACTGATTTGGCCGTTATGGCCATTCCCGGAACGGTTGCCATTGAAGCAACGGCTACGTTTATTATGAATCAGGTTCCGATTGCATTGGCCACCAAAGAGGTGTTGGTATCCGCGGGGTCGTGGATCATGCAATTGGCCCGCACCCATCAGGTGTCAATTTATCCCATTGATTCGGAACATTCCGCGATTGCACAATGTTTGGATACCGCCGATCGGACCCATGTGAAGCGATTGGTATTAACCGCATCTGGGGGGCCATTTCGACAACGGATGGATTTGTCGAGCGTGACTTTAGATGATGCCTTAAAGCATCCCAAATGGGTAATGGGGCCAAAGGTGACGATTGATTCCTCGACCCTCATGAACAAGGGATTGGAGGTCATTGAAGCCCATCATTTATTTGATGTGCCCATCGATCAAATTGATGTGCTGGTACATCCCGAATCAGTGGTTCATGGTATGGTAGAATTTTGTGATGGCCAATGGGTCGCCCATTTATCGGGAACGGATATGCATTATCCGATTCAGCATGCATTGTCTTACCCCTCCCGTTTGCCGTCTCATTGGCCTCGTTTGGCATGGCCATTTGGGAGCATGACATTTGAATTGCCTGATATGATTCGATTTCCTTTGTTACAATTGGCGATTGATTGTGGTCGACAGGGAGGGAGTGCACCAGCGGTTTTAAATGCGGCCAATGAAGCCATGGTTACCTTATTTTTAAATAAAAAATGTGGGTATTTGGATATTTCAAATCGGGTGCTACATGAAGTGGATACATTTAAACATTGTCATCCAACGTCAATAGATGATATTGTTCAAATTGATTCTGACGTTAAGCATCGCATTTATCAATCAGTAATGGGGTAATTAGGTAGGGGGAAATATGACGACACCAAGTTTAATAATGACGGAACGCCATCAGTTGGCGGTGGCACTCAATGCCATTTTTTATGATAGTCCGGCTCGGATTACGTCATATTTTTCATTATTTGAATCGTGGACGATGTTTCGAGAGAATTGGGGGTTGGTGGCGGCACAATTATCGGATCGGTTACTGGATATTGCCACAAGCCGATTTAAAGCATTTAATTTGGATCGGACATTGCAAGTATGTGAGGATAAAGGGGTACAATTGTTGTATTGGGATTCACCGTATTATCCATCTTTGCTTAAAGAATTGTCTGATGCGCCACCTGTTTTGTATGGTAAAGGGCAGTTGGCTACTTTACAGGCTGATTGTTTGGCCGTGGTTGGGTCGCGACGTATGACGGATTATGGTCGTAAAGTAACAGTGGAGTTTGTGTCTGAATTGGTTTCCTCATTTGTGATTGTATCTGGGTTGGCACATGGGGTGGATGGGACAGCGCATCAAGTAGCACTCGATCAAGGGGGGCGAACCATGGCGGTGGTGGCCACGGGGTTGGATGTTATTTATCCGTCGGCTCATCGGGAGTTGGGTCGTTCGATCATCGAACGTGGTGCCATCCTGTCTGAATATCCGTTGGGAACCGACGCAGCACCTTACCGGTTTCCGCAACGCAACCGATTAATATCTGGGTTATCACGGGGTGTTTTGGTAACAGAATCAGCCATAAAAGGTGGGGCCATGTTAACCGCATCTGAGGCGGTGTCACAAAATCGTGATGTATTTGCCGTACCGGGATCGGTATTTAATGAATTGTCGGAGGGGACTCATCATTTAATTAGGCAGGGGGGGAAATGTGTGACCCATCCCAAGGATATTTTAAAAGAGTACACCTATTTGCCATTGCGATTTACTGAATCAAAATGGCCAGAGGCATCAGTGGGGACATGGGTGGCGCCAGTGTTGGAACCCGCTCATCAGGTGGTGTATGATGCCTTGGTACAGGCGCATGAGTTAAATGATTTGGTGGTATCAACGGGCTATCCGGTGCATGTGTTACTCCCGATTTTGACCTTGCTTGAATTAAATGGGCATATTGAATTGGTTCCGGGAAATCGGTATCAGCGTCGTGTATAACATTGCGTTCAAGAATGCTTATTTGACACAGTTGGAGATTGGGGACACGATTCAGGGGGTATCGCGATCGATCCCACTGGTTCGGATGAATCAGGTGCATGGGGTTCGTTGTGCATGGATAGAATCCCCCCCTTTGCAAGATGAAACGGTGTTGGATGGATTTGATGCGATGGTATGTACGGTACCTGATTGCATGATTGCGGTTCGAACGGCGGATTGTTTACCGGTGATGGTAACGCATGATCATATGATAGCGGGGATACATGCGGGTAGACGGGGTTTAGAGGATGGCATTATAGGGGGGGTTTTGCAGGAGATGGTGAACCGTGTGGGTTCGAAGGATGGGTTTGGGGTTTGGGTGGGGCCTGCTATTTGTGTATCGTGTTACCAAATTGATCGGGAGTTAGATCGTCACATGGATTTGGCATTGGGTGCAGTGAATCAAATTGCATCGGTATTACCATTGGGGAGGGTTCAGTTGATGGTATCTGGGGAGTGCACGTGTTGTACGAACCGGTACTATTCCTATCGGCGGGATGGAACGACGGAGCGAATTTATACAATGGGGTATTTTACTCATGGGAATGCTGGGGACCTTCGGTCCCCAGACCCCTTGACTAAGGGCGTTGCCCTTAGGAACCCATAATAAGGGGCGTAGCCTTTGGTTTTGGGGTCTAGGGGCTCCGCCCCTTAAGGTGCTGGGCACGACGTGCCCAGTATTAAAACCCCACCCTGACCCTCCCCTAAAGGGGAGGGAAAAGAAATTTGATAGTGGGTGCTGCGCACCCACGTTCTATATTTGAGGGCGTTCCCCCCTCAAACTCCCCCCTGATCCAATTAAATAGTGGGTGCTGCGCACCCACACCCAGCCTTAAGGGCTTCGCCCTTAAGAATCCCAAGAGGAAGGGCTTCGCCCCTGGTCTGGGGCTCGGGGCCAAAAAAATAAAAACAGGTCCCCGAAATAAAATCTGTCTCCCTCCCCTCTGGGGAGGGTCGGGGAGGGGTATCCATTACCCACTTGTCATCTCATCATCACATAAGGCTCGGTACATGTAGCGAATTTCACTAAGTGGGTATTGATGTGGCCCAGCAGTATTCGCAACCCCATCATGATGGGCGCACCCATGACTGCAGGGATGGGTCTTGGGGTCAGGGTTAAGTTCCTTTATAAGCCTGGCCAAATCATCATTTGCCTTTCTCCATGCTTGTTTTTCATCAGTATCACCCAAACGATTTAACTCCTCATCTCGAGTACGATTCAATTTCTTTCGCTGCCCATCTAATGTTTGTTGCCAGTTAATTGTCATCGGAAAAGCCCCCAAAATCCGCAACACTCTTTTTTTCCATTTTATAGTTGTACCACTACTTTTCTTGTAAGCCTCCTGTAATGTTGTTTTACACGTTTTTAAGGCAGTTAATAATCTAGATCTTTGGTCGGGCGTTAAAGACTCTCGATTGATTCCCCAATACGTTTCATTTCTTGGGGCATACGCGCGTGGGTATCGATTATTAAGCCATAAACTTCCGCCACTGCCGGCCAATACACAAACCAAACCGGCTATGGCTAATGGTGCCCCAAATCCAGATGCCAAGCCACCAATGATTAAAATTGCACCAATACCCTGACAAGCAAAACTGGCACTGATTCCCAAATAGGCCTTTTGACGGGCCCTATAATCTGTTTTAGCAATCTCATGGGCGTTGGCATGCGTGGTCATGTCGTTATATGTTCGGTAAACCAATTGCAAGTGTCGAATGGTTTGGATCCCAGCATATCCGATTAAAAGTCCCCATCCAATTGGGGTTGCTGCGGCAACAGCTAAACCCGCCAACATTCCACCCATGGTGGCAACATTTACAATAGTAGCACCTAAATTGATATAGGCATTATTGAGCGATCGCCTTAATTGTTGAGTGCGCATGGGGTTAGTGGCATACTTAATTTTTTTAAGTAATCCAGGAATTAAATGCTTAGATTGATTCAAGACCCGAATCGCACCTGTTAGGGTAAATAGTGCCACGATTCCTGCAACCGCTAGTACACCCCCATCACTGGCACCCAGATGATCTCCCCCTTCAGAGTGGACAGAAGATGGATCAATAGAAGATGGATCAGATGATTTGATCGCTGCAGCCGCTTCATCGAGATCCAACGCGTTGGTGCAACACGCACAGCCTTCACTGCTATGCGCTTGCTTGGATTGAGGGTCCTTATTTTTTGAATGTTCTGTACCCATAGCCCCATCACTGGCACCCAGATGATCTCCCCCTTCAGAAGGTGGATCAGATGTGATCGCTGCAGCCGCTTTATTGGGATCCAACGCGTTGGTGCAACACTCACAGCCTTCACTGCTATGCGCTTGATTGGATGGAGGGGCCTTTGTGTTTTGAATTTGATTTTCTGGTGCAGAGGGGATAGAAGATGAATCAATTCCATAGACAAAACGATCTATCTGATCTTGAGTCAGTTTCCGTCGAGACCTTTGAATCACAAACGGGGTGCTATGCTCACAACAGGCTTTAACACATGCCGGCTTGGGTGAATTAGGCTGATCGGTGTCTTGCATACGACGAGTACCGAATTTTGCAGGTGGCATCCTCCACTGATTGATTACGGGTGACTCCTGCTCTCTACTGGGTCCGTCTGTTTTGGGGGCTGGATCGTGGGTCTTGTCGGAACCGGATAAAGAGTCCCATGATGATGAAGGGGGCTTAGGGTCAGTCAATTGTTGTGACAAGGTACTATCAGGGGGTTGAGCTATCTCAGTACATAATTCAGTAAGCATTGGGGATGGGGGACCCTCTGATCCCTCTGTTCTACTGGATCCGTCTGTTTGGGGGGGTTGATCGTGGGCATTGTCGGAATCGGTCGGTGATGAAGAGTCTTGTGATGAAGATGATGAATAGGCACTTACGGTGGATCCGTCTGTTTGGGTGGCTTGATCGTGGGTATTGTCGGAACCGGTCTGTGATGAAGAGTCCTGTACTGAATCGGTCTTAGTGTTAGTCGATTGTTGTGACAAGTTACTATCAGGGGTCGCTATCTCATTAGTTTTTGGGATTATTTGATGTATCTCATAAGATACTAGCTCATCTATCTTAGCACGTAATCTAGTAAGCTTTTCGATTGCGGAATCCCCTGTTGGAGGGTCTGTTACAGATATGGGAGGCGGAGCTGGGTGACCCCCAGGTATGCTTGAGATGGCGTCTTGAGGACATACCCATATCTTACGTCAATCTTCCGCAGTTTCCGTTTGTAATTGTGACAAGTTACTATTAGGGGTCGCTATCTCATTAGTTTTTGGGATTATGTGATCTATCTCAGCACATAATCTAGTAAGCTTTTCGCGTGCGGATTCCCCTGTTGGATGGTCGGTTACAGATATGGGATGGGTATATGGTTCCCCCCCAGGTATGCTTGAGTTGGGTTCTTGATGCCAAACAAAAATTTCACGCCAATCTTCCGCAGTTTCCGGTTGTAATAACGATTGCTTACCCATCGGTTGTGAAATAGCTGACGGGGATGGGTTTGGAACGAGTAAGATGTGGGGTGGTGGGTGAAGAAAGCGTACGCCAACTAGAACATGCCGCCAACAATTAGCTGAACTGTGGAAACATAATTGAGGTTGAGGATACGTAGGATTTAATTGAATTCCTAGCATAAGGAAGATGCCTTTCATAATGATTGGTGTAAACGTTGTATAAAGGGAGAATGTTCCCCCCCCTTGCCCCTTAATAATGAAATAGTATTTCAATAACAATCGATCGTCAAGTATATTGACTAGGGGGGGCAGGGGGATTTTTAAGGGGCTCCGCCCCTTAAGGTGCTGGGCACTACGTGCCCAGTATTACAACCCCACCCTGACCCTCCCCTAAAGGGGAGGGAAAAGAAATTTGATAGTGGGTGCTGCGCACCCACGCCCGCTTAAAGGGGCTGCGCCCCTTTAAAATCCCCGCCTTAAGGGGCTAAGCCTTTGGTTTTGGGGTCCAGGGGCGGAGCCCTGGGCGGGGTTGGGCGCGCAGCGCCCACATTCTATCTTTGGGTTCCTAAGGGCGAAGCCCTTAGTCAAGGGCTCGGGGACCGAAGGTCCCCACATTTTGATAGCGGGCACTGCGTGCCCACAATTAAAACCCCACCCTGACCCTCCCCAGAGGGGAGGGGGTAAATTGTATTTTAATCATATGTGAGGGCGTTCCCCCCTCACACTCCCCCCTGATCCAATTTGATAGTGGGTGCTGCGCACCCACAC
>Ga0172373_10002777_pt1 | contig 26453 bp, 23 predicted proteins | sample Lak10m_2_FD_114546 | JGI IMG/M metagenome (GOLD analysis project Ga0172373, IMG submission 114546) | Freshwater microbial communities from Kabuno Bay, South-Kivu, Congo - kab_092012_10m | ecosystem: Environmental > Aquatic > Freshwater > Lake | place: Democratic Republic of the Congo...
GCCGCGGCAACCGGCAGCCACGCCCAGTGCATCCACGCGCGGCTGGAGGCGCGCGTGTCCGTGGCCCGTTCGCGGCGCAGGCTGCGCGGCAGCGAGTTGGAGACGAGCACCGTCATCCCGCACCCCCCGTCGGCTCGACCCATCCCTCGCCCGTCGGCGTGGGCACCGCGCGCTTCGGCCGCGCCGCGGCGTTGCCGTCGAGGTAGCCCTCGGCGATCAGCGCGCGGATGACCTGGTTGGCGATGGGCCCCGCGCTCTTGCCGCCCGAACCGCCGTGCTCGAGCACCACCGTGATGGCATAGCGCGGGCGGTCCTGCGCGGCATCGCCCACGAGGCCCACGAACCAGCCGTGCTCGACGCCCGTCACCGTGCGGTCGGGCGTGCCGTCGGCGTTGTCGTCGACCTTGATCGCCGGCGCCTGCGCGGTGCCGGTCTTGGCCCACACGGTCACGCCCGGGGCATTGATGATGTTCTCGGTGGAACGGTCCTCGTAGGTCACGTGGTGGCCGGTGCCGTAGGTCTCCTCCACGGCCTGGCGCAGACCCTCCAGCGCGCGGTCGCACGCGTGCGGGTCGAGCATCAGGTTGCCGGTGCGCCGCGGCCCGCGCCCGGAGACCTGCGTGCGCAGGAGGTCGGCATCGCGGATCAGCCCGCCGCGCGCGAGCGTGGCGTAGGCGTTCGCCGCCTGCAGCGGGGTCCACGTGATGAGCCCCTGCCCGATCCCCGAGATGACCGTGCTCACGCGGTCGCCGTTGCGGCGGATGCGCTCGGCCTCGGCCTCGGACGGCAGGTGGCCCGCGGCCTCGCCCGCGATGCGCACGCCCGTCACGTTGCCCGCGTCGTCAAGCTGCACCTCGCGCCGGGACACGCCGATGTCGAGCCGCTGCCCGAGCCCGAAGTCGCGGTACCACGCCGTGAGCGCGTCGATCCCCATGCGGTCGGCGAGCGTGTAGAAGAAGATGTTGCAGCTGCGGCTGATGGCCTGCTCCACGTCGAGCGCGCCGCCGAGCTTCTGCGAGTGCGTGGCGAAGCTGAACTGCTTGCGGTAGATCCAGCAGCGGCCGAACGCGTCGTTGGCGCCGAAGTAGTGGCCGTTGCACTCGATCCTCTCGTCCGCCCCGAACACGCCGCCGCGCACCGCGCCCACGTAGACGATGGGCTTGATGATCGAACCGGGCGGCAGCGCGGACTCGATCGCGCGGTTCACCGCGGGCGCGCGCTGCGTGCGCTCGGCATCGGTGAACGCCTCGCCCGCGGACATGGTGGGCCAGGACACCATCGCGAGCAGCTCGGCGGAATCGACGTCGAGCACCACCACCGCGCCGTTGAGCGGCACGTGGTAGCCGAGCGGGATCGGCTTCGGGTCGCCGCTTGCGTCCCACCCGTGGTGCCACTGCTGCGTGATGGCAAGCCCAACCTGCGGCATGAAGAGCGACTGCACGTGCGCCTGCAGCGCGATGTCGAGCGTCAGCTGGATGTCGGTGCCGCGCGCGGGCTCCGTGCGCGTGGTGTCGCCGGTGTCGAGCCGCTGCACCGTGCGCCCGCGCGTGCCGCGCAGCAGGTCCTCGTAGGTGCGCTCGATGCCGCGGCTCCCGATCATGTCGCGGCCGGGCCGGTAGCCGCCGAGGTCGGTCGCCACCTCGCCGTCGGCGCCCACGGCGCGGAACGGGCGGCGGTCGAGGTCCTCGCGCCACACCTCCTCGCGCACGCCGCCGATCAGGTGGTCGGCCACGCCCGCAAGCTCGAGCGTGAGCGGGTCGCCGCGGAGCGGCCGCGGCATCGAGCGGCGGTCGAGCTGGATGCTGGCCGTGCTCCACGGGTACACGCGCCGCGTGCTGTCCTGCACCTCGAGGATGCCCGGGTGCGCGTCCGCCAGCTTGCGCAGCGCGAACGCCGCCTTGGCGGGAAGCTGCGTGGCGATCACGTGCGACTCGCTCTGCTCGGCGATGGGACGCGCGTTGAACTGCTCCTCCGCGGCCTCGCCGTACTTGGCGCGCTCGAGCTCGAGCCGCGCCTCCCACACGGCGTTCGCCTTGCGTTCCACCTGCGTGCGCACGTCGCCCATGCGCGCGGCAAGCTCCGGGCGCGCGAGCTCGGCGACGGCGGACGCCTCGGCAAGCACGGCGTCGAGCTCGGCCTGCAGCTCGCGCTGCTTGGCGCGGATGCGGGCCTCGCGCTCGGCGGGCCCCATCTTGTTCCACGCCAGGCGCCCGGCCTCGCGCCGCGCCGCGCCCACCGCGCGCGTGTCGACCCACGCGCCGTTGATCGCGGGATAGAAGAGCGCCAGGTCGTAGCTGGGGATGCTCTGCGCGAGCACGCGCCCCTTGCGGTCGGTGATGGTGCCGCGGACGGTGGGCAGGAGCGTCGTGCGGTCGAGCCGGCTCTCCGCGAGCGAGCGGTGCTCGCCCCCGGCCACCACGGAAAGCGTGAAGAGCCGCGTGAACATCGCGCCGAGCGCAAGCGCCAGCACGATGCCGACGACGAGCATCCGTCGCTCGAACATCGACGTGGCGCGCAGCGGGGATGGGCGGTCGCTGTCGAGGGCCAATGGTCGTCCTGACCGGGGCCTGGGTGCTCGGCGGGGAGCCCGCCGGGGGCCGCGCAGCGTCCTGCCGCGCGCATCCCGACGGGGCGGGACGTCCACGCGGAAAGGGTACCATTCCTCCCCCCATGGAAGCAGGAATCGTCGGCCTCCCGAACGTCGGAAAGAGCACCCTTTTCAACGCCCTCACGTCGGCGGGAATCGAGGCGGCCAACTACCCCTTCTGCACCATCGAGCCGAACGTCGGGGTGATCTCCGTGCCGGACGGACGCCTGGCCACCCTGAACTCGTTCATCCAGAGCCAGAAGGTCATCCCGGCCATCATCCGCCTCGTCGACATCGCGGGCATCGTCCGCGGCGCCAGCGAGGGCGAGGGCCTCGGCAACAAGTTCCTGAGCCACATCCGCGAGGTGGACGCCATCCTGCACGTGGTCCGGTGCTTCGACAACGCCGACATCATCCACGTGGAGGGCTCGGTCGACCCGATCCGCGACATCGGCACCATCGAGACCGAGCTGATGCTGGCCGACATGCAGGTGGTCGACAACATCCTCGACAAGGCCGGCCGGACCGCCCGCAGCGGCGACAAGGAGGCCATCGCCAAGGTGGCCGTGCTGCAGAAGTGCAAGGCCTGCCTGGACGCCGGCAACCCGATCCGCAGCCTGCAGCTCGACGAGGAGGACCGCAAGGCGCTGAAGTCGCTCGGCATGATCACCGCCAAGCCGGTGCTCTTCGTGGCCAACGTCGACGACACCGACCCCACCGGCCAGGGCCCGCTCGTCCAGAAGGTGCGCGACTATGCCAAGGCCAACGGCGGCAAGGTGGTGGTGGTCTGCGCCAAGATCGAGAGCGAGCTCGCCGAGCTGTCCGAGGCCGACCGCGCCGAGATGCTGTCGGCCCTCGGCATGACCGAGCCGGCGCTCCACTCGGTCGCGCGCGCGGCCTATGAGCTGCTCGGACTGCAGAGCTACTTCACCGCGGGCCCCAAGGAGATCCGGGCCTGGACGGTGCTGAAGGGCGCCACTGCCCCGCAGGCCGCGGGCGTGATCCACACCGACTTCGAGCGCGGCTTCATCCGCGCCGAGATCTACTCGGTGGGGGACCTCGAGAAGCACAAGAGCGAGAAGGCCATCCGCGAGGCCGGCCGCATGCGCGCCGAGGGCAAGGCCTACGTGATGCGGGACGGGGACGTGTGCCACTTCCTGTTCAACGTCTGATAATTGCGGCATTGGTTCGTCGGGCTGCGCCGCAACTCCATTTCAGGAGGCCACTTGCGTGCGGTGCTTGCATCCGCCGGACGCAGGGCTATCCTCCTCCCACTTCATGCTGCTTGCAAAGCCGTCCATCGAGCACGCTGCGGACCCCGCGCGCACCACGCGCCCGGCGTTCGTGCCGCGTGCCATGACGTTCGGCTCGCGCAGCTGGACGCGCGCCCGGATCGCTTGTGTGTCAGCGACCCTGAAGTCAGCGACCCTGCAGTCAGCGACCTTGCAGCGGGTCGCCGTCGATGTCCCAGCGGGCATCGACCTCGACCGCGTCCTCCAGAAGTGACAAGTATTCGGCGGCGGCGATCTCGTAGGTCCCGAACCGGGCCATGTGGCTGTTGGCGTACTGGCTGTCGCACACCACGAATCCGCCGCGCCGCAGCCGGTCCACCAGGTGCACGAGGCACACCTTGCTTGCGTCGGTGCCCTTCCCCGGCACGCTGAACATGCTCTCGCCGAAGAACGCGCCCTTGATCGCCACGCCGTAGAGGCCGCCGACGAGTTCGCCGTCACGCCACGCCTCCACGCAGTGCGCGAAGCCCATCTCGTGCAGCTCGCCGTACACGCGCCGGATCTCGGGGCCGATCCAGTTGCGGTTGTCCTGCGATCGGTCCCGGGCGCACCCCTCGACCACCTGGTCGAACTGCGTGTCCACGCGGATCTCGAACTTCCCGCCGCGCGCGGCGCGCGCGAGGCTCTTCGACACGCGGAACCGGTCGTCGAGGGGCACGAGCGCGCGCGGGTCGCACGTGAACCACTCCACGCGGCCGCTCGCGGGGTCGCACATCGGGAACGCCCCGCGGAGGTAGCCCGTCAGCACCAGTTCCGGCGTGATCGGCCGCGGCATGGGGCTAGGCGCGCACCGCCGGGCGGCTCACGGCACGCACCTGCGCGAACTGCCGGTGCCCCGCCTTGCCGCTGTGGAACCCGTAGCCCGAGTTGCGCGCGCCGACCCACGGGGTCCCGGCCGCGCCGCCGCAGCCCTGGTTGATGCCGATCATGCCCGCGCTCAGGGCGCGCGCCACGCGCTCGGCATGCGTGCGCTCGCCGAAGACCGCGGCACCGAGGCCGTAGGGCGAGTCGTTCGCGAGCCGCACGGCCTCGTCGTCGGAGCCGAAGCTCATGATGCACGCGACGGGGCCGAAGGTCTCCTCGCGCATGATGTCCATGCCGTGGTCGAGTCCCGCGAGCACCGTGGGCTGCACGAAGTTGCCGGGCGCGTCGCCGCCGCCGGCAAGCACGCGCGCGCCCGCGGCACGCGCCTTCGCGACCTGCTCGAGCACCTTCTGCTTCTGGCGCGCGTTGACCATCGGCCCCACGTTCACGCCCGGCTCGCGGCCGTCGCCCTGCTTGAGTGCCCGGGTGCGCTCGAGGACGCGGTCGACGAAGGGCTGCTCAACGTCGCGGTGCACGTAGATGCGCTCGGTGCTCACGCACACCTGGCCCGCGTTGCGGAAGCTGTTGCGCACGGCGAACGCCGCGGCCGCGTCGAGGTCGGCGTCCGGCAGCACCACCAGCGGGTCCTTGCCGCCGAGCTCCAGGATCACGCGCTTCAGGCCCGCGGCCGCGTCCTGCATGATGCGCACGCCCGTGGCGCGGCTTCCGGTGAAGACGATGAGGTCGACGTCGGCCAGCACCAGCGCCCGGCCCACGTCGCCCGCCCCGTGCACCACCTGCAGCACGTCAGCCGGCAGGTGCTCGGCGAGCGTGCGCGCCCAGAGGTCGGCGCAGAGCGGCGTCTCCTCGCTCGGCTTGAGCACCACGGCGTTGCCGGCCACCAGCGCGGGCAGCACGCTCTGCATCGGCATGAGCACCGGGAAGTTCCACGGCGTGATGGCGGCGCACACGCCGAAGGGGTCGTGGTGCAGCTCGGTGTGCGTGCGCTTGTCCTCGAGCAGCTCGGTTGCCAGCGCATCGGCGATCTCGTCCACGTCCTCAGCAAGCGAATCGGCGCAGTGGTTGGCCTCGCCCTTGCCTTCGGGGAGCGGCTTCCCCATCTCGAGCGTGGCAAGTTCGCCGATCCGGTCCGCGGCAGCCTTGAGGTCCGCGGCGGCGGCCTTGATGCGCGCGGCACGCTCGGCAAGCCCCAGCACCCCCCAGGCCGGCTGCGCGGCGCGGGCGCGGGCCACCACGTGTCCGATATCAGCCGGAGCCGTGGCCTCCACCGAGCCCACGGGCTCGCCGGTCGCCGGATTGACGGAAACGAGGGTCGACATGGCCCGCAGGATAGGCCGGGCGGCTTCCATGCCATGCGGGATCCCGGTATCCTTTTCGGTCTCCCAACACGGGCCGTCGGCGACTGGAAGTCCAGGCGCCGCATGGGTCAGCGCGAAGCGGCAATGACCGCGCTGACGCAGCCTCGGGAGTGCCGCGGCCAGGGTGATCCCGGTCCGCGAAAGACGGATGAAGCGCCAGCGGCCCCCGGGGTGCGCAGCGCACGGATGAACCCCTGGAGAGCGCCCCGCGCAAGAGCAGCACGCATACCATCGACGCAGCCACTGGCCCGTGGTGTAACGGTAGCACAGCAGGTTTTGGTCCTGCTTGTCTAGGTTCGAATCCTAGCGGGCCAGTTCCTCCCGACGCGTCGATGGCCCCGAGGCCACCAATGACGCACGCCACCAGCAACAGCCGAACCCAGAGCGCGATCATCCTTGCCGCCGGCAAGGGCACGCGCATGAAGAGCGACCTGCCGAAGGTCATGCACCCGGCACTCGGCCGCCCGATGGTCGAGTGGGTGGCGGACGCGGCGCGCGCGGTCGGCTGCGGCAAGGTGGTGCTGGTGATCGGGCACGGCGCGGACACGGTGCGCGGCCACTTCGCGGGCCACTCGGGCATCGAGTTCGTGATGCAGATGCCGCAGCTGGGGACGGGCCACGCGGTGGACATGGCGCGCCCGGTGTTCGAGCGCGGCGCGCTCGGCGAGGACGTGCTGGTGCTCTGCGGCGACGGGCCGCTGATCCGCGCGCACACGCTCGAGACCCTGCTTTCCGTGCACCGCGGCACCGGCGCGGCGGCAACGCTCGCCACCGCGGTCATCCCCGACCCCACGGGATACGGCCGCATCGAGCGCGACGCGGCGGGCGGCTTCCTGCGCATCGTCGAGCAGAAGGACGCCACGCCCGCGCAGCTGGCGCTGCGCGAGGTGAACCCCTCCTACTACTGCTTCCGCACCGCGGACCTGTTCGATGCGCTGCAGCGCGTCACCAACCAGAACGCGAGCGGCGAGTACTACATCACCGACGTCTTCGAGCTCCTGCTCAAGGACGGCAAGCGCGTCAGCGTGGTCGACGCCGTGCCGCCCGAGGACGTCCTCAGCGTCAACACGCCGGAGCAGCTGGCCGAGGTCAGCGGCTTCCTCTCGAGTCGTTCCGCACCCGCAGCCGGAGCACGCGCATGAGCACGCCGGACCAAGACCACCTGAAGATCTTCGCATCGCGCAGCGGCCACGCCCTCGCGCAGCGCATGTGCGAGCACATCGGCATGCCGCTCGGCCGCGCCGAGACCGTGCAGTTCCCCGACGGCGAGCTGCTCGTGAAGCTGGCCGAGGACGTGCGCGGCCGCGACTGCTTCATCGTGGCAAGCACGTGCCTGCCGGTGAACGACAGCCTGATGGAGCTCCTCGTCTTCATCGACTGCCTGCGCCGCGCGAGCGCCAAGCGGATCACGGCCGTGATCCCCTACTTCGGCTACGCGCGCCAGGACCGCAAGGACGAGGGCCGCGTGCCCATCACCGCAAAGCTCTGCGCCAACCTGATCACCGAGGCCGGCTGCGACCGCGTGCTGTGCGTCGACCTGCACGCCGCGCAGATCCAGGGGTTCTTCGACATCCCGGTGGACCACCTGACCGCCTCGCCGGTGCTGGTCGACTACTACCAGCAGCGCAAGGAAGAGCTCGGCAATTGCGTGGTCGTGAGCCCAGACATCGGCAACGTCAAGGTGGCCAACATGTACGCCAGCGTGCTCGGCTACGACATGGCCATCATCGACAAGCGCCGCCAGTCGGGGTCCAAGGTCGTCATCAAGAACCTGATCGGCGAGGTGCGCGGCCGGCGCGTCCTGATGTTCGACGACATGATCTCGACCGCCGGCACCGTGGCCGAGGCCGCGCGCGTGGTGATGGAGGAAGGCGCCACCGGCTGCGAGGTGGCGTGCACGCACGCCGTGCTCGTGGGCCAGGCCTTCGCGCGCCTCGCCGCGCCCGAGATCTCCAGCGTCGCCGTCACCGACACCATCCCCGGCGGCGAGCGCCTCAAGCCCCTCGAGGGCAAGCTCGTCGTCCGTTCCGTGGCCAAGCTCCTCGGCGAGGCCGTCCACCGCATTCACCATGACCAGAGCGTGAGCGCCATGTTCCACGATGGAATCGGCGTGAAGCGCTGACCCAGGCTCCAACCAAGAAAGGAGACATTCAACAATGTCCAAGGAGACCCCCGTCCTCGTCGCGAAGAAGCGCGAGAAGCTCGGCACCCGGTATTCGCGCCGCCTCCGTGCGGCGGGCCAGCTGCCCTGCAACCTCTACGGCCACGGCTCCGCGCCGGTGGCGATCAGCGTGGAGGAGCATGCCACCCTCTACGCCCTCAAGCACGGCGCGCACGTGCTCGCCCTCAAGTTCGAGGACGGCAGCACCGACACGGTGCTCGTCAAGGACCTGCAGTTCGGGTTCCTCGGCGACAACGTGATCCACATGGACCTCGCCCGCGTCAACCTCGACGAGGTGGTGACGGTCAAGGTGCACCTGTCGTTCATCGGCACGCCCGAGGCGGCCAAGAAGCCCGGCGCGATCGTCACGCACGACATGCCGGAGATCGAGGTCACCTGCAAGGTGCGCGACATCCCCGAGGAGATCAAGACCGACCTCAGCCACATGGCGGGCGAGATGCTCACCGTGGCCCAGCTGAAGATGCCGGCCGGCGTCACCGCCGCCAGCGACGCGAACGCCGCGGTCATCCGCGTGCAGTTCATGAAGGAAGAGGCCGCCGCGGGCGAGGCCGCCGCGCCTGCCGCCGGCGCCGCGCCGGAAGTGCTCACCGCCAAGAAGGAGGAGGGCGCGGACGCCAAGAAGTGATGTCCTGACGGACACGCGCCGAAGGACGCACCGCCAGCGAGCAGACCATGAAGCTCATCGTCGGACTTGGAAACCCCGGACCCGAGTACGCCGGAACCCGCCACAACGCGGGCTTCGACGTGGTCGACCGCCTCGCCAGGCGCTTCGCGCCGGGCGCGGCGCCGCGGGCCAGGTTCGCCGGGCTGGCCGTGGACGCGGAGGTGGGGGGCGAGAAGTGCATGCTCCTCAAGCCCACCACGTTCATGAACCTCTCGGGCCGCGCGGTCCTGGAGGCGGTGCAGTTCTTCAAGCTCGAGCCGTCGCGTGACCTCCTGGTGATCGTCGATGACCTGGCCCTCCCCTGCGGGTCCATCCGGCTTCGGCCGGATGGCTCGAGCGGGGGGCACAACGGGCTCACCGACATCGGGCTGAAGCTCGGGTCCAGCTACTGGGCGCGTCTGCGGGTGGGCATCGACCCCCCGGGCCGCGTGCGGCAGGTGGACTACGTGCTCGGCCGCTTCTCGCCCGACCAGCGCCCGCTGGTCGACGCCGCACTGGACCAGGCCGCGCTCGCGGCCGAGTGCTGGGCGGCGAAGGGCCTGCAGGAGGCGATGAACCGTTTCAACACCAAGCCGGCGCCCGCAGCGGCGCCGGAGAACACCAACAACCACAAGGATTGACCATGACCACGACCGAGACCCGAATCGGAAAGTACGAGGCGATGTTCCTCTTCCCGCAGTCCGCGTCCGCCGACATGAACGCGGCGATGGACCACATCAAGGAGTGCCTGTCCAAGGGCGACGTCACGCTCCACAGCCTGATCAAGTGGGACGAGCGCCGGCTTGCCTACGACGTGAAGGGCAACAAGCGCGGCGTGTACTTCCTGTCGCGCTTCACCGCGGAACCCCGCAAGGTGAAGGAGATCGAGCGCGACTGCCGCCTCAGCGAGAAGATGCTCCGCGCGCTGATCGTCCGCAACGACGATCTGACCGACGAGCAGATGAAGAACGCCGAGGCCGCCCAGCGGACCATGGACGAGGCGCGCCTGCGCGACGAGTCCGCCGCCCCGGCCGGCACCGAGGAGTGAACCCGCGCGGCGCAGGCCGCCCGGACATCCACGCGAAACCAGCCGCCCCCGTGCGCCTTGCGCGCACGGGGGCGGTTGCGTTCAGGTGGGTCACGCGAGGGGAAGGCTCAGGCCGGGCGGCCGTAGTGCAGCAGGATGTAGCGCGCCACGTAGTCGAGGATGCTGAGCGCCTCGGGGATGTCCGGGTTGCTCGTGCAGCCCATCGGCTCGAAGCGCATGCCGCGGAAGCGCTCGGCGGCCTCGCCCGCCGCAAGTCCGTGCTGCAGCGCGAGGCTGAATGCGCGGCAGAAGCCCTGGATCAGGCCGGAGAGCGTGGAGCCTTCCTTGCTCATCTTGATGAAGACCTCGCCCGGGCGGCCGTCGGCGAAGAGGCCGATCGTCAGGTAGCCCTCGTGGCCGTTGATCGCGAACTTGTGCGTGACGGACTTGCGAGTGCTCGGGAGCGTCTCGCGCCGGGAGATGGACAGGGTTGACATCGGGTTCGCCTTGCTCGTCCGTGAGCTGCCAGCGGCGGGACATCGACTGCCCCTGCGCCGCGAACGGTCCGCGGCCGGGGTCCGGGTCGCGCCTGCCGCCATGCGGGCGCCACCCTGCATGCCTCGTTCATCGGTCCGGGAGCGCCGAACGGCGCAGACGGACCGGCGAACCGGGCACGCGGGCGGGAAAGATAACGCGCCGCCCCGGGGGGCGGCGCGCCATGGATCGGATTCCGGCGGGAAATCAGGCCTTGGCCTTCTTGCCCTTCTTGCCCTTGTCCGCCTCCTCGGCGGGGGCGGCCTCCTCGGCGGCGGGGGCCTCTTCTGCGGCGGGCTCCTCGGCCGGCGCGGCCTCGGCGGCGGCCGTCAGGATCTCGAGGGTGCGGTCCGGCAGCACCTCGATCCCCACCTCGGTCCGCAGGTCGCGGTCGAGCTGGATCACGCAGGCGTAGCTGCCGATGCGGCGGATCGGGTTCTGCAGGCGCACGGCGCGCATGTCCACCGGGTAGCCGTCGGCCACCAGCTGGTCGGAGATGTCGCGCTGGGTGACGGCGCCGTACAGGACGCCGGCATCGTTCACGCTGCGGATGAGCTTGATGGCCACGCCTTCCATGCGGGCGATGAGCGCCTCGCGCTCGGAGCGCAGCTTGGCCAGCTCGGCCTGGGCCTTCGCGCGCAGGTCCTTGAGGGCCTCAATCTTCTCGGGGGTCGGCGCCTCGGCAAAGCCGTGCGGCAGCAGGTAGTTGCGGGCGAAGCCGGGCTTCACCTTCACGACGTCCCCGACCAGGCCCAGGTTCTCGATGGTGCGGTTGAGCAGGAGCTCGACCTTCTTCGTCGCCATGACGCTGTCCTTCCGCGGCCGTGCCGCGTGAGTTAGGGCTGCCTCGGGGCCCAGCATTGAGGAGGCGCGGCCGTCGTGGCCGCCTGAGTGCAAGCGGACAAGTGTACCGGAAGCCGCAGGGCCGCCAAGGGGTCAAAAAGACCGGCCGGGGCCCCTGTCTGGGGCCACGGCCGGGAATCAGAGGCCTTGTCCGGAGCCTGCTGGGGACCGGGATGGTCAGAACGGGATGTCCTCGTCGGCGACTTCCTGGTGCGGGGCCCCGCCCCGGGCGCCGGCACCGGCCGGGGCACGACCGCCGCGGGCGCCGCGCGCGGGCGCGCCGCCTTCGTCGGACACGAAGCGCTCACCGCCGCCGCCGTTCCCGCCGCCGCCGCCGCCGAGGAACTGAAAGTTCTCGATGACGACGCGCATCTTCGAGCGCTTGCCGCCATCCTTGTCCTCCCAAGTGTCGAGCTTCAGGCGTCCTTCGACGAAGAGCGGGCGGCCCTTGGTCATGTACTGCTTGATGACCTCGGCCTGCTTGCCCCACGCCTCGCAGTCGACGAACGTGGTCTCCTCGCGCTCCTCGCCTTCCTTGGTGCGGTACTTGCGGTTGACCGCCAGGCCGACTTCGCACACCGCCTGGTTGCCAGGCGTGTACTTCAGCTCCGGGTCGCGGGTGAGGTTTCCGATGAGCATCACTTTGTTCAGGTTTGCCATGACTGACTCCTTCGTGTTCCGTGGAGGGCGTCCTCGGCCCCAGGCCTGGGCGCCCTGCCCGTGCGTCCGTGCCGGCGCCTGCTGGCACCGTTCTGGAGGGAAGTATCGCGCCTGCGGATGAAGCATCTGGGGAGTCAGGCCCTTTTTCCCGCCAGAAACCCAGATTCCCGGCAGTCGGGGCCGACCTGCAAAAAAGTCAGGGGCGGGTGATCCGCTCTGCGCCCCTTTCGCGCCTCTCCTGCCGGACCGGATCCCTTCCACCCGGTCCAGACCGGCGCCGAGGCCCCTTACCTCACGTCGGATCTCCACGGCACCCCTTCGCTTGGAGCGAGACATGATGAACAAGACCCTGATCGTGGCCGGAGCATCGGCCTTGCTGGCAGCCTCGGCGGACGCAGCCGTGGTGACGAGCTGGAACTTCAACGCGGCGAACCGCGCGGCGGTGAACGCCCGCGGCAGCACGGCACTCGTCATCGGATCCGCGACCGTTGGCTTCGCCGCCGGGTCTGCCTTTGACACCGCGCCCGGAACGAACCGAGCTGCGCGCATCGCGAACTTCAGTACCCAGGCGACGCAGTCAGGCCGCCGGGGCATGCAGTTCCAGGCAAACACCAACGGCTTCAGCTTCATCTCGGTCGGGTTCGCCCTCTCCGGTCACGCTCGCTCGAGCCGCTGGGGTCAGTTTCAGTACTCGACGAATGGCGGACGCACCTACACGGTCGCCGGGCTCTCGAATGCCGGCCGATTCAGAGTCAAAGCCGACGGCACCTTCACTCGCTTCGCCTACGACCTTTCGTTCGCGGACGGCGTTTCGGACAACGGCAAGTTCCGCTTCCGAATCGTCGCGGTCAAGGACCGGACATCCGGCGGCTTCATCGGAGCGAATGGCGCTCCGATGCTCGGCTCCGCGTTCTGGAACCTCGATCGGGTCCTGGTGACCGGAACCTCGAACGGCAGCCAGGCCACCCCCGCCCCCGGCGCCATCGCCCTCCTCGCGGTCGCCGGTGCCGTCGGCGCCACGCGCCGCCGCGCCTGACAGATCACATCGGTCCTCGGGAAGGGACCAGTTGTTCCAAACCGTCCCTCGGGACGGCTTCCTCCGACCGCGCACACCACGCCTGTGCGCGGTCGGGGGCTTTTTTGCGGGTTCGGGCGGCGGTACTCAGGCGGCCTGCAGCCGGCGCCTGAGGAGCTGCACGAGCGCGCGCGGCTCGAGGAACGCCTTCGAGGGCCGCAGGAACACGTCGATGAGCCCGCGCTCATCGGGCTGGCCGACCACGCGCACGGTGCCCTGCACCCCGGCAAGGCGCGAGCGAAGCGCCTCGGCGTCGAGGGTGCGGAACACCACGTCCTGCTCGCGCCGCGCCACCGAGCGCACGCCGAGGAGGGTGGCCGAAAGGCGCACCTCGGCCAGGTCGAGCAGGAGCTGCACGCCCGCGGGCGGCGCGCCGTAGGCGCTGTCGAGGTCCGTGCGCACCTTCGCAAGCTGCGCGGGCTCGCGCGCGCCCGCGATGCGCCGGTAGGCCTCCATGCGCCGCAGGTCGCTCGGGATGTAGCCCCGCGGGATGCTGGCCGCGACGCCGATGTCGAGCACCGTGTCGCTCGGCACCACGCGCTCCTCGCTGCGCAGCTCGCCCACGGCCTGCTCGAGCAGCTGGCAGTACATCTCGTAGCCGACCGTCGCGATGTGGCCGCTCTGCTCCGCGCCGAGCAGGTTGCCCGCGCCGCGGATCTCGAGGTCGCGCATCGCGATCCGGAAGCCCGCGCCGAGCATCGAGTAGTCCTCGATGGCCTTCAGGCGCTTCATGGCGTCCTCGGTGATCGTGCGGTCCTGCGGCAGCGTGAGGTAGCAGTACGCCCGGTGCCGCGAGCGCCCCACGCGGCCGCGCAGCTGGTGCAGCTCGGCAAGTCCGTAGATGTTGGCGTCGTGGATCACCATCGTGTTGGCGGTGGGGATGTCGATGCCGCTCTCGATGATGGTGGTGCTCACGAGGATGTCCGCCTCGTGGCGCATGAAGGCGAGCATGACGCCCTCGAGCATCGCCGGGGTCATCTGGCCGTGGCCGACGATGACGCGCGCCTCGGGCACCAGCTCCTTCACCTGCGCGGCCACCTCCTCGATGTCGTGCACGCGGTTGTGCACGAAGAACACCTGGCCCTCGCGCGCAAGCTCGCGGCGGATGGCCTGCTGCACTCGGCGCGGGTTCCAGGGGATCACCTCGGTCACGATGGCGCGCCGGTCGGGCGGCGGCGTGGTGAGGCTCGAGATGTCGCGCAGGCCGAGGAGGCTCATGTGCAGCGTGCGCGGGATGGGCGTGGCGCTCAGCGTGAGCACGTCGGCCGTGAGCCTGAAGCCGAGGAGCCGCTGCTTGTGCTCGACGCCGAAGCGCTGCTCCTCGTCGACGATCACCACGCCGAGGTCCTTGAAGCGCACGTCCTCGCTGAGCAGGCGATGCGTGCCGATGACCACGTCCACCTGGCCCTTGGCGAGGTCCTCGAGGATCCTGCGGCTCTCGGCGCCGCCCTTGAACCGCGAGAGGCTCTCGATGCGGAACGGGTAGGCGCGGAAGCGGTCGCGGAAGGTGCGCTCGTGCTGCTCGGCGAGCACCGTGGTCGGCACCAGCACGGCCACCTGGCGGCCGCTCTCCACGGCCTTGAAGGCGGCGCGGATCGCGACCTCGGTCTTGCCGAAGCCGACGTCGCCGCAGATGAGGCGGTCCATCGGGCGCGCGCCCTGCATGTCGCGCTTCACCGCGGCGATGGCGGTGAGCTGGTCCTCGGTCTCGGCGTACGGGAAGTCCGACTCGAACTCGCGCATCCACGCGGTGTCGTCGGGGAAGCGGATGCCGGACGTCGACTCCCGCGCCGCCTGGATGCGGAGCATCTCGCCGGCGAGGTCGAGGACCGACTCGCGGACGCGCTCCTTCTGCGCCTTCCAGCGCTTGCCGCCGAGCGTGGAGAGCTGCGGCCGCGCGGCGCCGGAGCCCACGTAGCGCTGCACGAGGTCGATCTTGGAGGCGGGCACGTGGAGGCGGGCGCCCTCGGAGAACTCGAGCGTGAGGAACTCCTCCTCGCCCGACTCCTTCCCTTCCTTGGCGGCCATGAGCTGCAGGCCCGCGAAGCGCGCGATCCCGTGGTCGCGGTGCACCACGTAGTCGCCCGGGCCGAACTGCAGGAACGCATCGCGCGTCCCCGCGCCGCCCACGCGCTGGACGCGCCGGCGCGTGCCGAAGCGGTTGAGCACCTCGTGCTGCGGAACCACCGCAAGCGGCGCGGCGCCGTCCCAGGCGAATCCGCGGTGGACGTGCATGCGCACGCGCGGGACGCGCGCGCCGGGCGCATGCTCGGCGAGCAGCTCGGCCGCGCGCGCAAGCTCGCCGTCGGTGTCGCAGCAGAGGATGGCCGGCATGCGCGCCGCGACGGCCGCGAGCTCGCCGAACGCGGCCTTCACCTCGTCGTCGAACGCGGGCAGCGCCTCCACGGGCAGCCGCACCACGCGGTCGGAGGCGTTGGTCGAGCTGAAGCCGTTGACGTCCACCACCGCGTGGCAGCGGCGCCCGAGCGCCTTGAAGAGCTCCTGCACCGAGAGCACGCCGTGCCCGTCGCTCACGCGCTCCCAGTAGCCGCGCCCCTGCTCGAGGACCTCCGCAAGCTCGGCGACGATGCACGCCGCGCCCGCGGGAAGCAGGTCGGCGGCCGGCACCTTCCCGTCGTCGTCCACCAGCGCCTGCGGGCTGGCGCCGACGAGCTGCGCCTCCTGCACGCGGCGGTCGCTTGCCTGCGTGGCCAGGTCGATCTCGAAGATCCGCTCCAGGTCGTCGCCGAAGAAGTCGAGCCGCACGGGCAGCGCGCCGCCAGGCGGGAAGATGTCCATCACGCCGCCGCGCACCGCGAACTCGCCGGGATTCTCGATGGCCTCGGTGCGCGAGTAGCCGGCATCGGCAAGCCACTCCGCGAGGGCGCGCGGCGCGCACCGCTCGCCCTCGCGCACCACGCGGAGGAGGCGGGGAAGGAGCTCCGGCCCCGGCACCATCTGCATGAGCGACGGGACCGGCGCCACCAGGATGCCCGGCGCGCGACCCTCGGCGAGCCGCCGCACCACGGCGAGTCGCTCCGCCAGCAGATCGAGCGCCGATCCGCCCTCGCCCGGGATGCCCTCGAGCGCCGGCATCAGCGCGGGCTCCGGCCCCAGGCCCGCCGCATGGAGGTCCGCGAGTTCCGCGAACGCCTCGTCGGCCTCGTCGAGGTGCGCGGTGACGAGGAGCACCGTCCGGCCCGTGCGCGCGGCGAGCGCGGCGGCCACGAACGACGTGCTGCTCCCCGCCGCGCCGCGGCACGACGAAGCCCCGCCCGCCTCGACGTTGGAGACGAGGGGGTCGAGCGCGCGATCTGCGAGCAGCCCGCCGAGGGCGGCGAGCGATGCGTCCGGTGCGGATGGCATCAGCGAGCAGCGTAGGCGGAACCCGCGGGCGCCGCGCCGGCGCGCACGTGCGGGCGCACCTTGGCGAGGAGCCCCGGCCCGATGCCGCGCACGCGGTCGAGGTCGTCCACCGTCCGGAACGGGCCGCGGTCGGCACGGTCGGCCACGATGGCGGAAGCCACCGACGGCCCGACGCCGGGGAGGAGCTCAAGCTCCTCGGCCGGGGCGGCGTTCACGTCGAGCGTGCGGAGCGCCGGTCCGCTCGAGGGACCCGAGGCGGGGATGCGGGCGATGGCCCCGGCGCACAGCGCGCAGAGCACCGCCGCCACGCCCGCTCGGCGCGCGAACCACCACGTGCGCCGCATGTCAGTCCCCCGATCCCGCGGCGGTCGCGCCGCTCGCGTTGGCACCCGCACCCGCGAAGGGCCCGAGCGGCGTCCGCAGCCTGCGGCGCGTCGCGAGAAGGCGTTCCGCCGCGGGCTTCGGTGAGCCATCCGGCGCGAACAGGCCGGAGTCGCGGATGCCGTAGCCGGCGTCGTCGCGAAGCCGGTCCCAGACCACCAGGTGCACGCTGGGATTGGCCAGCGCGATCTGGAAGACCATGGGCGCCCACGCCCCCTGCGAACGCGCGCTCCACGGCTCGCGCCACCAGCCGGTGCCGGCGTCGGGCTGCGGCGCGCTCGGCACCGCGCATGCGCTGAGCACGATCGGCGGCATCTCCTTGCGGCTGGTGAATCGCTCCACCATCGCGCAGACCTGCATGAGGTCGCGCGCACCCTGCCCGGGTGCCGTGCCTCCGAGCAGCACGGGAAGGCCGACCATGTCCATGGGCACGCCCTCCGCCAGCAGCGCGCGGATGTAGACGATGGCGCCGATGGCCCCCTCGGTGGCGGGCGGGATGTCGCTGAACGGGTCGCCGACCTCGACGAGGAGCTTGGCGTTCTTCACCAGCTGGCGCACGGTGACGCCGGCCATGCGCGTCACGTTCACCATCGCCTCGGTGGTGAGCGGCGCGGCCTCGTTCAGGTGCACCGACGCGGCGGTGTTCCAGATGGGGTTCAGCGGCGCGTACCGTGCCACCACCTCGCGGATGAAGGGATAGAGCCGGTCCTTGAGCTTCGCCGGGTCGGCAAGCGACGGGCGCACCCACCCGGGCACGCCGGCCGCACCGGCGTCGAGCAGCGGACCCGCGATGATCTTGCGCCCGGACTTCTTGGCCCACGCCATCCAGCGGTCAACCTGGTCGAAGGAGAACTTGCCCTGCGTGGGCTCGATCAGGCTCCAGGGCGTGGGCACGCGCACGGTGTCGAACTGCGACGAGAGCACCTGGGTCAGCTGCTCGGGCGCCTTCTCGATTGGAACCCGGATGCCGAGCGCGTAGTCGGGAACCTTGGCCCCGAAGCGGCGGTGGAGCTGCCATTCGGTGCGCTTCATCACCAGCTGCTCGCTGGCGAAGATGCCGAGCGCCAGGGCATCGCGGTGGAGCAGCTCCGACCGCACCGGGTCCGGCTCGGTCATGCCCATCACGAACGTCGTTCGCGCCTGCTCGAACTTCTCGAACGCCTCGGGCGCCTTCGCCGGGTCGAGGAAGAGCCAGTTCTCGCTCTTCTCCAGGAACAGCTTGATGCGGTGGCGCGCCAGTTCCTCGTACAGCCGGTAGGGCTCCTCGCGCTGGCGCAGCAGGCAGGTCTGCAGCATCAGCCGACCGGCCTTGCCGGCGTCGACCTCCAGCGAGAACGCGTGCGCCGCATGGGGGTCCGACGTCTTGCACGTGATGCAGCCGTCACGGAACGAGATGCCGCCCTTGCGGGAGGTGTCGTCCGATCCGAGGAGGTGCGCGTTGACCAGCGGCCACTGCGTGGCCAGTCCGCGCTCATCGTGCACGAGAAACCGCAGCATGGACGGACGAGTGTATCCGCCATGCGCGGATTGCCGGGAATGCAGGCGAAAGCGCGCGGCATCGGCGGCGCGCCGGCAGATACGATCGTTTCCATGACCGCCCTGCGCCACGCGCCAGCCGACGGAACCGACGCGGTGTTCGAGACCAACCTCCCGCTCGCCGGCCGCCGGTGCGGCAAGGTGCGCGACGTCTATGCGCTCCCGGCGTCGCCGGGCACGCCGCCGAGGCTCCTCGTGGTGGCCACGGACCGCATCAGCGCGTTCGACGTGGTCATGCCGACGCCGGTGCCGGGCAAGGGACGGCTGCTCACCGAGATCAGCGTCGGGTGGTTCAGGTTCCTGCGGCCGCTGGGCATCGTGCCGGACCACTTCCTCTCGTCGCGCGTCGACGACATCCCCGGGCTTGCTCCGCACGACCGCGTCATGCTCGCGGGGCGGTCGATGACCTGCCGCGCGGCGCGCGTGGTGCAGGTGGAGTGCGTGGCGCGCGGCTACCTCGCGGGGAGCGGCTGGCAGGAGTACCAGGCCGCGGGCACGGCATGCGGCGTGGAACTGCCGCGCGGGCTGCGGCAGTGCGACCGTCTGCCGGAACCCGTGTTCACGCCCGCCACCAAGGCCGCGGAGGGGCACGACGAGAACATCACGTTCGAACGCATGTGCGACGACGTCGGCGGCGACCTCGCGGCGCGGCTGCGCGACGTGACGCTGGAGATCTACCGGGCCGCGTCCGAGCGCGCGCTTGCCCGGGGCATGATCCTGGCCGACACCAAGTTCGAGTTCGGGTTCGCGCTCGACGAGGGCGGCGAACCGACCGAGGAACTGATGCTCGTGGACGAGGTGCTCACGCCGGACTCGAGCCGCTACTGGCCGCTCGCCGGCTACGCGCCGGGCCGGGACCAGCCGAGCTTCGACAAGCAGTACCTGCGGAACTGGCTGCTCGGGGAAGCGGCCGCCGGCCGCTGGCGCAAGGAGCCGCCGGGGCCCGTGCTGCCCGCCGACGTGGTGGCACAGACGCACGCGCGCTACGAGGAAGCGGCGCGCCTCCTCGCGTGATCGCGGGGCGGCCCTGACGCCGGAGCCGGCCGAGCGCGCTCAGCGGAGCGCGGCGTCCACCACGTTGCGGAGGAGCATGGCAACGGTCATCGGGCCGACGCCGCCGGGGACGGGCGAGATCCAGCCCGCCGCGGGGCGCACGGCGTCGAAGTCGACGTCGCCGACCGTGACCTTCCGGCCGTCGGGACGGTCGATCCGGTTGATGCCCACGTCGATGACCACGGCGCCGGGCTTCACCCAGTCGCGCGTGACGAGCCGGGGCACCCCGCAGGCCGCCACCACCACGTCGCACTCGCGCGCCAGCGCGGGCAGGTCCGGCGTGAACTTGTTGGTCGAGTGGACGGTGGCGTCGGAACGCATCAGGAGGACGGCGATCGGCTTGCCGACGATGTTGCTCGCGCCCACCACGCAGCAGCGCCTGCCGCGCAGGTCGATGCCGGTGGACTCGATCATCTCCAGGCACGCGAGCGCGGTGCACGGCACCAGGCTGCGCCGGCCGTAGACGACGTTCCCGATGTTGGCGGGGTTGACGCCCTCCACGTCCTTCTCCGGCGAGATGAGCGACTGCACCCGCTCGGCGTCCACGCCCTCGGGGAGCGGCAGGTGCACCATCAGCGCACGCACCGAGTCCTCGCTGTTGAGGAGGAGCACGCGGCCCGCCACGTCGTCATAGGTCGCGCCCGCGGGGAGGCGGTGCAGCACGTACTCGATGCCGACCTCGGCGCACGTCTTCCCCTGGTTCATGGCGTAGATGCCGGCCGCCCGGTCATCGCCCACGAGCAACGCGTCCAGCCGCACGGTGCGCCCTGAGGCGGCGATGCGCTCGCGGAGCCGGGCGCGAACGGCCTCGGACAAGGCCTTGCCGTCGAGGATGCGGGCGCCGGTGTTCTGGTCGTGTTCTGCTGCCATGGCGAAGCGTGGAAGGCGCGATTCTCGGGCGCGCGGGCGCGGGACGGGGCCGGCTCCGGCCAACGACGGGAAGGCCCCAGGCCGAGGATACGCCGACCGTGCCGCGGCCGCGGGGCGTGAATTGCGGGTGGTATCGTCAACGCCATGACCAACGACCTGAACGCACTCCGTCACGCCGCGCGGTTCGCTGCGCTGGCCCTCTCCCTCTCCGCCGCCGCCGGCGCGCAGGACAAGGCCGCCGACAAGGCGGACGTCCTGACCATCGGCAGCGACGCCCCGGTGCCGGCCATCGAGAAGTTCGTCCGCGGAACCGAGCCGAAGTGGTTCGACGGCGGCAAGGTCTACGTGGTGGAGTTCTGGGCCACCTGGTGCGGCCCGTGCCGCATGAGCATGCCGCACATCTCCGACGTCGCGGACAAGTACAAGGACAAGGTGGTGGTCGTCGGCATCAGCGACGAGAAGGTGGACACGGTCACCAAGTTCCTCGACACCGACGAGTGGAAGCAGAAGGCCCGCTACAACCTCGCGACCGATCCCGACCGCTCGGTGCACAAGGCCTACATGGAGGCGGCCGGCCAGAACGGCATCCCGACCGCGTTCATCGTCAAGGACTCGAAGGTGCAGTGGATCGGCCACCCGATGGGCATGGACGAGCCGCTCGAGAAGATCGTCGCGGGCACGTGGGATGCCGCGTCGTTCAAGTCGGAGTTCGAGCAGCAGGCCGCGATGGAGCGCAAGCAGATGCAGCGCCGGTCGGCCATGGCCAAGGCGCGCAAGTCCGGCGACTGGGACGCGGTCATGAAGATGCTCGACGAGGACATCGCGTCCGCCCCGGCGCGCGCGAAGGCCGGCATGCAGGTGCAGAAGTTCAAGATGCTGCTCACGGACGCCAACCGGCCCGCGGACGGCTACGCGCTCGGGCGCGAGGTGCTCGCGGCGGCCAAGGGCGACGAGATGGTGCTGAACGAGATGGCGTGGTTCGTGCTCGACGAGGAGCGCGTGAAGGAGCGCGACATCCCGTTCGCGCTCGAGACCGCGAAGGCCGCCGTCACGGCGAGCGGGGGCGACGACGCCGCCATCATCGACACGCTTGCGCGCGCCTGGTGGGAGTCGGGCGACAAGGCGAAGGCCATCGAGTGGCAGAAGAAGGCCATCGACAAGGCCGACGGCCAGATGGCCGGCGAGCTGAAGGACACCCTCCGCAAGTACGAGGGCGGCGAGGCGCCCACGCCCACCAAGAAGACCGCGCTGCTGCTGCAGGACGGCGCGCCCGCCGCCCCCGCCGCGCCGGCCGCACCCACGGCCCCGCAGGTTCCCGGCGCCGCGCCGGGCGCGCCCGGTGCCCCGCGCACCCCGCGGATGCCCCGCCCCGAGGCAAAGCTCACCCCGGCCGCCGAGAAGGTGTTCCCCGCCATCACGCCGGAAGGGTTCGACTCGCCGCAGGCGATGGTTGAGTTCCTGCCGACGGCGTCGAAGGACGGCGCGGGCCTCTCGCGGCTCGTGCGCGCCATGCGCAGCACGACGGACGGCGGCAAGGTCGCGCTCCGCGTGACGTGCGCGCTGATCGAGGACATGGGGCCGCTCGTCACCGCCTCGATGGCCAAGTTCGGCACGTCCGCGGCCAATGCCCCGCTGCCGATCCCCATGGACGGCAAGTTCGAGGTGAAGATGGACGGCGAGGACAAGGCCACGCTGGTGGGGGTTGATGCCGAGGGCAAGCCGAGCGGCAAGTCCGCGCCGCTCGTCAAGGCCGACGGCAAGTGGTGGCTCGACTTCGACACTGCCACCGGCATGCGCGGCGACGAGGGCGCGCAGATGGCGATGATGGCCAACATGATGGGCGACACCATGCGCTCGTCCATGAAGAACGCGGCCACCGGCGTCGCCAAGGACATCAACGACGGCAAGATCACCTCGTCGGAAGCGGCCAAGGCCGCGTTCTCCGAGGCCGTCCAGCGCGCCATGCAGGAGAGCATGGGCATGGGCGGGCCGGGCGCAGGCGGGCCGGGCGCAGGCGCGCCGCGGTCGCGACCCGCGACCGGCGGCAAGGACCCCGCGCCCGGTGCCCCCTCGGCCCCCGCGGGCGGCGGTGCCGGTTCGCCGGGCGGCAAGTGACGGAGCCCTGCACATGACGATGCTCGCGCTCATCCTTTCGGGAGCGCTCGCGCAGGCGGCAGCCCCGGTGGCGCCGCCTGCGCTGTCGATCGGGACGAAGGCGCCGAAGCCCGACGTAGCGGCATGGGTTCGCGGGGATGCGCCGGAGTTCTGGACGCCCGGGCGGGTCTACGTGATCGCCTTCTGGGCCACCTGGAGCGCGCCGTCGCGGCAGTCGCTCGCGGGGCTCTCGAAGCTGGCCGACGACCTGCGCGCGCGCGGCGTGGCGGTGGTGGGCGTGACGGACGAGGACCCGGACGCGGTCCGCCGCTTTGCCGAGCGCGAGGAATGGCGCGGCAAGGCGCGGTTCACGCTCGGAGCCGACCCGGACGGCTCGATGCGGCGCGAGTGGCTCGACGCCGCGCACCAGCGCGGGCTGCCGACGGCGTTCATCGTGCGCGAGGGCGTGGTGCAGTGGGTGGGCCACCCGCGCGATGCGGAGCCCACGCTCGCGAGGGTGCTCGACGGCACGTGGGACGTGGCGGCCGCGAAGGCGCTCTTCGAGGACACCGTCGCCGAGGACGACCGGCAGCGGGCGCGGGAGCGCGACACGAAGGAAGCGCTGGCGGCCGGCGACACGGCGCGCGCGCTCGGGGCCCTCGACATGGCCATCGCCGACGCGGGGCCCGAGGCTTCGCTGCCGCTGCGCGTCCAGCGCGCGATGCTGCTCCTCCGTTCGGGCCGGGCCGACGAGGGCTACGCGGCGGCCGAGGCGCTGGTGCGCGAGGACGGCGGCACGCGGCTGTGGCTTGCGGCATTCGTGCTGCGGACGCCGATCAAGGACCGGCGCGTGGACGCCGCGATCGCATGGCTCGAGGGCGCGACCGCGGCGGGCCAGGAGCCGGCGCCGCAGGTGCTTGCCGAACTCGGGCATGCCTGGGGGCTGAAGGGCGACCGGGCGAAGGCCGCGGACCTCACGCGGCGCGCGATCGCGGGCGCGAAGGCACTCGGGCCGGCCGGCGAGGACTGGGCCGCCGACCTCCGCGAGGTGCTGCGCGGGTACGAGGACGTGGCTGGCACTTCCGGCGCGAAGTGACGCTCAGGCGCTCGCGGCGACGGCGGGGCCCGGGACGCGCGCGGCGGAGTAGCGCGCAGGGTCGGCAAGCGGCAGTGCCATCGGCGGCGTCGCGCCGAGGACGAGGTCGGCAAGCACGCGCGCGGTGACCGGGCCGAGGGTCATCCCCATCATGGCGTGGCCGGTGCCCACGTACAGGCCGGGCGTTCCGGGCACTGCCCCGATGACCGGCATGCCGTCGGAGGTGCACGGCCGGTAGCCGGCCCACTCCGCCACCACCCTGCCCTGGTCGATGCCCTTGATGTAGCGGCGCGCGCCCCCCGGCAGCTTCTGGAGGCGGTTGCGCATCCACGGGCGGCCGAGCGGCTGGATCTCGAGCGTGCCCGCGAGGCGCAGCTGGTCGCGCATCGGGGTGACGGCCACGAACGTCTCGTGCAGCACGCAGCCCGTGAACGGCAGCTCGGGGATGCCCTCGTACTGCAGGTGGTAGCCGCGCGCACCCTGCATCGGGATGTCGAGCCCCATGTCGCGCATCAGGTCGCCGCTCCACACGCCCGCTGCGATCACCACCTCGGACCCCTCGAACGTCTCGCCGCGCGCGGAGTGGACGCCGGCGACGCGCCCGTGGCGGTCGCGCTCGAGGCCGGCCACGTCGACCGAGGTGCGGATCTCCACGCCGCGGCGGGCGCAGGCGGCACCGAGGCCGAGCATGAAGTCGCCCGGATGGCAGTGCGCGCTGTCGGTGTACCAGGCCGCGCCCGCGACCTCGGGCGTGAAGCACGCGCTGCGCGCGCGGAGCTCGTCGCCCGTGAGCATGCGGTACGAGTAGCCGTGCGGCACGAGCGCGCTGGCCTCGGCCTCGGCGTGCGACAGGTTGGCCGGGTCCATCACCACGTCGAGCCAGCCGTCGCGGCGGTAGTCGCAGTCGATCCCCTCGGCGGCGATGATCTCCTCGAAGAGCCGGAGCGTCGGGAAGCCCATCGCGCACAGCTCGCGCATGCAGCCGTCGAGCCATCGCCGGTTGCAGTGGCGGTGGAAGGTCCAGAGCCAGGAGATCAGGTCCGCGTCGGGGCGCGGCCGGATGAAGAGCGGCGCGTCGCGGTCGAGCATCCACTTCAGGCCGCGCCAGCTGACGCCCGGCCGCGTGAGCGGGTAGTGCCCGATCGAGAGGAGCCCCGCGTTGCCGCAGCTTGCGCCGTCGCCGATCTCCTCGCGGTCGAGGACGAGCACGTCGCGGCCGGCGCGCGCAAGGAAGTACGCGGTGGCGAGGCCGACGATGCCGGCGCCGACGATGACCGTCCGTGGTCGGGACATGCAGGGGATCGTAGGCATCGGCGCGCGGGGCGCGGGGGGATGAATCCCGGCGCTGCCCCGCGCGGCGGCTATCTTGCCCCGACCATGGCAATGACGCTCGGGATCATCGGTGCTGGCGCGATCGGGAACGTGCACGCGGACACGGCGGCGCGTGCCGGGATCCCCGTGGCCGGGGTGTGGGACGTGAACCCCGCCAAGGGCGCGGCCTTCGGGAAGAAGCACGGCGGCGCCCGGGTGTGCGGCTCGGTGAAGGAACTGCTCTCCATGAAGGATGTCGACTCGGTGGTGGTGGCCGTGCCCAACGTCGACCATGCCGCGGTCGCCTGCGAGGCGCTCGAGGCCGGCAAGACGGTGTTCCTCGAGAAGCCGATGGCGATGAACGTGGCCGAGTGCGACCGGATCATCGCGACGCTCGAGCGCGCGAAGGGCCGGCTGCAGATGGGGTTCGTGTCGCGCGGCACGCCCGCGAGCCGCGCGGTGAAGCACTACATCGACTCGGGCGCGTTCGGCCGCATCTACCACATGAAGTGCAGCCTGTACCGCCGGCGCGGCGTGCCGGGGCTCGGCGGGTGGTTCACCACGAAGTCCATGTCCGGCGGCGGACCGCTCATCGACCTCGGCGTGCACGTGATCGACCTGTCGCTCTACCTCGCAGGCAGCCCGCGCCCCGAGCGCGTGAGCGGTGCCACGTACGCGAACTTCGGCACGCGCATGCGGGACTACGTCTACACGAGCATGTGGGCCGGGCCGCCGAGGTTCGAGGGCACGTGCGACGTCGAGGACCACGCCACGGCGCTGGTGCGCTGCGAGGGCGGGCTGACGATCGAGGCCAACGTGACGTGGGCCATGAACGTCGACGAGAAGCACATGTCAAACGGCATCACGGTGTTCGGCGACAAGGGAGGCTGCTTCTTCCCGATCTTTGGAAAGCAGTTCACCATCGCCACCGAGGCCGCCGGCAAGGTGGCCGACCTCACGCCCGAGTTCGCGTCAGGCAACGTCGAGCACGACGCATGGGACGAGCAGTACCGGATGTTCCGCGCGCTCGCCGAGCACGGCACCCCGCCCCACGCGGACGCCGCGGCCGGGCGACGGGTGCAGTCGATCCTCGACGCGGTCTATCGCTCGAGCGCCGAGGGGCGCGAGGTGGCGGTGTAGGAGGCGCCCCGGGCGCCCGGCCCCGTCACATGCCCTCGACGGGCTTCGTCGTGCCGATCAGCTGGAAGAACTCGGCGCGGGCGGCGGCGTTCGAGAGGAACGTGCCGTAGAGCTTGCTGGTGGTGGTGATGGCGTTCGGCTGCTGGACGCCGCGGTAGCACATGCAGAAGTGCCGCGCCTGGATGACCACGCCGACGGCGGTGGGCTTCAGCGTCTCGTGGATCGCCGAGGCGACCTGCGCGGTGAGCTTCTCCTGCACCTGCAGCCGCTTGGAGTAGATGTCGACCACGCGCGCGAGCTTGGAGAGGCCCACCACGCGCCCGTTCGGGATGTAGCCGACGTGCGCGACGCCCACGAACGGCACCATGTGGTGCTCGCAGTGGCTGTGCACCTGGATGTTGGAGAGGAGCACCAGCTCGTCGTAGCCCTCGACCTCGCTGAAGGTGCGGGCAAGCGGCTCCATCGGGTCGGCGCCGTAGCCCCAGAAGTGCTCGCTCATCGCCTTGACCACGCGCTTGGGCGTGTCGACCAGGCCCTCGCGCGAGGGGTCCTCGCCGATGAAGCGCAGGATGGCGCGGAC
>Ga0172373_10002778_pt1 | contig 26453 bp, 22 predicted proteins | sample Lak10m_2_FD_114546 | JGI IMG/M metagenome (GOLD analysis project Ga0172373, IMG submission 114546) | Freshwater microbial communities from Kabuno Bay, South-Kivu, Congo - kab_092012_10m | ecosystem: Environmental > Aquatic > Freshwater > Lake | place: Democratic Republic of the Congo...
CAGGGGATCGCCGCTTCGCGCTCGCGCTGTGATGCGTGCAACGCAGTCCTCGGCCCTCTCGCGCTTGTGCCCGTCCTCTCCTATTTCGCCTCCTACGGTCGTGCGCGCTGCTGCGGCGCGAAGATCACCTTCGTCGCGCCGCTCTCCGAGGCGACGCTCGGTGTGCTCTTCGCACTTAGCTACGAGACGCTCGGGCTCTCTGCTGCGCTCCCGTTCTTCCTCTTCGCACTCGTCTTTCTCCTCGCGCTCGTGCTCTACGACTTCGCGCATCAGATCCTCCCCACCCCGCTCCTCATCGCCTTTGTCATCACCGCGGCGCTCGCGGGCCACCTCGCGGTACCTACGCCCGCCGCCTTCGCGCTCTCGCTCGAGATAGCGCTTCTTATCGCGCTCTCGCTCGCGGCTATACACTTCCTCTCCCGCGGGAGAGCGATGGGCTTCGCGGACGCTCCACTCGCCTTCGGTCTCGCGCTCTTGACCGGCTCTGCGGCCCTCCCTGGCTTCCTCTACTCCTTCTGGATTGGTGCGGCAGTCGGGATAGTCGTGTTGGCGAGGAGGCCCGCTGGCTCTAGAATGAGAGTTGAGGTGCCTTTCGCGCCCTTTCTCGCGGCGGGATTTCTCCTCGCGTACTTTACCCAATGGAACCCCTTCGTTTTCGCCGCGGCTTTACACTAATCGAGCTCCTCGTCGTCCTCGCGATTATCGCTGTGGTCACGACTATCGCGCTCACGAGCCAGAGCAGCTTCAATAAATCGCTCGTGCTCGCGAACACCGCCTACGACGTCGCGCTCACGCTTCGCTCTGCCGAGAGCTTCGGACTCGGAAGTCGCGCGGCCGGCTCGCTCGCGAACGCGGGGTATGGCCTCCACTTCGACCACGGGGCTACGGGATCCTTCATCCTCTTCGCCGATGTATGGCCGCCCGCTTCTGCCGCCTGCACGCGTCCCGACTGTAAGCCGGGCGACCATCTCTATACCGCCTCAATCGACACCCTCGTGCGCACCTATACGCTCGGCAATAACATCACCGTGGGCGACTTCTGCGCCTACGCTGACCGCTGGTACTGCGCCTCGACCGGCGACCTCACCTCGCTCGACATCGTCTTCATCCGCCCCAACCCAGACGCCTATATCAACGCGAACGGAACCACCTTCACCTCCTACTCCGCTGTGTGTCTCCGGCTCTCTTCGCCGCTCGGCGGTTCGCGCTATGTCTCGGTCGCCGCGTCGGGACAGATTATCGCCGAGGCGCCCTCCTGCTCATGATCTCTCCCCGCTACCATCGTGCGCGCGGCTACACACTTATCGAGATGGTCGTGGCGGTGGGGCTCTTCGCTCTCGTGATGGTACTCGCCGCGGGCGCCTATCTCCTGATGATTGACCTCAACCGCCGCGCGGAGGGCACCTCGACCGGTATCGACAGTCTCTCCTTCGCCCTTGAGACGATGATGCGCTCTATCCGCACCGGCTCAACCTATTCCTGCGGCGCGTACGGGGCGGGAGACTGTCTTGGCGGTGGGTCGAACTTCTCCTTCAAGGATGTTAACGGCGCCGACATCACCTTCGCGCGCGGCACGCAGGATACTGACGGCACCATCGGTGCAATCGTCGAGAATGGTTCGACGGTGCTCACCGACCCTTCGGTCAACATCGATAAACTCACCTTCTACGTCATCGGCACGGGTACCGTCGCCGAGGGCGACTTCTCACAGCCGCACGTGACTATCGTCGTCTCGGGCTCGGTCACCTCGGGTCCGAGCAAGACGCCGCAACCCTTCGCTATCGAAACGGGCTCGACGCTGCGCGGTGTGGACTTGACCGTCACCTCGGCGGCCGCGCCCGCGCCGCCGGTGTGTACCCTCACTGCCGACCCGGTCAGCGTGCTTGATGGCGGTTCAGCGATTCTCTCGTGGACCACGGTCAATGCGAGCACCTTCAGGATTGACCCAGGCGTCGGCATCTCGACGCCAGTCAAGCAGGGCTCGCGTCCGACGGCGACACTCCATTTACCGACCACCTATACCGGTACTGCGACCAACGCGGCTGGCACCGGTACCTGCAGCGTCACGGTGCTCGTCACGCCATAACTATGAAAGGATTCACTCTCATCGAGACTATGGTCGCCATCACGATTCTCACGGTGGCGATGGCGGGGCCGCTCTTCACCGCGAACCGCGCGATTATCGCCGCGCAGACGGCGCGCGACCAGCTGACTGCCTCGTACCTCGCGCAGGAGGGGATTGAGTATGTGCGTGCGCTTCGCGATAACGCGTACCTCGCTGCCTACCAGGCCGGCGGCTCCGACATCTCGGGCGGAGCGTGGACCAACTTCCTCACCGGGAGCGGCGTCTACTCGGTCGCACGGTGTATCCCGACCAGCGAGTCATCGAGTGACTATTGCACGCTTGACCCGGAGATGGGTATCGGGACGCAGTCGTGCAACCCGAGCACCTGCGTGCCGCTCGGACTTGTGGTCGACGGACAGGGCCGCTCGCTCTACCGACAGGGTGCAGGCGGGACACCGACGCCTTTCACTCGGATGATTCGTGTCACAGCCGTCTCGCCAACCGAAGAGAAGATTGTCTCGACTGTCTCGTGGCTGTATCACAACACGCCCTACTCGGTGACCGTTTCCGACCACCTCACGCCATGGCAATAACTAAAATATACAGGGGACAGGAGGTAGGGGGCAGGGAATACCTACAACCTACTGCCTACAACCTGCAACCTCACAAAGGATTTACGTTGCTCATTGCCGTCATCTTTATGTCGGTGATGCTCTCCTTCGGTCTCGCGCTCTCCTCGCTTGGCTACAAACAGCAGGTGCTCGCCTCGAGCGCCATCGAGTCGCAGTACGCCTTCTATGCCGCTGACACCGCACTCGAGTGTGCGCTCTACGCCGACCAACAGCAAGACCTCTTCGCTTACAGAAAGTACGATGGTAAGGCGAAGACGATGCTCTGCGATGGCACGGCGGTTTCGGTCATCGAGAACCCGCCGTCGGTCACTGTGCTCGTCTCGACCGCGCAGCTCTCGCTCGATGGGGGGACGCGCTGCGCCGATATCGCGGTCTATAAATACACTTCGGGACAATCGCCCGGTGGCTACACTACCTTCCTCTTTTCGACGGGTTACGACACCTCCTGTAGCACGCTCGCGAACCCAGACACCGCACGCTTCGTCTCACGCGGTATGAGCGCACACTACTAGCGCGGTATACTGGGCGTACATGGCACCGAAGAAGGCGAGCGAACGCGCGAGAGCGCTCCGGGCGCTCCTCGCGCATCACGCCGAGCGCTACTACACCCACGACGCGCCCGAGATATCGGACAGCGCCTACGACGCGCTCCACCGAGAGCTTGCGACACTTGAGGAGCGTTATCCCGAACTCGCGAGTACGCGCTCGGTGACCAGACGCATCGTGGGTAAGGCGCTGCCGGGACTCAAAAAGGTGCGGAACCAGGTGCCGCAATGGTCCTTTAACGATGCCTTCTCGCCTGAAGAGATGCGCGCCTTCGACGAGCGGGTGCGTAAGGGCGCTGGCGCGGTGCCCACCTACGACCTTGAGCTGAAGATTGATGGACTCAAAATTGTTTTCACGTATCAAAAAGGCGAGCTCGTGCTCGCGGCGACGCGTGGCGACGGGGTCGTGGGCGAGGACGTCACCCACAATGTTCGCACGATGCGAGGGGTGCCCGCCCGCCTCGCCCGCCCCGTCGACCTCGTGGCCGAGGGAGAGGTCTATCTCACGCGCTCGGGCTTCTCCGCGCTCAATGCCGAACGGGAGAGGGCGGGCGAGGCGCTCTTCGCCAATCCGCGTAACGCCGCCGCCGGGTCGGTGCGCCAGCTCGACCCGGCGGTCGCCGCCGCTCGTCCGCTCGCGGCCTTTATCTACGACGTGGCGCGCTCCTCCGAGCCCGTGCCGCCCACCCAGACCGAGGAGCTCGAATACCTGAAGAAGCTCGGTCTGCCGGTGAACCCGGAACACCGGCACGCGCAGTCGCTCGACGCGGTCTTCGCCTATTGGGAACATTGGCGGGGGCGTGCGCGCGAGCGGCTCGACTATCAACTCGACGGCGTGGTGGTCAAGGTCGAGAATCGCGCGATGCAGGAGACGCTCGGCTACACCGGTAAGGCGCCACGCTTCGCTATCGCGTATAAATTCCCGCCCGAACAGGTCGAGACGGTCGTCGAGGACATCTCGCTCCAGGTCGGTCGCACCGGGAAGTTAACGCCGGTCGCGCACCTGCGGCCCACCTTGGTCGCGGGATCGACAGTGGCGCGCGCGACCCTCCACAATGAGGACTACATCAAGGAAAAAGATATTCGTATCGGCGACACCGTCATTTTGCAAAAAGCGGGCGACGTGATTCCCGAGGTCGTCTCGGTCATCACTGCGCTGCGGCCGAAGGGGGCGAAGCCGTGGCGCTTCCCGACACACTCGCCACTCTGCGGCGGCGACGGCGCGATCGAGCGCGTCCCGGGCGAGGCAGCGCACCGCTGTAAAGTCGCTGGCTCTTTCGAGCAGCAGGCGCGACGGCTGATTCACTTCGCCGGTAAGAGCGCGCTCGATATCACGGGGATGGGGCGCGAGACGGTGCGACTCCTGATGGAGCAGGGGCTCGCGACCGACTTCGACGACCTCTTCGAGCTCACGAAAGAGGAATTGCTCGAGCTCGAAGGCTTCGAAGAGCTCAAAGCGAGTAAGCTGATTGTCGCGATAGCGGCGGCGCGCCGCGTCCCACTCGACCGTCTCATTATCGGACTCGGTATCCCGCACGTAGGTGAGGAGAATGCGTATCTGCTGGCGACGCGCTTTGGCACTTTGGCGAAGCTCGGTGACGCGAGCGCGGACGCGCTCGCGCGAGTAGAGGGCGTGGGGCCCATTATCGGCGAATCAGTCGCCTCGTGGTTTAAGAATGCGGACAATCGCGCACTCATCGCGCGACTCGGAAAGCATGTGAAGCCGCAAAAGGTTGAAGCGCCCACGGCCGGGCCGCTTACCGGGCAGACGGTCGTGATTACCGGCACTCTGCCGACCCTCTCGCGCGAGGAAGCCGAGGCCTTGGTGCGTAAGGCGGGCGGGAAGAGCGCGGGCTCGGTCTCAAAGAAGACGAGCTTCGTCGTCGCCGGCGAGGAGGCGGGGACTAAGCTCGCCAAGGCCGAGCAGCTCGGCGTTCCGGTCGTGACCGAAAAGGAGTTCCGCAAGCGGGCGGGAGCGTGATACAGTAGCCCGCATGGCCACCATTGAGGAGGTGAAGAAGCTCGCGGCGCTCGCACGCATCAAGATTGACGAGGCAGACCTGCCGCGCTTCACCAAAGAGTTCGACGCGATTCTCGACTATGTCGGGCAGCTCGAGTCGCTCACGGTGGGGAAGGCGGGTGGTAGCAAACCTGTGCTTCGCAATGTGTTTCGTGCAGATGGCGAGCCACACGCGACCGGCGCGTACACCAAGAAGATTGTGGAGCAGTTCCCGGCCAACGAGGGCGACGCGCTCGAAGTGAAGCAAATCATTTCGCATGACTAAGTTGAATGAATTGACGATTACGGACGCCGCTCGCGGATTGCGGGCGCGCGAATTCACCGTCCGCGAGCTCTGGGACGCGTGCGCAGCCGCTGCGCACGCGAAGAATCCGGAACTGCATGCGTATCTCGAAATTTTTGCTGCTGATGACGCCGCCATCGAGGCGGCGCAGGCGCGTATCGATACTGGCGACGCACCGATGCTCTGCGGTATCCCGCTCGCGATTAAAGACAATATTTTGATAGACGGACACATCGCGAGCGCCGCGTCGAAGATGCTCGAGAATTATCGCGCGACCTATGACGCGACGGTGATTTCGAAATTGAAGGCGGCGGGCGCGCTCTTCGTCGGTCGCGCGAATATGGACGAATTCGCGATGGGCTCCTCGACTGAACACTCGGCCTATGGCCCGACCAAGAATCCCTTCGACACGACTCGCGTCCCGGGCGGCTCCTCGGGCGGCTCGGCGGCCGCCGTCGCCGCGCACCTCTGCATCGCCGCGCTTGGCACCGACACGGGCGGCTCGATTCGCCAGCCCGCCGCGCTCACCGGCCTTGTGGGGCTGAAGCCGACCTACGGCGCCGTCTCGCGCTCGGGCGCCATCGCACTCGGCTCCTCACTCGACCAGATTGGCCCACTCGCCAAGTCGGTCGAGGACGCGCGACTCCTCTACGAAGCGATTCGCGGAGCGGACCCACTTGATGCGACGACGATTCCCGACGGCCTCTATCCGGCGAAGGAGGTAGGGAAGAGTCTACGTATCGGCGTTCCGCGCGCACTCATCGGCGAGGGCGTCGACCCCGATGTACGCGCGACCTTCGACGCGACACTCGCGAAGCTCGAGGCCGCCGGGCACACGCTCGTCGACATCGAGCTCCCCGCGAGCGCCTACGCGCTCCCGGCCTACTACGTCGTGATGCCTGCCGAGGTCTCGGCCAACCTCGCTCGTCTCGACGGTATCCGCTACGGTCACGCCGCACGCGGTAAGACGCTCCTCGACGACTATCTCATCTCGCGTACCGAGGGCTTCGGCGAAGAGACGCGGCGGCGCATTCTGCTCGGCACCTTCGTGCTCTCGTCGGGCTATATCGACGCCTACTACCATAAGGCCGGTGCCGCCCGCACCCTTCTGCGCGAGCAGTATGAAACAGCCTTTAAGAACTGTGATGTGGTTGCCTTCCCGACGACGCCCTCGCCGGCGTTCGCCTTCGGCGAGAAGAGCGACCCGATTGCGATGTACCTAGGCGACATCTTCACCGTCACCGCGAACCTGACCGGTATGCCCGCGCTCTCGGTCCCGATGGGTACCGTGGAGCGGGGAGGGAAGCAGCTCCCGGTGGGCATCCACTTCACCGCGCCCCACCAGGCCGAGGCAGCACTCTTTGCTATCGGCGGGGCAGTGTAGAGTGCTCCGTAAGGACATCGTAAGTCCCAGGGACTTACGATGTCCAAACATGGGCGAGGTATACTTTGAGCAATGGCTGGGAATCAGACGAACACTGAATACTTTTTCCGTCTTATCTATGATTGCTTCCACGGCACCTGCTACGGCTCGGCCGCGGGCCTGCTCTCGTTCCTCTCGCATCTCTGGATATGGATTGTCTATATCGGCTACGCGCTCTCGATTGTCGCGCTCTTCGTCATCGTCTACTGTATGGTCCGGCTCTTCGAGCTCCGGCGGCGCGAAGAGGAGTTCTACGAGACGCCGCTCGCAGCCGCAGCCGAGGTGGGCGATGAGCACCCGCGCTGGAAGCATATCGAGACCCTCGCCGAGGGCGCGACCGAGAGCGGCTGGCGCGAGGCGATTATCGAGGCGGATATTATGCTCGACGACGTGCTCGCGCGACACGGCTACCTGGGCGAGGGGGTGGGGGAGAAGTTGAAGAATGTCGACCGCGTCACGCTTCATTCACTCGACGACGCGTGGGAGGCGCACAAGGTGCGCAATCAGATTGCGCACCAGGGCTCGGCCTTCGACCTTTCGGCCGAGCTCGCGCAGCGCACCATCGCGCGCTTCGGCAAAGTCTTCCGCGAGCTCGGGGCGATTTAGTTGCCCATCTTTATTTAGGGTGTATACTCGGCGCAGCGGGGTAGAGGAGAGGTACCTCGTGAGGCTCATAACCTCAAGACGCGCGTTCGATTCGCGCCCCCGCAACACGGTTGTGACGCCAGGAACCAGTACCGACAGGCATCAAAATTGGTACGGTACCGGCCCGGGTGTTCACCAGAAAAAGCGCCTAAATACTAGAGGCGCTTTTTCTGTATCCAACAAATGCAACGTCAAAAAAGTTCAATTCCGTTTCTCGTATTCAAGCGACTTTTGTGTCGCTATTTATGTCGAAAATGAGCAGGGGCGCAGGAATCGAACTTGCGAAATCCAGTAGATACACCAGTTCCTGAATTCTTGTTCCCTCACGGGCGTCGGAATTCATCAGCTATACTAGATAGATGGAAGCTAAATGGTCCGTTCTGTCGGCAAAAGATGTGATTGTTCAAATGGAGAGTTCAGAGACCGGACTAACACGCGAAGAAGCGTCATCTAGGCTCGAATCGTATGGACAAAATGTCTTACCCGCAGAGAAAACGCCATCGTTAGTAGTTCGCTTTATCGGAGAGTTCAAAAGCCCTCTCATCTACATATTGTTAGCAGCGGCGTTCGGTCTGCTCGTTCTTGGAGAGACTGATAATGCGTTGATTATCATGGCGGTCCTGCTCTTTAACGCTATCGTCGGACTTGTGCAAGAGGGTCGAGCTCAGAATACGCTGCGGGCGCTTAAGTCTTTCGCCGAGACGAACGCTACCGTGATCCGAGATGGTAGCGAATATATCATTTCAGACCGAGAAGTCATACCTGGAGATATTATTCTTCTCCAGGAAGGCGAACGGGTTCCCGCTGATGCGCGACTCATCGAGACGCACAATCTCCGCGTAGACGAGTCTTCGCTTACCGGCGAATCCTTGCCTGTAGAGAAAATTACAGAGCAGCTTGTTGGGGAAATGCCTGCTTCGGAGCAGAAGAATTGCGCTTTCAAGGGCACCTTCGTTGTCGCGGGGAATGCCCGGGCTGTCGTCGTATCGACTGGCAGGTCGACGCTCATTGGCAGCATCGCAGAGCAGATTAAATCTGGCGACACGGAGATACCTTTAAAGGAGGATGTCCGTAAGCTTTCTAGGCGCATTATTGCGGTAGTCGCCACTATTGTTGCAGTGCTTTTTACAGTCGGCCTCATTGCGGGACATCCGGCTCGGGAAATGTTTGCAACGGTTGTATCGCTAGCTGTCTCCATAATTCCCGAGGGATTGCCCATCGTGATGACGCTCGTACTCGCCTCCGGCGTCTGGCGCATGAGCAAGCGCGGAGTCCTGGTCAAAAAACTTCAAGCTGTAGAAGCACTCGGGCAGGCGAAAATTATCGCGGTAGATAAGACCGGAACGCTTACAAAGAACGAGCTCATTATTAGGAGGGTGTGGGTAAAAGATGCGGTATTTAGTATTTCAGGTTCGGGATACGGCCCAGAGGGAGAGGTACGACAAGAGTCGGGCGCGACAGAAGGATCCCGCGAAGCACTGTCATTTGTTGCTGCTCTTGGGGCGCGTCTATCATCAGCCCGTTTATCGTATGCAGAGGATACTCAGACGTGGCGCGTCTCTGGCGATCCAACAGAGGCGTCACTTATTACGCTCGGAATGAAATTCGGATATAAAAAGGATGAACTTGTCTCGACAGTCCCTCTCGTCGCGGAGTTACCGTTCGATTATCGACTCAAATATCATGCGACCATCCATCAGCTATCTGAGGGAAAGATTCTTGAGGTTGCAGGAGCTCCGGAGACGGTACTCTCGCTCTGCACGAGCATTGCATACCCCGAGTCAAAACCGCTCTCATCCGAGTCGCGCAAGCAGCTTGAAAGCATATTCATGCAGTGGTCTGCAGACGGTCTACGCGTGCTTGCTCTGGCCGCTCGCAAGACCGACACTTCGACACTCATCGTGCAAAACATAGGAGACCTCGCCTTTATTGGTTTCGTCGGGATTGAGGACGCCCTTCGTCCTGAAGCGGTATCCGCCATTGCGGACGCGGGAAAAGCAGGCATCCGTGTCGTTATGATTACTGGCGACTATCCTGCAACGGCGTGTGCTATCGGAAAAGAAGCGGGTCTGTATCGGGACGGCGATCGAGTCCTTACCGGTTCTGAAATCGATGGAATGACCGATCCGGAACTTGCTCAAAATAGTACGGGAGTCACAATTTTCGCGCGAGTCACACCGGAGCATAAGGCTCGCATCGTGAGCGCGTATCGTCAGAGGGGGGAAATCATCGCGATGACCGGCGACGGGGTCAATGATGCTCCCTCTCTTGTCGCCGCCGATCTTGGTGTCGCAATGGGCAAGATCGGGACAGAGGTCGCCAAAGAAGCTGCGGATCTCGTATTAATTGATGATAACTTCGGAAATATCGTTGCTGCAGTAGAAGAAGGTCGCAGTATCTATCGGACGATAAAAAAAGTAATTCTCTATTTGTTTTCTACGAGTGCAGGGGAAGTGCTCACCATCGCAGGCGCTCTATTTATCGGGTTGCCGTTACCGCTCATCGCCGTTCAGATCATCTGGTTGAACTTTGTCACTGACGGATTCCTTGACGTATCACTCGCGATGGAACCGAAAGAACATCATTTGCTTGATCGGAACGTGGAGCAAAATCAATCACTCTTCGATAAGCACATGTTCAAACGCCTTTTATTCATGGCCCTGCCGATGGCGATCGGCTCGCTCGCTCTCTTCAGTTGGTATCTTGCGAATGACGCTGCGAAAGCTGTTACAGTTTCGCTCACAGTACTCGCGGTGTTCCAGTGGTTCAATGCATGGAATTGCCGCTCCGATAGGATTTCTGCATTTCGGTTGGGATTATCGAATAAGTTCCTCTTGGGCGCGACCGTAACTATATTCGTGTTCCAATTATTTGCTGTGTACAGCCCACTATTGCAGGGCGTATTGCATACGGTGCCACTGGCGCTCATAGACTGGGTGCTGATTATCGCAGTCGCTTCAACGATTCTCACGAGTGAGGAAATACGGAAGTACTTTGTACGCCATCGCGCTGAAATGACGGGCGCAGGAATTGAACTGAAGCAGGCGAGCATTTAAGCCGTAGAAAGTCCAGTTCAATTCGGACGCCCGCAACAAGTACGAAAAACGCTCGGCATTGTGCCGAGCGTTTTTCGTTATTGACAAAAATCTATCAGTGTGATAGGATAGACAAATCAACCAGCGCTGAACCAGTAGGGTCCGGTTCGAGCCTCTCACACCCAGCCGACTGCATTGATACTTAGGCAAATCCAATTCAATTGCACATGCAAGAAGGAACAATCGCTCGCGTCACCGACCGGGGCTTCGGCTTCATCAAGGTGGACGGGCAGGAGAAGGATATCTTCTTCCACTCCAAGGAGCTCGTCGGCGTCACGTTCGACTCGCTCCGCGAGGGGGACAAGGTGACCTTCGAGATCGCCGAGAGCCCGAAGGGCTTGAACGCGGTCAAGGTCAGCAAGGTGGCATAAGCCATCATGCAAAACAAAAAACTCCCGGCGAGAGCCGGGAGTTTTTTGTTAGAGGGAGGAGGGAAGTACTAGAAGAAGCCGAACATGCGGGTGAAGAAGCCGCCGACGGCACGCATCATCCCGCCCTTCTTCGGCTCGGAGGCCGGTGCGGCGACCGCGGTGCCGCGGTCGACAATCGTCGAGGCGGTGACACTTTTGCCGTTCACGGAGCCCTGGACCATCACGTTATCGCCGACGGTAAGATTGGCGACGGTCGGGTTCGCGACAGCGACCTTCAAAATCTTCGAGGAGGTCGCGTCGACCGAGTAGACGATGCCGCTCTTGGTCGTGACGGTGAGCATCGAGCCAGAGACTGCGGAGAGCGTGCCGCCCACGATCGGCTGGCCGTTACCCTGGAATGTCGGAGACTGCTGCGGTCTTGCAGGCGTGGTCGAGGCGTTCTTGCTGCGCTCGCCCTTGCCCTCACCGAGGCGAGGCGTCTTCGTTTCGTCCATAATCGCGGTGGCGGCGACATTCGTGCCAGTGACGGTGCCGCGGACAGTGATTGCGTCGCCAATAGCGACCGCGGCGATAGTCGTGGGCTTACCGTTCTTCACGACCGAGGCGGTCGAGGCGTCGACCGTGTAGACGGTCGCGGTGACCGGTGTGGTCGAGGCGTGCTCGCGCACAGGCACCTTGGCCGTAACGGTGAGTGTCGTGCCCGAGATAGCGGTGACGCTACCGACGACGGCGGGGCGAGTCAGCATCGGCTTTACGCCGCGCTCGGCAGCGAGTGCCGGGGTAGCGAGGGTGAACGCGCCGATGAGCACCGAGCCGGCGACGAGAGCGGTGAGAGAGTGGATACGGGATACATTCATAGGTGAGAGAAGCGATTTAATGATGCTAATGCTGAACACCAGTATATACGCCCGGCGCGCCCTTGTGTTTCGACCTAGGCAAAACCGGGGAAATAGTCGATTTTGATATTCAAGCGGGAGACGCCCATCATACCGAGCGTGTTCTTAAAGGCCTCGACCATTGTGTGCGGGCCCGAGATATAGAAGGTGCGTTCGCGATAGTCGGGGATTTCGCGCGAGATAAGCGCCGCGTCGATCGGGCCCATATACGCGCCCTGGACGGGGTTTTTTTCATCCGTGAGGGCGTAGATGGTCTTCATCCCGATAGTACTCGCAGCTTGGTTGAAAGTTGGCACATACGCGACCTCGGCGGCCGTCTTGTTCGAATAGAGGAGCACCAGCGCGCGCTTGTCCTGTGTGTCGACTAGGTACTGAACCATACTGCGGACGGGGGTTATGCCGATGCCGCCCGCGATGAAGGCGAGCTTCTTGGTTGCCTTCTTAGGGAGGACGAAGTCGCCGGCCAAGCTCGAGACCGAGATACGCTCGCCGAGCGGGAGCTCGAGGAGCGCACGCTTGTAGGTACTCGCCGGATTGGAAACGCGCACGCCAAGGCGCACCTCGCGCTCGGTGGGCGAGGAGGCGATAGTGAAGTAGCGGCGGTTGCCGCGACTGTCGGCGGGCTCGTGGGCGAGCGTCCATTCGAGATACTGACCGGCGTGGAAGCGGAGCGGCCGATCGCTCGTGAAGACGAACTCCCACGTGCCCTGCGCGATCTCATTCTTCGCGGTGAGCGTGAGTATATAGCGACCCTTGGGCGCGACGATATAGACGAAGATATTGCCGACGAGGAGCGCGAGCTCCGGAGTGAAGTAGAAAGAGCCGAGGTGGATATTGGGCGCGAAGAGGAAACCGACAATCGCGCCGTAGATGAAGCGCAGAACGCGCGTGGGAGGCATCGTCAGCGGCTCGGTGAGCATCACGAGCGCGAGGAAGAAGAAGGAGGAGTGGATGAGCGTCTGCCAGACGGCACCCACGCCCGAGCCAGTCGCGGTGAGCGCGATGGTGGTGAGCGCGACGAGAGCGAAGGCGAGCACGAGGTCGAAGCGGCGAATCTTACGTACAATAAGGAGCCCGCCCACGAGGACGAAGGGCAGGAGCGGGAGATTGCCTGCGACCCACCAGGTCGCCGATTGGTTAAGCAGGAGCGCCGAGAGTGCGACGCCGAAGGCCGCTGGGTTGAAGAGATGCTTCTTTCCGAGTGCGAAGATGTACTTCGATGCCATCGCCCATGCCGACGCGAAGATGAGGAAGCCGACGCCCGCGAGGTCGCTTGGTGCCGCAGGCGGGATGATGAGCGCCAAGATGAGACCAGTGATATAGACGGACTCGACATTGGGGATCGCGCCGTAGGTGCGCGCGAAGACGATGTTGGTCGCGTAGCAGGTCGCGAGGATGAGGAGGACGGAGAAGGAGAGATTGGCTGGGTCAATCGCGAGGAGGCCGCCAATACCAAAGATGCCCGCCACCACGAGGAGCGTGATGAGGTAGTACAGCACGAGGCGGTACATCGTCGTCCGATTCAGTAGGTCGTCAACCCAGGCGAGCATAGATAGTTAATTCTTCGCGAGCGCGAGCGCCGCGGTGAGCGACTCCTTGAAGGCGCGACTCGTCTCCGAGGCGCCTGAGACGCCGCTCACCTGCGCGCTCTGCGCTTGAATCGCCTCTTGGGTGAGGAGCGGCATCGCTTGGCTGTTGATATAGCGCGAGGTGCTGCGGTCACTCGGATATTGGAGGAACTGTACGTCGGTAATCGCTCCGCCCGAGACAATCGCTTGCACCTGGACCGTGCCGTAATAGGCGTCGGCGGCGCTCCCCGTGTAGGAGCCATCGGCGTAGAGACCGGCGGGTTTTGGCGCTGGTGTTGGAGCAGGGGAGGGTGCTGGTGTCGAGACGGGCTTGGATGCCGGTTTGGCTACAGGATGTGCGGTGGGGGCGGGTGTCGCCGAGGTACCAGCGCTATTGGCAGTCGAGAGCGTCTGGATAAGCGCGTTGTTCGCCTCTTTGTAGGATTGTGCGGGCGTCTGTGCCGTGGCCGCACTGTTGCTGCGGTTCGTGTACTGCCAGCTCGCATAGACGATTGAGGCGAATATGAATCCGAGCGAGAGCGTGAGCTTCGCGCCAGTTGATTTTTCTTGCGAGGGCATCATGTACTACAAATATGATACTACGGGTACAAGCGTGGTTACGCCGCAGTCGACACCTTTCTTTCACCCATTACTTAGGCTAAGACGGTGTTGATCGGTGTGCCCGCAACAAACCCTTTAATATTTTCAATCGTGGTGCCGATGATGCGCTCGACTGCTTCTTGCGTATTGAAGGCCGTGTGCGGGGTCACGATGACGCGCGGGTGATCGATGAGGTAATGATTCTCGAGCGCGATCTTCAGCGCCGCTTCGTTCGGGTGCGGCTGCGAGAGGAGCGACATCTCGTCGGCGAGCTCACCCTCCTCCTCGAGCACATCGAGCGCCGCGCCGGCGAGCGTGCCGGCTTTGAGCGCTTCGACGAGAGCGTCGGTCTCGACGATCGCGCCGCGCGCGGTGTTAATCAGGTATGCCCCTTTCTTTATCTGGCTGATATTCTCTTTGTTAATCAAATGGTGCGTGTGCGGGTTGTAGGGGACGTGGAGCGTGATGATGTCCGAGCTGGCGAGGAGCTCGGGGAAGGGGGCATAGGTGAAGCCGAGTGCCGCTGCGCGCGCCGGGTCCTGGTACGTCTCGTAGCCAAGCACCTTCATCCCGAAGCCGTTCGCCATTTTGATAACGTGCGAGCCGATATGCCCGCAGCCCACGACGCCAATCGTCTTACCCGCGAGGTCGAAGCCGCGCAGCCCTTGGGGCGAGAAGGTGCCTGCGCGCACTCTCTCATCGGCATCAATCACGCGGCGCGAGAGTGCGAGGAGGAGCGCGAAGGCGAATTCAGCGACCGTGTTCTCGCCATAGGAGGGGACATTCACCACGGTGATACCGCGCGACGCGGCCGCGGCGAGGTCGATATGGTCGAAGCCGGTCGAGCGCGTGGCGATGAGCTTCACTGCCGGGAAACGACTCATTTCCTTCTCGCCAATGGGTGACTCGATAAAGGTACAGAGCGCCTCGGCGGCCGGGTCCGTGAGCTCGGGCTCCGCGGCGAGCGAGCCCTCGTGGAAGACAATCTCGGCCTCGGGCAGGCGCTCGCGCACATACGCCTCCTCCCACGCCTCACCCGAAAAGTAATGGATTTTCATAATGATTGTAGTTTACACCTCTCCCTCAATAGCGAGCAGGCGCTCATATTTCTCGAGCCGCTCGCGCTGGCCCAATCCGCCGGCCTTGATGCCGTAGGCGCCCACGCCGTAGGCGAAGTCGGCAATGAAGGTGTCGTCGGTCTCGCCCGAGCGATGCGAGCAGATAGCGGCCCAGCCGTTCGCCTGCGTCATCTGCACCGCGTTAATCGCCTCAGCGACGGTGCCGATTTGGTTCGGCTTAATCAGTACGGCTGTAATCGCGTTCGCCGCGCGCGCGGCTTCGATGCGCGTCGGGTTCGTGGTGGTGAAGTCGTCGCCCACGACGAGTACGGTACTCCCGAGTGCGGCCGTGAGCGTAACGAAGTCGCTAGCCGCGTCTTCGAAGAAGGGATCCTCGATTGAGTGGAGCGGGTGGTGTGCGACGAGCGAACGATAGACGCCCGCGAGCTCGCTCGCCGAATACTTCTTGCCGAGCAGGGTATAGGCACCATCTGCGTAGAACTCGCTCGCGGCCGCATCAATCGCGAGCGAGGTATGGGGAAACGCTTCAGTCAGCTCGGTGAGGAGTTCAAACGGTTTCTCGAGCGTGGTGAAGGCGGGTGCGTAGCCGCCCTCGTCACCCATTGCTACGTCGCCGAGCTTTTCACCAAGCTTCGCGAACGCGTCGCTCGCGACGGGGAGCGCCGCACTCGTCATTCCAGCGACAACGAGGATATATTCCTGGAAGGGGAGTTTGAAGTCAGCATGCACGCCGCCATTCATAAAATTAAGGAAGAGCCGCGGCGCGGCGGGTGTGGTGAGAGCACGCGCCGCGATACTCTTCCAGAGCGGTACGCCTGTCCTCTGTGCATCGAGGCGGGCGGCCGCGATAGAGACCGCGAGGAGCGTATTCGCGCCGAGGCGTGACTTATCCGGCGTCCCATCGAGCTTAATCAGGAAATGGTCGAGCTCGTCGGCCGAGGCGAAGTCGCGGCCGACGACAGCGCTCGCAATCTCGCCCTCGAGATTCGCGAGCGCGCCCGCGACGCCGCCGTCCGCATCGCGCAACTCCTTCGCCTCGTGCGAGCCGGTCGACTTACCCGAGGGCACACTCGCTGTCGCCGTGTGCGCGCCTGCGGTGAGCGTCACTTCGACCGTCGGTCGTCCACGGGTGTCGGGGATAGCGCGGGCGGCGAGCGAGTCGAGGCGCATACTACCGACCGTGCTTCTCTTCGAGCTCGGCGACGTGCTCCAGGGTCTTCACCACCGAGTCAGGGTTAAGCGACATACTCGGGATACCCTCCTCGACGAGGAAGGCGGCGAAGTCGGGCAGGTCAGAGGGCCCCTGGCCACAGATGCCGAGGTATTTGCCGCGGCGCGTGCAGGTGCGGATAATTCTGGCGATAAGTGCTCGCACGGCCTCATCGTTTTCGTTCGCGATATGGGTCACGATGCCCGAGTCGCGATCGAGACCGAGGGTGAGCTGGGTGAGATCGTTACTGCCGATCGACATCCCGTCGAAGAGGTCCAAGAACTCTTCATCGAGGATGATGTTTGCCGGTATCTCGCACATCATATAGACCGGCGTCGCCTTCTTCTTATTTCTCGCGAGTAGACGCGTGGCGAGGCCGTGCTTCGCCATAACGTGGAGCACTTGCTCGGCCTCGTGTATCGTGCGGCAGAAGGGTAGCATCGGGATCACATTCGTGAGCCCCATCGTCTCGCGCACCTGCTTCATCGCGCGACACTCGAGCGCGAATGCCCCCTCAAACTTCGGGTCGTAGTAGCGCGAGGCGCCGCGCCAGCCAATCATCGGGTTCTCCTCTGTGGGCTCATACGCTGCGCCGCCAAGGAGTGTGGCGTACTCGTTCGTCTTAAAGTCGGAGAAGCGCACAATCACCGGTCGGGGCGCGAAGGCGGCGGCAATCTTGGCGATGCCGTAGGCGAGATTATCGACATAGAACTCGACGGGGTCGTCCCAGCCCATCGTCTTTGTCGCAATCGCCGCACGGATAGCTGGCGATTGCTTCTTTAGGTTCAGAATGGCGAGCGGGTGGATGCCGATCGTCGAGGCGATGATAAACTCTTCGCGCGCGAGTCCGACGCCATCGACGGGGAGGAAGGAATTCTCGAAGGCGATATCCGGCGAGGCGATATTCACCATCACTTTGGTCTTCGTCTTGGGGATAGCGCCGAGCCGGTGCTCGCGGAGCGTAATCTTCGCCTTACCCGCGGTGATGATGCCCGCACTGCCGCTCGCGTCGACCGTAATTACCGTCCCCGACTTGAGGACCTTGGTCGCATTGCCGGCACCCACCACGGCGGGGAGGCCGAGCTCGCGCGAGACGATCGCCGCGTGGCTCGTGCGGCCGCCGCGATCGGTGACGATGGCGGCGGCCATCTTCATAATCGGCTCCCAGTCAGGATCGGTCATCGTGGTGACGAGAACTTCGCCCTGCTTAAACTCCTTAATCTGGTCGGGGCGGAGAATCACGTGTGCCTTACCCGAGGCGACCTTGGAGCCCACCGAGATACCACGCGCGAGCTCCTTGCCCTGGTTCGAGACCTTGTATTCAATCAGTTTCGAGAAGTCGCGCTCCGACTGTACCGTCTCGGGACGCGCTTGGACGATATAGAGCTCGCCGGTGATGCCGTCCTTGGCCCACTCCATATCCATCGGCGTCCAGGTCTTCGCGCGGGCAGAGTAGTGCGCCTCGATGAGTGCGCCCCAGCGTGCGAGCTCCTTGACCTCGGCGTCGGTGAGGACGAAGCGCGTGCGTTCGGCCTCGCTCGTGGCGACGGTCTTGGTCTGGATCACGCCCTTGCGGCCCGCGGCATAGAGCATCTTCTTATTCTTGACTCCGAGCGACTTGCTGATAATCGGGCTCGGGACCTTACCAATCTTCGACTTCATCACGAGGTATTCGTCTGGGGTCACGTGCCCCTGCACAATCAACTCGCCAAGGCCCCAAACCGAGTTGATAAGTACCAAGTCGCGGAAGCCGCTCTCGGTGTCGACGGTGAACATCACTCCCGACGCGCCCTTGTCGGAGCGGACCATCTTCTGGACGCCGACCGAGAGAGCGACCTTGGTGTGTGCGAAACCCTTGTCCGCACGGTAGGAGATAGCGCGGTCGGTGAAGAGGGAGGACATCGCCCAAATCGTGGCGCGCACGACATCGGCGCTGCCGCGGATATTCAGGTACGTCTCGTGTTCCCCGGCGAATGAGGCGCCGGGCAAGTCTTCAGCGGTCGCGGAGGAGCGCACCGCAACGTCGGTGTTGCGGCCATACTGCTTCTCCATCTTCAGGTAGGCGTCGACAATAGCGCGTTCGAGCCGTTCGGGGAGCGCGGTCGCGCGAATCTTCTCGCGCACGAGTTTACCTCGTCGCGCGAGCTCGCCCAGGTTTCGCGTATCGAGCTTGGCGAGGGTCTCGGTGATAAAGGTGTCGAGCCCGGTTTCCTTAAGGAAATAGTAGTACGCCTCGGCGGTGACGCAGAAGCCCTGGGGCACACGCACGCCCTTCGGCACCACCGATCGAATGAGCTCGCCAAGCGATGCGTTCTTGCCGCCGACCTGTGCGACATCATCCATCCCGATGTCCTTCATCCACAATATGTGGGCTTTCCCCATATCAAAAGTGCTTAGAGTGATAATAAGATCCGACACATTAGATCCAGTATAACCGGTCGAGAGTGCGTCGCCGGTTGTTGTGAAGAAATCGTAGGAACGATGCGCGGCGAGGTACTCCTCGCCGCGCATCTGGTGTAGCTTGGCATGTGCACGCGTGATCGAGTCGGCAATCGCGCCCGCGTGGTCGGTGTTGTCGCGACCATCAGAGGCGAAGGGGAGCACGAGCTCGCCATCACCAAGGGTCTCGAGCGCCGCGAGTGCGAGTTCTTGATTGCGCCCGCCTTCGCGAGGCCGGAGCTCGCTTCGGCGAGGCGAAGGCCCACCCATAGCCGAGGAAGTCTGACTTCCTGAATTCTTTGAAGTCAGACTTCCACCGGCTGTCAGTGTCACCGTACTCTCGCCTGCATAGAGAAGTGCGGTTCCGGGTGCGGCCGTGTGGAGCCGCGCGGCAAGCGTGCGGCCCAGCTCGCGCGCCTCGCCCGCGAAGCGGGTGTCGACGACCTCGACCGTGTAGCCGCGCTCTACGGCCTCGGCCACCATCGCGGCGAGGGCGTCGCGACTCGCGAGGAAGAGCGTGTTCGAGACGCGCGCGAAGAGTGATGCATCTTTAGGCGTCTCGAAGAGGGGGAGGTTGGTCGCGACGCCGTACTTCGCGAGGACTACGCGCGCGTCGGCGACCGTGGTCGTATCGAGGACGGTGGGACCCGAGGCGATACAGGCGAGATCGTCGCCAGGCACATCCGAGGCGATAAGCCCGATCACTTCGGCGGGTGCCGCGGCGGCGGCGAGCGCGCCGCCGCGCGCTCGCGACACGTGCTTACGCACGGTGTTCAATTCTTGAATTGTCGCGCCTGCGTCGGTGAGCGCGATGAAGAGGTCGCGCTCGTCGAGACACGTCCCGGCTGCTTCGGGGAGACACAGCAGCGTCGAACCGCCGCCTGAGATAAGCGCGATGACGAGATCCTGCTCGCTTCGTCCCGCGAGAAAGGCGAGCAGGCGCTCCGCGCCGCGCACATTCTCTTCGCTCGGGAGCGGATGCGTGCCGACGATTGTCTCGATGGTCGCGAGCGCGGGCGGCTCTCCGACGCCAAGCGCGATGCCGTCCGTAAGTGCGTCGCCGAGAATCGCTTCGGTCGCCGTCGCGGCGTCGAAGGCACACTTACCGACCCCTACAAATGAGACGCGGCGGCCCGCGAGCGAGTAGGCGCGCTTGCCCACGTAGAGTGTGTCGCCCTCGCGCCGGAACGTGCGCGCGAGCGCAGTGCCCGTCTGGATTGCGGCGTAGCCGGCCTCGGCGATAGCGAGAGCATCGCGGCGCAAGGGAGTGGTCCCCAACACCTCGATATTCTGGATACGAGCCATTACTCCCAAGATACTCTGTCGGCGGTCTTTCACTATGTTTGTACACACCCGCTCTCGAAAAATCATTGACTTCTAGTCCAGAGTCCGTATACTCACTACATCGTTATCAACTCGCACTCGCGAGAAAAAGCCAGAGATAGAAATGGAAAAGCAACTGTTTGAGGGCAAGTTCCTCATGATTGGCTGTGGCAGTATCGGCCAGGGCGTTTTGCCGCTCCTCTTCAGGCACTTCACTATCACGCCGGACCGCATCAACATCGTCACCGCCGACGAGCGCGGCAAAGACGTGGCCGCAGAGTTTGGCGTGACCCACACCATCGAACCTCTGGTACAAGAAAACTATCAAACAATCGTCGATCGTCATCTCTCGAAGAGTGACTTCCTCCTCAATCTCTCAGTCGATGTCTCTTCGGCAGCACTTATCGAGCACTGCCAGAAGAAGGGGATTCTCTACCTCGACACCTGCGTCGAACCTTGGCCGGGCACCTACACCGACCCGTCGCTCTCAATCTCGGCGCGTTCCAACTATGCGCTTCGCGAAGAGGCGCTCAAGCTCCGCACTGTCTTCGGCATCGAGGGACCGCGCCCGACCGCCATCATCGCGCACGGCGCGAACCCCGGTCTCGTCTCCCACTTTGTGAAGCAGGCGCTCCTCAATATCGCGAAGGACACTGGATATGCGCTCGAGAAGATTCCGACCGCGCAACCCGAGTGGGCCAAGCTCGCGATGGACCTCGGGATTAAGGTAATCCACATCGCCGAGCGCGACACTCAGCAGTCGGCAACGCCGAAGAAGATTGGAGAATTTATCAACACCTGGTCGATTGACGGCTTCTACTCCGAGGGGAGCCAACCCTCTGAAATGGGGTGGGGCACGCACGAGAAGGAGCTTCCGGCTGATGGGCACAAACACGACTTCGGTTGTGGGAGCGCCATTTACCTCGACCAGCCGAGCTTTATGACCAAGACGCGTAGCTGGACCCCGACCGCGAAGTCCCAGCTCGGTTGGGTCGTGACGCATCACGAATCCATCTCTATCTCGGACTATCTCACGGTGCGCGACGGCGACACGATTGTCTATCGGCCGACGGTACACTATGCCTATCGCCCGTGCGACGGGGCCGTCCTCTCGCTCGATGAGCTCGCCGGCAACAACGACATCCTCCAGCCGAGTCAGCGTCTTATGACCGACGAGATTCTCCCTGGTGGCGTCGACGAGCTCGGTGTCCTCCTCATGGGCCATGCGAAGAATGCGTACTGGTACGGCTCGCGCCTCTCGATTGACGAGACGCGCAAACTGGTTCCGCACCACAACGCGACCGGTCTCCAGGTCACCTCGAGCGTTATCGGTGCCGTGACCTGGGCGATGCGTAATCCGGAGCAGGGCATCGTCGACGCCGACGATGTGGACCACGAGGTCTTGATGCAGGTCGCGCGCCCGTACTTGGGCGAGATTATCGGCGAGTACACCGATTGGACGCCGGTACAGAACCGCGGCAAGCTCTTCCCCGAGCACTTCGACGCCTCGGACCCGTGGCAGTTTAAGAACTTCCGTGTGTTGTAATTCGAAAAAACACTGTCCGCCAACATCTGCGAAGTTGTGGCGGACAGTGTTTTTTGCTACGCGAGCCAGCCCGAGAGGAGCGTCTTCAACTCTGGCGTGCGATCTTCGAAGCCGGTGCGCACCAGGTGACGCACCGAGCGATACTCCGGCGTGAGCTCGTAGTGTCCGCGGATCTCGCCGTCTTTGAAGATGCGGAGGTGATACTGGTGCTCGAAGCCGTCGGCGCGGCGCAGACTCACGAGCTCGCCCGTATCCCTCCACGCGATGAAGTGATTGCCGTAGCCCTGACAGACAAGGTAGTCGACCAAGTCGCGCACCGAGCGATCACTTCGGAGTGTCCCAATCAGGTAGTCCTGTCGACCATCGTAACGCACTTCGGGAGCCACGTACTGCATCAAGAGCTTACCGAAGCCGAGTCGGTTCGAGGTGCTGCGCACCAGCGGGTGGAGCGGGGCATAGAACCGCCAGAACCAGTATTTAAGCTGATCGCGCTTTGCCGTGGGGTAGGCAACGCGAGCATGCGGTAGGTCTTTTATCCATTGTTCCACAGTGGGAGCGAGATGCGTAGATGCTACCGCAGTTTTAGCGCAAATGGAAGCGAGCACAATAGCGGTGTGCGTAGCGGTCAAGACCCCAGTGACCGGCGACGCGGCGGGCGGCGATAAGGGCAATAGCGACCACGATCAGCATCGGGTTGACACTCACCGTCCCCGCGAGCAGGAAATTGAGCGCCATAAAGAAGGCGAAGAAGGCGGCGGTGCCGGTGCAGAGGCCGACGATGAGCCCGAGGCCGATGGCGAGCTCGCCGAGAACGACCATATTCGACCAGAGGGTCAGGTGCGGCAGGACAGCACCCTGGAGGAACGAGGCGTACCACATCTGGACGTCCGGGTGGCAGAGCGCCGCGGGGACACTCGGGGCGCAGACGGTCTTGGCGACCGCGCCCTGGACGAAGCCCTGGAGCGCGGCGCCGGCACCCGAACCAAACCACGCGGGACTTGCGAGCTTACCCCAGCCAGCCATCAAGAACTCGTAGCCGAGGTAGAGACGGGCGACGAACCAGAGCGGCGCACTCGCCTTACTCGCGGTGAAGAAGTGCGCGAGCCGGGACTGTTGGATGGTGTAGTTCATATATCTGTAATCCTAGAGCAGAATGGGCGAAAGGGAAGCGCCCCCTGGGGAGTACTATGGAGGGTATGAAAGAGGCGCGGCTGATTATGGGAATGCCGGTCGAGATCGAGATTGGTAGCGCGGACGAAGCCGTCCGCGCTACGCTCGACGCGGCTTTCGCCTACCTCGTCTCGGTTGATGAGCAGTTCAGCACCTATAAAGAGACGAGCGAGATATCACGCATCAACCGCGGTGAGATTGCATCTGGAAGAGAGAGCGCTCTGATGCAAGAAGTCTTCGCCATTGCCGACAAGACCAAGCGAGAGACGAACGGCTACTTCGATATCCGCCGCCCCGATGGGCTCATTGACCCCTCAGGGATTGTAAAAGGTTGGGCGATACGGAACACCGCGCAGCTCATCCGCGAGCGCGGCTTCGAGAATTATTTCGTGAGTGTGGGTGGCGATATCGCGATGAGCGGGCACGATGCCGAGGGGCAGGAGTGGTCGGTCGGTATCCGCAACCCCTTCGACACGAAGGAGATTGTGAAGGTCGCCTACCCGCGCGGGAAGGGCATCGCCACTTCGGGCTCGTATGTGCGCGGCGACCATATCTATAATCCGAAGAAGCCCAGCGAGAAGCTCCACGACATCGTGAGCATCACCGTCATCGGCCCCGACGTGCTCGAGGCCGACCGCTTCGCGACCGCGGCCTTCGCGATGGGGAAGGAGGGTATCCAATTTATTGAGCAGCTCCCCGGCTTCGAGGGCTACGCCATCGACAAGGACGGCATCGCGACGATGACCTCCGGCTTCGCGGCGTACACAGCGCCCTAAACTGGCCGTTCTCATCACATAATGGTATTGTCAACTGACCATATATGCTAAAAATTGTCCCTGGCGAGATAAGCCAGCAACCTAAGAAACTCGCCCACCTAGTCGAGACGAAGAGTTCGGCCAATTGGGACAAGGTCCGAGAGAAGGAGATTCTTAAGCTTTTTCATGCGGCAGCCGAGAAAATTCCAGCCTATAAGGATTTCTTAAGGAAGCACAAAATTGACCCGGACAAGATTGGGACGCTAGGAGACTACGCGCTTGTTCCTCCGACCGGGAAGGAGAATTACCTCAAGGCCTATTCGTATGAGAAGCTTGTGTGGGACGGCGAGCTGAAAAAGCCGCTCACTATCCACGCGACCTCGGGCTCAACGGGCGAGCCGACTTACTTCCAGCGAGACTTCGTCTCTGATATGCGACGCGAATTTATCGCAGATATGTTCTTCCGTCATAATCAGATGACTATTGAGGGACCGACCCTCTTCGTTATCACCTTTGGTATGGGAGTCTGGTCTGCCGGAATGGGAATCTACACGGGTGCCTATCTCGCGACGAATCTGAATAAGTACCCAATCTCCATCATCTCCCCAGGTATCAACAAGACCGAGGTCTTGAAGATTCTGCGCAAGATTGCGCCCAATTTCAAACAAGTCGTTATCGCTGGCTACCCGCCCTTTGTGAAGGATATTCTCGATGACGCGGAGCAAGAGGGGATACACCTGAAGAAATTTAATCTCCGCTTCATCTTCACTGGCGAATCCTTTACCGAAGGCTTCCGTGACTACCTCACACACAAGGCCGGGATTAAGAATAGTCTGGTCGACACGATGAACACCTACGGCTCCTCCGAGCTCGGTGCCATGGCGGTCGAGACGCCGCTTAGTATCCTCATCCGTCGCCAGGGAGACAAGGACATTAGCAAAGAGCTCTTTGGTGAGGACATGCGGATTCCGACGCTCGCACAGAACATCCCATACTTCGTCAATTTCGAATGCATCGATAACGAGATCTATTTCACTGGCAACAACACCATCCCGCTCGTCAAATACAAGTCTGGCGACAGCGGCGGGATACTCACTTTCAATCAGGTGCAAAAGGTGTTTGCAGGGCACAAAGTAGATCTGCTTAAAGAGGCCGCTAAGAACAAGATTTCCGAATACGTGAACGAACTCCCGTTCGTGTATGTCTTCGAGCGGAAGAATCTCGCCGTCACGCTCTACGGCATCCTCGTGTATCCCGAATTCATCAAGACCGCATTGCTTAATCCGCAATTGCACGACTACCTGACAGGAAAGTTCACCATGGCGCAGCGCTATAACGAGCACCAAGACCAGCATCTCGAGATTAATCTCGAGCTGAAGAAGGGTGTGGTTCCCAAGAAGGAGCTCGAGGAGACGACGCGCCGGATTGTGGTCGAGGCCTTGCGCGCACGGAGCTCCGAATTCGCCGAACTGTATCGGAATATCGGAGAGCGGGCGACACCGCAGCTCATCTTCTGGCCGTACGAGCATAAGGATTACTTTGGCGACAGTACGAAACAGCGCTGGGTGTTGAAGACCTAAACGGTGCTAGGATGCAGATATGGAAAAGCCACTCATATTCGAACTGGGCTCGCAAACGATTGACGATTTCAAGAAGAAACACCATGTCGATCGAGTCGTCGACGCCTACGAGGAACAACTCAACGATCTCTTCCTTATCCGCAATCCGCACCACAAGTTCGGCCAGGCAGATCTCAAGAAGGAATTTGGCGAATTCTTGGCGGACCACACGCAGGGGAAGAAGCTCGAAGCGTGTGGGAAGTGGGTCTATTTCCCCTGGGCAAAGGTGCTCGCGCACTATCTCGACGACGCGCCGCACCAAGAGGTGCGCACCGGACGGAACCGGGAGTTGATTACGAAAGAGGAGCAGCACCGTTTCTATGGATTCTCTGTCGGTGTCGCTGGCCTCTCGGTGGGGAGCCATGGTGCGATAACCACGGCGCTCATGGGCGGTAGTCGCGCGATGAAGCTCGCAGACCCAGATACTGTCTCGCCGACGAATCTCAACCGTATGCGGTTTGACTTCACGCAGATTGGGGCCAATAAGACCGAATTGGTCGCGCAGTATATCTATCAGTTGAATCCCTACGCTGAGCTCTCGCTCTACACCAAGGGTATCGACAAGAGTAATGTGAGCGAATTCCTCGACGGTCTCGACCTGCTTGTCGAAGAGCTCGACGATATCGAGATGAAGGTGTTGATTCGGGAAGAGGCCAAAAAGCGCGGTATCCCCGTCGTGATGGCGACCGACAACGGCGACAACGTCATTCTCGACGTGGAACGTTTTGACCTGCACCCGGACCTCCCGATTTTCTACGGGAGCTTAGACGGTGTTGACTTGAAAGAGCTCAAGGCGTCTCCAGGGAAGCTGTTCGAGGCGATGGCGAAGATTATCGACGTCTCGCTCGTGCCGCCTCGCGTGCTCGAGTCAATCCCGAATGTCGGTAAGACCATCTACTCGTGGCCACAGCTCGCCACAGCGGCGACACTCTCGGGCTCACTCCTCGCGTACGTCATCAGACGCATTGCACTTGGTGAGAGCGTCCGGGAGGGGAAGTTTGAAATCAATATGGATGCCGTTATTGACTTGGAGTATGCGCAGAACGTGCATGCGCGCCGGAACACGCTTGAGACATTCCTCGATGCAGTCGGGCTCACGCACCACAAGCATCTATGGATAAAGGAATAATCGAGGGAATCATCAACGCGGGGAATCGTGCGCCCTCGGG